>OFGR01000739.1_pt1 | contig 30612 bp, 32 predicted proteins | sample 1521811 | NCBI WGS metagenome assembly OFGR01 (sample SAMEA3504098, study PRJEB24116) | mouse gut metagenome | biome: mouse gut; feature: mouse-associated habitat; material: faeces | place: Denmark | collected 2011
TGTACTTGTGGTGGTTCTCGGCTTTGCGTTTCTTCTCGTTCTGCTTTTTCTTTTCGTTGGCTACACGCCGTTTTGCCTGTTTCAATGCCTGCAATGCTTTCTCTAAGTTTTTGCTTGGGTCGTTTTTGCCCTCAATCACCTTAATACCTCTTTCTGCATTATGTTGGTGGTTGCTGAAAATAAAAAAGATAGCAGATTGTCTGTTAAGATAACCGCTACCCAAAGGTAAACAATATTCAATTTTCGCTTATGCTTCGGTTTATAAAAAATAAAGCATTTAGTTTCCCTCCCTAAATGCCTTATCATCTATCTATTGATTCTTTTTATGCTTTCCTGTCAAATATACTTCGCTCTTCCAGATAATCGGGTAATTCGGAAAGTTCGTTGTTTCCTTTGACAGTCCGGTACTCATTCCAATAGATTTTATAAAACTCGTTTTTCTTTGCAAGTTCCGCCGGTGTCATTTCATAACTCCAGCCGTTTCCTGTGTTCATCAAAACTTTTGCGCCCTGACATTCAATAACCGCACCATATCCGCCTGTGGAGAGGATAGGGCAGGTGAGCGTTCCCCCGCCTGCAAGCGCAAACTGTTTTTCCGCAAGGTTTCCCCTGCCGTCTGCCTGTTCCAGAAAGTCCAGCAGGGATAGTTCGCCAATCCCCCTGCATTTGGGATTCGTATTGCTGCTCTTTTGTATGGCGTTTTTTGCAGACTGATACAGGCTCTTTCTGTCGGGAGATACATCAGACAGATACTCCGCCCTCAACTGTAATAGCTGCCTGTCAATGCTGTCCTTGTTCGCTTTGTTTGTTACCGTTGCCGCATTTCGGGCAAGTTCTTTTATCTCTGTTATAAATTCAGTCTGTGTTTTTGTCTGTTTTGCGGCGGACGGAATGTAAGACCAGTTTGGCTGTCCTGTTGCTAAAGTTGCGCTTGTAACATTCTTTACGCCGTTTGCTACACTGTTTAACGATATACCCATAATAACCACCTGTCTGTAAAACTGTTTATACACTCACATCTAATGGACAGCCGAAAATATTCGGCTTTTTCATTCTGGCAAGGCTTTTTTCTTACACTTTGGCATCAAACATACTCTGACCACTGCTTTTCACCCATGCATCTTGTGCTATCCCATATCCCTTTTCCTGTCCTATGTCATACAACCCGCTACTGTCAAAACCTATTTCCAGCACTAAATCATTTTCTTTATTCCAGCCATTCTTAGCATATTCCAGCCACCTGTTAGAATAAAGTTCATACCCTGCGCCGTTCTTTGCTTTCTCCTTAAACAATGCAAGTAAGTCTGTACCGTCTTCCGCAATAAAAGTACCGTTCCTGTATGCCGCATTGCGTATATCATACCCTGTTGTATTATATACTTCATGCCATAAAGAATATTGGTTTGCCTTTATTGTATTTGCCTGCAGATTGACAATTTCATTATCTGCATCATGCATACAGAGCCACGCATGTGTCCATATGTTTTTTGCATTATCTCCCTCATTCAGCAGTTTCTCTATCAGTGATAAAGTATCTTTATCTGTATTTCCTGACACGTTTAATTGATATGTATACGGATTAACAGAAAATTTCAAGTCTATTTGTTTCGATAAGGATATCCCATGACTGGAAAACAGCTCTGAAATCTGCTGGTTTATAACACTTCGGGCATACTGCTTTTCCTTATCCGTGTTACGGCTGTAGCCCGTACTTCTTGAACCGCCTGTATATAAGTCCTTGTAATCCTTCAAAGCATAATCATACCGGGCAAATCCGCCTACAGGTTTTCCTCCTGTCTGCAGCATTCTTTTTTCTGTACGGTAAGCTATGGAACGCTGGTCTGCCGTCATGTATGAGCAAAAGTTGGGAGAGGTCACATCGCAGTATTTTGACCTTACATATGCCATCGGATCGGAATGTGACATATTTTCCCTGTACATTTTATCATAATGCTCCCGCAGAACTTTTTGTACAAAACGGTCTTCCTCCGTAAATCCATCATATTGATAGCCTACAGTTGTGCCAGCACTGGAATCAGCAGGCAGGTTATTAAAATCCCTGCCCGCTGGTATTTTACTATAATAATCCGAATTATTTATAACAACCATTTTATAACCCCGCTTTTGTTTGCTGTATGCTTTCTATATCAGACCTGCACGTCTAATGAACTGCCGGAAACAGATGACCTTTTCACAAATGTATTGCCGCTTTTCACAAGTGTGCTTTCTACGGATTCCCTTGTAACACTGTCTAAAATGGAAGGGTCAAACGGCTGCCCCGGCTCCCATTTTGGATTAGCCGCCTTGACTGCCGCATACATAGCAGAACGGTATTTGCCCTCATACTGCTGCAGCGTCCATGTTCCTTTTGCCCTGTCCTCTTTTTTGACGCTTAACTGGTATTCCCTGAATATCTGTGACCTTTTTGTTGTGTCACCATTAGAGATTCCATTCTCCTGAATGAACTCCCTTTTTACGTTGTCAAACATCTTCTGCCTCATATCGTCAGATACGGGTATCAGTTGCTGCCATGTTGAGCGGTCAACCTTTCCGTCCTCCCCATGGTACATTCCCGGAACGACAACCCCGCCCGAACCGATAAAATCCCCATCGGAATTATAATTCTGCATTACATTCCTCATATGCGCTTCACGCCCGCCCATTAACTTGTATAGCATCTTTTGTTCAGGCGTCATCATGGCTTCTTCTTCCATGAGAGCCGCCAAATGATTCTTTGCCGCCGCTTTGTACTGCTTGCTGTTAGTATTGATGCTTTTGTAAGCTGAATTGCTGCCTGCGCCAAACCCACTAATATTCATTGACATAACCGCTTCCTCCTTGATAAATATTTGAAATCCCTTTCATACTTTATATATTTTATCGGCAGATTTCTTCAAATTCTTAATAGCATCTGCATTATTCAGTCTATCTGCATTTTAAAGTCATTATCGTTTTATCTGTCTGCGCTTACAATGCAAATGAGGTGGTCGCAATGATAGATTATAAAACTATCGGCAGGAAAATCAGGGAGCGGAGAATAGCCTGCAATCTGTCGCAGGAAAAGCTGGCGGAATTATGTGATGTCGGCACAACGCACATATCCCACATTGAAACAGGGAATTGTATTCCGAGCCTGAAAGTGTTTATCGCCATATTAAATGCGTTATCCTGTTCCGCTGATGAACTTTTATGCGATGAACTAAACAGGGCAGAGTACACTTATATCTCTAAAATCACGGATATTTTAGAGGACTGTTCCAGCCATGAACTGATGGTTATTACAGATACCATACAAGCCCTGAAATCTTCCCTGCGTAAATAATCCCACGAATTTTACATTTGTATCAAATGCCGTTGATGTTTTTCATGCGCTCCCTTGCCTGTTCCCTCTGTTCTTCGCTTAGTTTCCTCGGCTTGCGATAACTGACGTGCGATTTTGGGAAAGAATAAGTCTTAGACACTTTGTCCTGCCCTGTCAGTTTGTATGTGTCAGGGAAGTCGGCAACAAACGTGTCCAGTTTCCGCATGACTGCCTTATCCCTTGTGTAGAGGGTGGCGGTCTGTTCCCCTGCATTGTAATTGACAATGGTTTCCTGTTCGTATCGTGTCAGTTTCATAACTCCAATCCCTGCCTTTCCTGTTAAATCTATCAGACTGATTGATATGATTGATTTTTGGTGCTGGTTAAAGATTTTCTGTCCGTTAAGTAACGGGTGTTTGGATTGCGTGATTCTATGTACGGCTATTTCTCCACTTGGGGGAATAAGGTTTCGTTTCCTACAATAATTATTGCATGAAAAAAGACTATAACTGTTGCTGTTTGTTATAGCCCTTTTCCGCTGAAATCTGTATTTTACATTACCGCTTGTTTGCCGCTCAGCGAAGTCACGTTTGCCCTCGGTATGTCCGGCATTCCTGCATGGAAGTATATGCCGTTTTCCCTGTCCTCGGCTCTTACCTGCTCCTTTTGGCTCTCAATCTGCGCCTTTTTCTTTGCTTTGGTGCGTTCTTCATATTCTTTCTGTTTCCCGTTGGCTTTCCGTTTCAGATAATTCTGATGAAGCTTATCCTTTCTCGCTTCTTTCTTCCGCATTTCTTCCAGTTCTTCGGGTGTCGGCTCTTTCTCCGCCATAGTCGGCGGTATGTATTCCCCGATAAAGTTAAAATAAATCTCTATCTTCTGTGTGGTGTCTGCGCTCCCTTTGCGGTCACGCTCATGGACAATAATTCTCTCCACAAACTCATTCAGCATTACCGTTGTCATTTCCTCTGCGTTGCTGTACCTCTCAACCAATTTGAGAAAACGTGCGGCAGATTTGCGGTCATTTTCATACTGTGCCTGTTCCGTTTTGTAACCGTCCAGTTCGCCTTGCAACTGTTCCTGCTCGCCCTCATATTGGTTGTAAAGCATGGTATAACGCTTGTCTGATAGTTTTCCCAATGCGTTATCCTCATAAATCTTGGCAATCAGCATTTCCAGTTCCCCGATACGCTTTTCACATACTGTCATGCGTTTTCTCTGCTCGGTAAAGTCTACCGTCTGCCTGTCCTCGATATGCGACTGTATTTCTTCCGCAAAACGCTCTTTATCAAGACTGGCATACTGTATAACCTCTTTTATGGTCTTTGCCACTATCTCCATGACGTGATCCGCTTTGATGCGGTGCGCTGACCTACACAATGTTCCAACTGGCTGTTTCGCATAATTTCCGCACACATACATGGGAACACGTTTTCCATTGTTTACCCTGTGGACATACATTTTACCGCCGCAATCAGCGCAATACATTAAACCTGTTAGTGGGTGCGCTTCGCCCCAGCCGTCGGGATACCGCCTTACCTGTCCTCTGATGCGCTGTACGTTGTCAAAGGTTTCTTGGTCGATAATCGGCGCATGGGTGTCCTCAAAGATTAACCACTGGTCTTTATCGACATAATGGCTCTTTTTGTCCTTGAAATGCTTGCGTGTCTTGAAATTTACCGTATGCCCTAAGTATTCATGTTTTTGTAAAATATGCGCTATGGTGGAACTTCCCCATTTGTAGGGGTTTTTAATTTCCCTGTTCTGCCACAATCCCACGCCCAACTGCGCTTGGTGGTAGGCAGGAATGGGAATATGCTCGGCTGTGAATTGTGTCGCAATCTGATACGGACCGTAACCCTCCAAAGTCATTCGGAATATCCGTCTGACAATAGGTGCTGCCACTTCATCAATCACCCATTGGTTTTTATCTTCACTGTCTTTCAGATAACCGTATGGCGGGCTGCTTGCAACGTGCTTTCCGCTCTCGCCCTTTGCCTTAAAGGTAGACTTGATTTTCTTGCTGATATCCTTTGCATAGTATTCGTTGATTACGTCACGGAACGGAAGGAAATCATCATCAAATCCCGAACCTGTGTCAACGCCCTCGTTGACCGCAATCAGCCTTACATTTGCTCTGCGCAACTGCTCCCGTAACATTCCCATCTGCACATAGTTTCTTCCCAGTCGGCTCATGTCTTTCACAATGATAGTGCCGATATTGCCTTTTTCTACCTCCGCAAGCATGGCTTGCAATCCCTCACGCTCAAAGGTAGTACCAGAGATTCCGTCATCGGTAAAGTGGCGTATGCCCGTAAAGCCATTCTTTTCTGCATAATCCTCAAGCATTGCCTTTTGGTTGGATATGCTGTTGCTCTCGCCCTGTAATTCGTCATCGTGGCTCAACCTCTCGTATAGTGCTGTTAAATCGTGACTCATAATCAATTCCCTCCTTTCCGCCAGTACCGCATAAATGCTATGCTGTGGCTCTTTTGTATTTATTTTGATTAAGAAGTCTTTTATATTTTATAACTCCTTATATAACTCACAAGGATAAAAAAGACCTTTTTTGAAAGCTGCGCCCGCTATTTTCGAAGTATCTATATCTCTGTAATTCAGCAATTCTTGGAACAAGCCGCTTTGTTCGTCCAACTTTCCCTCGTTTTCTATCTCGTCACATATCTGCCTGATACAGATATCGATTTCCCCCTGCGTCAATGCTAATATTCTATCTCGTTCATTTTCTGTTTGACAGGAAATACAAATTCCATCAAAGTAAATCTCCCGTCCGCATTGTTTGCATTTCTGTGCTCTTCTTTCCATACTGAAACCTCCTATTCCTCATATGATTCTTCCCCGCCCTCTCTAGCTTCAAGATCTATATTGTAACTTACTTCAAGCCGCCTGTCCATTTTTGATTATCAAAAGAGTCAGAGCGATCTTGACAGCAAGCCATAAAACGGCAGCCATGAAAGCAATAACGCCAAAGAGCCAGACCCCCGCTCCCGGGAATCTGGCCCTGTCAAAAACCTACATCATATACACGTTTGCATAACTCATAAAATATTCGATCATCCCCATCAGCACTGCAAAACCTGCCAGGATAAACACTAAAAATATCGCTCCTTTGTCATACTTCAAGATCTCCTCAGAATCATCTGCCTTGCGGATATTCGAAGCGATCAGCTCTCCTCCCAAGGCAATCAAAATCAGCGGCCATAGTCTCATGATCACCTCCAGGGACAATGGCGGATAAAACATGTGGACCATGAACAAGATCCCAAAAAATATCATCAAAATTCCACAAGTAATGCTTCCAACTCTTCTCGTTCTCATCCTACCGCTCCTCCTGTTCCAACAGCTTGTCATCAAGCTCCTTTTTCTTCCCGCGGATCAGGTTCACGCCGCTCCAAATCAAAAGCAACGCAATAGTCACCTGGGGCACGGCATCCACAATATTCCAGTAAATGTCACTTGGGAAGAACCAGCGCATATAATCCGTCAGGTTGCCCCATAGGATCACGACTCCAATGATAATCAGCACCGCCGCAAACAAGTTATTCTGCTTTTTATTCCAACGCCCTCTGGGAAGCACCCGTTCCATATGGAACAGATAATCATCCTCCAATGCATAAAATTCTTCGTCTGACATCCCTCTGATATTGTGAACATTGAAAAAGCTATAGCACCATAAAATTGGCAAGATAAACAGCACTGGCCCTATATTTAAGAACGCCGACAGAAAAATCAACAGCCAAAACAACGCCATGATGCTAACCCCCTGTTTCATAAATCCCATATACATTTCCCCTGCTCCCGGCAATAGGGAAAAGCAAAACGCCAAAAATCCGCTTTTTTTCTTAGTCATCTCATTACCTCCTAATTTCTTCCTGATCTGTCTGATCTGTATTGATGCGGAACAATCCGTTGCTTAAATTATTTAGAATGCTGGAGATCTCTCCACTTTTTTGCTTCAGTGTGTCAGTAATGCGAACCTCCTTAGAAACATCCTGCTTTCGGGGCTGATCTGCCCGTAGAGTTTCAAAATCCATATTTTGGACATTGGCAGTCATCATCAGTAAGAAGATCGACGCCATCACCGCAACTCCCACTTTCAGGCTATACATCCAAAACTGCACCCGCCTTGAGGTCTCCCGGATATGCACCGCCGCCTGCACATCCATCTGGCGTGTGCGCCGCAAAATCTCTTCTTTCAGATAGGCGGGCGGCTCTGCTAAAAGAGAATTTCTCTCCTGCCTGGCAGTCCGATCCTCCTTTATGGCTGTCAGGATTCCCTCTTGCTTGATAGGGAAGAAATTCCCTGACTCTGACATAGATTGCGGATGTTCCTCCAATTCTGTCAGCAGAGGGTCCAGTGTGCCTGCAAATTGTCCTGCTTCCAGCACAAGATCCACAAAATCTTCCATCCCGGCGCATCCTTCCTCCATCCAGCTTGCAAACTGCCTGGCGCAGAAAGTACAGGCTCCGATATGCCCAAGAAACCTTTCTTCCTCTGCAGAGTTTAAACGCCCTGCCTGCCAGTTCCAAAACTGAGCTTTCGAAATATGCACTTCTTCCTGGCTGTTCTTTTTTTGTACTGTTCTTTCATGGTTTCCTGCTGTCATCGCATTGCCCTCCCTTCTATCATTTTCTTGATCATTCCCTTTGCCCGGTAAATCTGGGTCTGAATCGTTTTAATTCCCTTCTCAGACTCCTCGGCAATCTCTTTTGCCGTCTTCTCCCGGTAAAAATGTTCAGTCGCAACTTCTTTGTAAGGACTTTTCAGGCTTTGACAGATAGTATAAACATATTCCTTGGATTCCTGCTGTAAATAAGTCTCCTCGGGGCTTGCCGATCGATCCTTCAATTCTTCAAAGTATGTATCTTCCTTTGGTTCACTTCTTCTTCCTGCGCTTTTTAGAAAATCCAATCCCTTGTTCGTGGCAATCCTGCAAACCCACGCTTTTTCATAGTCTCTTTGAAAGGTGGCAAGATTTTTATAAATGGATAAAAAAGTATCCTGAGTCAGATCTTCTGCGTCAAATTGGTTTCCCGTCATCTTAAGGCAAATGGAAAATACCAGCCTTTCATAGGTATCCAGGAGATAACCAAAATATTCCTCTTTATCGATTTTATCCGCCTCCTTTTCTATCTGTCTGTTTATTATAACGAGCAGCCAGCGCTTTTGTCTTCAAGAAAAAAAATTTTTTATATTGACGAATCTGGAACCGAATGGCAAAAAAAGCTGTTGCAAAATACAGCTTAGACACAGCAATATGGATGAGATTCCTGTCATCTGAGTCCATATCCTGTATATAGCGGTTCTTTTGCAACAGCCTCCTGATTGCTTGAGCTGACTATGATTCTTTTATTTCAAAGATAACCATGATCTGTCCTTGCGCCTTTCCTCGTTTCATCCTGCGCTCTATTTCGCAAGCAACTCCTCTGCAAGGGCTTCCATATCTGTCACTGTGCTGTCCTTGACTGCAGACTTGATCGTAACTACCTTGTCACAAATCGTGATATCCTTCATCTGTTCTAACATCGCCCTCATGGCTTTTGCCGCCACTGGCGCCCAGGAGCCGTTCTCCATCAAGGCAACGGTACGCTTCCTATAGGTCTTGCTCTTTAGATGATGAAGAAAGTCTTCCATGCAGGGGAATACCCCGCCGTCATAAGTTGCTGCCGCAAGCACCATCTTGTCATAGCGGAACGCGTCTTCAATTGCCTCTGCCATATCATCCCTGGATAAATCAGTGATTGCCACTTTCTTTGCTCCCTTTGCTTCCAAGATCTCTTTGAGCTTTATCGCCGCCTGCTTGGTATTGCCATGAATCGACGCATAGGCTACCAAAATCCCCTCGTCCTCTGGCTCATAGCTGCTCCATACCTGGTATTTTCCAATATAATACTCCAAATTTTCTTTTAAAATAGGTCCATGCAGCGGGCAAATCATCTCAATATCGAGCCCTGCCGCCTTTTTCAGAAGCGCTTGAACCTGCGCGCCATATTTGCCGACAATATTGAAATAATAGCGTCTCGCCTCGCAAGCCCAGTCTTCCTCCGTATCTAAAGCTCCAAATTTCCCAAATCCGTCAGCCGAAAAAAGAATTTTCTCAGAGCTTTCATAACTAACCATGACCTCCGGCCAGTGAACCATGGGCGCCATCACGAAAGTCAACTCATGACTTCCAAGATTCAAGGTATCTCCTTCTGCAACTGTCACGGAACGCTCTGACAAGTCAATGTCAAAAAACTGTCCGATCATCGGGAATGTCTTGGCATTTCCCACCACTTTCATCTCGGGATATTTCTCAGCAAGCGCCTTGACATTGGCAGCGTGATCCGGCTCCATATGGGAAACCACCAGATAATCCACCTTGCGCCCGTCAAGCGCTTCCTCCAGATTATTGAGCCATTCTTCTCCTCTTCTGGAATCCACCGTATCCATCACGGCTACTTTCTGATCCAAAATCACATAAGAATTATAGGAAACGCCATTGGGCACGATATACTGGCTCTCAAATAAGTCAAGATCTTTGTCGTCTGCCCCGATATATTTAATGCTATCTGAAATGATAATGTCTTTCATTCTATTTATCCTCCTTTGATTACTTACCAGCCTGACTACTTGCCAGAAAGGTACTCGTCAATGCCCTTGGCTGCCGCTTTTCCTGCGCCCATGGCAAGGATCACCGTTGCTGCTCCGGTCACGGCGTCTCCTCCTGCAAATACCCCCGGCTTGCTGGTCGCCCCGTTTTCTTCCTCTGCCACGATACACTTTCTACGATTAACATCCAGCCCCTTGGTGGTGGATGAAATTAACGGATTGGGAGAGGTCCCCAAAGACATGATTACCGTGTCAAGCTGCAATTCAAACTCAGATCCTGGAATCTCAACAGGGCTTCTTCTGCCGGATTCATCTGGCTCGCCCAATTCCATGCGGACGCAGGTCATGCCCCTTACCCAGCCATTGTCATCTACCAAGATCTCCGTGGGATTCGTCAGGAGGTCAAAGATAATTCCTTCCTCTTTGGCATGATGCACTTCCTCCACTCGGGCAGGAAGCTCAGACTCGCTTCTGCGGTATACGATATGTACCTCGGCGCCTAGCCGCAGCGCCGTCCTTGCCGCATCCATGGCGACATTGCCACCGCCTACCACGGCAACTTTCTTTCCCCTCATAATCGGCGTATCATACTCTTCCTTAAACGCTTTCATCAGATTATTCCTAGTCAGGAATTCATTGGCTGAAAAGACGCCGTTTGCCTGCTCTCCAGGAATTCCCATAAATCTTGGAAGCCCTGCGCCAGAACCGATAAACACCGCCTCAAATCCTTCCTCTTCCATCAGCTCGTCAATGGTCCCTGCCTTGCCTATCACCACATTGGTCTCAATCTTTACGCCCAAAGCCTTGACGTTCGCAATCTCTTTCGCCACAACCTCGTTTTTGGGAAGACGAAATTCTGGAATGCCATAAATCAACACTCCGCCTGGTTCATGAAGCGCTTCAAAAATGGTCACGTCATAGCCCATTTTGGCAAGATCTCCTGCACAAGTCAGTCCCGCAGGACCAGAGCCTATGACTGCCACTTTATGATTCTTTTTTTCCTTTGCCGGCTGTGGCTTGATGCCGTTCTCTCTCGCCCAGTCCGCAGCAAAACGCTCCAGCTTTCCAATGGAAACTGGCTCTCCTTTGATTCCCCGGATGCATTTTCCCTCACACTGGCTTTCCTGAGGACACACACGCCCGCAGACTGCAGGAAGGGCGCTGGACTTGCTGATCACCTGGTAAGCCTCCTCAAAATCGCCTTCTTTGATCTTGGAGACAAATCCTGGAATGTCAATCGCAACCGGACACCCTTTGACACACTGTGCATTTTTACAGTTTATGCATCTCTCAGCCTCTTGCATTGCTTCTTCTTTATTATAACCCAGGCACACTTCGTCAAAATTCGCCGCGCGCACCTTTGGCTCCTGCTCTCTTACTGGTACTTTCTTTAACACATCCATTATTTGTCACCTCCGCACTGTCCGCACCCGCCATGATGGGTATCGCCCTCCTCAAGCTTCAGCATCTTTCTTCCCTCTTCTGTCTTATACATCTGCTGACGCTTCATAGCCTGGTCAAAATCCACCAGATGGCCGTCAAACTCGGGACCGTCCACACAGGCAAATTTGACCTCGCCCCCTACCGTGATACGGCAGGCTCCGCACATGCCTGTACCGTCTACCATGATCGGATTCAACGACACAATGGTCGGTATCTCAAGCTTCTTTGTAAGCAGACAGACAAATTTCATCATAATCATAGGCCCGATCGCAATACATTGATCGTATGTATTTCCGCCTTTTACCAGCTCTTCCAATTGATTGGTTCCCATGCCATGGAACCCATAGCTGCCGTCGTCGGTCGTCACATAAAGATTTGCCGCCACTTTTTCCATCTCATCTACCAAAATCAGGAGATCCTTGGTCTTAGATCCCATAATCACGTCGCAATCCACGCCGTGCTCATGGAGCCATTTCACCTGAGGATAAACAGGCGCAGTTCCCACGCCTCCTGCAATAAATACGATTTTTTTCTTCTTTAGTTCCTCAATGGGCGTCTCTGTCAGCTCCGAAGCACATCCAAGGGGACCTACAAAATCCTGGAACGCTCCCCCCTCTTCTAAGCTTTCCATTCGCTGCGTGGAAGCGCCTACGGTTTGGAATACAATGGTAACCGTCCCTGCCTCCTTGTCGTAATCGCAAATCGTGAGAGGAATCCGCTCGCCCTCCTCGTCCATCTTCACGATTACAAACTGTCCAGGCAGGCAGGATTTTGCCACACGGGGCGCTTTGACGTCCATGAGAAAAATCTTGTCTGCCAGTTTTTTCTTCTTTATGATTGGGTACATACTCAAACCTCCGCCTACGTTATCTTTATGCAAATTTCTATATCATTTCTATTCTAATATACTTCTTTTGAAATTTCAACGTTTTTCTTTTTGAGCTTGACCGTGCTGCTTTAAAATACAGAAATTCCACAACATATGTAACAAATAATTGCCATTGCATACATATGTTGTGGAATTCCCTGATCTGACCAGAAACCCATGAAAGCTTTCAAGGCTTTAAGAATTTTTACGATTCTCCCATTTTTTCCGCTCTACAAGCCTCCCCAGGCAAAAAGCAAGCACGCCTACGCCGATTCCTGTTTGAATGCAGAACATCAAGCTCTCTACTTCCCCTGGGAGCTCCCCTCCGATCATAGTTTCTAAAACAGGCGAAAACCAGGGCTCATATTCTTTGTCAATCGATCTAACCACCTGGCTTGCGGCATCATCAGAACCGCCAAATTCCGCATCTTTTAAGACAAACAGCGGAACCAGCGCCAAAAGCGCTGCCGCCGCCAGAATCACCGATATCGTCTTTTTGTCTGCACGTTTCATGCTGCATTCCTCCTCGTCTCTACCTGTTTTCCAAATATCCCGCATTCTTTAATTCCGGCTGCGCATAATTCTCAAGGGTAATCATAAGAACCACTGTCAGGCATCCCTCCACAATGGCAAGCGGAAGCTGCGTCGGCGCAAACACTCCCAGAAACTTTACCGCAGACATCAAGATTCCGCTTTCCGATGGATAAGCTATGGCAAGCTGAAAGCTGGTGACGCAATAAGTAAACAGATCCCCCAAGGCCGCAGCCAAAAACACTGCGATCCTTCGGTTTACCCTGCACTTTTTGCAAAGCCGATAGACGCCGTATGCCAAGAAAGGACCCGCAATCGCCATGGAAAACGTATTCGCTCCCAGGCTGGTCAGTCCCCCATGCGCCAGCAAAACCGCCTGGAATATCAGCACAATGATCCCAAGAATGCTGACAGCGCCTGGTCCAAACAAAATAGCTCCCAGTCCTGTTCCCGTCATATGAGAGCAGCTTCCCGTTACAGAGGGGATTTTCAAAGAAGAAATCACAAAGATAAACGCTCCCGACATCGCAAGCATGGTAATATTTTTCCTATTTTGCCGCAATTTCTTCTGGATGGAAAAAAAGCCACTCATCAGAAAAGGCAGGCTGATGATTCCCCATGCGACGCAAAATCCCAGGGGCAGATACCCTTCCATGATATGCATGGCGTTTGCATGGGGCGCAATCCCAAAAGCCATAGCTAACACCAGGCATAAAATGAATCGTTTCCGCTGTTTTTTCGTCATCCCATTTCTCCTTTCTAAAAAGATGCTTGCTGCGGCAGGTCGATGCGAAGACAAATTTCCTGTCCCCACATGGCGCCTGCCTATATCTCAAAATATTCGCTGCCAATCATCAAATCCTGTTCCAGCAGATGGGCAAATTTTGATACGATCCCCTTTTTTTCCTCCCATATGTTTCTTGCCCGCTCTGTCACCATGGGATTCGGCTCTTCTTTATTAGAGCTTTCCATGATATGGTAGTATGCCCTGGCGTAGCTGGATGCATGTAAATTTCCCATTGACATGCAGTCCCAGACAATCCCCATGGCGCCCTCCTCGTCTAACAGATCTGCCTCCATCAATAAAATAGTTTCTAACTCTGTCCCTGGTTTTCTGATCAGGCTTTTATCGGAATGACAGGCAATCATCCGCTCAATTTTTCTAGAAAGCCCCTCCTCCAACCCCTTTTGCCTGGCATACGCCCGAAATGCCTCGGCGCTGCGCTCTGCATGATGCTCATTATCCCTGTCTGTATAACCGATATCATGAAAGATCGCCGCCGTACACAATCGTTCGCAGTCCACATCTTCCCTTCCCTCGGCAAGCCTCATGCACCAATGCAGCACCCGGATCGTATGCTGGAACCTTGACCGAAATGGATGCAGGGGATTAGGAGATTCCATTCCTTTGTGCTCCATCAAATATTCTTTGACATAACTTAAATACTGCTTATATGTTTCATTCATCCCGACACGCCTCCCATACAATCTGCAAGCTCCTCCGCCCTCCTAGGACGGCTTCCCGCCTGGATAGCCCCTCTCTCCAAAAGCACCTCGTACACTTTTAACATCTGTGGCTTCTTCAAGTGCGCCTGCCGCAGCACCTGTTCTTGTCCAAATATGTCCTGCGTCTTGCCGTCCGCCAGGATCTTCCCGTGGTCAAACACTACGACCCGCTCCGCCCACCGATAGGCAAAATCCACGTCATGAGTAGAAATCAAGAGTGTTTTACCCTCCTTGGACAAATCCTCCAAAACCTGTTCTAACATCTCTGCACTCAATGGATCTAGTGCAGACGAAGGTTCGTCAAAAAGAATGATTTCCGGTTCCATGGCGATGATGTCTGCAATGCTGACTCTTTTTTTCTCCCCTCCGCTGAGGTAATGAGGCGGCCGCTGCCGGTAAGCCTGTAAATCCATATATTCTAACGCCTCTTCCACCCGTTCTCTGATCTCTGATCTTGGAAGCTTTAAATTCATAGGCCCAAACGCTACCTCCGCCTCTACCGTAGAGGCAATGATTTGGTTGTCGGCGTCCTGGAAAACAAATCCTACATGGCGGCGCAACGTCCTACGCTTGGCAAGCGTGCCCTGATAATAGATTTCACCCGTTTCCGGCTCCAAGACCCCGTTTAAGCACAAGAAAAACGTTGATTTTCCTGCGCCGTTCGCCCCCATCACTGCAATTTTCTCCCCCCTTGCCACAGACAGGCTGACCTCTGACAAAGCAGGACTGCCCAGCTGATAAGTATAGCTCAAACGCTGCGCCTGCAAAATTTCTTCTCTCATGGCTTCCTCCAAAACCATAGGGCCGCCAGCGCCATGGTATATGCTGCCAGCGCCAGGATCTGCCACATCCTTACTGGCTTCTCCTGCTCCCAAAAAGGCATTTCCCCTTCGTAACCTCTTGACTCCATGGCGTCATAATATGTATTTGCCTTTTTCAGAGACACAATCAGCAAATTACCTCCAATCTGCCCAAACGTCCGGCAAGACGTCTTAAAATCCACATCTCCCATCCGGGAACATGCCGCCATTTTCATAGTTTTGCGTACTTTGGCGAGAATGAAAATAAAGCGGTAAATCATATGCATCAACTCTGTAAAAACCTTGGGCACATGGATCTTTTGAAGCACTGACGCAAGCTCCCAGGCCGGAGTGGACAACGCCATAAAGTACATGGCGCTGACGGCGCCCATTGCCCGGAAGAAAAGCTTTGCCGCCTGCCACAGGCGCTCTGCGTCCGCATATAGATAACACTGATATAGAGCCACGCTCCATTCGCCCGCCGGCTCTTTCGATATCTCAAATGCAAGAACCGCGCATCCTGTAGCCAAAAAGAAGATTGGAATTCTTAGCAATCTTAGATACGCTCTGATCTCAATGCGATTCCCTTTCCTATTTAAAGCTCCCATGGTGACGATCACAAATATGGAGACCCAGAGATTGTCCAAGACAAGGCATAAAAGTAAAATCCATAACGCCGATCCCACCTTGTAGCACCCATTCCAATCACGGAGCCCTGAATGACAGGCATAGAAATCCATGTCAGCCAATTTGTGTGAATGTCGGTAACCTCTATGCCTCTTCATGTTCCGCCTTCTCTCTGAGTAGGGCGATTTCCCGCTGATAGCCATCTAAATCATTGGGCGTTTCCAGATAAAAAGGAAGCTGCCTCAGCTTGGGATGGGTGACAATGGACACAAAAGCCGCAAGCCCGATCTCTCCCTCCCCAATTTTTTCATGACGGTCCTTATGGCTGCCCAGAGGATTCTTGCTGTCGTTTAGATGAATGGCCATAAGCCGTTTGATACCGATCGCCTGGTCAAATTCCTTGAGCACCGCATCCAGATCGTTGACTATATCATATCCCCCGTCAAATACATGACAAGTGTCCAGGCACACGCCCAGGCGGCGGCTGTCTTCCACCTGATCAATCACCGCCCGAAGCTCTTCAAAGCTTCTTCCGATTTCCGTTCCTTTTCCAGCCATGGTCTCCAATAATATCGTCGTCTCATGCCCCTGCTCGTTCATCCGGTTCAGTAAATCGCAAATATAAGAAATGCCTGCTTGCGCTCCTTGCTTCACATGACTTCCAGGGTGGAAATTATACATGGCCCCTGGAATATGGGCAAGCCTCTTAAGATCATCGCACATGGTTTCATAAGCAAATCTGCGCAAGTCACAATCCTTGGCGCAGGCGTTCAAGGTATAAGGGGCATGCGCTAAAATCTGTGCAATTCCATGTTCCTTGGCAAATTCCAGATACTGCTCAACATCCGCTAGATCCAATTGTTTTGCTTTTGCGCCCCTGGGATTTCTGGTAAAAAACTGAAAGGTATTGGCCCCGATTTTCACCGCCTCTTTTCCCATGGCAAGATATCCTTTGGAAGAAGACAAATGGCATCCAATTCTCAACAAAGCAATCCCTCCTCACTGCCTGTCAAAGGTTATTAGATAAAGGATACATGAGGGCAGTCATTCTGTCAAGACGGAAAAATATCTCACAGAAAGAGTTGTCGGTTGATGACAATTTTGCTCCCGACTCCCAATAAGAGAGAGCCCCATGTAATTTCGGCTTTTTCTAGCGCCTGAAATCCCCTGGGACTCTCTCTTCATTTGCTGAATTTTTAGGGCACAAAAACCCCCGTGCGATTACACTTTCATATCCATGGCTTGGTAACGGTATCTATTCTCTGCAGCCTTGTAGGCCTCCAGATTCCTTGCTTGCCTTGCGGCAAGCTTCTCTTCTTCTACTGCTTCCTGCTTTTCTTCCTTGATCTGTTGCACTTCCTCGGCAAGCTTTGACAAAGCGCCTTCGCCCTTTGGAATCTCATTCGACTGCCCTGCAAGATCTTGAGACTGTTCGAGATTTTCCGATTGTTCGAGATTTTCTTTCTGCTTGTCGATCTCTTCTTTGATCTCTTCCATTTCTTCTGTCAAATCGGTGACTTCTTCTGCAGCTTCTATGGTCTCGTCCATCATTTCTTCCAATACGCTCTCGTCCTTTTCCGTCTCCAGAGCTTCCTCTGCGGCCTCTTCTCTTCTTTCTTCCGCAGTCTTTGGTTCCATCTTTTCCGCTGCCTCTGCAATCTTCTCGCCAATCTCTTCTGCCTCATCCATAATGTGCCACATTTGTTCATTGTTAAAGGATTTCTTTACCGCAGCAATCTCATCCTCGTAACTGTGCAGGGCTTTGAGCTTCTCTGCAATCTCCTCCACAGAATCACATTCCTTATTCTTAAGGTTTTCCTTCTGTTTCTCCCAGAATGCAACTTCATTCTGCGCTTTTTGCTGACGTTCTGCCTTCTCCTGAGTACTCTTCAGCCCGTTATTCTGTAGCACAGGAAGACCTCCGGCGAATACAGATCCCTTTTTATAAGCATCCGTGGTGATGCTTGTAAGTGAAACATTCATAGCCGTCCTCCTTTCTTTCTATGTTTTTCGGCAGAAATGACGCAATTCTTTACCTCTTGCCGTATGCCATACAGGATGCTCCTTTGCTATTCATGCATATAATTCACATGCAGTAGTTGATGTTCTCTGTTCTTTAAAAGATCCTGGTACAAACTGTCCACCAGAGGGTTTTCCTCGCTGCGCTTAATCTGAAGCGCCTTGTCATTCTTGTAAAGTCCCTCTGCGCGCATCCGTTTCTCCGTGGAACGGGCAAAAGGCTGTCCTGCTCCGGCAACGCAACCGCCGGGACACGCCATCACTTCCACAAAGTCAAAATGTTCTTGCCCGCTCTCGATCTTCTGAAGCAGGCGGTCTGCATTGCCCAGGCCGCTGACGATTGCGATCCGCACTGTGCGCTTCCCTAAGTCAAGCTGGCATTCTTTGACGCCTTCCATGCCGCGAACGCCGATAAACTCAATTTCTTTTAAGGCTTTGGGGCTCTTGTCTTTCACAACGCGGCGCACTGCCGCCTCTGTCACGCCGCCTGTGGCTCCGAAAATCACGCCGGCACCGGAATAAATCGAGAACGGCATATCGTATGCTTCCGGCTCTAGACGGTCAAAACGAATCCCGATCTCTTTGAACATTCCAATCACTTCCTCCGAGGTCAGCACATAATCCACGTCTTTTATTCCATTGCGCACGAATTCTTCCCTGGAAGCCTCGAATTTCTTCGCCGTACAAGGCATGATCGCCACGGACACGGTCTCCATGCCTTCTTTCTGATCCTGTTTTTTATAATATTCCTTGATCACTGCGCCAAACATCTGCATCGGAGATTTTGAAGTGGAAACGTAAGGCATCACATGAGGATACTGGGTTTCAACATAGCGAATCCAAGCTGGGCAGCAGGAGGTAAACAGCGGATACTTGCGCTCTGTTTCTTCTAAACTCTCCACCAATTCCTGAGCCTCTTCCATAATCGTAAGATCCGCTCCCACAGAGGTATCAAAAATAGCGTCAACGCCCAGCATCCGCAAAGAGGCAATCAGCTTTCCAATCGTGTTTTCTCCAGGATCGTAACCATATCCTTCCCCGATTGCCACACGGACCGCAGGCGCAATCTGAACCACCACCCGTTTCTTGGGATTGTGGATCGCCTCCCAGACGTCATGCGTATCATTCTTAATGGTAATTGCCCCAGTGGGACAGACTGCCGCACATTGTCCACAGTTGACGCAATTGGTATCTGCAATATCCCGTCCAAATGCCGTGGAAATCTCCATATCAGCGCCACGATGTGCAAAGTCAATGGCTCCCACATGCTGGATCTCGCTACATACTCTGACACAATCGCCACAGAGAATGCATTTGTTGGGATTTCTCACGATCGCCTTGGAAGAAGTGTCAATGGGACGAATTGGATTGGTATTTTCAAACCGCACCCCAGGGATAGAAAAGCGGTTTGCCAGTTCCTGCAGCTTGCATTTTCCATTTTTCTCACAGGTAGTGCAATCTCTGCAGTGCGCCGCCAAAAGCAGTTCTAAGATACGCTTCCTGTGATAGTAAAGCTGAGGCGTGTTGGTGCGGATCTCCATGCCGTCCTTGGGCGGAGTGGAACAAGAAGCCACAATGCCTCCCCGATGATCCTCCACCACGCACATACGGCAGGCGCCGTAAATGGACAAATCCGAATAATAACAAAAAGTTGGCAAAATAATTCCCGCTTTACGAATCACTGCAAGGATGTTTTTTTCATCGGTGAACGGTACACGCTCTCCGTCAATGATCATATATTTTTCCACGTCCGTCCTCCTACACTTCTTTTACTGCGCCAAAATTGCAACCCTCTTTACAGGCTTTGCACTTGACACATTTGCTTGCATCAATCACAAAAGGCTTCTTGATCTCGCCGGAAATCGCACCCACTGGACAGACTCTGGCACACTTGCTGCAGCCTTTGCACAACTGAGGATCAATCTCAAACGTTACCAATGCCTTGCACTGACCTGCCGGACATTTCTTTTCCACTACGTGGGCAAGATATTCCTCCCTAAAATATTTCATGGTGCTGACCACCGGAGAAGCCGCCGTCTTGCCAAGGCCGCACAGAGCCGTAGCGGATATCGTCTCCGCTAGTTCTTCTAAAAGCTGGATATGTCCCATCGTGCCCCTGCCTTCACAGATATCATTTAACAGCTCCAGCATCCGTTTCGTGCCTTCCCGGCAGGGAATGCATTTGCCGCAAGATTCATTTTGCGTAAAATTCATGAAAAATCTGGCGACTTCTACCATGCAGCTCTTATCATTCATGACCACCAGGCCGCCGCTTCCAATCATTGCGCCTACCTTCTTTAGAGAGTCAAAATCCAAATGCAGGTCAAGATGATCTTCGCTGGGATTGATGCACAGACAGCCGCCGGAGGGCCCGCCGATCTGCACCGCCTTAAATCCGCCGCCCTTGACGCCGCCGCCGATGTCAAAGATGACTTTTCGCAGAGGCGTTCCCATGGGAACTTCGATTAATCCAGTATTTCTTACATTCCCAGTAAGGGCAAACGCCTTGGTTCCATGGTTGTTGTCTGGCCCGATGGTCTTATACCATTCTGCTCCTTTATCGATGATCGGAGGCACGTTACAGTAAGTCTCCACGTTATTCAACACTGTCGGCTTCTCAAACAGCCCTTTCTCCACGGTACGAGGCGGCTTGACTCTTGGCATGCCACGGTTTCCTTCGATGGAAGCTGTCAATGCAGAGCCCTCCCCGCACACGAATGCGCCTGCGCCCTGACTGATTTTCAAATCAAAGGAAAATCCCGAGCCTAAGATGTTCTCTCCTAGCAGTCCTTTTTCTTGCGCTTTATGAATCGCATTCTGCAACCGCTCTACTGCAAGGGGATATTCTGCGCGAACATAGATATACCCGTAATGCGCGCCCGTGGCAATTCCAGCAATCAGCATCCCTTCAATCACCCGGTGAGGATCGCCTTCCATCATGCTGCGGTCCATAAACGCGCCTGGATCGCCCTCGTCGCCGTTGCAGACGATATATTTGACCTCCTCCTGCTGCGCCAGCACCTGCGCCCATTTTCGTCCAGTGGGAAAGCCTCCGCCTCCCCGTCCCCGCAGGGAAGCCTCAGACACTTCGTCCACGATCTGCAAAGGCGTCATGTCAAACAATGCTTTTGCCACGGCGCTATAACCGCCTACCGCTATGTATTCTTTGATGGACTCCGCATTAATCCTTCCACAGTCCTCCAAGGCCACCCGGGTCTGCTGCTTATAGAACGGAATATCATCCTGCTTTTCATAAGCTTTGCCCTCTTTGTCATGGTACACGAGGCGCTCAATAATCTCATCTGCCACGATGCTCTTGTCAATGATCTCCTCACAGTCTTTTGTTTGAACCTTGACATATAAAATTCCTTCTGGCTCTATCCGAAGCAAAGGACCCATCTCGCAGAACCCATGACAGCCGGATTTTTTGAGTCCAATGCTCTCATCATGAGGTTCTTTTTCCAGCACTAAGGAACATTTAATGCCCCGTTTGATCAGAATTTCCTGCATTCTGGCGTAGATATTTAGCGAGCCTCCCGCCACGCATCCGGTCCCGGCACAAATCAGGATCTGCTTTCTCTGTGTCTTTAAGGACGCTGCATATTCTTTTCTTTTCGCTTCCAGCTCCTGCCTGGTATTAATTCTCATCACAAGCCCCCTCTCCGACAGCCTTGCCTTCTCTTAACTCCTGAATCAGTTGCCTTGCTTTCTCCGGCGTCATCGCCGGGTACACTGCGTCGTTGACCGTGCAGACCGGAGCCAGGCCGCAGGCGCCCAGGCAAGACACCGTCTCCACCGTAAACATCATGTCGTCCGTAGTGGGCTTTGCAGCCGTAACCCCAAGAATCTTTCGGATTTCTTCCAAAATGGCTGTGGACTGCCGCACATGGCACGCCGTTCCGTCGCAGATCTTAATCACATATTTTCCCTTAGGCTCGAGGGAGAAATTCTCATAAAATGTTGCCACCCCATACACTTTCGCCTCGCTCAAGTGCAGCTTCCTAGCAATATAGCAAAGCATTTCTTCTGGCAAGTACCGGTATACCTTCTGAATGTCCTGCATAATCGCAATAACGGCCGTCTGACTGTTATCATGAGCCGCTAAAATCTCGTCTAAGACTTTCACTTCCTTTGCTTCCAAATCTTTTCCTCCATTCTGTGCATATTTGCACAAACAGGCAGTCCTGAAAGAATAAGCACACTCTTTCGTTCTTCCTTTTTATAATTTTCGTTTGCATCATCGGCAATTCCAGTATAACATTGACTAGCCTTGAACTCAACGAAAAGCTCCAAATGATACGTTCCTTATGTCAAACTCATATGATTTGCTTTTGCTTCCAGCCACCCTGAAAATACCGGAATCCGGCAATCATCAGCCCCACTGCCCAGCCAGCGGGATTTGCCCATAATATGATCATTCCCCCAGTGGCATCTGCCAGAGCATACGTCAAAGATACCCTGACGGCAAGATTGCAAAGACTGCTGCATAAAAACCACCTCATGTCTGCCGCCCCCCGCAGTATTCCGTTGCTGACATTCATGATTCCCATCACAAAATAGAACATGGAAACCGTGCTAAGATAACGCGCCCCGATGGAGATCGCCTCCGCACTGGAATCCGAATTTAAAAACAGCCCTACGAAACCGTCCCCTGTAAAATGCAAAAGGAGGGCAATGGCAAGCCCGATACAGACTGCCATCAGAAGACAGAGCCGGTATCCTTGTCCAATGCGTTGCGGCTTTTTCGCCCCCATATTCTGAGCCGTATAAGTAGACGCCGCATTCCCCACGGCCACCATCGGGACAATCGCAATACTGTCGATCTTCGTCGCCGCCGTGTATCCTGCAAGAAAACTGGAACCAAACCGGTTTACCGCAGACTGGATCAGCAGCATCCCTACTGAGACTATGGACTGCTGAACGATGGTTGGTATCGCTACCTTTACCATATTTGCCAGAAGGCTGACGTCAAACTTAGCAAATGTCTCGGTCTTTAATCCTTGCAGCTTACGCATCAGAAAAAAGAAAGACAAAAGCGCAGAAATACCCTGTGCAATCAGGGTAGCCCAGGCCACCCCTGCCACGCCCAAGTGAAGTTCTGCCACGAAGTAAAGATCGAGACCGATATTTAACAGCGAAGAAAACATTAGAAACAACAGCGGTTTTCTGGAATCCCCCAATGCGTTAAATATTGCAGAAAATGCATTATATAGAAAAAGAAATGCAAATCCAAAGAAATAAATCTGCATATAGTCCGCCGCTTCCTCAAACACATTGTCCGGCGTTCCCATCAGTCGCATTAGTCCCCGATTAATCATGCTCCCCACGATGCTGAGAAAAATACTGAATCCCAGAATTGAGAACAGAGCCGTAGAAATCGCCGTCTTCATTTTCTCTAGCTGATTCGCCCCAAATAGCTGGGAAATCACCACCGAGCAGCCTATGCCCGTTCCAATTGCCACCATCACAAACAACATGGTGACAGCAGTAGAAGCGCCCACTGCCGCAAGCGCTTCTTCTCCCACCACGTTTCCCACAATGATGGAGTCCATTATATTATAAAACTGCTGAAAAAGATTTCCTGCCACCATGGGCAGCGTGAATCCAATCAACGCCTTTGCGGGGTTCCCGCTGATCATGCTTCCCTTCGTATGCTCTGCCATAGGCTCCCTCCCTAACGTCTTCCATTCTCAGGCGCTTTCTTCTGCATCAGCATTGATTGCCTCCATCTCTGTTCTCGACATGCGGAAGCACTCCATGATCTTAGGAGAAAAAATCCCGCATTCCCCGCCCAGGATCATATAATATGCTTCTTCTTTAGAGTAAGCCCGTTTATAAATACGTTCCGTGATTAAGGCGTGATATGCGTCTACCACGGATACAATCTGCGCAGAAATCGGTATTTCGTCTCCTTTTAATCCTTCTGGATATCCCGTTCCGTCATAACGCTCATGGTGATAGCGGCAGATCTCCATGCTCTTTTTATGATACTCAGGCGTCTGCAGATCTTTCATCATTTTCATGATCTCACAGCCTTTGGTCGTATGAGACTTCATATACTCTGTCTCTTCCTTTGTAAGCTTTGCCGGCTTATACAGCACATGATCTGAGATTAAGAGCTTTCCGATATCACGCAGAGAAGACAGTTCCGCAATGGCCTCCACATCTTGGTCTGTCAGCTTGTACTCGGGATAATTCTGCATGACATTCTTTCCGACAATCCTGCTGATCTCCCTTGTAATCTGCATATTTTCCGAAAACTCAGGATAATGGTGCTCTAAAATATTGCACACGATATCAATCATTTTCTCATTGCTCTTTTTTAATTTCTCCGCCTGAAGCTTCATCACAGCGTACTGCTTGCGCAACATCTGGTTTTGTTCCCGCACTTTCGCTTCCATCTGATTCTTGTGCTGGTACAAAGATATGTTATTATAGACGCGGTTTTTAATCACATCTGGATCAAACGGCTTTCGAATCAAGTCGGAGGCTCCCATGCGAATACACTTTTTTTCGACCTCGGCGGAATGCTCCGCCGTGACAATCAGTACTGGAATGTGATTCATCCATCCCTTTTTCTTCATCACTTCCAAGACCCTGCTGCCGTCTTCGTTCGACAAGTGCCAGTCCAACAATACCGCCGCCGTCTCTTTCTGATACTGTTCCAACGTCTGCAGCGCCGCCGCCGTGTCGCCTGCCTGCAGGATCTGGTAATCTGAGCGAAAAATCTCCGCCAAAATCAAACGGTTGCTTTCCATATCATCCACAATCAACATTTTATCCCGATTCATATGTACCCTCCTTAATTCCGAAATACGCCGATTTCTTTGAATGACAGACGCACTGTGACATTTTTCACAGAATTGGCCGCGCTCCAATGCATCCCGTTCATCTGCACCACGGTACCGGCATTGAGAATGCCATGCACCACCATTTTCGCCTCATTTGCCTTGCTGCGCTTTTGCTCTAATTCCTTGGCACGTTCCATCTGCAATTCCATCTGCTTACGCTTGATATAAGTAGCCTGTTCCACTTTCAGGTATAAGTCCATCCCATTCCTGATCTCCGGCGGATATTGCTTTTGCAGCTTCCGATAGGCTTCCTCAAAAATTGCAAGCTCCGACTGGAATTTCTTTAATTTCATCTCCGCTTCTTCTTCCTTTTCAATCATCGCCTGACTGACTCCTAGGAAGATACTGGTAAGCAGTCCGGCGCGGTTTCCAATATGATGCGCCTCAATCCCCTGGACTGCCGCTGCGCTGCCACCGATAATCGCTCCTCTCGTACCAGAAATCATAATGTCCTTTCCGGCTATCAGGTTGCTGTTCATGACATAATTTGCATAAATTCCGCCATTTGCAGTAAGAGACGCTCCCTCAAAAAACTTTCCATGAATATCTCCTGCTGATTCGATGACGGCAAGGCCGCCGCCGGAAACGCCTTTTTTAATGACAATCTTCTGCCCGCTCTGCAGATGGGCAGCTTCCACATTTCCTTCTACAATCAATTCGTCTTTTGACTGTATCACCACTCCGCTTCCCACGTTTCCTCTGACCCAGATGCTTCCGTTAAAGCGCAAATTGCCCGTGGAGATGGTTACCTCGTCGACCACCAGAAGCGGCTGTATGGTAATCTCATTATTTTTGAGCTCAATCTTCCCGGACTCTCTGGCAATGTAAGTCTTCTTATCCTGGGAAAGCAGAAACCCTCTTCCTTTAAGCATCTGCTTCTCCTGCCCTCCTTGAGCCGGAAGCTCTGTGCCGTCCACCGTTCTTCCTCCCATTCCTGGCTGAGCCTCATGATATACAGCGATCACCTGCCCTGCCTTCACTTGCTCAAAATACACGGTATTTTTATAGTCAATCGAGCCATCCTCCCGGATGGCGGGAATCTGGGGAATCCCTGTCCGGAAAAAGAATTCATAGTATCCATCCCTGCCCCGTTCTGGCCTTACCCCTTCTGCAGCCAGAAAACGGTTGGTTGCATGATCCGATTCTTTTAAATATTTCTCTATATTATCCTGTTTAATTCCAAATACGATATTTTCCTTTGCCAGAAGGCGCATGATTTCATTCTTTGTCTTGCAGGATCCTTTTTCCAGCGTCACATATGCTTCCATTTTGTCCTGGCTCACTGTCACCAGGCATTCGGACGCAAGCTTCGCCTGCTCTTCTAGCATTTCAAACTGAATATCTTCCGTAGCATCCGCTTGCGTCATCATCTTCTTGCGGATCTTCTCCATCTCTTTTGCCGAGTACATCATGCTGCTATAAGCTGATACGTCTAGTCCCTCTTCCAGGCCAAGCCGGATCTCTCTCATCTGCTGCCAACGGTACAATTCCCTTGCATATATAGATACGTCCACACGTCGTTCCAGGCCAAGCCGGATCTCTCTCATTTGCTGCCAGCCAAAGTTAATTTTCGCATACACGGTTACGTCCAGGCCTTCTTCCACGCCCAGCCGGATCTCCCGTATCGATTCTCCTAGAAACTCTTTGATCAGGAAAGAGCTTACATCTGCCTTGTGCTCCAAAGCCAGCCGGATCTCTTCCAACTGATCTGGCTCGTACCCCTCGGTGATATAAGGAAAAATATTAACATTTCTCTGCTTTGCCTTGCGGATCTGCCGAAGATATCCTGCTCCCAGCTTTTGATGTTCTGATAGATCTATGCCTTCTTTCAGACCTTTGCGGATCTGACGCATACGGTCATAAGAAATCTCTGGCCTGGCATAAACGGACACGTCCAGTCCGCACTCCAGTCCTTTCTTAATCTCTTCCATCTGAAACCAGTCATAATTTACAGAAGTATACCAGGATACGTCCAGCCCTTTCTCAATTCCCTGACGAATTTCTTCCATTTGCCCCTTATCAAACCCCATGGCTTCATACTTTTTTAATAACTGATTATTCATCGGCCACCTCTTTACTTCTATATTATTACCCTGCCTTTTCATTTTAAGATAAATATAGCCAAGTGTCAACAAACGTTTCTAGTTTATAAACTTTTAATAATTCGTGCAGCCCTTGATTTTCCTTGCTTTTCCAGTATTTGTTAGCACTCTTTTACAGAGAGTGCTAATTTCCTATTGACTTTTTCATTTTTGGGTATTACAATCTTTTTTAGATTAAATACAGAAACCTTAAATGAAAACAAAGGAGCGTAATTTTATGAGTAACAAACACGGAAACCTTTCCATCAACAGCGACAATATTTTCCCCATTATAAAAAAATGGCTCTATTCCGATCACGATATTTTTTACCGTGAGTTAATTTCCAACGGCTGCGACGCCATTACCAAGCTGAAAAAACTGGATCTGATGGGCGAATACGAAATGCCCGCAGACTATGAGGCAAAAATTCAGATTCTGGTAAACCCGGAGGAAAAGACGCTTAAGTTCATTGACAATGGCCTGGGAATGACTGCTGACGAGGTGGAGGAATACATTAATCAAATCGCATTTTCCGGAGCCACGGATTTCCTGGAAAAATATAAGGACAAAGCCAGCGAGGAGCAGATTATCGGTCATTTCGGTCTTGGCTTTTATTCTGCTTTCATGGTGGCAGACGAAGTGCACATTGATTCCCTCTCCTATCAGAAAGACGCCGTCCCTGTTCACTGGGAATGTGACGGCGGCACGGAATTTGACATGTGCGACGGTACTAAGACCACAGTGGGCACAGAGATTACCTTGTTCTTAAATGAAGACTGCCTGGAATTTGCCAACGAATACCGCGCAAAGGAAGTCATTGAAAAATATTGTTCTTTTATGCCCACCCCGATCTACCTCGCAAAAGAAAATGCCGAGGAAGAATATGAGACCATCCCCGCTGACGAGGTAACCGAAAAGGACAAGGTCATTGAAACCATCGTCGAGGAGGCAAAGTTCGAAGAGAAAGAAAATGAGGACGGCACCAAAGAGCAGGTCGAGATCTCTCCCAGGACCGAGAAAGCTAAAATCGTAAAGCGCCCTGTCTCCTTAAACGATACCCATCCGCTGTGGACGAAGCACCCCAATGACTGTACGGACGAGGAATACAAGGCCTTTTACCGGAAAGTGTTCCAGGACTATAAGGAACCGCTATTCTGGATCCATTTGAACATGGACTATCCGTTCAACCTCAAAGGAATCCTGTATTTCCCCAAAATCAACACTGAATATGATTCCATCGAGGGAACCATCAAATTATATAACAACCAGGTATTTATCGCAGACAATATCAAAGAAGTGATCCCGGAATTTCTGATGCTGTTAAAGGGCGTCATTGACTGTCCGGATCTTCCGCTGAACGTCTCTCGAAGCGCACTGCAAAACGACGGCTTCGTAAAAAAGATTTCTGATTACATCACAAAGAAAGTCGCTGACAAATTGAGCGGCATGTGCAAGACAGACAAAGAATCTTATGAGAAATATTGGGACGATATCAGCCCCTTTATCAAGTTTGGCTGTCTCAAAGATGAAAAGTTCTGCGATAAGATCAATGACTATATCTTATTTAAAAATTTAGATGATAAATACCTCACGCTTCCGGAATGCCTGAAGACGGAAGAAGACGCCGAAAATGCCGAAGCAGATTCTGACGCTGCGAAAGAAGCATCGGATGGTGCAGACAGCGAATCCGCTTCTGATCAGCCAGAAGACCAAAAGGACAGCCGCAAGCCCGTTTACTATGTAACGGACAGGCAGCAACAGGGTCAGTATATTAACATGTTCAAAGAGCAAGGCATGGACGCCGTGATTTTAGACCACAATATTGACACCTCCTTTATCACCCAGTTAGAGCGCAGAAATGAAAAAATCCGTTTTGTGCGCATTGACTCAGATCTCACAGATTCCCTCAAAGAGGAAGTCTCTGAGGAAGAATTAAAAGAAGCGGCTGACACCCTCACGGAAACTTTCCGCAAGGCGCTGAACAATGAAAATCTCAAAGTAGCCGTAGAAAAATTAAAAAATGCTGAGATCTCTTCTGTAATCACCCTCTCGGAAGAAGGGCGCAGAATGCAAGACATGATGAAAATGTATGGCATGGCAGGCATGGATCCCTCCATGTTTGGCGGCGATCAGACTTTGATCTTAAATGCCAACAACGAGCTGGTGACCTACATCTTAGAGCATAAGGATTCTGAGCATGTTCCCGTGTTCTGCGAGCAGCTTTATGACTTGGCTCTGCTTGCCAACCACCCGCTCTCCCCAGACGCCATGGGCAAATTCATTGCCAGAAGCAATCAGATCATGCTGTTGCTGGCGAAATAATCTGCAAAGCGGCTGTTGCAAGAAAACGCTATTCCCCGTCTCCCAAATACCCGGCCAGCAATTCCCGCGCCCGTCTGATCCTGTACTTTACAAGAGGCAGCCCGATTCCCAGCATCACCGCGATATCCTTCTGCTTCTGTTCCTGCAGAAAATAGAGCACAGCAACTTCAAGCACCTCCTCCGGCAGCCGCTTAAAAGCCATCTGCACATCCAACCGCTCCTCTGCCTTGTCCGCACGCATATCCGCCTGCTCCGGCATCGTCTCCGTCGCGATCTCCTTATACTTCCTGTGATAGTCATGGCACGTGTTGGCGGCGATCACATACAGGTAGTTGGCCGCCTTTCCATAATGCCTGTACTGCTTCAACGACCGGAAAAACCGCTCAAATGTTTCCTGCGTCATATCCTCCGCATAACCATGATCCCCGATATGCACCTGACAGTAAGACAAAATCCGGGGATAATATTTTTCCACAAAAATCTCGATCGCCTTTTCGTCTCCCATGCGCATTTTCTGCACAAGCAAAAAATCTCTGTCCATACCGGACATCCCCTCGCTTTGTCTGTACTGGTCTTTGCACTCTGTTCCTGCCTTCTACCTGTGCATCCCGCTTCTGCATTCCGTTTCCCGAAATGCTCTTTCTATCAATATAACGCTGCCAGTCAACAAAAAGATAGTTTCCGCGCATGAAAAATATACTGCCCCATCCGGCCGCACATGATCAGCTGCTTCACATGCTCAACTGTTTCTCATACTCAACTGCTTCACATGCTCAACTGTTTCTCACGATCGTCGCGCCAAACGGCATCAGCGCAAGTTTTGCGATCTTAAAGCACTGCAGGCCAAAGGGAATACCGATAATCGTAATGCAAAGCAGCAGGCCGTTTATCGTCGCTCCCACTGCCAGCGGAATCCCGCTGACGATCAGCCACACGATATTCGCCAGCAGCGATATGGTCCCGCCGCCATACTGTACGTCCTTCCCAAAAGGAAAGAACGCCACGGAAGCAAACTTAAAACACTGTCGGCCAATCGGAATCCCGATGATCGTTATACACCACAGCAGACCGGCAAGCGTCCATGACAGCCCCTGCAGAAGCCCTCCGCAAAAAAACCAGATCAAATTTCCCAGACATCCCATACCAGTAATATCCTTTCTCCAAACTATACTGCTCCTGTTTGCCCACAGCAGTTTCAACAAACTCCTTGATCGCAGAACAGAAGCTGAAATTCTGCCCACGTACTCAAAAGCGCTTTGACTACAAACCTTATTCTATGGACTTGAGCGACTCCGCCATATTGATTTTCTCCAGCTTAAAATACATTACTGCATTTACCAGCAGTGCAAAGACAAATGTAAGAACCAGGCTCCACAGATAACTGACAGGAAGGATGACAGTCTTAAACGACAGCATGTCGATATTGACCTGATACATTACAAACCAATGCAGCCATTTTCCAAGGCCCAGCCCGATCACGGCTCCAATCGCAGTCAGTGCCAGATTCTCACGAAAGACATAATCAGCGGTTTCCTTTGCGTAAAATCCCAGCACCTTTATTGTCGCGATCTCCCGCATCCGCTCTGTGATATTGATGTTTGTCAGATTATACAGCACAATAAACGCCAGACTGCCTGCGCAGATGATAATTA
>OFGR01000747.1_pt1 | contig 30410 bp, 24 predicted proteins | sample 1521811 | NCBI WGS metagenome assembly OFGR01 (sample SAMEA3504098, study PRJEB24116) | mouse gut metagenome | biome: mouse gut; feature: mouse-associated habitat; material: faeces | place: Denmark | collected 2011
CCTTTGGGTTATGAGCCCAACGAGCTACCACTGCTCCACCCCGCGATGTTTTACGTGTGCAAAGGTAGCAATTACCCGCTTAACATGCAAGCGTTTTAAAATAGATTAACAAATAACCGCGATAGAAACATATTCGTCTTGCTGTTGTTGATATATTATTTACATAAGGAAGCGATATGAGAAACAACAAATTAGCCGAAATGGTAGGTGGAAACGCCTGCATTCTACTTGCCACCTTGTTCTGGGGAGTAAATGTGCCGGTAACAAAAGCCTTGATTCCCGAATGGATGTCGGCTGACGGCGTCAGTGCCGTACGCCTTATCGGAGGTTGTGCCCTTTTCTGGATAGTCTCTACTTTCACAACGCACCGCAAAGTAGACCGCGCCGACTGGATAAAGTTCATATCAGCCGGTGTTTTCGGACTTTTTGGCTTCATCTATCTATTCGTCAAGTCGCTCAGCTATGGCGACCCCATCGACATATCAATAATCATGACACTGTCGCCGGTGATTGTCATACTTGTAGATGTAATTTTCAAGAGTGCAAGGCCGTCTATAATTGAATATGCAGGGGTCATAACATCGTTTGCCGGCGCAATAATCGTCATATTGGATGCGGGAGGAGACATGAAAGCCGGCAGCGACAGACTTCTCGGCGATGCACTTGCGCTGGCTTCTGCCATTTGCTATGCTGTATATCTCGTGGTGCTCGAATCCCCATCTAAAGTATACCGACCTGTGACAATGCTCAGATGGGTATTTCTCTTTGCCGCAATTCCCGGATTGCTGCTTATACAAGGAATGTCAGAAATGCCAATAATATCATCCGCTGAAATTTCTCCTTGGCTTGAGATCAGCTTCATTTTGCTCTGCCCGACATTTATGGCCTATTTTCTCGTACAGCCTGCAATCAAAAGAATAGGCTCCGAGCTTGTTTCCATATACCAATATCTCGTTCCCGTAGTTGCCGCCATTGCATCTGTCGCGATGGGAATAGGAGATCTGCGCTGGATGCAGATTGCTGCAATGGCAGTCATTATCGTAGGAATGGTGGTTACTACTTTAGCCAAAAGACGCTCTATACGCCGTACACATGTCGGTGAATAAGAGATTTAACTTTTGAAAAATCGGCTTCCTGATCAAGTCCGCCGACCGACATAATATGCATCGGCAGCGGATTTCCACCCGGCCGATACGGAGGCTGTATATACGGTTGAGAATCCCACAGTTCGTAACCAAGCCTACTATAGAATCCTATTCTCCTTATAGCCATAGCATCATCTCCAGGAATCTCGACTTCCAGAACAACCGGCCTACAGATCATGGACAGGAAGCAATTCATAGCCTTTGCCCCTATACCACGGTTTCTTACTGAACTGTCAGTCGCAAAATGCTCGATATAACAGAAATCACCAAAATCCCAATATGTAAGCAGACCACACGGCATATCAGAATCCAGCAACACACAGCAGCGCATCAGCGAATTTTCATCCACATTTCTCCGCTGCAGGTCAAGATCTCGCCGCTCATCCTCAGGAAAAGCCGAAACAAGAAGATTTTCTACAAAAGGATAATAGACGCTGTGCGTATCAATTTCTATAATCTCCATAACAAAGCAATATATTATTCCCAAAATTACAAAAAATCGCCCAAACATTTGGCAGTAATATAAAATTCCACTATCTTTGCAGTCGTAAAATCCATCAAGGAGAGGTGGGTGAGTGGCTGAAACCACCAGTTTGCTAAACTGACGTAGGAGCAATCCTACCACGAGTTCGAATCTCGTCCTCTCCGCAAAAACGAAAGAAAGTCAAGCACAAAGCTTGACTTTTGTCGTTTTAAGGAGATGGCGAGATGAGAACGAGTAGAGTTCGTCACCGCGCAGCGCTTGCGAAGCAAGAATCTCGTCCTCTCCGCCAAAACGAAAGAAAGTCAAGCTTTGCGCTTGACTTTCGTCGTTTAAGGGAAGATAGCTAAATCCACGTTCGCCGTTGTAATAAAAAAACAAGCATTACACATTCTTGCCGCACCTGAATCCGCACTATTTCCGGGCTATAGACAATTTTATCCAACCGTTGGACCTTGATATAAAAATATATATACCAGGAATCCCATTCACAAATTTGTGAATTCAAAAAGCCATCATTACCTTTGCATCGTTAAACGGCTGATATGGTTCGAAATTCATGATACGTCTTGTAAATATCCGTAAGATTGCAGCCATACTGTAAGACACTCCAATACATATCCGATAACATTATGAGAAACACCATCGTTATAAAATAAAGACAGTTTGATATGGACAATAAGACTCTAAAATTTGTAACATGGCTTATCAGCAAACTCTCAGAGCACCTGAATATGCCACAATGCGAGGTGTTTCAGCGACTTTACAAGTCTGGAATACTATACAACTATATTGTACCATCATATGATGTCTTACACACATTCGGTTCTCACTATCTGATAGAGGATATAACCGATTTTATGCGCGAGGAGGGCGTACTCTGATATGTTAATCTACCACTCATCATATACATCAGTTGAAATGCCCGATATTAGTTACTCTCGCGAGTTCCTTGACTTTGGCAAAGGTTTCTATCTTACTACACTCTATGACCAAGCGGTGAAGTATGCCCAACGCTTTAAGCGCAGAAAAAGAACGGCATGGTTGTCAACTTACGAATTGGAGTTCAATCCGGATGATTGGAACATCCTTCAGTTTGACTCCTATAACCATGACTGGTTACGATTCGTAACCAATTGCAGAAGAGGTCTGGATAATTCAGACTATGACCTTATCATCGGTGGAATTGCAAACGACCAGGTCATACAGACAATCGAACGTTATTTTGCAGGTGAGATATCGGTGGATGATGCTCTCGGACTGCTCAAATATGAAAAACCAAATAATCAATATTGCATCCGCTCACAGCGTATGCTTGATGAATGTCTGAAACATAAGAATTGCGTAGAAATATGAGTGAAACCGAACTATACCTGCGCGGAAATAAGAATGCCGCTATAATAACGGCAATGTCTGAACTTTTCAGTGTTTCTATCCAAGAAGCCACAAATATATACTACCAGTCAGAGACAGCACAACTGATTGAAGAAAAGGTGGCTGATCTCCATTGCCGCAGTGAGAAGTATCTCGCCACTATTGTGTGGGAAGAGTACTTAGAAAATAACAAACCGTCCAAACCGCATAAGAGAGGTAAATAAAATAGAGGCTGGACAAAAGCAAGGAACGACTCGTGCCAAAATTTGCCGATGCAGGCAACCGGATAACACTTTACCTGCATCCAACCTCGAAATCGCCGTCCTCCTTTTAATATAATAGCAGCGTTAATAATAATATAAGAACGCCCGACTTTACATTTTTGGTGTAAAATCGGGCGTTAGCCCTACAATCTACTGATAATCAGTATATTTTGCGGAAAGACAGGGATTCGAACCCTGGGTACCCGTAAGGGTACAACGGTTTTCGAGACCGTCCCAATCGACCGCTCTGGCATCTTTCCTTCAGTCGACCGCCGGATTTTTAGGCCTATATGCCCTACCCGGCTATTTTGACTGCAAAGTTACTAAGTTTTTCACAACAGGCAAATGTTTATGCCTTTTTTTGCCCTATTTTTATCATGCATGCTTTGTTTTGAATATTTTTTGCTTATATTTGCCTCCGTTTTTAACTATGCTTAATTAACAATTGCGGGATGACACTTAAAATACTCCTTACCGACGCCACCGAAAGGCTCACTCAGGCAACCTCCTCAAAAGGCGAGGCTCAGGCTATGGTGCGCATGATAATGGAGCATTTGAAAGGCTACAATCCTGCCGACTGTGTAATACACTCTACCGACTCCGTGACTCCTTGGCTCGAGCATGAAGTCAACATGATAGTATCGCGTGTCGAAGGGGGAGAACCAATCCAGTATGTGCTTGGTGTGGCCCGGTTTATGGGCAATGACTTCAAGGTGACGCACGACACACTTATCCCACGGCCAGAGACGGCCATGCTCGTGGACATGATCACCGACAGGAACTCACAGCGCACCGACCTGCGTGTGCTCGACATAGGCACAGGATCAGGATGCATAGCTATTTCTCTTGCCAAAGCGCTGAAGTTTGCGCAGGAGCGGGCTACCGACATCTCACCGGCAGCGCTTGAAGTTGCCCGTCAGAACGCCGCGGCATTGAAAGCCGGAGTCACATTCGCTCTCGAGGATATATTGTCAGCCTCCGCCCCCGTGGATGCCTACGATATCATAGTCTCCAACCCTCCCTACATCGCTGAATCTGAAGCAGAGACGATGGAGTCGCACGTCAAGGATCAGGAACCGGCTTCTGCACTGTTTGTCCCCGACAGCAATCCGCTGCTGTACTACAAGGCCATAGCCGCATATGCCATCAAGGCACTTTCTCCCGCCGGAGAATTATATCTGGAGATCAATCCTCTGTTCGCCGACGAACTGTCCGCAATGCTCCGGGAATCCGGATTCACAGAAGTGGAATTACATCCCGACTTTTACGGAAAGACAAGATTCGCAACTGCCAAAAAGCCTGCCAACGGATGAAGAAAAACGCCAAAACGATTCTTACGCCCGAAAAGGCACTCGCAAGGATGCAGACACTGTGCGCCAAATCGGAGCAGTGCTCATTCGACATCGCGCAGAAGCTGAAACGTGCGGGATTGTCCGGAGCAGACATCAAGCAGACAATAGCCTCGCTCACAGCCTCCAGATTCATCGACGACACCCGCTATGCCCGTGCGTTCGCAGCCGACAAGGTCCGATTCTCACATTGGGGAAGGCGCAAGATAAGTTTTGCCCTGCGTCTCAAAAAAATAAGTCCCGAGCTCATCGAGAATGCCTTTGAGGCTGTACCGGAGAGTGACTACACCAAGGCTGTAATGGCTGCTGCATCGGCAAAGTCGCGTGACATGGATCGTCCGTTCTCTCCTGCCGACAAAGCCAAGATCTTCCGCTTTCTCGCATCTCGCGGATTCGAAACAGAGTATATAACAAGTGCGCTCGAAGCACTTAACCAAACATAATTTTGAACTCTTTTTTTCGGAGGAGTGTTATTCTTTTACAAACGGAAAAAGCTTACCCGAAAAAATTAAGTAAACGTTTTAACAAGTTTATACCTACCAATTATGAAAAAGATGATTGTAATGGCTGCACTCGCCGCAGGTGCAATGGCAGCCTCAGCTCAGACAGCGATCGAATCTCCTCGATTCTTTGACAACTGGTCGATTGGTCTCGACGGTGGTGTCACGACTCCTATGACCAACCACGCCTTCTTCGGCGACATGAGAGGCATCGTGGGCCTGCATATCGACAAGCAGATCACGCCTGCATTCGCCCTTGGCGTTGAAGGTGCGTTCGGAATCAACACCTCCACAGTACGCGGACCGCACAGCTACACCGCGTTCGACAACTCATACGTTGGCGCATACGGTGCTGTAAACCTTATGAACCTGTTCGGTGGTTATCCCTGCCAGCGTCGCGTATTCGAGATCGAGGCAGTGGCCGGTGCAGGATGGGGACACCTCTATGAGACAGAAGTTGACGACTATAACTACTTCGCAACCAAAGTCGGACTTAATTTCAACTTCAACGTTTCCCAGAACGTGACCATCGCCCTCAAGCCTTCTATTGTTTGGGATATGACAACCCGCGGCGCAGAGCAGAGTTCGGCTGCATACAATGCCAACTATGCCGACGTCAACATCATGGCAGGCGTGACATACCACTTCGGCAACGGCTTCAAGTGTGTAACTCCCTACAATCAGTCTGAAATCGACGCCCTCAACGGTGTGATCAACGACCTCCGCGGCACTGTAGAAGCTCAGGCAGCAGCCAACGCAGCCCTTCAGGACGTGAACGACGGTCTCGCAGCCGACCTTGCAGCATGCATGTCGCGCAAGCCCGAAGTGATCAAGGAAGTTCAGACCAACAACAACCTCAGCTCCGTACGCTACGTCTTCTTCAAGATAGGCTCACACGCCATCGGCGCAGACCAGCAGCCTAATGTCGAGATGATCGCAGCCTATATGAAGAACCATCCCGAAAGCAAGGTAGTGGTAAAGGGTTATGCTTCTCCCGACGGTCCTGAAGAAGTCAACATCCGTCTTGCCAACCAGCGCGCACAGGCCGTTAAGGACTCACTCGTTAAGCGCTACAAGATCTCTGCCGACCGCATCAAAGCAGAAGGCGAAGGCATTGGCAACATGTTCAAGGAAGAATCTTGGAACCGCGTAGCAATCTGCGTCCTCGACGAGACAAAGTAAACTCCGCAAAGCACATTCTATAAATATCGCCACCTGCCCGCACAACGTCGAGGCAGGTGGCTTTATTATATGCCCATACACAATTGAAGCGGGGCGCGTCCTTTATAAGAGACACGCCCCGCGGTTCTATATTATAGACTATCCTAATTCACCATGCGCACAAAGCAGGCACTGGTATTGTAGTTGCCGGTTCCGCTTGCGCCAGAGTCCAGAAAGAGGTCTGCGGCCATGAATCCGAAGTAATCAAATGTAAAATAATTAATATCCCATCCAAGATATGTCTGAGTGCCGTCACCAGCACCAAGATTGATTGTGTGAGGAGAGGCAAGCCAATATATTGCGCCCGGCCTGCGCCACAGATCATAGAACAATGGACGGCAATCCACATTATTTTTATAGTAATCGTTTCGTGCGGCATATTTGAGCAGTCCCGCATAGTCCAGGAATTTACTTGAGCTATTGGGATCATTCCTCGGCTGGTCAGGATCTCCTCCTTGAGAACGATTTTCAGTTCTCCTATGCCCGTAGCCGGAGTTACCTATAGGCAGGAAAATATTGTTGGCAAAGTAAGCACTATTCGCATTCTGATTATAAATGAATACACCCCTCATGCCCTGTTTTGCTTTTTCTGTATTATTCCATATATATCCGTAAGCATCCTGAATGGTCTTTGCACACTCCGTTGCTCCGTCGCCATAGAGCACACCATAGCCATAACCGATATCCGCAGATTTACGCATATCATTATAATCCGTCAGTGTGGCTATTCTACCGCTTACACCAGGCTTGCCGGCATTTGTGTTATCGAAATTCTGTGTTCTTGATGATTTCGCCCAGACCCCCTTCCACTTAGTAGTTTTCATAGTGGTTGAATAGTCTGATGTTGCAATATTAAGATCTTTATCGCGCGGATCTTGGAAGTCCTTGAAAGTAACATTGATCCATATAGGCTTGTCATTCTTGTTGGTCGATGCATCAAGTGGCATATCCAAGTTGCCATACTTGAATAAGGAACCTTCTTCCTGCGGCAACTTACACTCCGTGTCTTTGGTTCGCAGATTTGTATAATGCCATTGCGGACCCTTATCCAACAATTGTACTTTACCAGAACCTTTGCGCACGAAGATAAGATGCTGGCACGTGTAGTCATGATACTCTACGCGTATCACAGCCTCACCCGGCGTACCTGTAAACTGCACATTGAACTGCAGGTCGCTACCGGTCTTACCATCAATCATACTATTTCCTCCAGTGCCTCTGCTGAGACCGAGTGTCACGATCTGATCACCGAGTACCTCTGCACGCCAACGTCCTTCAGAAGCAAGATTGATGAAGTCTGTATCCTCCTCTCGTGGGAGTACCAACAGTTCGGCCCAGAAGTCGCTGTTATCGTTCTCAGTGCGGTATATACCCTTTGGATTGACGATACGACGCACCTGAGTGATGGGGACGGTCTCCACTATCGAAGGTTTGCTTTCAGCATCTCCCTCGAGCCATATCTGATACTTGACCATAGCGCCACGCTGATAGGCTACATAAGGATTATTGCCGGTATAAGCTGAAGACTTGATCATCTGCTTTGCTCGGGTATACATCGGTATCTTCAGTTCATAGACAAGTGAATCCGGATCTTTGTCGTTGAGCTTCACATAGTACTCATCACCGGTCTCCTCCTTATAATTCTTCGGAACTACAGTAAGTTCGATCGGCGGTGGATTCACAGCACGGTTATCCTTGCTGTGCCAAGCATCCTTGGTGACAGGATCAACCGACATGTCGGAATATTCGCGACTGTGACGCAGGTGGCTGTAATAATACTTTGCATTATCGTCGGTAGGACCGTATTTTGCTGAATTACCTGTCAGCACCGGCTCCTTAGTCTTTCTCAACGATAGGAATCCATGCCACTGATAATTATCCTTGGCATCGACACCCGCACCCCAGTACACACCTTGCTCACCCCACGACGGACTTTGTGTCGCTCCCGTGGGCCACCAATGGTTTTCCACTATGTCGGCCTGGATCTTCTTGATCTTCTTGTTGCCCGAGGATATGGATATCGAATGATAGGCCGAGTGGTTGTAGAGATAGGATATGAACATCGGCGGAATCATGGCGCTTGGCTTACGCACCTTATAGTCGATGTGGAAGTCCACATCGTTGGCATAGCCCTTGAACGTCATCGTAAGCTTATAGTGATAGTTGCGCTCGGCAGCATAGTCGTCGATCACATTCTTGCCGAGCATGAAGCGGTAAGTGATAGGCCCTTGCGACATCTTGCCCTCGGCTATGGACATATAGTATCCCTTGATCTCCACATATGTGCCATAGGGACGACCGTCTTTCCACGCCTCACTGGTCTCAAACTTGCCGCCGGGATAGCTTACCTGCTTGTTCTCGCCGGACACATCCTGACGCTTGTCCGTCACCGTACCTACCTTACCCTTGGGCTGTATATTCTCGAAGAAGAACAGCGAGTTGGCATCGTCCGCATGGCTTCCCACCAAGGGACCGCCGCATGTCACACGATTCTTATAGTCAGCAGTGAAGTCATAGAGATCGTCCGGCTCTGTATCACCCTGATAATACTTTATAGTATCGCCATCGACAAGCTTATATCCGTTGGCTATACGGTTGTAATCGTTATCAGCTCCGAGCAGACAGTCGTAGGGCATATCCTTGATCTGAGCCGATTTTATGTAGACGAACACGCCTTCCTTGAGGCCGCTGCCGTCGTACACGATCGTAAGTTTCGACACAGCCCTGCGAAGCCATGCATGCAGTGTGCCTGTACCGCGCACCACCACCTCGGGCGCGTTGAACGTCGTGGGCGGGTTCTCTGTGTCGGAAGTGGTGAAGAATCCGAACATAGCATCGTTCTGCTCTGTCTTTTCCTTCCATGTGAGCTGCACGTTCTTTATCTCGTCCTCTGTGGGATTCGGGCCGAGACTTGAAAGGTCATAGTTGGCTATCGCATAGATGCGGTAGCGGTCGTTGTAGAGCCTGAGCTTGAATTCGGCATGCCCTGTCTGAGTCTCTGTGGAGTTTATCGTGTCGGGACGTGTGTTGGGACGCACGTCGCGCACTGTGAAATCGTCAATGCGCTGTGTAAGCACATTCGTACCGTCCAGTTGATAGACAGCGACCCACAGTTCGTTTATTTCCTTTATTGTATCGCCCTTCATGCCCCTCGACTTCGTCAGCGCCGGAGTGAAGTCGCGGAAGTCAAGACGCATCGTCAGCAGACTTTCGCCATCCGGAATGCCGTACTCACGTCCGAAGTCGTCATCGCACGCGGTCAGGCCGGCCAACATGGCCAGCAGAAGCAGATAATGATATATTTTGTTCATATTCAATATTGGACTTTTTGAAGATTGGAGAGATATGGCCTCATACATCAGGGATTCTCAGGATCGATGCCGAAGCCGGGTTTCAGTATCACCTCCCCATAGGGAAGCACATCCACCTCGAAGCTGGCATCCACCACACTGCGCTTTACGGCAAACTTGTAGTAGTAATTGCGCCTGATGTCGAAGATGTCGCCGACCTGCGATCCTGCAGGAGCGGTGCTGTAATATTTGAAGTCAATGTCGAAATGAGCGCCGTCGCTGTACCAGATCCGCAGCATGGCTCTTTCAGCGTCCGGACGTCCTGTGTTCCTGTATTCAGGGAGGTAAGTCACAAATTTACCGTCGGAGGCCGTCTCCATTGCTATAGCGTCTGCTGTCTCGCTTGCGTCAGGCACGGTGAGCGTGGCCACATAGTCGGCATCGTAGCTGTACTTCACATAGTCGTCCTGATGGTTGACACCGGAGGGCGACATGGCGTAGCGCACATTATGGCGGGTCACAGCCACGCGGGTTATCGCGTCTTCCGACTGGGGAGAGTCCGTCACCTCGACCTTGGCGAGCGCGCGCAGCAGATGCAGACGCTCCGACAGCATGGTCATCTGCCCGTCTTCCTTGAGTTGCACACCGGCAAACTGCACGATACCGAACATCGGTATCCGCGAGTCGGCGGTAAGCTCCGCGGGCCATGCACCGTTGCCGTAAGCAGCCCGCGTAGCGGGCTGCCCCACTATGTCCTCAAGCCGGGATATACCGGGCATCACCTGCGGATAGCGGCCATAATGATTGGCAAGCATCAGCAGTTTGAAAGGCTTGTTGTCGTAGCCTTTCCTGAACAGAGAGTCCACATCGAAGCGCAATTCATATGTCTTGCGCGTAGGAGTGGAGGAGAGTCGCAACACCTCAGGATTGTCCACCGCGCATATAAGATAGTCGTCGGTGTCCAGCAGGTAGACGCGCAGGTCAGGCACACCACCTGAGAGATGTATGTAGTTTTCAAAATCCGTACCGGGATCATAGTCGCCTGCCGGAGTACTGCGCATGGCAGTGCTTCCCTGCGATGCGTCGCCGAGTTCGATATACATGCCGAGGCTATAGTCCCCGCTGCCGGTATCTCCGCCTGGAAGTACGGGCTGCGGCTCGTCGGCCGAGGTGCAACCCACCACGGCGGCAAGCATCGCGGAGAGCGACAATTGCCACAGGCACTGCGTTATATGTCGGATAGTGTCGGTCATTTATGTAGATTAAGTGAGTGAGAGAGGATTCGGTTTCTATGGGTCTTTAGAGATCTACAATCTGAGGCACTTTATGCCAAGCATTTACATATATATAAGTGCTCACCCATTCGTCGCGGTCGTCGAGGAAGAACACGAGATCGTATTTATCCTGACGGTCGAGGAAGTCCTGATCATCGAGGCTTTCGTAGTGGCCTTTGACCAGCAGCGAATAGTCGATCAGAGGGATATTGAGCACTTCACGGCCCTTGCTGTTGGTAATGATCACGCGCATATCCTGACCCTTGACCAGACGTCCGGTCGTGAACTGGGCCACGCATGTGTTCACCTGCGTGATGCTTCTCGATGCTGTCTTCGGATCAGTGGGCTTGGGATCGGTAGGATCAGGCGTCACGATACCGGCTGAGCCAGAGGCCACATTGTGGGGGTGATATGTTATCAGTTCATCGTCCAAAAGGCTGTTGTCCCAATCCATCGAGCCATTGCAGTCGGTGATCCTGAATGTGAAATTATCCTTGTCAATGGGCTTTCCTGAAAGGTTCTGGAGCACTACGTTGACGTGATTGGTGTCCTTGACAAGTTCCACGGTGTGTATATGCACGCCTTCCTCATCCACGAATGTCTCCTTCTCCACATGGCCGTGATAGAGTCTGTTGAGTGCCTCTTTCGATACTGCACCGGCTTCGTCGCGTCCGCGGTTGAGCGCGCAGGTGAGTCCGGTGAAGTGTGCCGCATCAGGCACAGTGAAATGAGTGTCCTTGCCCTCGCCGCACCATGCCAGAAGGCGATAGTCGCCCGGTGGAACGTCCACGTCCATCAGATAGCCGCTGCTACGCACATTGTCGCCGGATTCGCTCTTGCTCCACACGATGTTTCCGGTAGCTGCGTCGATCACGTAAAGAGTCACTGCGTTCACTTCCTTGTCGAAAGCGTCGGTGAAACTCAGGTTTTTGTCGAAGACAAACTTGACCTTGTGGTAGGGGTCGCAGTCGCCTTCTCCGTCGTACATCATGCCGTTGCAGGAAGCAAGTGTTGCCACCCCGGCTATCAGGCATGCCGTACGCACTGCTATGTTGTGCAATAATCGGTTGATCTTCATCGCTCGGTATTGTTGATATCTTGATTGGTTTGTATGATTTTGTCTGTCAATGTTTCCGTTGCCGGTATATGTAGTGGAGTCGGACCTCAACGGGCCTCGCTCTCGTATGTTTCTGATTAAAAAAAGAGGTGAGAGTTGATCTGTGTTGTTTCAGCAGTATTATGCAGATATTGATAAGGCTAAAGGTGAGGAGATGCAGCCCATGTGCTGCGGAATAAGAGAAGAGAAAAGCCCGGGGAGCGGATGTCCCGAACCGTGGGAGATAGCTCCCCGGGCTTGGTGTATGTGATTTTCTAATTGTTCACAAACAACTGATTAGAGGTCAACATCCTGGCTGACAACCTTCCATGAGAGAACGTTGATCACAGCACCGAGGTTGAAGCGGTCATCGTTGGGGTTTTCGGGGATCAGTTCCTCACCGCCTTCACCGGGAGTGAAGATACCGTGGCCGATCTTTGTCACGCTGTTCACGTTGATCTTGTAGACGTGGTTGCGGACAACGCCATAGTTTCCTTCGAAATCAACTGCATACTTAACAGAATTCTCATTCTTAGCGATCAGGTGCTCAACGGGAACGGTGTAGAACATTGCACCGCCCTTGTAGCCGATAGCCTGGTATTCGCCGTTGTTGTCGCCCATCGAGAAGAATGTGTCAAGCACTTTCTTGAGTGCTTCAGTACCATCCTTAATCTCAGTGTACTTATCTTTACCGTCTTCAGTGCTGCGGGCATAGAGAACAGTCTCGTCAGAGTTGAGTTTCACACGCACTGCACCTGTCACAGCAGGCTTCTCGGGCTGGTAGAGTACCATGTCGTCTGCACTAACCTGTGTGAATGTTCTTTCGCCTACGGGCTTGGTAGCGTCGTCGCAGATGTAGAAGTTAAGCTCCTTGTTGGGCTGCTTGTCCTGTACGTTCTGGAGGAGGTACTTGATGAACTGGTCATACTTGTAGTATACACCACGGTAGAGAACCATGTCTTCGACAGGCTTCTTCACGCCATCCACTTCCTCGTAGAGAGTAGCGGTGAGGAGCACGCAGGTCACGTTGTTGATGTTCACTGTACCGGCTGCAATCGAGGTGTTATCCTTTGTGTTGGTTGTCTCGTTGCAGTATACAGGCGAGCTGATAGGAGCTGATACAGTAGCGTGTGTCAGGTGGTTGAGAGTAGGATTAGCCTGACCATAGCTACGCGATGCACCCCAGTAAGAACGGTAGTCGCCGGAGATGTTCCAGTTGAAATTGTTGATAGTGGTGGCGTTTGAGCTATAGCTCCAACCGTTGACACCTGTGCCGAGGATGTTCTTGCACATGTTCGACTCCAGTTCGGTGTTGGTCACACCCCATTTGTCGAACTTGACATACATCTTTGTACCGGCTTCGGGATAGTCTTCACCTGAAATGTCGCCGTTGTCATTGCCGGCAACTGTAACGCGTACTTCGCGGAAGCCTTCGTCGTCAACACCGGTAATCTCGAACTTTGCAGCGAGACGTTCTACATATACCTCTACAGGCACACCGGTCTCAAGAGCTTCTGCTTTAGTCTTCTTGAAGTTGTTTGCTGTCAGACGGTTTGCGTAGGGATAATTGTTGTCGTAAAGAGTAGCGTTGCCGTTGAAGAAGCTGGAAGTCGACATAACGAAGTCGTCGTTAGACTTGATCGACGAAGCAGCAGCGGCAGTAGCGGCCATTGTTGTGCCGGGGTTGAAACCTTCGGGGGCGTTGAGCACGGTGATCATGTAGGCAGGAAGTTCGTCTTCCTTCAGGCCCTGAAGCACAATAGCGCTTTCTGTGATCAGCTCGACATTTCCTGGATTTGGGCTGCCTGGCTTACCGTTGAGAGCGCCAAGACGCGACTCAACCAGGAAGTTGCCCTGTGCGTCATAGAAATAGAAGTGAGCGCTGCTGATGTTGTTCTCACCAAGCTTGGAATCACCGAACTCATAGCCGCCGGCAGTTCCCTTGCCCAACAAAGAACCCTGGGCATTCTTGATCTTGATGTTCATGTAGAGGTCGTTACCACCTTCGAGGTTGTCACCGCCGCCGGTAGCAGGCTCATCGCTTGAGCAGCTGAACATCATTGCAGCCGCTGCAAAGCCAAAGAAATACTTTGAAAACTTTTTCATTGATAATGATAAATTAAAATTGTTTGTTTTGATTTTTCACTTCGATTGTTTCTCCGAGGAGAGAGTCGCATGTGTTTTTTTAGTTTTGTTTATATTATTAAGGGGTTAAAGAATTGTATTCTTATCATTTAAGTGTCTGCACAGCACCATTGCGGTAGTCAAGGATTTCGCGCACCGATGCTATAGCCGCCGGAGCATCCGCAACCTTGAGGCGGGCAGCCTGCTCGAAGTAGCCGAGAGCCTCCTCATAGTTCTCGCGCAAGGCTTCAAGTATACCACGGGCATATATGGCTGATGCATCGTCGCCTGCCTTCGAGAGATAGCGCTCGGCGGCGGCATAGTCGCTACGGCCCATAGCGGTATTGGCCGCGTTCAGGTTGGCCACCGGATCGTTGGGATACATACGCACGGCTGTCTCGAACACCTCATTGTATTCTGTCGAACCGGGAGTCATGGACTGCGCTGCACGGTAGAACTCCGAAAGGCTCAGTTTCTGAGGCTCGCTGTGAAGTACACGGAGGATATCCTCAAGGCTTGTGAACGAGCGTATCGTATAGTCGATCTTATAGTCGGAATGACGCAAGCCGGGGTATACTGTGGCGAGGAGGAATGCATATTCCTCTGGATACTCGCGCTTGATGCGTTCGTTCTTCGGGTCCGGCTCCATGTCGGAGTCGATGATGGCAAGAATGCCGTCGCGGTGGGCCAGGCTCGACTTCACTACATACTCGCGCAGTCCTTCCCAGTCCTCCGACTCATAATCTGTGGCGATGAAGTCGGGTGCGAAGTTGTAGAGACGGTTCACATAGTTCTTCAATGCCAGCGTACGGTTCTGAGCCAGCCAGGTGTTGTGGCTGTAGCGGCCTTCGGGCGATGCGAAACCCTTGATCGAGATAGCAGTTATGGTCACGTCCTTGTCGTCGCGCACGGAGTCGATCGTATTGGTTATGGCCACAAGTTCGATGGGGTTGCGGCGATAATCGGGATAGATCTCGATCTTGTCGAGCGGGAAGTCGATATAGGAGCGCTTCTTCAGTTCGCGGGTCTTCACCGAGTCGCCAACAGGCGAGATATAGTTGAACACCGGCTTGAAACGCGGAGTCTTCATAGGAGCTATCGGATCCACGCCTCTGGCGAGCACCTTGCTGCAGCATCCGCCGAAGGCATAGTTGACTTTCAGCAGCGCGTCGTCCATCCATGCGGCATCGTCGGCCTGACCATGATATTGGATTGTCTGCTGGCGTCCCTCGCGGTAGAGAGCCGCACCTGCCAGATCCTCGTCGCGCAGATGCTTGAAATAGAGGTTGTGTCCGGCCAGGATGAATGCCGGAAATACCACACACTCCGTACTGTCGGCGTTCTGCAACACAGGGGTTATCGTTATCTGCCTGTCGCGGCCAAGCTTGAGGGCCGACACATCCAGATCCATATCCAGAAGCATCCTGTCGCCATTGCGGGCCACATCAAGACGGGTGACAGGTATCTGTCCGTTCACGATCTCCACGGCCACGGCGGGCAGCAGCGTCAGACACAGAAGCAGGGCTGTCAGTAATGTCTTTCTCATGATTTATATATGAGTGGGATTGGTTTGTTACTAATTAAGGGTTGGAAAATCCGCGTTCAGAACACGTACACAAGGTTAAGCGCAGCCTTGGTCGGGCCTACATAATTGTGCGTGCGACCGCTATCCACTTTCTTTCCGCAGTTGGCGCAGCGATACTTGTCGTAGCGCGTATATGCCCAGCCGAAGCCTATCTCTGCCTCGAGATTCCAGTGTCGGTTGAGAATCCAGGTATAGCCGTAGGCAACACCGAGACCTGCATACCAGCCCTGATAGCGATAGTCTTTAAGCTGGCTCAACCTGTTGCCGAGAAAACTCGGCAGATTCAGATTGCCGAAGTTATACTGACCTCCGAGAGCATGAAATCCAACAAAGTGTCCGGCAAAGGGATTACAGAACCAATAGCGCGCCTCGGGCTGCACCATCCAATGCTTCCAGCGCTTGCCGCCGGAGAACGTCCACGGATTCAGGTTGCCCGACACGTCCAGCGACCACTGAGGTGCGAGCACGAATTCAGCACCGGCGTTGAGCGTAGTCGTAGCGTCGTAGAGCAGATTGCTTTTCAGCGCAAAATCCTGCGCCTGAGCACGCCATCCGCATAGAGCCAGCATGGCCAAGGCAAGTGTGATTACATGACGATTCATATATCTATTTTGAACTTATTGACTTGTGTTATTTCTATGTGTTGTATTTCATAGCATAATCCTCAGCTATGATTAAGAATCCGAAAGATACAGCATACGCTTTCACAAACGATACTATTTCATCCATTTTCACGGCACAAAGATACAAAAAAAGCCTCATATACACAAAATCAGAATAAGCTCCAAAAATACCCCCCCATTTTTAGTATTGTTTAACAATAACACTAAAAATCTGTCATTCAATGCAAAAAAGCACGTGTATTTTTAGGTAAAATCGGTTAACGACACATAAGTAGCCAATAGATGTGGCATAAATCGGTGTCCAGACGGACACCCTCCCCTTTTTTCACACTACCGGGCACACCTGCGCTAAAGCTCCGGTGTGCCCGGTTACTGCTAAATCAGCGTCCTCCGGACGCCACCTCCTGTCCACGTGGCTACATACCTCCACGGGAAGCGCCCAATACAGACTGCTCCTGCCAACTGGACTGCACACCACTGCGGCAGGAGTGTCCGTGGACGTCCAATCCCACAAGCTTACATATCGTTACCGTCAACTCATACCTACATGTGTGAGGTATCTCAGGCATTACCGAATATAATCGCGTGTAGTATTACGCACTCCGCATACCATCCAGTTGAGTGTCCGCGGGACACGTGCATAAAAGGGAATATCCGACAGTCCACACGCCACAAAGAGGGAGCGTCCGCCAGGACGCTGATTTAATAGCAACCGGGTACACCGAGCCACAGGCGAGGTGTGCCCGGCACGCGCACTCCGCGAGACATGAGAACGGCATTATCTTATAGCTAAAAAGCAGCCCGGCGGACATCCTAAATGACATCCACCGGGCAACTATATTGTAAAAAGACTGGAAAAGTATCAGAATGAGCTTCCGTCGAAGCAGTGTGTGCAGACCTTGCATTTCGGGAGGCCGATGGCTGCAACAAGAGCTTCCAGCGTATTGAAGCGGAGCGAATCGAGGCCTAATTCATCGCATATGGCAGCAACCATGCGGGCGTAACGCTCGCTTTTGGGATCTGCATACTCATCGAGATGCTTCTCGCCTTCCTCACCCTCGAGTTTCGCGATCACACGACGGGTGATCAGTTCCATCGGAGTCTTCGACGCCGTGAAGTTGATGAATTCGCACGGATAGATCAGCGGCGGACATGAGATGCGCACATGCACTTCCTTCACCCCTCCCTCGCGCAGGTCCTTCACATTGTCGCGCAACTGCGTGCCTCGCACGATCGAATCGTCGCAGAAAGCAACGCTCTTGCCTTCGAGCAAAGCCTTATTGGCGATAAGTTTCATCTTGGCCACAAGTTCGCGGAGTTCCTGCGATGCAGGTGTGAAGCTGCGCGGCCAAGTAGGTGTATACTTCACGATACCACGCTTGTAGGGTTTGCCTATGCCCTGCGAGAATCCGAGAGCCATACCAGTGCCGCTGTCGGGGATAGGGCTTACGAAATCGACCTCGGCGGTGTCATCAGCACCCATAGCATAACCGGCATCATAGCGCATGTCGTCCACATTGCGACCTTCATATTCGCATGGAGGATAACCGTAATACGTCCAGAGGAAAGCGCAGATCTGCATCTCCTTTTCCGGGGCTTTGAGCTGCTCTACACCATCAGGTGTAACCTTAACTATCTCGCCCGGGCCGATCTGACGGTCCAACGTATAACCCAGATTGCCGAAAGAATGGCTTTCCGAACTGAGGGCATATCCCTCATCGTTCTTGCCTATCGCTATAGGCGTACGGCCCCGGAAATCGCGAGCCGCTATGATGCCGCTATCGGTCAGAATAAGCATCGAGCAGGAACCTTTCACCTTATTATATACGCGAGTGATTCCGTCTACAAAATCCTCGCCCTCGGAGATTATGGCGGCCACAAATTCCGTAGGGGTCACAATGTCGTTGCTATGCTCACAGAAGTGATGCCCTCGGTCGAGCAACTCTTTCTGCAGATCCTTGACATTGTTTATCTTGGCTACCGTAACTATCGCGAACTTACCCAGGCGGCAATTCACGATGATAGGCTGCGCGTCCGTGTCGGAAATCACGCCTATACCTGCCTTGCCTGAAAATTCGGTCAGGTCGCCCTCGAACTTAGTGCGGAAATACGTATTCTCGATGTTGTGGATCGAACGCATGAAGCGACCGTTGTCGACCGATGCCATGCCTGCCCTGCGCGTACCGAGATGCGAATTGTAATCAACACCATAAAAAAGCTCACTGATGCACTCCTTGGAGCGCTTGGCTACGCCAAAAAATCCTCCCATAAGATAGATCCTTTAAATTTTGAAGCCGCAAAGGTAAACATTTTCCGAAATACAAGCATGTATTTTCCGATAAAATTTGATGGCATAAATCATATTTCCCAATATTTTTCCAATTGCAGATACCATATACTATCCGGCATGAAATCTTCCCATTTATTATTAAACAGGCTCTTATTTCCTATTACCGAATTTTTCGCTAACTTTGCACGGAATTTTGCCGAGACTCTTAAAAGACACCATAATACATCATGAATATTTCTTATAGCTGGCTGAAGCAGTATATAGACTTCAACCTATCGCCCGAGGAACTCGCACAAGCACTTACATCCATAGGCCTGGAGACAGGCACGATAGAGCGCGTTGAATCCATAAAGGGCGGCCTGCGCGGCATTGTCGTCGGAAAAGTCCTCACATGTGAGGATCACCCCAACAGCGACCATCTCCACATCACGACAGTGGATCTTGGCAATGGCGAGCCGACACAGATCGTCTGCGGCGCACCTAACGTGGCTGCCGGACAGACTGTCGTTGTAGCTACTGTAGGGACAACACTCTACGACGGTGACAAGGAATTCCAGATTAAGAAATCGAAAATACGCGGCACTGAATCTTTCGGCATGATATGCGCCGAGGACGAGATAGGCGTGGGACATTCCCACGACGGAATCATCGTACTGCCCGACACCGTGGCTGCCGGAACACCCGCGGCCGAATACTACGGACTTACCGACGACTTCGTGCTGGAGGTGGACCTGACCCCCAACCGTATCGACGCCGCCTCGCACTATGGCGTAGCCCGCGACCTCGCTGCATGGCTCGCATGCCATGCCGAACCGGCGAAACTGTCGCGCCCCGACACTGAAGCTTTCCATCCCGACCGCACCGACGGCGCAGTGAGCGTATCGGTAGAGAACACCGACGCCTGCCCGCGCTATTGCGGACTCACCATCCGTGGAATCAAGGTTCAGGAAAGTCCACAGTGGCTGAAAGACCGCTTGAACGCCATAGGTCAGCGCCCGATCAACAATATCGTCGACATCACCAACTACATACTCCTCGGACTCGGACAGCCACTGCACTGCTTCGACCTGGCCAAAGTCAAAGGTGGCCGGATCGTGGTACGCAACTGTCCCGATCAGACTCCGTTCACCACCCTCGACGGCATTGAACGCAAACTATCCGATGCCGACCTTATGATCTGCGATGCGGAAGATCCGATGTGCATAGCAGGAGTCTTCGGCGGATTGGAATCCGGCGTCACCGACAGCACCACCGACATCTTCCTCGAAAGCGCCTGCTTCAATCCAACAAGCATCCGCAAGACCGCACGCCGCCACGGACTGAGCACAGATGCATCGTTCCGCTACGAACGCGGCCTCGACCCCAATTTCTGTTCATACGCCATCAAGGTTGCGGCTCTGATGATAAAGGAAATAGCAGGCGGAGAGATCTGCGGCGACATCACCGACATCTACCCTGCCCCAGTCAGCCCCTGGAAAGTAACGCTCGACTTCCGGCGTATGAACGCCCTTATTGGCAAAGAGATTCCCCGCGACACTGTAGAGAAGATACTGCGCTCGCTCGAAATCGAGATCATAAGTGCCGACGACCGTGAAGCCCACCTGCTTGTACCGAACTATCGCGTAGATGTGACGCGCCCCTGCGACGTCACCGAGGACATCCTGCGCATCTACGGCTACAACAACGTCGAATTCCCCGAAAGCCTGCATTCGTCTCTCTCATTCAAGACCGAGACAGACAGTGCCGATGACCTGCGCCGTCTGATAGCGGCACAACTCACAGCCGCCGGATTCAACGAGATTCTCAACAACTCGCTGACAGCCGAAAAATACTACTCTCAACTGACCACCTACCCTGCCGACAACTGCGTGCATCTGCTCAATCCTCTGAGCAGCGATCTCAATGTGATGCGCCAGACACTCCTGTTCGGCGGTCTGGAATCATTGAGCCACAACATCAACAGAAAAGCAGCCGACCTCGCACTCTACGAGACCGGAAACGTATACTTCTTCAACCCACAGGCACAGATAACAGCAGAAAAACCTCTTGCGCCCTACAGCGAATCGGCACGCCTGGCCCTCTGGCTCACAGGCAACTCGCGCACAGCCAACTGGGCACGTCCTGCCGAGGAATCTACTTTCTACGACCTGCGGGGCCACGTTGCCAACATATTCGCCCGCCTGGGTATCAACGAGAACGAAACCGTAATAGCACAGGAAGCACCAGCCGACATATTCAGCGCCGGCATCACCATATCGACCCGGTCGGGAAAGCACCTCGGATATATCGGACTGGTAGCTAAACCGCTGCTCAAGGCTTGCGACATAAAACAACCGGTGGTTTTCGCCGAACTCGACTGGATGGCTCTCGTAAGACTCGCCTTGAAGAAAAAAACCACCTACACACCACTGCCGAAGACAATGCCCGTGCAGCGCGACCTCGCTCTGCTCATCGACAAGGCCGTGACATTCCAGCAGGTGCAGCGTACAGTGGCAGAAAGCGAGAAGCGGATACTGCGCGACGTGACACTGTTCGACGTATACGAAGGCGACAAGCTGCCCGAAGGCAAAAAGTCGTATGCCATATCAATCACACTGCAAGACCCGGAGAAGACTCTTCAGGACAAGCACATCGAACAGGTGATGAACAAGATAATCACCAACCTGCGCAAGCAACTCGGTGCTGAACTAAGATAATCATAAACATAACTCATACACATCCACCACTACTATGGGAAGAGCTTTTGAATACCGCAAAGCCAGAAAACTAAAACGTTGGGGCAACATGTCCCGCACATTCACCCGTATCGGCAAAGAAATCACAATAGCAGCAAAGGCCGGCGGACCTGATCCCTCGACCAACCCCCGCCTCCGCGCCCTTATGCAGAATGCCAAGGCTGCCAACATGCCCAAGGACACTGTGGAGCGCGCTATCAAGAAAGCAACCGATAAGGATGCAGGCGACTACAAGGAAATCACATACGAGGGATACGGACCTCACGGAATCGCCATCTTCGTAGAAGCTGCAACCGACAACAACACCCGCACTGTTGCCAACGTACGCTCATACTTCAACAAACTCGGCGGATCGCTTGGCACTCAGGGCTCTCTGACATTCCTTTTCGACCACAAGGCCGTGTTCAAGATCAAAGCTAAAGAAGGCGTATCACTCGACGATCTCGAACTTGAGCTTATCGACTACGGCGTGGACGAACTCGAACACGACGATGAGGACATCATGCTCTACGGCGCTTTCGAGGAATACTCCAACATACAGAAATACCTCGAAGACAACGGATTCGAAATCATCAGTTCGGAATTCGAGCGTATACCCCACGAACTCAAGGAAGTTACTGCCGAACAACGTGCTGCCATCGACAAACTGCTCGAAAAACTCGAGGAAGATGAAGACGTGCAGAACGTGTTCCACAACATGAAGGAAGACGAGGAAGGCGAGGAATAAATCCTCTCCCCGGAAACCGGCCTCCTCTAAGGAAATACCGGGTATATCGGGCCACAAGGCTTGATATACCCGATATCAATAAACACACATTCACCAATCTTGCTCTAAAAACTATGTCTAACAAACAATTTTTAATGGCATTGCTGGCCACAGCAGCAATCGGACTCAGCGCCGGCGCCAAAGACACGATCGTACTGACCGACAATTCCGGTAAGACCAACGAAATGCACGTCGGAGCAATCGAAGAAATCACATTCTCCAACGGCAATATCATAATCACGACAAGCAACGGCAAAAAATCATTTCCGTTGGGCGATCTCGACAACATCGCTTTCGACTATATGGCTTCCTCCAATGAGGACATCACCATACCCATAGAAAGCGACGTGAACATATCCATATCCGGAACAACCATCACAGCAGAAGCAAATTCAGCAGACAAAACGCTAAATATAATAGCCGTCAACACTGCCGGTATGATAGTAGCGGCAACAAAAGGCCGCGAGTCAGTATCCATAGATTTCTCAAACTGGCCAAGAGGCATATATATCATCGTAGCAAACGACAAAACAATCAAATTCATCCGATAAACACACCATTGTCATGAAAAAATTTCTACCGATCGCAATGCTTGCCTGCATCGCGACTGCAACAGCGCAACAAACCGACAATACTGACTACACACTGTATATCGAACTTCAGGACGGACAGAGCCACAACTACCGCCTTGATGACATACGCCGTATTTATTTTCTTCCTACAGAAGAATCCGGAGAAGACAATCTTCTGCTCTCAAAGGCCGACAACTTTGAGCCTAACGAGCTTTCAGAGGATGAATTATACAACCGGGTTGAGAAATTAGGCCAGTATTTCAGCGCATTCGATATCGCACAGTATATCCTGCTTGGAAGTAATGAATACAATAAGACAAGCCCGCACCAATACGAGTATACGAATACACTGACTATCAACTGTTATGCAGGATATACTACCAATACGCAAGGATGGTACGGCAGATTTCCATCGACATATTCGGATTTTTATGAATTCTGTGAAGGTCCATACGTTAAATTTATAAAGCTGTCCAATTACATCTCACCCTTCCTCAACGACGATATCGCCAACGACTTCGTAGAACTGAAAGCCATAGCGCTCCTGCTTCTTGATCATGCAGCACAGGAGATGACGGACATATACGGTTCTATTCACTATCTCGACTATAAGAATAACAAGAGCGGACATCCATACACCTTCAACAGCGGTGCGGACATCTACAACACCATATTCAAGAATATCGACGATATAATTGCCGTATTCGACAACTTCGAGTCGCGCAGCGAAACATACAAGACATTGCTCCTGAGTATAATCAAAGATGTAGACAAAATCACACAGACAAAAAGCCTGAAGACCTGGAAACGATATGCAAACTCGCTGAAGCTGCGCATGGCAATGCATCTGGCCCAAGTAGACCCGTACAGAGCACAAACACTCGCTGAAGAAGCTGTAAGCTCGGGCGTAACTGAAAGCAAGGAAGATGAGATAGGCCTCACCCCCAAGACCGGATGCGAAGACAGTCATCCGATGAGAACAATAATGAATACCTGGAATGACTCACGCGTCAACGCTTCTTTCGTCAGCCTTCTCACTTCCCTGAGCCATCCTTACTCCAAGTATCTCCTCGCCCCGATCTCCGATGATCTCACAAATTCAAAAACGGGAAAGACCACAGCAAAAGGCTCAACCGTAGCCGGACTCCGTGCAGGTGTAAAGGTCGGTGACGGACAGACCAATGAAAACCACTATACACGCTATTCAAAATTTACAGATTGTGAGGATTTCCAATTCATGAACATCTATGCGATGAAATGGGCTGAGGTTGATTTCCTGCGTGCCGAAGGCGCTCTGCGCGGATGGAATATGGGCGGCACGGCAGAAACGTTCTATTACCGTGGCATAAGAAACGGAGACTGCTCAGACCGCTTCGGCTACCCTACCGGCAACTACGACAAATACGTAGAAGACTATCTCGCAGTGGAGAACCCAACGCCATACAAATACGTAGACCCTATGGACGATGACAACAATATCGACGGAGTCACCACTATAGGTGTGCGTTGGAGCGATGCCGACAGCCGTGAAACGAAACTCGAAAAAATCATCACCCAGAAATATATAGCAGTCTTCCCTCATGGCTATGAGGCCTGGACCGACATCCGGCGCACCGGATATCCGAAGATATTCCCAGTGCTCAACCCCGAAGACGGCGACGGCTCACTCAAATACGGCGACATTATCCGCAGGAACAAACTGCCGGGAAGGGATACGGAAGCCGGCAGAAACGACATATCCACATCAGGCCTGAAGGCGCTGGGTGGAGAGGATCTGATGTCGACCCGCGTCTTCTGGGACGTAGACACACCGAATTTCTAATTCCTCATCATCCACAACAACCCCGCTATGGCATCCACTACAGGGCCATAGCGGGGTTGTTCTATACAAGGACTTTGTTTTTCACATTATTTTATCCTCAGCAACACTATTATAACACTTGTTTCACACAATTATTTCGTATCTTTGCCCCACATGGCAAGGAAAAGGCGTAATCCAATTCATCTCGATGACCTCCCGGGACTATTCGACAGTCTCGAGATTGATATGACACGTCCCGATATGGCCGGAGACCTCATTGCACGCCACCGCGCTCAGGCCGCCACTCTGGCAGCTGACCGCGAAGCCGATGCTGCCGCAGCCGATTTCCGGCTTGCACCGACTGCAGTCTCACCCACCGACCGACTGATGTTCATATCCTTCGGCAGTGGATCGTCGGGCAATTGCGCCTATCTCGGCAATGGCAAAGAAGGCATACTTATCGACGCCGGTGTAGATCCTGACACAGTGAAAGCCAGAATGCGTGACAACGGCATAGACTTCAAGGGTGTCCGCGGCATACTCGTAACACACGACCACAGCGACCATGTGAGATTCGCCTACAAACTGCTTCGCAAGCAGAACCATATGCTGATGTATGCTACCCCACGAACTCTATCAGGCATGTTGCGCCGGCACAGCATATCATCGCGCATAAAAGACTATCACAAACCCATATACAAAGAGCATCCGTTCGATATCGGCGCGATGCGCATCACCCCGTTTGAGACTTCTCACGACGGTACTGACAACGTTGGATTCCACATAGCCTACGGCAGCTACCACAAATTCGTGGTAATGACAGACACTGGACACATCACCGAGCGAGGCGACTTCTATATCCGTCAGGCACACTATCTTATGATCGAGAGCAACTATGACGCCCGCATGCTCGCCGACGGTGCATATCCCGAATATCTCAAAGCCCGCATTGCTTCCGACCACGGACATATGGACAACGCGCACACCGCAAGCTATCTGGCAAGTGCTGCATCGGAAGGTATAAGCCACGTGTTTCTTTGCCACCTGAGCCACGACAACAACACACCCGAGCTGGCTCTGTCTGCATCGCGCAAGGCGCTTGAAACCGTAGGACTCTCTGTGGGCGACGCCTCCGGATCGCTTGACACCAGAGATGCCGACGTTCAACTGACCGCACTACCTCGCTTCGACACATCGCCATTATACGTCTTCCGCGAGCCTAAGCAAGTTTAGAATACCAATTTTAGAGAATCAACTGCCATAATTATAAAGGGACATTTGGCTCAATTAGCGAATTTTTGCGTAAATTTGCAACCCAAACCCCAATTATGGCAGACATCACAATAGCGGCGATACTTCGCGCCGGAGCATATTCACCCAACCACATAGGAAATGACGCAGCCATTCTCAACATGGCTGCCGATCAATTGCGCAAACGCGGTTGCGTGGTGAATATCTATAGCGAGGAGCAGTTTGCCGCCGGGGGCGCAGCCGACGAGCCGACGATCATAAACATGTGCCGCGAGCCTCGATCGATCGAACTGCTACAACAGGCCGAAGACGACGGTAGACTCGTGATAAACTCCGGATACGCCATCGAGAACTGCATACGTGAGCGGATGACCCGCATAATCGTCGGAAGCAATATACCATTTCCCGACAGCAAGGTGGTCAACACCAATATGGTGGTCAAGGATGCACTTGCATCAGCAGGAATATCAAGATGCTGGATCAAGCGCGCCGACTTTCACGCCCAGCACAAGGAGGACGTAAGCTACGCGCGCAATCCTGAAGAAGCGCAAGAACTCGTGCAGGAATACTTCCTGCGCGGAATAAGCCGGGCAGTGATCCAGCGCCATATCGACGGAGAATTAATACAATTCTACGGCATTACAGACTCGCCGTTCTTCTTCTGGTTCTTCCCCATGCATGCTGCACAGAAGCCCTCGGCCGAATTGGGTGAAAGCATCGACAGCCGGTTGCGCGGAATAGCATCCACAGCGGCAACCGAACTCGGGCTCAACATCTATGGAGGCGAATGTATATTATCCGCCGACGGCACTCTGACTCTGATCGACGTTAACGACTGGCCCTCGTTCGCTCCATGCCGGCCGGAAGCAGCCACAGCCATAGCAAAGTCCGTAATAGCCACCATAAAGACACGACGTCAGCCAATATCATGACATCCGGAATGCACAAGATAAAAGACAAAGTGCTGCATGGCAACGGCATCTTCATGTTCCTGCGCTCATCAGCCGCAGCCCAGGTAGCCTCGTGGGTCGACCTCGGGCTCGGATTCGTATTATTCTCATGGTGCGGCCTGTCGTCATGGCTTGCTACCGGCACAGGAGCTGTGGCCGGAGGCATCATCAACTGCTGCATCAATTACCGCTTCACATTCCGCGCCCAAGGCGTCGGCGTGCATGCCGTGGCCGTTAAATATCTGCTCGTATGGATTGGCTCGCTGCTGCTCAACACCTACGGCACTGCCGGCCTTTACGACCTGCTGCGCTCTATCCCGATGCTCGACGAACTTGGATTCACCGAGAAAGGATGCTATGCAGTGGCACGTGTAGGCACTTCTCTGATAGTATCTATAGCCTGGAACTTCCTGCTGCAACGCTATTTCGTCTACAGCAATGTAAAATTCGACCGTGTGCTCGACCGCATCTTCCGCGTCAACAGAACCACGGACAACGTATCAACCAAGAACAAATAAATTCCTGAAAGACATAAGATGAAAACAGCAAAATCCGCCGTAAAAGCCAAACGCGACTGGCTACAGCAGTTGATTTACGTAGTCATCAACCCATTCGTGCGCCTGCTCATCCGCATGGGATTCACCCCAAATACCGTAACTACAATAGGATTCCTGGGCAATGTGGCTGCGGCTGCAGTCTTCTGCGCAGCCGGATATGAGGCATCCATAGACGGCACACCCCACTACGGGCTCATCACCTGGGGAGGCGCGCTCATCATAATCTTCTCGCTTTTCGACATGCTCGACGGACAGGTGGCACGCCTCGGCAACATGGCCACCACATTCGGGGCGATGTATGACTCCGTGCTTGACCGCTACTGCGAGATGCTGACTTTGGGAGGCATCAGCTATTACATGATCATGACATGCCATCCTATAGGCGCACTCATCACATTCATCGCTTTGGTCGGCTCTCTGATGGTCAGCTATGTGCGTGCCCGCGCCGAAGGCCTCGGCATAGAGTGCAAGATCGGATTCATGCAGCGTCCGGAGCGCGTGGTAGTCACCGCTGTATCCGCACTTGCCTGCGGCATCACCGGTCAGAGCCTCGCCCCTGACAGCAGCTTCGACGCTGTATGCATATTGACTGTGGCAATGGGCATAATAGCAGTATTCGCCAACCTCACCGCATTCGCTCGCCTGGGACATTCCAAGCGCGAGATGCAGAAAAAAGAAAAGAAATGACACTGCCCCAACGGAAAGAATGGATAGCGCTGGTGCTTGCCTCGGCCATATGGCTGACGGTGACAGCCCTGTTCGTAGGCACACGCCCTGAGCATTTCCTGCTTTGCGCACTGATAGCAGCTTTGTTTTTCGCTTCCGGCACTACACGTCGCATGATCGTGGCACTGCTGCCATTCGTAGTCTTCGGCATAAGCTACGACTGGATGAACATGTTGCCCAACTACATGGTAAATCCGGTAGATACCGAGGGGATCTACAATGCAGAAAAAAGCCTGTTTGGAATCATGACGACAGAGGGTCTGCTGACGCCTAACGAATTCCTGGCATTGCACACATCGCGCCTCATGGACTTCCTCGGCGGCTTCTTCTACCTATGTTGGGTCCCTGTGCCGATAATCTTCGGTCTGTGGCTTTACTTCAACGGACAGAAACGTGTCTATCTCCACTTCGCGCTTGTCTTCCTGCTGGTCAATCTCATTGGATTCGCAGGATATTACATTCACCCGGCAGCGCCGCCGTGGTATGAGGCCGAACATGGCTTCGACGTCATCATCGGATGCAAAGGCAGTGTGGCCGGGCTTGCCGGATTCGGCGACATAACCGGTTGGAACGTTTTCGACGGACTGTATGCCCGCAACGCCAATGTCTTCGCAGCCGTGCCTTCGCTCCACAGCGCATACACCTTAGTAGCATTCATATACTCACTCAAGGCACGATGCCCGCAATGGGTACGCGCCGCACTCGGAATTATAACCGCAGGCATATGGTTCACAGCCGTATATACATCGCATCATTATATAATAGATGTCTTGCTCGGTATTGCCACTGCCGTCGCCGGATGGGCTTTATTTGAATATGTGCTGATGCGTATTCCGGCAATGCGCCGCTTCACCGACAACTATACACGCTACATCAGCAAGAGCTGAAAAAGAGCACGCCCGCTTTGCATTTTTTAGCACTTCAAAACGTACAAGCGGCACATTTCACCGATATTAACCATATACATAGGTTTTTTAGCTTAATATTACAAATTTTTACCAAGTTTATAGTAGTAAAAATTTTAGAATTAAAAAACAATATGTACTTTTACCGCGCAAAGTCCGCTTGCGCCCTCTGTCGGTGCAGGAGCATTTGCCTTGCAATAACGATAATCAACCAAATTTATCAAAAGATATGACCACAAACAATGTAAAGCCCGCCGAGGGCAAGCTCGGAGTGATGGTAGTAGGTCTCGGAGCAGTGACATCTACCTTCATGACTGGCGTTCTGATGGCTCGCAAGGGCCTTGCCAAGCCAGTTGGCTCTATGACCCAGTACGACAAGATCCGTGTGGGTCGCGGTGCAGACAAGAAATACCTCAAATATGACGAAATCGTTCCCATCGCCAAGCTCGACGACATCGTGTTCGGAGCATGGGACGTATATCCCGCCAACGCATACGAAAGCGCAATCAACGCAGAGGTGCTGAAGGAAAAAGACATCAACCCCGTACGCGACGAACTTGAGGCCATCAAGCCCCTCAAGGCAGCTTTCGACCACAACTACGCCAAGCGCCTCGACGGCGACAACGTAAAGCAGGTAAAAGACCGCTGGGACATGACCGAACAGATCCGCGAGGACATCCGCAACTTCAAGAAAGAAAACGGACTCGACCGCGTAGTGGTTCTGTGGGCTGCATCTACCGAAGTATATGTACCCGTAGATGAGAAAGTACACGGCACACTCGCAGCACTCGAGGCTGCAATGAAGGCCGACGACAAGGAACACATCGCCCCCTCGATGTGCTACGCTTACGCTGCTCTTTCTGAAGGCGCACCTTTCATCATGGGCGCACCCAACACCACTGTCGACATCCCCGCTATGTGGGAGCTCAGCGAAAAGACCGGCATGCCCATCGCCGGAAAGGACTTCAAGACCGGTCAGACTCTGGTGAAGTCCGGATTCGCACCCATCATCGGCACTCGTTGCCTCGGTCTGAGCGGATGGTTCTCTACCAACATCCTCGGCAACCGCGACGGTCTGGTACTCGACGAACCCGCCAACTTCCGCACCAAGGAAGTCTCCAAGCTGTCCACACTCGAGTCTATACTCGTTCCTGAGGAACAGCCCGACCTCTATACCGACTACTACCACAAAGTGCGCATCAACTACTATCCTCCGCGCAACGACAACAAGGAAGGCTGGGATAACATCGACATCTTCGGCTGGATGGGCTACCCCATGCAGATCAAGATCAACTTCCTCTGCCGCGACTCTATCCTTGCTGCTCCACTCTGCCTTGACCTCGTGCTCCTCAGCGACCTCGCCGCACGCGCAGGCCGTCACGGCATACAGCGCTTCCTGAGCTTCTTCCTCAAGAGCCCGATGCACGACTACACCAAGGGTGAAGTACCTGTCAACCATCTGTTCCAGCAGTACGTAATGCTCAAGAACGCTATCCGCGAAATGGGCGGCTACGAAGCTGACGAAGAAATCG
>OFGR01000752.1_pt1 | contig 30251 bp, 24 predicted proteins | sample 1521811 | NCBI WGS metagenome assembly OFGR01 (sample SAMEA3504098, study PRJEB24116) | mouse gut metagenome | biome: mouse gut; feature: mouse-associated habitat; material: faeces | place: Denmark | collected 2011
TTAAAAAATTTTTATATTTATTATTTGGAAGGCTAGGGAAAATTACATTACAGATATATATCTTACAAAGATTGCTATTAGAAGAAATATTCGGAGTGGTCTGGAAGAAACTGGTATCAAAGTTAGGAAAGAACCCATTGTTACATAATATGGGACTGTTTAATATTGTATTGTCACCTGTAATGGCGATGGTGAGTTTATTTGCAATATACATAATAGTTTTATTGATAAAAAGACATAATAAATGGAATAAGTTTCTATTTAATAAATAAATTATGTTAATGTTATAGATTGCTTTACCAAGAGAGGATTTGAATGATAAAAATAAACGAAATTTTGAGGATAAATTGCACGGGATGCGGTGCGTGCCAAGCAAAATGCCCTGTTCAATGTATTACAATGGTTCCAGATAGCGAAGGTTTTTTAAATCCCAGTATTAACGATTCGGAATGTATATTATGTGGAAAATGTTTAAAAATATGTCCGTTTCATAATAATGTAGTTAAAAAATTTCCAATTAGGGTGATTGGTGCGCAACGGCTTGGAGAGTTGGTGGTTGACAGTTCATCAGGTGGTATCGGTGCGTTAATTGCTGAAAAGATAATTTTAAATAAAGGAATAGTTTATGGATGTATTTTGAATGATAAATTTGAAGCGGTTCACATTCGTATTGCAGACACCCATAAACTTGATATGATTAAAGGCTCAAAGTATGTACAAAGTGATTTAAGCCAAATATATGAAAGCCTTAAAAAAGATTGTGAAAGTAACAGGTTGGTGGCTTTTTTTGGTACGCCTTGTCAAATTGCTGGTGTAAAGAACTATTTAGAAAAAGAGTATGATAATTTTATTTGTGTAGATCTTATTTGCCATGGGGTGCCCAGCCCAAATTTATTTAAAAAATATATTTCGTATTTAGAAAAATGTAAGAAGGCTGAAAGCATAAATACATATAAATTTCGTGACAAATCTGTATATGGATGGAATACTGCTTATACTTATACCTATACTTGTAATGGAAAAGTATATTCGAAAAATGGATATTCAACAGAAGATCCTTATTATGAGGCGTTTATCTATGCAGAGACATATCGGGAGAGTTGCTATGTATGTAATTATGCAACAGAAGAGAGAGTTGGAGATATCACAATAGGTGATTTCTGGGGAGTATTAAGGTTTTACCCGGATCTAGAATCAATGGCAAGTCAAGGTATTTCGGCAGTATTAATAAATACGTGCAAGGGAAATCAAGTTATATCTGAACTTTGGGACAATATTTTTGCCTTTGATTCAGATTTAAAAAAGGTAGAATATAGAAACGGAAATTTGGTGGTACCTGCTACCAGACCTGGTATAAGGGATGTTATTTACAAAAACATTGATAAATATGGGATAGAGTGGCTGAATAATAGGATGCGTAGAAAAAAAAGGTTTTATATTAATCGTTTAAAAAATGGGATTCCAGTGCAAATCAAAGCGTATATAAAAAGAAAGCTAGGAAGATATTAATGAAAACGTTAACATTAACTTTACATGACACTGATAATTGTGGATCTTCTTTACAGGCATTTGCGCTACAAAATTTTCTATTATCTAAAAATATTGAAAATAAAATTATAAATTATACGCCAGTTTATACGATTAATAATGGGCATCCTGTCAGGGCATTGGCAAGGGAGATATTATATGGAAAGGATAAGCATGAAAGTAGATGTAAATTTGTGGCTTTTAAGAATACCTATTTAAACCTAACGGAAGAAAGGTATGCCAGTTATGATGAATTATGCAACAATATTCCAGTAGCAGATGTGTATATAACGGGAAGTGATCAATTATGGAATACCATGTATTCATGTGGAAGAGATCCGGTATTTTATCTGAGTTTTGTCCCAGCTTCAAATTGCAGGAAGATAGCATATGCAGTTAGTGTAGGGAGAAAAGATATCCCACCAGATAATTTGCAGATTATAGAAAACAGATGCCAGGATTTTAGTTGGATATCCTTGCGGGAAAAATCATCAGTGTCTCAAATAAAAAATATTGTAAAAAATACACCAATTGAATATGTTTCTGATCCTGTCCTGCTTAATGATAGTCAGGTCTATTTGGATATGGTCAAGAATAAATGTATTGATGATAAGTACATATTGGTTTATATAGCCCAGGATATAAATAGGCATGATTTAAACTTAATATTGGAAAAGGTTAAAGAAGAGAGGAAAGATACCAGGATTGTATTTATTGGTTCGTATCGTCATAAATGTAAATGTGACTATCATATCAGGTCTTATGGGCCGGCTGAGTTTTTGTCGTTAATTTTGAATGCAGAATATATAATAACAAATTCTTTTCATGCTACATTATTTTCGGTACTGTTCAAAAGGCAATTTGTTACGTTGATACCGCCCCAAAATGGTGAAAGAATAATAAATGTGTTAGATGCTTTTGGACTATCAGATAGAATAGCAGGCATTTCTGATTGTGCAATTAGTGGATTACTTAGTGAGCAAAAATTATTAGATGCTTATAAGAAAGCACAGGAGTTTGGAAGGCGGTCAGGTGAATTATTGATACAGCACATATTAGCACATGATAATGGCTGCAGTTGTACTGATATATGGAAAGGCAAAAATTTATCATGAAGCTTTAGTGTATTGAGATTTCCTGAAGGGGAGTAGATGATTTGCTTTTGGCAGATGTAAAATTGAGATTTTGCGAATGATGAGACCATATTAATGGACAAGAGGTGAAAGGGTTTGCAAAAGATAATGTTAGTCTTCGGAACCAGGCCAGAGGCAATAAAAATGTGCCCCTTGGTAAACGAGTTGAAAACAAGAAAAGATATACAGGCAGTAGTATGTGTTACCGGCCAGCACAGGCAGATGCTGGATCAGGTATTGGAAGCATTTTCAATTTCACCAGATTATGATCTTTCCATTATGAAAGAAAAACAAACGCTGTTTGATATCACAGAAAGTATTTTAAATAGAATTAAAGAAGTATTGGAAAAGGAAAATCCTGATGTAGTGCTGGTACATGGGGACACGTCAACAACATTTGTAACTGCGTTGGCGTGTTTTTACTTGCAGATCCCTGTGGGGCATGTGGAGGCTGGGCTTCGGACCTATCATGTCTATTCACCTTACCCGGAAGAATTTAACCGGCAGGCAGTAAGTATAATTGCACAGTATCATTTCGCACCTACGGAAGTATCAAGAGATAATCTGCTTCGGGAGGGAAAAAAGAAAGCAACGATCTATGTGACTGGTAATACGGCAATAGATGCATTAAAAACAACTGTACGTAAGGATTATTCACACCCGGAACTAGAATGGGCGAAGGACAGCAGATTGATAATGCTCACTGCACATAGAAGAGAAAATCTTGGTATGCCAATGCGTCATATGTTTCATGCAATACGTAGAATCATGGATAAGTATGAAGATGTAAAAGCGATTTATCCAATCCACTTGAATCCAGTAGTGAGACAGACAGCGGAGGAGGTGCTTGGAGGTTGTGACAGGATCAAGATCATTGAACCTTTGGATGTATTGGATTTCCATAATTTTCTAGCCCGGAGTTTCATGGTCTTGACAGATAGCGGAGGGATACAGGAAGAAGCACCAAGCCTGGGGAAACCGGTACTGGTTATGAGGGATACCACAGAAAGACCAGAAGGAATTACCGCTGGTACACTTAAGTTAGTCGGTACTGATGAAGAAGTAATTTACCAGAATTTAAAGGAACTTCTTGAAAATGAAACATCCTATAATAAAATGGCGCATGCCAGTAATCCCTATGGAGATGGCCTGGCATCCAAAAGGATTGCGGACATTCTGGAATTTGGAACAACACCAGAATCAATACTAAAACAAGAGAACGAAATTAATGAAAATATTTAGGAGCATAGTTATGATGAATAAAAAAAAGAAAATAGCATTTACATTACTAATGTCTGGAATGATCCTTTGCACCGCCTGTGCAGGGAAGACGGAAACCGGATCCAACGCAGCAAAGGATGGGAATACCCAGCAAGCGGCCGATGGGACAGCACCTGTTATGGAAGGTTCCATTGAAGTGGCAGAAAACCTCCCGGACAGAGATATCAAAGTGCCGGAATATTTAATGGGAGAGACTGAGGAGAAACTTAACCATGAGAATCCCGATGAAGAAGATCTCAGCCAGGAAAAAGGCGATGAAGGCACTGTTTACCATTTAAGCGGAGAAGAGCAGACAGAAATGGCCCATCAAGTTGCGTTACAGATTGAGGACAGTATCAACCAGGTGCTTGCAGACAAGGACTTTTACCCGAATGTCACAGGAATTTCGGTAAACCCCGAATGTACAGAGTTCAATGTCACTTTTTCCACCAGGGAGCTTAGTTTATATGAAAGTGTATTGCCGATGTCACTTTGTATCGTAGGGGGCAGATTCCAGCTTTATCAGGGAAAGCAGGAAGAGGAACTGATGACGGTTGTGAATTACATAGATGCAGACAGCGGTGAAATTTTTAAGGTGATCAATTCAAATGAAATAGAATGAAGGAGCATACATTCCCGATTTTGTTCCGGATAGGGGTGGAAGCCAAAAAAGGGTTGGCTTCATTTTGATAGCGGCTGGAGGTTTGCGCTATGTATGGGGAAGAAAAATGAATTTGGAAAATATATAACGGAATTGCGTTTGGCATATGGATATTCCCAATATGACCTTGCTAAAATACTGGGAATTGGACGGCAGGCATATTCCCACTATGAAACTGGCAGGAATATTCCTGCCTATCATTCAATTGTCAGGCTGGCGGAGCTGTATGGGAAATCTACAGAAACGTTTATAAACAGGATGCATTTGGGCAGGGAACAATGGGATGAGCTAAGAGCCTGCTACAAAATTATAGTGGAACATGATAAAATTGAGGGGGGGGGGGTTAAATTGAATGCGTGATGCAAAGGCTGTATTGGCTGCCGTGGTTAATGACTGCAGGGTATATTGGAGTGATTATTTTGAGGCAGGATTGGTTGCAGGTGCAGTATTGGCATTCCTTTACTGCCTTATTTTATTGTACCGGTTTATTTGTTTGAAGAATATTGTAAAAACCAGTACCTTTGATGCATGCATAAAGATCCCGTTTGTTGCATTATTGGGACTTTACTGCTATATGGTCCTGGGCGTAACAGTTTTATCCAGAACGAAGGAAGCCGTATACTTTTTCAGGTTGGTTCCTTTTAGTACATGGGGGACAGATACAATGAGCCTGAAATTTTGGGTAGAAAATATTCTTATGATGATTCCATTTGGAATCCTGCTCTATGTTTTATGGATGCCTTTCCGTAAAATCTATTGGTCCCTGTTTGCCGGGGGGCTTTTCAGCCTGATAATTGAGAGTATCCAACTCTTTACCAGGCTGGGGAAGTTTGAGACAGATGATATTATAAATAATATATTTGGTACACTGATAGGATTTTTGTTATGCAAAGGTGCTGAATATATTTCCGGGAGCTTCTTAGCCTATGAAAGAAAAAGAAAGATGAAGGAATTTCGGGCAATGAAGCAGCATTTTTGATATAAGTGCCCGGAAGATGATACCCTTGCTGCAGAAATGGACTATGGGCAGGGGGCATTTAAATTTTCAGGAATAATTATTGACATTCCAATAGGGACACCGTATAATCTATCTTAAATTCAGAAGAAATCAAAGTGGAATTCTCTGTCCTGTTCAGGGCAGTTAACCGGGGAACCCGGTTCCGGCGCATCAGCCATATTTCACAAATTACAATAAGAAGGTGGCTGGCGGCAGTGCGGAAATATCCTGCATTGCTGGTCCGCACAGCCGGAAAGGGGTACATGGGAAGAAAAGACTTAACGGGGAAAGACTTTTTTGGGGACAAAGAGAGATTTGCCGAGCTTTTAAATATTGTCCTATATGGAGGAAAGAGAATTATCAGGGCAAAGGAACTGGTTCCCATAGTCAGAAGATATCCGTCTTTTACAGGAAAGGCAGAAAAGGAAAGGGATATCTTTATGAAAGATACAGGACAGAATATCTGCTATGGGCTGGAGCTGGAAACGGAATCTGACTATAGTATGCCGGAAAGGGTGATGGTATATGATTCCTGTGAACTGGAACTGCAGATAAAGGAAATCTGCAGGGGACGGCAAGAAAAACAAAAACAAGAAGGCCAGGGAACGCAAAGTTACCGGGAGAAAAAGAGCAGGCTGGAAGGGGAGGATTTTCTTCTGCCAGTAGTGACAATAGTGTTGTATTTAGGAGTTAACCACTGGGAAGGAAAACGAAGGCTGTCAGAGCTGTACCGTGCCCCGGAAAATATCCGGGATTTGTTAAATGGAAATTTCCCGGATTATGGCTATCAGTTAATTGAAGCAGATTTTGTAGAGGCAGATGGCTTCAGGACAGATTTAAAAGAATTTTTTCAGGCAATGCAGTGCAGGAATGATAAGAATGGGCTGGGTAAATTGCTTAAGACAGAAAGTTTCCAAAGGCTGAAAGAAGATACGGCATGGGCGATAGCGGTGTATCTGGATAAAAAACAGCTAATGGACAAGATGGAGAAGGAGGGGATGCCAATGTGTAAAGCGCTTGCAGAGCTTATGGAGGACAAGAGGCTGGAGGGAGAGAAACAGGGGGTTAAGAAAGGTGAAATAGAAGGAAGAAAAAAGGGGAAAAAAGAAGAAAGGCTTTTCATCATTAGCAAAATGCTGCAGGAAGGGATGGACAGTGAAGTTATAAAGAAGGTAACAAATTGCTCGCAAGCGGAATTGGCGGCCGCAGGAAGGCAATAGAAGGCGGCAGGAGGTAGAGATATGGTTTATTTATCATCCTTTAGGTTCCCGCACAAAGAGCAGGAATATGACTTTATTTTTGCACAGAAAAGAACCTGTTATGACACTTACTATCCCTTCCAGATTTTATCAAAAAACAATTTGGAAAGGCTGGATTTTGAGCCGGTCACGGTATTGTATGGGGGGAACGGTTCAGGAAAGACCACGGCGCTGAATGTGATTGCGGAGAAGCTGGGGCTGGGGAGGGATACCTTATATAACCGCTCTGATTTTTTTGAGGATTATACCAGGCTTTGCAGTTATGGGCAGGAGCGGGAAATTCCGGAAGGAAGCAGGATTGTCACCAGCGATGATGTTTTTGATTTTATGCTTAATGTGCGCAGCATCAACCAGGGGATTAACCAAAAAAGGGGAGAGCTTCTGGAGGATTATCTGGATATGAAATATTCCCATTTTCAGGTAAAGTCCCTGGAGGATTTTGAACGCCTGAAAAAGGTTACTACAGCCAGAAGCAACACACAGTCCAAGTATGTGCGGAAGAACCTGATGGATAATGTGCGGGAGCATTCCAACGGGGAGAGCGCTTTTATATATTTTGCAGAAAAAATAAAAGACGGGGGGCTGTATTTATTGGATGAGCCGGAGAACAGCCTGTCCCCGGAGAACCAGCAGGAACTGTTAAAATTCCTGGAGGATTCGGCGCGGTTTTTCGAGTGCCAGTTTATTATCGCTACCCATTCCCCCTTCCTGTTGTCCATGAAAGGGGCGAAAATTTACGACATGGATGAGGAAGTAGTGGACGTAAAACCCTGGCACCGGCTGAAAAACGTCCGGGCTTATTATGATTTTTTTAAAAAGCATGAAAAGGTATTTGAATAGCTTCCTGTAAATCCCCCAAACCAGGGCTTCCGGTTTGGGGTGTTTGTTTATCTTTCTTCCGGGTAGGAGATACCCCATTCCTTTCTCAGCTCTGTCATAATAGACATTACATCCGTTGTATAATCCAGATGCATTTCATTGTTTCCTCCAGATACAGCCTGTTCCATATCATGGATTTCATAGTTTAAGGCATCTTCCGGGTTCCCGCAGGTAATGGTTTTTTGGCTGCCGTCTGCCGTATAAGTGATAACCGCCTGTGCTGCCCGGGGATATTCACATATTTCAATATAGCCTTTATCAAAAGAAAGCACCCCTCTTTTGGGCATCTTTGCATGGAGTGCAAGGGCTGCGGAGGCCATTTCCCCTGCGGGGTTCATCAGCAAAATCCCCGCCTGCTCGTCAACACCGCTGGGAGCCGGTTTTACCTGTGACAGGATATGGTCCGGCGGGGCGGACAGGAACCATCTGACCAGGGATAGGGCATATACGCCAATGTCAAGCAGTGCGCCGCCAGCCAGGGCGGGGTTAAAAAAGCGGTTATCCATGTGATAGGTTTTATAACTGCCAAAACTTGTCTGGATCATTTTTAGCTTCCCCAGGTCACCCCGCTGCACCATTCCATACAGTTTTTTATAAAGAGGCATGTGGTAAATAGTCATTGCCTCCGCCAAAACCACCCGGTTTTCTTCCGCTAACCCTTTCGCTTCCGCCAGCTCCGCGGAATTTAATGTGATAGCCTTTTCGCAGAGGACATGTTTTCCGTGCCTTAGGGCTTCCTTTATGTACTGGCTGTGGGTGTTGTTTGGTGTTGAGATATACACAATATCTACCTTTTCATCAGCAAAAAGCTCCGGTATCTTTTCATAGACCTTTGGTATCCCATACTTTTGGGCAAAAGTGAGGGCATTTTTGTAAGTCCTGCTGGTAATGCTATAGGGGCTCCGTCCGTCCTTTGCCATTGCCTGTGCCAGTTGATTGGCGATATCACCGCATCCCAAAACCGCCCAGCGGTAAGGTTGTGTCTTTTCATCCATTCTGAAGGTTCCTCGCTTTCTCGCCTTTTCCGGTAATTTTAATTTTATAATCAATATTTTGACGGTTTAATTATACCCCCCACAGCCCTGTAAATCAATGATGTATTTAAGGCCTGTCCGTTTCCATGGATCCAGATTGTGGCGGATTCCCATTTAGGGTGAGGCAGGGCAGGTATAAAAAAGAAGTGATACAAACATAAGTTCGAAAAATGTTGACAAGAACGCATGTTTGGTATATACTGATTACCAGTGAAGCGCAAAGCGTGGAGGTAAATGGGGATGAATAAGATGGTGGAAGTACAAAGCATCAACATCAATGACATGTTAAAAAATGGGGATGGCACATACAGGAATGAGATTATATTAACGCCTAACAAGCAGGCCAATTCTAAGAATCTGGCAAGTGAAAGTGAATTACATAGGATATTGCTGCACTTAAATAAGAAACCAGGCAAAGAAGAGCCTGAAAAAAATAAAAGCGGTTATGCTGTCATCCCATCCTACTTTACCCTTGAAGTAGGGAAGAATGTTAAACGGTACAATAAACTTATTGATTGCAATGGTGAACTGACAGTGTCCAATAAAGAATATGCATTAGATGAAAATGGAAATAAAATACTGGATGAAAACAACCATTACCAATTAGAAACATCCAGCCAGGAGAAATATGTTTCTGTATTTTGCGGCGCAGGGCATTCAAGGACAGGGAAAAATTTGTTTGTGCAAATAAATATAGCTGATAAACTCAATGATATCCTTTTATGTGGCATACCAAAATCCCTTGCCTATGGCCGCCCTTCAAAATGGAATGCCTATTATGCCATGGTTACCACTGACAGCACACCGGTTACATATATGCCGAATATTGTTGTTATTGAAGACTATAAAAAGATGGTCAGGCAGAAAGCGGATATTGTAGAAATATCTGGTATAGGTGCAAATAAGAAATATAACCCTATCGGCCATAAGGGCATGAAACGCCATAAAGAATTGTTAGGGATCATGCCCTTTGACGGTGCGGGGTTAGTAACGCCTGAATGTGCCTTAAAATGGGCAAGGGAATTAAACTGCCAGTCCAGCAAAAAGAAATTTTATCTCCCCTCCTGTTTTCAGTTCCGTGCATTGCCAGGGATAAAAGGTGAAGCCATGGTCTTTGACCTTAAAAGGTTTGCCAGGGAAAAGAAGGTATCCAAGATTGTAGATTTAGGAGGGAAAGTATGGGATATCTTCAAAGATAAGATAGATGTGGTGCTGACAAAATCCCAATTTAAGTTCTGGGAACAGTATCTTAATGATGAAGGTAGATTTGACTATCACTTATGGAGAAATGAATTTGATAAGGAATGCCATGGGTATAAAAGGACGTTCAATATCGTCTCTTATGGTGTACACCCAAAGGATTTATCAGATAGGACGATGCTGGGTTACCAGCCTGGGCAGTCATTAAACTTTACAGATGAAGAGATACGGGAAGTAAGTGGTACAGGGATTGATATTTATAGAAGGGTGATGTCAAATGTAGATGATTTCCTAAAATACCGGAGGCTGATAGAAACAACAGATGGAACAGGGGAAAGGATAGAAAATATTGATAAGTATACACCGCCTTATTATGTGGCTTTGCTCCATAATAAAAGCCTGTTTTATGACCAATATGTGCATGGCAAAATAGAGCAAGATATAAAGAAGCTGAAGAATAACATTTTGTCAGGAAAGATATTTGTGAGGGGGAATTACCAGGTGTTTATCCCTGACCTGTATGGGCTGGCGGAATGGGCGTTCCATGATGAATTGGGGCATGGGCCCCAAGGGCTGTTAAAGAAACCATACCATATATATTCTGACTGGTGGAATGACAGGGAAGCCATGACAGTGGATATCATGAGGAACCCGGCGGTAGGGATGGAACACCGGGTTGGGCATCTTAGGAATAACCGTGAACTCAAAAAATGGTTTAAATTCCAGACAACAGGGATAGTTACGGGAATGTATGATACGCTGGCACTGGCCTTAAATGGTGCGGATTATGACGGGGACATTGTATGTACAACTGATAACATACACTTGGTCAATGCGGTAAAAAGGGAGTTCCAGGCTGGCAATGGCAGGCTGGTTGTCAAAAAGATAGTTGGCGGCCCGGCAGAAAAAGAAGCCCCCAAAGGAATTCAGGTTTCTGACAGGGCAGCATTGATGAAAGTAAACCAGATGTCCTTTAAAAATTCTATAGGGCATGTCATTGACAGGGTAACAGATCTATGGACATATACCGGCCAAGGAAAAAAGCCTGTGAGGTATTCCATAAAAGAAGATACTGAAACAGATACAGGTGAGAAAATATGGACTGTAAGGCCAAAAGGGAAATTAAGTGAAAGTGATTTGGCTAGTGCCACCAAAAAGCTTGCATCTATTGATGGATGTTATAATGAGGAAATAGGCAGGTTTGTCTTTAAATATAACCCGGCGAAAAAGTTAATGGCGTTATCTGGCAGGGACAGGATCAGGGGTTATATTATGATTGGCGTGATCGTTGGCGGGGATACCATTGATTTTGCAAAGACAGGAGAAAACGCTTCCTTCCCTTATGAGGTTGTCAGTTTCCTTAAAGGCAAAAAAAGGGGATGGTGGATGCGCTACCTTCCCCAATACATCCCTGACGCTGTAAAAGAAGAGAAGGCGGTAAAAACGGCTATATTATCAGGGAAGCCGGAAAGGGAGATTGAAGAGGTGAGGAAATTCATTGACTATGGCAGTAACATGGACAGGCTGTGCCATTATGCAGAAAAACAGGTTTCTGCTATTGGGGATAAATTTTCACTGAAGGCAAGTGGCCATGCATATGGATTTGACCACCGGAAATGTATGCTGCGAAGCAACCCGCGTATCAGCAGGAAAGTATTCCGAATGGTACAGGTGCTTCAAAAAGAGTATCAGGGGATAGCAGAAATGTACAGAAAGGAATCCCTAAAATCTAAGACACAAAAAAATGCGGCCAGTAATAAATTCAGGTGGTTTTATGAGAAATGCAGGACAGAATTACTGTTTTTAGAACCTGATATCAATAAGCTGATAGATATGCTGGTGGTAATCTACTATGGTGACAAAAATAATGGGGCTGGATTCTTAGGCCTGGAAAAAGATATTTTATGGAATGCGTTCCCTGGCGAAATGATTGCAAGGTGTACTGAGGAAAGTATGCCAATGGAGATTGACCTTGAAAAACTGGAAGTGCACCATAGGAAAAATGTAGAGTATGCCAAAAAGCGGAAGGACAGAAGGCTGAATATGCAGAAAGTGACGATAGGGTCAATCCAAAATAATGAAGGGTACAGGGATAAGCATGTGGTGTTCACAAAGGAAGACCGGAAAAGCATCAATGACATATTGGACAGGGCATACGCAGACCGGCTGGTCAGGCGTAAGGATAACGTAACCAAATTGAAACGCATATTGGCGATACTGGTATATCTAGGCCGTAAATGTGAAAATGAAAAAGGTGCCCCACAATGGATGAAGAAATTAAATAATATACCAAATGAAATAACAGATCTGGCTTTAGAAAGGCTTACGGCTGTTAACCATAAATATATGGATACAGCAATCGCATTATTTGATAAGCTGGGGATCCTTGAAAGCAGGATCGTCAGTGGCGGGACAAAGATCAAAGTGCTTTTTCCGCATAACGGGGGAGAAGCCTGGTTTGGGACAGAGGATTATAATAAAGCAGGGACAATGATAAGGGATTATTTCAGGTGCGCTAAAGGGATGGGGACTTTAGGAAATGGATCCCGTGAAAGAGATCCTAAAATATCCTAGTGTTTTCAAGGGAAAATGGCATATAAGGGGGACAAAATAGCCAACGCTATATAGGAAGGGGAATAGCTTTCAGGTACAAAATTACTTATACAGTTGGCATAAATTATTGGCTCCATTCAATGCAATTTTAGGCATGGAGCCAAAAACCCAATGCCAGCTAATTACCCGGTATCTCCACAGCCGGGATTTAGGGCATATAGCAAGAAGGGAGGTAAAACGGAGCAGCTTATCAAAGTGCCCAAATGGCAAAAAAATAACTATTAACCAAGCAACTATTCAATTAATTCTTTAAAATCTTAAATCATCCAAAGCAGCATAAGGTTCAAAGCTGCAAAAACCTAAATGAAATTATTGACAACTGAATATTGGAGTGCCTATAGCTGTGGAGCATAGGGACGCACAGCCCTATTGGTGTTTCCTGTCCTTCAATGGGCGAAAGAAATGGGCAATTATGAAACAGTAAACAGGCAGGAAATTGGCCATTGCCAAAGCAAAACAGCGGAGCCTGGAACCATTGCAAGAAGGCGTTTTGATGGACTTGCAGCTGGAATGAAAATATTAATTATGCGAAAATGAAGGAGGATATCAGCTTAGTGAAGGAAACTGGATTTATAATTAACCTCTTGGGGAAGCTTGATGAAAGAAAAATTCAAAGGCAGGTAAATAAGGTTATCAAAAGGATTGAAAAAACAATCAATATGTTACAGATAACAGCAACACTTGCAAAGGGTGATACAAAGAAGAACCTGAATGATTACATAAAATGGATCCAATCACAGCTAAATCATGTAGAACTCACAACTGAGCTTGGCAGCAAAAATCAAAAAGGTGAAGCCGATAAGGCATTAAATATTGATGTACTGAATATTGACGGGGATAAGACAAAGCAAAAAGCACAGAAGGCGATTGCAGATGCAAAGGCAGAGGAAGAGGGAAAACCTATTTCAATCGGGATCAATTATGATGCTAGACGTAGTAAATTAGAAAAAGAATTTACGGATTATCGTAATAAAAACACAAAGATTGAGGAATCCAGTAAGCTGGTAAAAGAAGCCGATAAAGTCAGGGAACTGATTGGTGCGGTCAATGATAATAAAAGCTTAAAGGAAGCAATAGACGCATTCCAGCGATTTAATAGTACTGTTTCTTCGCTGGGATATAATACTAAAAGCACAAGTGATAAGATCAAGGGTATGTTCTCCCATGTGGCAAAGATAGCGGATGTGCTTGGGCTGGCTTCAATGGCGGCAGAAAGTTTTGTACAGGCAGTGATAACAGGGATTGTGACAGCATATGATAACTGGATCCACAGAGTAGAAAAAGCGAATGATGCAATGGATGAAGCAGTATCGGAGTTTGGTTCGGCAAGATCCAGCCTTGAAAGCATCGATTCAGAGTTAGCAGAACATAAAAGCAGGATGGATGAACTGTTATCAAAAAATAAGCTCTCCTATGCTGAAAAGGGGCAGCTTGAAGAACTACAGGCTATCACAAAGGAACTTATGCTCCAGCAGGATATTGAGCGCAGGCACGTGGACAAGGCATCGAAGGAAACGGCTGAAAAGGCAATTGATGCATACGAAATGCAGTATGGCAAGTATGGTAAAACCAGGGAAGAATTAAAAGACAAACTTTCAGGCGAGAATTTCCATATTCCTGAAAGCGAGGATGATGTCCTTGGGAACATTGCAGCATACGTCCGTGCGAAAGAACTTTTAGAAAAGTCCCAGAAGGAATACCAGGATGTGATGCATGCCGGCGGGGACACAAGATGGGCTGAAGAGGATATCCAGCGCAATACAGATACTATAGAAGAGATCTCACAGGTACTTGGCGGCAATATCTCTGACCTTCAGGAAAAACGCCTTGCTTTGGAAGCGGAATATGGTAAGGCAGTTGAAAAACGCCAGACAGGGATTGGCGTGCTGACATGTTATGAGCAGGATGTCATCTCTGCATATGAGTCCATATATGACATGATTAAAATGGTGTACGAATACACCAGCCAGAATGAATGGAACAGTATAGAGATTACAGATATCCTCAATACAAAGGGCATTGAAAAGACAAAAGAAGAGCTTATCGCAATGTCAAAAGCTGGTGAACTGACACCAGAGAGTATTACTGGATTCACGAACTTATACCGTGCGATACAGAAAAGCGAATTGATTTTGCAGGATGGGCAGGAAGCAGAGGAAGCATTCTGTGATTGGATACAGGCATGTGCTGAAGCTGAGAAGGATATGGGTGGAGGCTTAAGTGATATAGTTTCCATCACCCCCACCATCTCGTCTTCCATCCAACAGTTATCGAATCAATTGGAGCCGCAATTCGGAAAATTGGGCGAAGCATACCAGGCAATCTTTACAGATGACGGATTTACTCTTGATAATGTGGATAATTCCATGTTAGAAAATTTGCGTCAATCTTTTGCCGAAGAAGTTGGGGTTGCATTTGATGCCGAAAAACTTGACCCATTCTTTGATGCTATTACAGATAAGAGTGGTTCAGCAGAAGAACAGGCAAGAAGAGTCCATGATGCATTCAATGACCTTGCGACTGCATATTTCTACAGCACTGACACATTGGAACAGCTTAATGATGAAACCGCAGAAGCCATTGAAAAGCAGTTAGAGGAAATGGGCGTACAGAATGCAGCGGAAGTTGTGGCTGAAGCGTTGGCTGCAAAAACAGAAGAACTTGCCGTTGCAAAAGAATTTCTTGCAGACAGGGGATATGAATTATCAGCGGCATCCATTAATGAAGCAAATGCATTTATCCTTGAGCAGATGGAAGCAGGTAACTGTGGTGAAGCACTTGCACTTTTACAATTAAAGAAGATGCTTGCCAATGACACCCTCCTTGATACGAACACGGATATCAATAATGTACTCTCATTGGCAAAAGCGGCAGGTATTGCGGTAGATTCATTAGGGATACTTGCCAAGCTTAAGGCGGAATATGATTCTGCAATGGCAAGCGGGAATTATTTCGCTGCGGCAGCCTTAGGTGGCCAGATGGCTATTTACAAAGCGCAGATTGAAAGTGAGATCGCCGATTTTAACCCGGTAGGAATTGATTTTAGTAAGGTTGGGGGCGGTGCATCCAGTGCCAAATCCGCAGGCAAAGATGCTGGAAAATCCTACAAAGACGGCCTTAAAGAGGAATTAAGCGGCCTTGACAGTGTCATCTCCGGGGTCACGGGCAAGATTGACGGCCAGATAGACGTAATCAAGGCTCAAAAAGAAGCAGCCCTGGAATCCATTGACGCACAGATAGATGCCCTGGAAGAACAAAAATCCCTCTTAGAAGAACAGAAGAAAGCGCTGGAAGAAGCCAGGGATGCGGCAGTCGAAGCACTGGAAGATGAACGGGATGCAAGGATTGAAGCCATTGAGGCACAGAAGGAACAGCTTGAAGAACAGATTAAACTTATTGAACTGCAGATAAAAGATAAGGAAAAAGCCATAAAAAGCATCCAGGATGAGATAGATGCCATGGAGGACGCCAATGAACAGCGCAAACGGCAGATTGACCTACAGAAAGCCCAGTATGAGCTGGAGCGTTTGCAGCACCAGAGGACAATCCTCCAATACTCTGAAGAAAAAGGGATGCACTATGTTGCGGACACAAAAGGGATCCGTGACCAGAAAGATAAAGTTGATGATGCCAAGCTTGAGATAGAAATTGCTAACAAACAGAAGCAGATAGACCTTATTGAAAGAGAGATCGGCCTTCTCAATGAGAAAAAGGATGCCATCAGTGAACAAATCACTTTATTGGATGGAGAGATAGATAAGGTCAATGAGTTTTACGATGCCGAGATTGAGAAAACCAAGGAACTCTATGATAACCAGATTAAAGCGATAGATACCCAAATAGAAGCCATCGACAGGCAGATAGAGTCCATCCGGAAGCAGAGGGAAGAAACAGAGCTGTACTATGAGTCGCTGATAGAGAACCTTGAAAATTCCAAGTCCAAATACCAGGAACTTACCGAGATCCTTGGGCAGGCTGAATTATCCGCTAAATTAAATCAGTTAGGTATTAATGAGGAGGCACTCATAAATGGTTCTGAGGAAGAGTTTGAGAAGCTGAAAAACGCATATATGGATGTTGTTTTCAAGCTAAATGAAGGGAATGCCGAAGTATTGTCAAATCTCCAGGCATTATCAGGGTATGAAGGCACTGCCCCTGCTGTTTTAACAGATTCAAATACTAAACTGGATGAAATGGACAGCAAGCTTGCGGGGGCTGGCCAGAGTGTGGGCAGCATCAACAGCTCCCTTGGGGAGATAGCCGCAAGCACAGGCGGGGTAGCATCCAATATTGGGGCTATTTCTGGCAGCTTAAGCCAGATACCTGACAGCCAGAAAATAGAAGACTTATCTGGTGCATTCGATATACTTGCAGGTTCAATTGGTAAAGTTGCAGGTGCATTAGGCATAAGCGGGGATTCCCCGGTCAGCGCCATCATACAGGCATTGTCAAATTTGAATTCAGTCACGTTAGGCGGCGAGTCGGAAGGTATCATCGGGCAGTTCACTTCATTGAAGACTGCCATCATAGATGTCATAGACACTATAGGGCTATCCGGTGCAGATAGTGTCAACAGCCTGATGCAGGCAATCGCGGGGCTTGATGGCAAGAACATCATATCACAGTTTGATAACTTAAAGACAGCCGTGGAAGGTGTTGCGTCTGCTATCTCTGGCGGCGGTTCCACCAGCCCTGGGAAAGGCGGCGACCCTTCCACATCCTTAAGCCCTAGTATGAGTGACGGTGCAGATGAAGGTTCCGGAGGTGGCGGCAATTCCATCACAGACGCGATCAATGATATGGGTGATATAGCAAAGAAAGTAATAGGCGTGCCTGGTGCCGAAGGTGACGGGACAGCCATTGGTGAGTTTGGCTCCATGAAGACTGCTGTAAATGAAGTATCATCCGCTATCGGGAGTAGCCCCGAAAACGGTGAAAAAGGGGATGGCGGGGAAGGTGAGGGCAGCCTGACAGGTTCACTAGATGACCTGGGCAAGAAAACTACAGATATACTGGGCGAATCCGGCGGGACAGGTGTCATTGGTAAGTTTGAGCAGTTCAAACAGCCGATCCAGGAAGCGCAAAATCATGTAAAAGGGATATACGAAGGGCTGGAAGACATTGATAATGAGGAAGTGGAATGCACTATAAAAGTTAATATTGAGACTACTGGCGAGCCCCCTAAATTTGCAGCGGGTACCCTTGGCGATATGAAACTGGAAAGCGGCGAATACAACGCAAAGTATGGCAGGACGTTTGCAGAAGGGACAGGGAAGTATAAAGGGCTCCCAAAAGATGAAGGGAACGCTTTAGTGTCTGAATACGGGCAGGCTGAGATGACTGTACTGCCTGATGGGAATACCATTATTACAGACACACCGGCAATGATGGGCTTGCCGGAAGATACAGCCATCTTCAATGAGGGACAGACAAAGAAGATCCTGGATGACAAGATAGATGCTAAAGGGATGAAAAGACACCCTAATGGCGTGGTACAGTATGCAGACGGGTCAGTTAAGAGGCCAGATGGGAGTGTGCTGGCCCCAGTCAGCCTGGGAGGATTTATACAGGGCGTGAAAAAGGGATCCCCGGCCTCTGGCAGGGATGCACAGCCAGGGGAGATGGGGGCACAGGATAGCAGCCTAAAAAATAAATATACAGAAGAGCCCATGATGGATGCCTTAAGACAGATAGTAAACCCGGTACACATAGTAGCGGAGAACATGAAGGATATGGCAGATGCCACCTGGCAGATGGGCGATATGAACAATGCCAGCAGTACCACCAATAAAAGGAACGTGCAGCAGCCTGCCACAGTACAGATCGGCGATATTAACCTTGTTGGTGTCCAGGATGTGGATGGGTTAGCATATGCCATCAAAACCCGACTTCCGGGTAAGATGTCGCAGGAATATTTCAAAAATTGAGATAAACTGTAATGCCACATCCAGGGAAAATGGATGTGGCAATTTAAGGAGAAAGGATGATGGAATGAATAAAGAAGATATGGATGCAGTCGATATATTATGTGAAGAGATACTTAAATATATTAACAGGGCTGCAAAGGAAAAAGTGACAAGCGACGTTACCTACAAATCAGCCATAAGGAATATAACCCCCAAGGGATATGTGGTATTGGACAGGGCTGGCAGTGAACGTACTGTACAGTGCTGTATACCAGGGATCGAATTAAGGATTGGGCAGGGAGTCTGGGTAAAAGAGCCTAGGGGAAGGTTGAATGATATACATATCTGCGGAGTGGTAGGAAGAACAGGAACCCCAGACAGGAACAGAGGGGCAGACGGATACCAAGGCCACAAGTTATAAAGATTTATGTAACTTTCGGCATATTTTCCTGGCAGAAATATTTTGGAAAATGCCCAATCCCCCTTGATTTTCCTGCATTCCCGTGGTATCCTATGGCTTGTAAATAAAGAAAAGTTCTTCGGGGCAGGGTGAAATTCCCTACCGGCGGTAAAGTCCGCGACCCGCTTTTCGCGCCAATGCACGCAGTGCAGGGGCAAAGTGGCTGATATGGTGTGATTCCATAACCGACAGTAAAGTCTGGATGAGAGAAGATGCAGATTCTTTGCAGATATGCGATGCATAAGCATAAATGCGAAGAGCGATATGTTGTGTAGCGATACCCCGAACGTCAGAGCATTTTTCAAACACGCTCTGGAGACATTCGGGGTTTTTTGGTGTCCTGGCGCAGGAAAATGTGCCGCAAGGGGCTGTACACGGCAATACTTCATATCACCTCCTCAGAAGAAACACAGCAAAAAAGGAGATTGAAAGCGATGAATCAATTTTTTACGAACATTATTGAAAACCTCACATTTGTGTTGGAATTTGTGGGGATTGTGGCAGCGTTAGTGCTTGTGGCGGTGATCGCAGAGAAACTCATTGCAAGGCACAACAACGAGCAGGGCAGGATCCTGACAGCGAGGAAGACGGCGATGATCGGTATGTTTTCCGCGATCGCAGGTGTCCTTATGATATTTGAATTTCCAGTACCGTTTGCCCCGCCTTTTTACGGAATTGACGCCAGCGAGCTCCCGGTGCTGCTCTGCGGCTTTGCGTTTGGACCTGTAGCCGGTATCCTCACAGAATTTATAAAGATCATCATCAAGTTGTTATTGAAACCGACATCGACGGCGTTTGTCGGTGAGCTTGCAAACTTTTGTGTAGGATGCTCCATGATCTTGCCGGCGACATTGATTTACCATGTGAGGAAGAGAAAGACGACAGCGATCGTTGGGAGTGCAGTGGGAACACTTTGCATGACAATATTCGGAACACTTTTCAATGCAGTTTATCTGCTTCCGACTTTTGCGGTGATGTTTGGCATGCCTCTCGAAGCGATCATCGGAATGGGTACAGAGATCAATTCCAACATTACAAACGTATTTACATTCGTTGCATTTTGTGTGGCTCCGCTGAATCTCTTAAAAGGTTCGGGCGTTTCGCTCCTGACGTTCCTTCTGTATAAGCCGTTGAGCCCGATTCTCAAGGCGGCTTACGACAATACAGGCAACACTGCAAAAAACAGACAAACAGAAGGCGCCTGAAATTCATATAGCACTGTCAAAGACACTCTGGCTTGGTAAAAAGCAGGGTGTCTTTTTACGTACAGTCCCGTGCAGAGGAAGTCCATTTTAGATTTTGTTTGACAAAAAGTTATAGTTTGGTTAATGTTATTTTATAAAAAATACATAAATGCAAAGCTGTTTTAATACAATTTTTAAAGACTGTAAATTAATCTAAAATTAAGAAAAAATTAAAGACAAAATTAGCCAATAGTGCTATAGTATGAAATGTTTAAGGGGATCGGGAACAGGCTGTCCGGACAAGGCAACAGTTCAGTTCAGGACTTTGCACTACGCTGCGAAGTCCGTGAGAAAGCATAGTGGTTGGCTTGATGCCTGTAACAGGACAAGAGCGGGACGGGGAGTCTGCGGACGGCAGAGCGAGATAAACAGATGACAGGGGAGCGGGGAAATGAAAGATGGGATCAGATAAAGTTTTAGAAAGATCAGAAGCATTGGAAAAAGAATCAGAAAAAGTTTTGATACAGATAGAGGATATGAGAAAGATATACAATCCCGGAGAGAATGAGGTGCATGCACTCGACGGGGTGGATCTGACCATCTGTGAGAGGGAGTTTGTGGCGATCATCGGGCATTCCGGTTCCGGCAAATCGACACTCATGAACATGCTCGGGTGTCTCGATGTGCCAACCACAGGCACGTATCTGCTGCATGGCATAGATGTGTCCGATATGGATGACAATGAGCTGTCCGATGTCAGAAACAGAGAGATCGGATTCATTTTTCAGGGGTTTAATCTGATACAGAATCTCACGGCGGTGGAGAACGTTACGCTGCCGCTGATCTACAGGGGCGTCGGCAAAAAAGAGAGGGAAGAGCTGGCGTTGAGGGCGCTTGAGAAAGTGGGGCTGTCACACAGGCTCGATCACAAACCGGCGCAGATGTCGGGCGGCCAGCAGCAGCGGGTAGCGATCGCGAGAGCCATCGCGCAGGCACCCCCCATCATACTCGCCGATGAGCCGACCGGTAATCTGGATTCCAATTCGACGATGGAGATCCTGCAGATCCTGCGGGAGCTTCACAGCGAAGGCAGGACGGTGATCCTGATCACACATGACAACGAGATCGCAGAGCAGGCGGACAGAGTGATCAAGATACGTGACGGGAAGATTGTATCGGACACAAGACAGGATCGGATGCTCAGTCATGATCTGGCAATAAATCAGGAAAAAGGAATGGAGGACGAAAAGAATGAGTAAAGGGGAGACAAAAGTGCAAAGTGCAGAAGGGGTGAAGAAGACACACAGGCGCAGGAAGAAACGGTTGAAGATCATTATTCCCGTAGTGCTCGTGCTTGCGGCGCTGATCGGCGTAAAGGCTTTTTCCAGTGATGCACCCGCGGCCATTCCCGTCTATACGGATCAGGTTTCGACAGGTGACATCGATACCGTGCTCAGTGTGAGCGGAAAGGTGATCGCGGAGGAATCAGTGACCTTTTTTGCACCTGCCAGTGCAAAGGTCGAGGGCATTGAGGTGAGCAAGGGCGATGTCGTAAAGGCGGGGGATGTGCTCCTGTGTTTCGACGAGGACGCAGTGGCTTATGCAAAGCAGCAGACCGAGCTGGCGGAAAAGATCAGCTCAGCCGACTACAACTCCAATGTGCAGTACAACAACGAACAGAGGACGAAGCTCGCGCAGGCGGAAGCTGAGATCGCAGAGTGCGAGGCGTGGATCGATAATTACGAGAAGTACATAGACGATCTGACCAACGGCATCACGGATGTGACAGCACTGAAAAAATCAGATCTGTATGCAAAGAAATACAGTATCGAAAAAGAAATGAACAATTATGATCTTGCAATGCAGTTCCCGACAGAAGAGACCGATGTCGAAATGCTCGCCCGCAAGAAAATGGAGAAGCAGATGGAGCTGAACCAGCTCAACGATGAGCTGGGGCTGCTCTCTGACTACAAGACCGATTATGGCTGGGAGGATCTGCTCACACAGGCAAAAAAGGATCTTGCGGATTATGAAGCGCGTCTTTCGGAGGCAAAAAGCGTCAAGGCAGGTGCGGAGTCGGCAGTTGTGAACGGCAACAAGCTTGCCGGGTACGAGCTCAACAAAACGAAGTCACAGCTCGAGAGCGCGGATGCCGAGAAGAAGTACGAAGCTGCCTTGAACGGCGTTGTGGCAGGATTTAACGGCGTCATTTCCGACCTGAATGTGGTGGAGGGCGCTTCTGTGCAGGAGGGTGCGCAGCTGATGGTGCTCGAGAGTATAGATGATGTCTGCGTGGAGTTCCAGGCTTCCAAGTATGCGTTGGAGACGCTGGCATTGGGACAGCCGGCGGAGATCACGATATCGGGAAAGGACTACACAGGGACCGTGTCGAAGATCAACCATGTTGCGGAGGCGAATTCCTCAGGGACACCGATGGTTGCGGTCAGAGTACATATTGACAATTCGGACGAAAACATCTTCCTTGGCATAGACGCGAAGCTGAAGATCCTCACAGCAAGTGAAAAAGGCGTTCTGCAGGTGCCCGTGGAGGCGGTCAACGTTGACAGCCAGGGACAGTTCTGCTATGTGATCGACAATGGCATTCTGACCAAGAGATACGTGACAACAGGGATATCTTCGGAATCGTTCATTCAGATCATAGACGGGATAAACGAAGATCAGGAAATAGTCACAACATCTGTTTATGGAATCGGACTGGATGAGGGAATGCTGGTGACAGCGGTTCCGGCGTCGGGAATGCCGGTGACGGATATGACAGAAGTATCGGACACAGTGCCGTCAGAAGAGAACGGCGCGCAGCAGGCGGAGAGCGCTGAGAGCAGCACAGTCCAGGAGGACACGGAGGAGGCAGCAGAGCCGCAGCAGAATACGGAGGATGGGACGGACAATGGCTAGGATCATAGAATATATCAAGATAGCCCTGATGAACATCCGCGGCAACAAGGGGCGTTCTTTCCTGACAATGTTAGGGATCATTATCGGCATTTCCTCCGTCATACTGATCGTGTCTGCGGGAAACGGATTCAAGGTCGGGATCAGCGGACAGCTTGACGAACTGGTTGGCGGATATGTACAGATTTACGCGGATGTGCCGGGGGATGAGGCGGATTCGATCCTGTTCACCAACGATGACCTTGACATGATCTGCGAGAAGGTTCCGCATGTAAAAGGAGCGACTGACGTGTGGTCTTTCGGCGTGCAGGCGACCGCCCAGAGCACCAAGGGGACCTTTTCCGTGTCGACGATGTTTGGCAATGAGTCCCTGTTCTACTATGACAATTCGCCGATCATGCGAGGCCGTTATTTCAATAAAAGCGAAGCACAGAGTTCGGCGAAGGTGTGTGTCATCAATGAGCGCGGTGCGAAAAAACTCTTCGGCTCCACGGATGTGGTCGGGCTGGAGCTCAGCATGAGCATGTGGGGGATCACGGAGGACTACACGATTGTCGGCGTGAGAATGGACAATGACTCCATCGCCAAGCAGATGACGACAGGATCAAGTGCTGATGTGTCAATGGAGATCCCGCTCACGACACTGGAGGATCTGTACGGATATTACACGGATGAGTTTTCTTCCTTTTTCGTGTTCGCGGATTCCTCGGAGTACGTCACGGAGATCTCAAAGCAGGTGAAATCCCTGCTCGAAGCGAGATATAACGTGCGCGGAAAAGAGTACATCCAGGCGTACGACATGGCAAGCCAGGTGGGGATGATCAGTGATATCTTGAATTATGTGACGATATTTATCATGCTCGTGGCGGGCATCGCGCTGATCGTCGGCGGTATCGGCGTCATGAACATCATGCTGGTTTCCGTGACGGAGCGGACTAAGGAGATCGGCATCAGGAAAGCGCTGGGGGCAAAGACGGGTTCGATACTATTTCAATTTTTGATGGAGGCAGTCATCATTACCCTGATCGGAGGTTTTGTCGGGATCGTGTTGGGCGTTCTGGGCGCAAAGGGGATCTGCGGCATCGCGTCGAGTATGGGTATGAGCGGCATGGAGGCAGTGATCGACCCCAAAGTCGTCCTTGCCGCGACAGGATTTTCCTCACTCATCGGAATCTTTTTTGGGATCTATCCGGCCAGGAAAGCGGCGAAACTCAGCCCGATCGAGGCGCTGCGGCACGAATAAAATACGATCGAAATCGTGATTAAAATTGCAGAATGACTTGCACTTTGACTACATTTTGGTATACTGTATTAAGTACTGGATTGTTATGGAAGTGTATATTTTCGGAAGCACCTGTATCATTCAAAAGTACAGGTGCTCCGTTTGTTACATGTCAGATGTTGCAATATGTGAAAGGGACAGGATACAGCATGGAAATCGAATTTGATGTAAAAGTGACAGCGGGGGTGTTGTATGATTATCTATTGTTTCACACATACACCAGCTTTTCAGGCATGCTCGGCACACTTGTGGGGGTGTTTCTGATCATGGCATTTGTCTCGACAACCTATGTGATCTATCTGATCGCGGGCGTGGTGCTCATCGCATATCTTCCGGGGGCGCTGTTCCTCAGGGCGATGCAGCAGGTGCAGAATACGCCGGCATTCAAACATCCGCTCCATTACCGGATGACAGATGAGGGAGTCATCGTATCACAGGGGGAGAACGAAGAGCAGCAGAGCTGGGACAGCTGTGTGAAGGCAGTCTCGACAGGGAGGAGCATCATACTGTACACATCAAGGTCAACGGCATCCATCTTTCCGAAAAGGGATCTCGGAGACAGGAAGGATGCGCTGATACAGATGATATCGACACATATGCCCCCCAAAAAAGTCAGGATACGCGATTAGATTCCGCCCCGAATGGCGGAGGAAAGTGTGCAGGAAATGTGTAGAAAAATGTTTTACTTAGAGACAAATAGCCCAAACGACACATTCGAGGCGGGCAGAAAGCTTGGACTCTGCGCGAAGCCGGGGGAGATTTACACGCTCAACGGTGAACTCGGTGTGGGCAAGACCGTCTTCACCCAGGGGGTGGCAGCAGGGCTGGGTATAGCGGAACATGTCAACAGCCCTACTTTTACGATCGTGCAGATCTATGAGAGTGGAAGGCTGCCTTTTTATCATTTTGATGTCTATCGTATCGGGGATATCGAGGAGATGGAGGAGATCGGTTATGAGGATTACTTTTTTGGCGGCGGCGTCTGCATGATTGAGTGGGCGGAGCGGATCAGTGAACTCATACCGGCAGGGGCCAGGCGCATAACCATAGAGAAGGATCTGGAAAAAGGTTTTGACTATCGAAGGATCTCGATAGATCAGGGATAAGAGTGGGGGAGATTGTATGAAGATACTTGCATTAGACAGTTCCGGGCTTGTGGCATCGGCAGCTGTTGTGGAGGACGATATTACCATAGCTGAGTACACGATCAATCACAAAAAGACGCATTCGCAGACCCTGCTTCCGATGCTGGATGAACTGAGGCGCATGACAGAGCTGGATCTGCACACACTCGATGCGATCGCGGTCGCGGCGGGACCGGGATCCTTCACAGGACTTCGGATAGGCTCAGCCACCGCAAAAGGTCTGGGGCTTGCGCTGGATATTCCGATCATTCCGGTGCCGACGGTGGACGCCCTTGCCTTCAACCTCTACGGAAGCGGCGGACTTGTGTGCCCGATCATGGATGCGCGCAGAAATCAGGTATACACAGGTCTGTATGCGTTTCACAAAGGAGCAGGGCAGGATGCGCGATATGACATGTGTACGATGGAGAAGCAGTGCGCGGTTGATATCGCCTGGCTTGCGGGGAGGATCAACGAACTGGATCGGGAAACTGTTTTTCTGGGAGACGGCGTGTCGGTATACAGAGATCAGCTCGCAGAGCTGCTCCGGGTAAGATACAGCTTTGCACCGGCGTGCTGCAACAGGCAGAGGGCTTCCTGTGTGGCTGCGCTGGGAGCTGTTTTATATGAGAAGGGGATCGCAGGGACAGCGGCGGAGCATGTCCCTGATTATCTGCGCCTTTCACAGGCAGAGCGGGAGCGCGCGGAAAAAGGGGATCAGGGAATAGATCGATGAATAGATTGCCGGAATATCATATACGGGAAATGCAGCGGGATGATCTGGAGGAAGTGACCGCGCTTGAGTCTGCCTGCTTTTCCATGCCATGGAAATACAGGGACTTTGAGGAAGTACTCGCCAACCCGGACCGATGCTATCTGATCGCCGAGGCAGATAATGGCATCCTGGGCGGCTGTATGCTCACGCACATTGCCGGGGAAGGAGATATTTCCAATGTGGCAGTCCATGAGAAATACAGAGGCAGCGGGATCGCGTCAGCGCTCCTGTCAGCACTCATACAGCTGGGGGAAACACAGTACGGCATCAAGGCGTTCACGCTGGAGGTGCGCAGCAGGAACACGCCCGCGCGCAGGCTCTATGAGCATCATGGATTTGTCTCCGCAGGAGTCCGGCCGCACTTTTATGAAAAGCCCAAAGACGATGCGGTGATCATGTGGAGAGTGCGGGAAGAAACTTAGTACAGTCGTTATTTGACAGGGAGGCGATTATTATTTTAGATGTATGTTTGCTGGGAACAGGCGGTATGATGCCGCTGCCATACAGATGGCTCACTTCGCTCATGGCACGCTTTAATGGCACAGGTATCCTCATTGACTGTGGGGAGGGCACGCAGATTGCCATGAAAGAGAAGGGATGGAGCCCAAAGCCGATCGATGTTATGTGTTTTACGCACTATCATGCCGATCACATATCAGGGCTGCCCGGGATGCTGCTGACCATGGGGAACGCAGAGAAGACAACCCCGCTGCTGATGATCGGCCCAAAAGGGCTTGCGCGCGTGGTCAACGCCCTGCGCGTGGTGGCGCCGGAACTTCCGTTTGAACTCCGATACATGGAGATCACAGATGCAGAGCAAAGCTTCGACTTTGACGGATTCCGCATCGAGGCGTTTCGCGTGAACCACAATGTAATATGTTACGGCTACAATATCGTGGTCGACCGGAAAGGGAAATTTCAGCTGGAGAAAGCCGTGGCGCTTGGTCTGGACAGAAGATACTGGGGCAGGCTCCAAAAAGGGGAGACGATCGTGCTCGAGGGGAAGACATACACTTCCGATATGGTCATGGGGGCGCCCCGAAAAGGACTCAAAGTGACGTACTGCACGGATTCAAGACCAACAGAAGGTATTATCAAAAACGCGAAAAATGCCGATTTATTTATATGTGAAGGTATGTATGGAGAGCCTGACAAAAAAGAGAAGGCAAAAGAATACAAGCACATGACTTTCTACGAGGCGGCAGAGATGGCAAAAGAGGCGGGCGTGTCAAAAATGTGGCTGACGCACTATTCGCCGTCGCTCACAAGGCCGGAGGAATACAAAAAGGACGTGCAGGCGATATTCCCACAGACCTTTATCGCAAAAGATGGATGGAGCGAAGAACTCCTGTTTGAGGATGAAAATGACTAAAGGGGGAAACGAAGATGGGGAAGGCGAAAAAAGTAATAATTGTCATAATTATGGTGGCATTAGTCGGAGGGTACTATTTCTATCTGTCAAATTACGGGAACAAGGAAGCGGAGACTGTTGTCACAGCGGTACAGGACGTACTGTTAAAGGATCTGGAGAATGATTATCCGCCGACGCCGAGAGAAGTCCTGAAATATTACAGTGACATCACCAAATGCCTGTACAATGAAAATTATACCGCGGAACAGCTTGAACAGATGGCAGATAAGCTGCTGGCGCTGTTTGATGAGGAACTTGCCGCAAACAATCCGAGGGATCAGTATATCATGGATCTCAAAAAGGAAGTGAAGGAGTTCGAGGACAACGGCTATACGATCGCCAGCTATACGACATCGAGAAGCACAGATGTTGAGGAGTTTACAGAGGATGGGCGAAAATGTGCAAGGATGTACTGTACCTATGCGGTTAAGAGCGGCGTTGATATCAAATCATCAAAACAGGTCTTTATCCTGCGCAGGGAGACAGAGACAGGGCGTTGGAAGATCCTCGGGTTTGAGCTTGTCAATCCAGAATAGACTGTTTACTGGAAGAAAGGTATGGTTTTATCATGGAAACAAAGGAAGACATACTCATATTGGCGATCGAGAGCTCCTGTGATGAGACAGCTGCATCAGTCGTAAAAAACGGACGTGGGGTTTTGTCCAATATCATTTCATCACAGATAGAACTGCATACCTTGTATGGCGGTGTAGTGCCGGAGATCGCATCAAGAAAGCATATAGAGAAGATCAATCAGGTGATCGAGGAGGCGCTTGTCGGGGCGGGTGTGACCCTGGAGGAGATCACGGCGATCGCGGTGACGTACGGACCGGGGCTTGTCGGGGCGCTCCTTGTCGGCGTCTCGGCGGCAAAAGCGATCAGTTTTGCCGCGCAGAAACCGCTGGTCGGCGTGCATCACATTGAGGGACATATCAGCGCTAATTATATCGAGAATCAGGAACTTGAGCCTCCGTTTGTTTGCCTGGTCGTGTCTGGCGGACACACACATCTTGTTGTCGTCAAAGATTATGGGGAATACGATATCGTAGGCTGCACAAGGGATGATGCGGCGGGGGCTTTTGACAAGGTGGCAAGGACACTAGGGCTTGGCTACCCGGGCGGTCCCAAGATCGACAGTCTTTCGAGGGAAGGAGATCCCGATGCGATCAAATTTCCGCGTGCAAAAGTGGTCGGTTCAGACTATGATTTTAGCTTCAGCGGATTGAAATCAGCGGTGTTGAATTATCTAAATTCCTGTGAGATGAAAGGGATCGAGGTAAATGAGGCGGATGTGGCAGCCTCCTTTCAGAAGGCCGTGATCGATGTCCTCGTCAGACATTCGCTGAACGCGGTGGGAGAATATGGTTTCAACAAGTTTGCGATCGCAGGCGGAGTGGCGTCGAACTCCTCGCTGCGGGCGGCGTTTGAGACGGAGTGCGGAAAAAGAAATATCAAATTCTATCATCCATCGCCGATCTACTGCACGGACAACGCTGCAATGATCGGCGTGGCAGGATATTATGAGTATATCAGGGGAACGAGAAGCGGATATGATCTGAACGCCATCCCCAATCTCAGATTAGGTGAAAGGTAAAAAACGGCATGGATGAGATCAGGACAACAGTGATAGTGCTGGCAGCAGGACAGGGGAAGCGGATGCAGAGCAGTGTCCACAAGCAGTATCTGCTCATCAAGGATAAACCGATTCTATATTATTCATTAAAAGCGTTTGAGGAGAGTGTCATAGATGATATCGTGCTGGTGGTCGGTGAGGGCGAAGAGGATTTCTGTCAAAAAGAGATCCTTGGAAAATACGGTTTCTGCAAGGTCAGGGCAGTCGTCAGCGGCGGGAAGGAGCGGTACCACTCCGTCGCGAACGGAATCAGAAGCATAGGTTGGGAATGCGACTACATTTTTATTCATGACGGCGCACGCCCGTTTGTGGATGGCGGGATCCTGGAAAGGGTTTACAGTGCGGTCAGGCAATGCAGGGCGTGCGTGGTTGGTATGCCTGTGAAGGACACCATTAAGATCGCCGACCAAAAGGGATATGTGGAAAGCACGCCGGACCGTTCTCGCCTGTGGCAGGTACAGACACCGCAGGTTTTTGAGCGGCAGCTGATTGCAGAAGCCTACGAAAAACTGCTCACGGAGGAGCGAAATCTGCTTGCGGCAGGTATAACGATCACCGATGATGCGATGGTGGTCGAGCATTTCATGCATGTACCTGTCAAACTGGTGCAGGGATCGTATGAAAATATCAAGATCACAACACCGGAGGATTTGAGAACCGCAGAGATATTTGCGCGAGATATCCGTCATTTTACAAGGGGGAGTGTGCCTGAAAAGTGATTGGAGAAAAAATACAAAAAATGTAAAAAAAGATGTTGACAACCACAGGAGAGCGTGATAAGATAAAACACGTCGCTGAGGTAAGCGGTTCAAAAAGAACTGATATGACACAATGTCGATTAAAAAACTTTTTGAGAAAATCTAAAAAATCTATTGACAAAGCAGTAAAGACTTGATACAATGATTTTCGCACTGCAAGAGTGAGCGATACGGAATGTGAAAAATCTGGAGAGGTATCGAAGTGGTCATAACGAGGCGGTCTTGAAAACCGTTTGTCCGCA
>OFGR01000756.1_pt1 | contig 30106 bp, 20 predicted proteins | sample 1521811 | NCBI WGS metagenome assembly OFGR01 (sample SAMEA3504098, study PRJEB24116) | mouse gut metagenome | biome: mouse gut; feature: mouse-associated habitat; material: faeces | place: Denmark | collected 2011
CGACGCCGACCGGGCCGAGGCCAGCGCCGGGAACGTGGAGGAAGCCATTAAACAGACGGCCCTCGATATCCTGACGCCGCAGATTGTGGCCGGGGCCGTGGAACAGGCCACGACCGAAGCCGTGGAAGCCGCCGATACGGCCCGGTTGCATGCTGAGGGAGCACAGGCCGCCGCACAGGAGGCACAGGAGGCCGTCGCGGATTGTCGGGACAGCGCGGACAGGGCGGCGGAGGCACGGGACGCCTGTGAAGACCTCGCGGCGCGCTTTCTGCACGACTACCAGGTGGAAGCGGGCATGGTGGAACTGTCCGCCCAGATGGTGCGGCTGGCGGATCGCATGACCCGTGTCGAGCTTGATCACGTCACTGTGCCCCACGGTGGAGGCGGCAACCTGTCTCCCGGCGGCTATGAGCTGGCCCCTGGCGTGAAGATCGTGCCGCTGACCCTTGTTGACGACGCCGAGAACCTCCCCGTTGCTGGAGCGGCCATCACCGCAGTCGTCGATGATTTTTCCCAGAACCCTTAAACATGAAAGAGGATTGTCATGGCCAAGAAACTCCTTTCCCAATTCCTTGACGAAAACGGCAACGAAATCCTGTATTCCGGCGCGCTCGTCGTTGACGCCGCGAGCGGCGTGTCCTTCGAGAGCCATGTGGCCGACGCTTCCGTCCACCTGACTCAGGCCGCCGTCGACGCGGCCGTCAACGCTCTGAAGGACGGCGACATCAAGACGGTTCAGGACAGTCTGGCCGCCCTTCAGACGGCCGTCGATACGTTTTTGAAGGGGGAGGCCGACGGCGGCACGATTGACCGCCTTGTGGAGCTGGTCGCCGCCATCAATGAGAACAAAGGCAGCATTGACGCTCTGGTCTCCGATCACGTCGCCAAAGACGACATTGTCAATGATCTCACGACCGGCGGCGTCGACAAGGTCCTTTCCGCCGAGCAGGGGAAGGCTCTCAAGGCTCTCCTGGACGGGCTGTCGGGCAGTTCCCATGCCCATGCCAACAAGACCGTTCTCGACGGCGTGGGCGAGGACGGCTCCGGCGACCTGACCTACAACGGCAAGACCCTGGGCGAAACCGGCATGGCCTTCGTGACTTCCGCCGAAGAGAGTCCCGTGTTTACCGGCAAGGTGCGGATGGTTCTGGCGGATTACGAGTCCCCGGCTGAAGTCTGATTTTTAACCGTCAACGGACCGGGGTTTCGGCCCCGGTCGGGACACGAGCATGACGCAGACAGCACTTTGTCAGGTTCTGACGACCACGCTTGAGCGCCCCTTGACGCTGGCGGGCGGGAAAACCCTGCCTGCCGGGACGGAGGTCGTCCTTTTGCCGCAGACCACGGCGCACAGCGTGCTGGTGTCCAGGGACCGGACCCTTGCCGAAGCGTGGGACGGGCTTTCCAAAGTCGGCCATGTCCATGAGGACGATCAGGCCAATCTTGTACACTACGCCGCCGAACTGGTCCGCTATGCGGATCGGCTGGCGGCCATCGAGACGTGGGCGGCCGCCAACGGCTTTACGCCGCCGACGCAGGGAGCATAATATGAGCCAGACTACGGAAACGCAGCCGACCAATGCCGAGCTTGCCGGAAAGGTCGTCGGCGCGGTGACGGCGGTGCAGGATGCCGAGGCCGTCCTGGTGGAAGGGGCCAAAAGATTGGCGGCGCATATCGCGGACCCCAACGCGCACGGCACGGACGTGACCGCCTGCGTCGCGCAGGCCGTTGCGGATCATGACGGGAACGAGGGCGCCCATGACGGGACGTTCGTCAAGGCCGGTGACGCGCGGCTTTCCGATGCCCGCACCCCGAAGCCGCACAAGGCCACGCATCAGAGCGGCGGCGCGGACGCATTGGCCCCGGCGGACATTGGAGCCGCGCCCGCCTCGCACACGAGCGTGGCGGCCTCGGCTTCCGCACTTGGTCACGTCAAGTACGGTACGGCGGCGGGCACGGCCTGTCAGGGCAACGATTCACGCTTGTCCAACGCCCGCACGCCCACCGCACATAAGGAAAGCCACAAGAGTGGCGGCGCGGACGCGCTGGCACCGGAGGATATTGGGGCCGTGCCCGCCTCGCACACGAATGTAGCGGCCTCGGCTTCCGCGCTTGGCCACGTCAAGTACGGTACGGCGGCGGGCACGGCCTGCCAGGGCAACGATTCCCGCTTGTCCAATGCCCGCACGCCTACCGCACACGCTTCAACGGCCACGACCTACGGTGCCGCCAGCGCTACGCAGTACGGCCATGCCAAGGCATCCGGCACGACGCCCAAAGCAGCCGGGACGGCAGCGGTCGGCGCAGAGACGGACGCCTTTGCCCGCGGCGATCACGTGCACCCCGTGCAGACGACCGTTTCCGGGAATGCTGGCAGCGCCACAAAGCTGGCGACGGCCCGTACTATTGATGGGGTTAGTTTCAACGGCTCCGCCAACATTACCCATTATGGCAGTTGCGCCACCGAAGCCGCAACCGCAGCCAAGGTTGTCGCCTGCACGGGATTTGTTCTTGCCGCCGGTTCCCGCATCACCGTGCGCTTCACTGTCACCAACACGGCCGCCAGCCCGACGCTGAACGTGAACAGCACGGGGGCCAAGGCCATCCGTTATCGGAACGCCGCCATCTCTGCGGGCTATCTTGCCGCCAACCGTACCTACGACTTCGTCTATGACGGCACGTATTACCAGCTTGTGGGCGACGTTGACAGCAACACAACATACACCCCCGCCGCCGCAGCGCCGAAAGCCGCCGGGACCGCCGCCGTGGGCACGTCCGCGAAATACGCCCGTGAGGATCATGTCCACCCCGCGCAGACGACTGTTTCGGGAAATGCGGGCACGGCCACGAAACTTGCTACGGCGCGGACTGTGAGGACGAACCTTGCCAGCACGTCGACCGCTTCCTTCGACGGTTCCGCCAACATCACGCCCGGTGTGACCGGGGTGCTTCCCGTGGCCAACGGGGGCACCGGCAACACGACGAACACCGCCGCCGACTCCACAAAGTGGAACGGCGCGGCAAAGACCGTCTCCACGGCCAACCCCTCCGGCGGGGCGAATGGCGACATCTGGTTCAAATACTAGGAGAACATATGACCGACTATCTTATTCTTACCTTTGCCGACGGCGAAACGGTGGTCATTCACGATGATCTGCGCTTCGATACCAATCTCAAGCCAGAACTTTCCTTTGCCTTTGACGCGCTTTATTTCGAGCCGCCGAGCGGCCATTGCGTGAAAAGGGCAGACGGAGAGTCCATCCCCCTGTCCGAAGCCGAGATGGAAGAATGCGCCGCCTACTGTCGGGGCTACGCGGAAACCGCGGACTATCCCGTCTACGCGTGGAACCGGGACAATATCTGCGTGGGCCGCATTCTGAAATCGGAAGCGGAGGCCAAGGGGTACGGTTTTACGGTGCTGGACGTGCCTCCCTATCCGGTGTCCCGTCGCAATGAGGGAAGCTGGGAAGAGATCGTGGCCATCATCCGGGATGACGGGAGCCTTGTGGAGCGTCCGGAAGGCTTTTGCGAAAGGTGCGTCCTTTTTCTTTCCCGGGAGGAGTGGGACGCCTTCCCCAAACGGCCTACGTCCGCGCACGTGTACGATCTGGAGAATGGCGAATGGGTCGATCCGCGTCCTTTCCCCAAACTTTTGCATGAAGTCCAGCTCGAAATCCGAAACTGTTTCGAGATTCGCCGCTGGAAGGTGTGGGGGAAGTTCATTCCCCAATACGAGCAGCTTACATGGGCGGCGCAGGTCGACGAGGCCACAGGGGTTCTGAACGACGAGGCCCGCGCCACGCCGTACATCGACGCCTTTCTCGCCGCGCGCACGGACGAGGGCAAGCCGGACAAGGAAAGCCTGTGCCGCGACATCCTCGCCAACCACGCCGCCTACCTGCGGGGCATGGCCGAAGTCAACGCCGGGCAGTGGACCTACCTGAAGCGTGCGGAGGCTTGCGTGTCCAACGCAGAACTTGATGCACTTTCCAAAGAAGTGGCGGAACTGCAAGGAACTTTCCTCGGAAAGTAAGGAGCTCGCATGTCTTGTGCAGTCAATGTCTCGGGAACGTGGAAATACGCGAAGCAGGCCTACGCCAATGTGAATGGTACGTGGAAGGCTTGCCAAAACCTCTACGTCAACGTCTCGGGCACGTGGAAGCCGCTCTATACCTATTCCTATGTCACAGGGAACTGGGGGGCTTGTTCAGCAGACTGCGGCGGAGGGACGCAGACCCGCACGGTGACGTGCCAACGGCGTGACGCAACGACGGCGACGCTGGACAAGCAGACCGTGGCGGACAGCTTTTGTACGGCGCATGGGCTGACGAAGCCCGCTACGAGTCAGAAATGCAATACGCAGTCGTGCGTCGAGTGTAAAGGTCAGGGGACGTATGACAGCGAGTGCCGAGGTGCCGGAGCTGAATACGGTATTGGTCATCACCACGAACAAATAGCTATGGCCTCTACGGATTTCTACTCAACAAGCGTCTATTGGAACAGCGTTGTGGTCGCTTCGAATAGTGCACAATTAGTGGATAGCCTCACATCCGACGGCTATGTATACACGAAGAACGGATCATCTCGGGTAGATTACTGTTTTTCAGGAGAGCCTACAGCCGTATGGCGTGAGGAAACCTTGTACCCTGTATGCAGGACACCCGTATGACCTACATCGAAGGTGTGCTCATCGCCCTTGACCAGTTCATTAATGCCCTTTTCGGCGGCTGGCCTGACGAGACGCTTTCATCCCGTTGCTGGCGGTGGAGCCGGGACGGGGTGCGGGACTGGCCCCGGCGGATCATCGACGGGTTGCCTTTCTGGAAGGCGGGACACTGCCTGCGCGCCTACGAGGGGGAGTGCAGGCGGCTGCAATGCCCGCCGGAGGTGCGGAAGCCTTCGGCATAACACCGGCCCGGCCCAGGGCAAGGATGTGGGCCGGGCCGCTTTTGAGGAGCGGCGATGTTTTACGGACTCCAGTTCAACACGAGCGCAGGCGAAAGTATGCAGGTTGTGATCAATACGTCCAATTTGCAGGTCTACGCCCGGGCGACCTCCGGGGGCGTCTTTGGAGAATGGGAGCCTATTTGCGGCCCGAGCGGAGGCGGAGGCGCGCTCGAAGCTGAAAAGGCTGCGGTGGCAGAGAAAGCCTATCGGCTGGCCTCTCCGATGGCGATCACCTTCACGGGTGATGTACAGGGCTCGGTGAGTTTTGACGGTTCTCGGAACGTGAATGCGGCGCTTTCGCTCAGAAACGGGTCCGCAGATGTTACGGATGTCATCGACGAGGCCGTCGCTGCGCTCATCAGGGACAATACCAGCGCTCTGAATAGCGTTTTGGTGGACTGGGTGCGGACCATGATAGACAATGCGATAGACTATCACGTGAGGAAAAGCGGCTGGCACATCAGTCAGGACCGGGGGAACAACTGATGCCGACGGTGCTGATGCCCGGATTCGGGGGTGAGGTTCCCCATGTCGAGCCGCGGACGCTGGAAGCGCATCAGGCCGCGTTTGCGCTCAACTGCGACCTGCGGCGCGGCAGCCTGCGCCCCCTGCGCGGCGTCCGCCGGGTTGCGGAGGTTTCAGCGTCGGCGCGGACGATCTTCAAGCATGACATCGACGGCTGGCTGGTATGGGATAAGGATGTGTCCGTTGTAAAGTCGGCGGTCATCGACGTGATTGGGGAAGCCCCGCTCGGGCATCTGTTGATCACCGGTGACCGGGAGTATCCAACACAGCGGTTTGCCGGGGGCGAGACGTACCGTCTCGGCATTCCGCGCCCCGAGACGGCCCCCACCGTCACAGTCAAAGCCGGAGCGGGCATCGGCGACGTCTCCGTTCATGGGTTCATTGCCGGGTCTGGGGGCGACATGCCCACAAAGGACAGTCAACTTGCCCCTGTCGAGGGACAGGGCGTCGCCGTCGCTCCCATCGTGTTTTCCAGCATTGATGGCATCCCTCCCTCAACTGAAGCGGAGAAGATTTCCCGCAGTTCGTCGTACTGCTACACCTATGTGCAGAGCCTGCAAAACGGCGTGTATCAACAGGAATCAGCCCCGTCCCCGCCTTCCGAACTCGTCGACGTGAAGGTGGGGGACGGCGTCGTGGTCGGCGGTTTTCGTCTGCCGTCGCTGCCGGGACTGAATGTCACGCATATCCGCATCTACCGCACGGTTGCGGGGAATGAAACGGGAGAATTCCGTTTCGTTGTCGAGATTCCTGTTTCGCAGGCGGAGTATATGGATACGGCGCACGACAAGGACGTTCCCACGGATGTGCTCCAGACGACGCTTTGGGACAGAATACCGGACGACGCGCAGGGGCTCATCAAGACCGACAACGGCATCTACGCCTGTTTTCGCGGCAACGAACTTCTGGTTTCCGAGCTGTTTATTCCCTATGCCTTTCCAGAGTCCTATCGGCTGACCGTGGAGGATCGTATTGTCGCGCTCGGGCATGTGGACAGCACCATCGTGATCCTGACCACGGGGCGGCCTTATCTGGCGCAGGGCGCGGCTCCGGAATCCCTTCAGCTTCTCCATCTCCCCATTGAGCAGCCGTGCCTGTCCGCACGTTCCGTCGGCCATCTGCCCGGCGGCGTGGTGTACGCCTGCCCGGACGGTCTGATGCTGTTCACCTCGGCTGAACAGAGTCTGCTCACCTCCGGCGTGTTCACCCGGGAACAGTGGCAGGAACTCGGCCCGGAAAAACTCGTCGGTTCCGTGCTCGACGGGCGCTACATCGGTTTTTTCAGCGGTACGAACCAAGGATTCATCCTTGACCTCGGGCGCAGGGATATTGTGCGCGTGGACTTGCCCGGGACCGCTGTCCATGCCCTCTACCATCATGTCAACGACGACTGCATCTATCTGGCGCTCGGGACGGACATTGGTGTGTTCGAGGGTGGGGAGCCTCTGCCCTATACATGGCGGTCGAAGCCCTTTTTTACGTCCGTCCTCACTGCCATGTCCGCGCTGCGCATTGAAGGCGAGCAGAGCAGGACCGACCCGGTGACGGCCCGGCTTTTCGGACCGGACGAGACGCCGCGTCAGATATTGCGCGTGCGCGATACGCGGACGGTGCGGCTGCGGACGACGCGCGGCGAAAAGCTGTGGGCGCTGGAGCTGTCCGGGACGGCTCCGGTCTACGAAGCCCGGATGGGGGCAAGCGTGGAGGATATTGAACATGGCGGCGCCTGATCGCGGCTTGCAGGCCGTCCCGCGTGGACTGGACCGGAACCTCACCACCTATTTGCAGGCCATTCGGACGGAACTGCTCCGACTTTCGGGCCTCGTGCGCGGTTCGGACCAGTCGCGCGCGGTTCGGGCATCCGAGGCGTCCGTAGCCTTTGGGGGCGGTACGGTTTCCACGGCTTCCGGCAGCGTGGACATGGGAGCCATCGCCTCGCAGATATTTCGGGACGGTTCCGTCACCGAACGCAAACTTGCCGATCGGGCCGTTGCAGGCGGAAAGCTGGCGGACAACGCTGTCACCTCCCGAACGATTGCGCCCGGCGAGGTGGGCAACAATGCGCTGGCGGAACAGGCCGTGACCGCAGGGAAACTGGCCGACGGCGCGGTGACCGCCGGGGCGCTGGCGATGCGGTGCGTCACCCGGGACAAGCTGGCCGAGGACGCGGTGGGTACCCCAAACCTCCTGGACGGGGCCGTGACCTCGGACAAGCTCGGAAAAGGGGCTGTGACGGCGGAAGCGCTCGGGGACTGGGCCGTGACGTTCTACAAGATTTCCCCCGGCGCGGTCGAGACGGAAAGCATCCGGGACGCAAGCGTCACGGCGAAGAAGCTGGCGGAAGACGTGCGCCCGCCCACGTGGGTTTCCGGGGACGCGAAGGACGGGGAAAACGTCGTCATTCCGGGGAAGTGGGACGGTCAGCCCGCCGTGTTTCTGACGGGATGGAGCTGCGCCGTTCCCGAGCCGGACCCCGAAACCGGATTACAGGGGCTACGCGTCGGGCCGGAGCGTTTCACCGAGGCTCTGGACGCCGACGGCGCGGGGACGGGGGTGTGGAGCTTTGCCGCCACAGGGGATTTTTCATGGATGGCGATGGGCAGGGCAAGAGAGGAGGCCGCGACATGAGCCGTGTCGAGCTTGTGTATTTCAGGGGCAGCGAGGATGAGCGAAAGCTGATGCGCTGCGCCTACGCCTTGTTGGAACGGGAAGGGAGCGCCCGGCGCGTGTTTATGGACGGCACCGTGCGCTGCGCCGAAGACTTCGAGAAGGACCTGTTTCGGCCCGGTTCCTTGCCCTTTCTCGTGCTGTACGACGGGCAACCCTGTGGGGTGAGCTGGCTGAATACGCTTGAGGGGCGCGCGGCGCGGGGGCATTACGCCGTGTTCCGTCGCTATTGGGGACGGAACATGTCCGTGGCCATCGGCAGGAGTATTTTCGAGCACTATCTCGGGCTCAGGGATGGGGACGGCTACCTCTTCGACGTGCTGATCGGGGTCGCGCCGGTGAGCAACCCGCTCGCCTGGGGGCTGGCGCTGCGGTGCGGCGCGAAGAAGCAATGCGTGCTTCCCCACTTCGCCTACAACGCGTTTACGGGGAAGACGGAAGATGCCGTTTTGACGACGACCACGAGGGAATCTCTGGAGGAAAGCCGATGGGCCGAATGATCTATACGAAAGTCGTCATCGATATGGTGACGGGAAAGACGCTGGTGCAGGAGGGCTACCGCTACGACGGCGAGGTCGCGGAGTGCAAGGGCGGCGGGGGGAGCGTGAACTCCGTGGACTACGAGTACAACGACCGCATGGCGACCATTGCCGAAGAGCAACAGGCATGGGCGAAAGATTACTACAAGATGTGGGAGACGTACTTCAAGCCGTATGAAATCCAGCAGGCGCAGACCAACCTTCAGAACCTGCCGCTTGAGAACAGCGTATACCGGGGCCAGCTTGAGGCCGCGCGCGATCTCCTGCCGCTGGAAAGCGGCCTGTACAAGCAGCAACTGAAAGCCGAGGCCGAACTTTTGCCGCAGCAGACGGAGGCGACGAAGAACTTTTTGAGCGCCTCGGCAAAGGGCGTCGATGTGGCCGAGCGCATGGGACTGGCCAAGGCGGACGTTTCTTCCGCGTGGAAGAACGTAGCCGACGCCACGGCGCGTTCCAACGCGCGTATGGGCGTTAATCCGAACTCGGGCCGCTATCAGGGCACGCAGGCGGCCCTGGCTACCCAGCAGGCCGCGCAGACCGCGCAGGCCGTGACCGGGGCCCGCGTGGGGGCGGAACAGGAGAATTATGACCGGCTCATGAAGGCCGCCAGCGTCTCGCAGAACAAACTTTCCGGTTCTCCTACGAACACCATTTTTCAGGGACTCAGTTTCCTTGGAGGGTAATGGATAATGGCGCTTTACAAGGTACAGAGCCCGATGAATTCCGCGTTGCAGGGGATGCAGAACGCCTCCGCGACCACGGCGGGCATGACGAAGAAGCAGGAAGTGAAGGAACCGAAGAAGAGCTTCGGCGGCGCGCTCGGCAGCATGATCGCGGGCGGCAGCTACGGTCTGGGCATGGCCGACATGTTCACGGGAGGCGAGGCCACCGACGCCATGTGGAGCGGGGTGAAGGGCGCGCTCAGTGGCGGGGCGAAAACGGGGGCTGCAACCACAGCCGCCAACGGGGTTGCAAACGCCCTTGCTCCTGTTTCCACCGCCGCAGGCTCTACGGCTGTTCCGGCGGGCGTGGCGTCCATGAATCTCGGCAACATGGGAACCATCGCGGGCGGGGCGGAGGCGATGGCGTCGGCAGGCTCCGCATTGGAGGGTGTTGCCGGAGGCACGTTGGCTTCTACCGCCCCCGAAGCGGCTGGCGCGGCTTCCGCCGCCGGGCCCGTGGGGTGGGGACTTCTGGCGGCCGGAGCTCTGGCCGGCCTCACAAGCTACTTGCTATAGGAACGAACTGGTATGGCAAATAATTACAGTACGGATGATCCGTGGCGCAACGCGATGGTGGGGATGAACTTTCTCGGCAATGCCATGCGGACAGGCCAGCAGATCGGGGAAGCGCGGTACGAGAAGAACGAGCGGGATGCCGTGGACAAGGCGTATGAGTACATCGCCGGAAAGGTAGGCACGGGAGACCTGTCGGCTTTGGGGAATGATCCGATTCTGTTTACCCGGCACGGGTCGCAGGCCACGAGCAAGTTTATGGAGGATCGGCTCAAGACGGAATCTTCGCGTCTTCTGATGCTGAAAAACAAGGATGAGGCGAACGATCATCTTTATCGTAACACTCTTCGCCCGCTGGCTTTTGCGGCGCAGGAAGCCTTCAAGAAAAACGACATGGAGCTCTTCGGGCAGATAACCGGCGAGCTTTCGGCAAAGTTTCCCTTCCCTTACAGGTATAACCGTGGTCAAGACGGTAATTTTATTGAGGAGTTCCGTTCTTCAAAAGCCGGGAAATTCATCGATACTGGTACGCGCATGACTCCTCAGCAGGTGATGGACAGCATCAACCGTATGCTGGCTGGCGAACAGCGGATATTGCGCGGCGCGAACATGGAGATGCAGTACGTCAATCCTGACTTTCTCGCGGCAGCCGCAAGATACAATCTTGCTACGATTGCGGACAATGCGGCGGCGTTGGGCGATCCCAACCGTCAGATCACGCTCACCAAAAACGGACATACGATTCATGTGGTGCCGCAGAACCGTCATGACGATTACTCGGCAGCCCCTGCGTATCTTGTCCTCGACGACAGCGGAAAGATGGGCGGGATGTACGGAAGCCTCGAAGATTTGTACAGCCAAGGATACAGACCTCTCGAAGTGCAGGCCAAGGATGCGCAGTTGCGGCGCACCATCGCCGGGCGGCAGGGAGGAAACAATGCTCCGGGCAACTCGGCAATGACGGACGCCCTGTTACGAGCTGGCTATACCTATGACAAAACCTACAAGCGGTGGTTCAAGACCGTTCCTGACGAAAATGGCAAGCTGGTCCCTGATATGACGAAACCGCTCACTGAAGCCGAATACCGCGAGATAGCATCAGGGCTGGGGGGCGATGACCCTCTGGGAATTTTACCGCCCAAAACGAAGCCTAACGTAAAAACGGGGAGCGGCAAGGGCAATGGGAAGGAGAAAGCCGATAAACCCAAGGAACCGTGGGGCGTGCCGAAAGTCTTTGTGGGGCCACCGGATGAACGAAATTGGGTTGATAAGATGGCTGGCCGCCAACGGGAGTGGCTACGGGATTGGTGGCATCAAGTGCCTGACCCGGAGCCGGAAGAGTACGATCCCTTGTTTGACTTGAGATACTAACCAACTGTGTTCTTTGACAAGCGAATAGAGAAAGGAGAGAAGAGCGGGCCGGGGTCCTTACGGTTCCCGGCCCGTAGTGATAGGCTCTTTAGAAGCCGAGCCAGCCGAAGCCCTTGTCCATGATGGCGACGAGGGCTACCCAGTTATCCCATCATCAGCCTATTCGCCGCCTTCACTGCGCGGATGGCGTAGCGCATTTCCTCAAGGGCGTCATTGAGCAGATTCATGGCGTTGTAGCGCGGGGCCGTCAGGGGCTGGATCAGAGAGTCTATGACGATGTTCCGCTTCGTACACCCACGCTGGAGCAGTTCCGGGAACGTACCTTCGCCAATGGCCTGTAATTCCCTTTCCAGCTTCCGGGCGCGCTGGCGGGACTCGGAGGCGAAGTCCAGCCATTCCGCCTCCAGCCTGTCGAGGGCCTTGATCCGGTCCCGGTACAGCCCCGCGCGGGCGGGCAGGGCGGAGCGGTTCCGCCTGGCGAGTTCGGCCTCCATACGGTTGAAGGCTTCGATGTAGGCGAGCTTGAACCGCATGGCTTCCGGGCCTGTGTAGCCCATCGCCAAGAGGGTAAAGCCGTCACGGAAGATGATGTACATGGCTAGCGATCGCCCAGTATTGTCCATATAGTTACTCACCACAAAATTGTGGGCAGTAAACTCTTCCGGGCAGTTAGCAATAATATTTCGGATATCTCTCAATACGGCATCATGCCGCTTCCTGAAAAACTTGGAGACATCAAGAGAAGTCGTAGCAGGACGGCCATCATGTAGGGAAACGGAGGGAGATGGGGAGGAAAGAAGCAGAGCCTGTGACATAATAAACCTCGTGTAGTTTTCGATTAGCCCTGCAAAATAGCAAGGGCCGGGAGCTCGAAACTGTACACGAACAGCCAGGCCTATTTCCCCGAAGGGTATTGTATTAGCCTACTCCCGACCCGTGAAGATCGTATGATACACCTCTCCCAAGGCATCAAACATGTCTTGGCAGGGCACAAAAATAGCCACTCTCACGGGTTGGCTTCCGTCGTGTAAAGGAGTTTCGAGGCTCCGTGAAAGGAAGTTCATCATGAAAGTGACTGAAAGTCAAGGATAAACAGCACTCTAGAGGAACCTGTTTCTTATAAGAAAAATAAATAGAAAACAGTCAACTATCTGTTCTTTGCATTCATTAGATTTCTTGGTTATGTTAAGCGATATTATACAGAATGTAGATGAATAGGTGGTATATTATGCCTTCTTTCCAAAAAGTATCTCTTTTATCTGATTTTTTACAGGGAAATAAGAAATTTTCCGTAGCTGTTGTCATTTGCTGGCTATCTTTTTTCAGTGCACGGCCTATGAGTGATGAGTGCAGGCGTTTATTGCTTTTCCATGTCACAGACAAAGAAATCGATAAGATACAGTTATCAGTAAAAGATAATGATGTTGCTTCGTTGCAATTTGCATTTGAAGACATCAAGATGGATGCATCACAAGATTTTTTGGATAACCTAATAAAATTGATGATAGCCGTAGCGGTGGACGACGGGTTTTTGACTTTTGCGGAACAAGAATTCTTATTATTCATGGTAGATTTATTCGCTATGCCCCGCAGTCGCTTTGAAGTAATATATTTAGAGGTAGCTGGCGGGAAATTTCCTCCCATAGGCGATCCCAGTTCCTTAGTGTGGTGGGAGGGCAAGGAAAAGAAAAGGTATTCTCAAGAAAGAACTACTCAGGACAAGGCAAGCCGGCCTAGAGGATATGGAGCAATAAAGGGTAAGCTCCATGCACTTGGAATTCTTGGACTCGATGAAGATGCTACACAGGAGGATATTCGAAAGGCCTACTTACGTTTGGTTAAAGTGCATCACCCAGATAGATATCAACATTTGGGAGAGGAAGATTTTAGGGAAGCAGAAAAGGCCTTTGCTCTTATTCAACAAGCTTACGAGTATCTGAGCCATGCGTAATTTTTATAAAACTCTTCAGATTCCTTTTTTTTCGACTACTGAAGCTATTCGGAATAAGGTGAAATCGTCAACCTTTTCACCTGAGATAGAAGCAATTTTGCTGAATGCGAATCGCAGACGTGTTTATGATAGGGCATGGAACTGCCTGTCAGTTATTGGTCAACTGCGCGGAAATTTTGATCTTAATGAATCCGTGCACTGGAAGAGGAATCACAGTGATTTTTCTGTCGATAGTGACGGGTATCCTCTTTTGATGACACAATTGATAAATTCTGTAAAACAGGAACAAGAAAAAAGCGAAGAACCAACGGGAACTGCAAAAAAAGAGGGTTCTAGAACAAGAAAAGGGTGTTTCATTTGGTTTATATTTTTAGCTTTTATCATATGGATGATATCTACCAATACACCCAAAAAATCTTATGTTTCCCCAACCGTACAGAGTTTTTCGGAGTCGAATATTCAAAGTAATGTAATTCCTCCGACTATAAAAGAAGATAAACCTGTTCCAAATTCACAGCTTAAACCTAAAAAACGCCCCAAAACTGGTTGTTTGACAAGTAAAGGTAATAATGTAGCTCCATTTTCTGTCGTAACTCAATATGGAATGGATTATTACATAAAATTAGAAAAAACGGATACAAAAAAAACCGTTATGACGGCATATATTCGTGGTGGAGATACACTTGATATAAAAGTTCCTCTTGGTAACTATATATTGAAATATGCTTCAGGAACACAATGGTATGGTCAGAAATATTATTTTGGTGATGAAACCGTTTTTTCTAAAGCAGACGAAATATTCTTTTTTAGGCGTATCCAAAGTGGATACGAAGGATACACTGTTGAGCTGGTATTGCAGAAAAATGGAAATTTACATACTTCAGAAATTTCAAAGAACAATTTTTAATCTCTTTTATCTCTGAAATGTTAAATAAGAAAAGGCGGCTCCAAGAACCGCCTTTCTTCCTTCTAACCCTTCACGTCCGGCGACTTGGGATCGTCAGCCCTGCACCTACACGAGGGACTGAGCGTTCCGTCGCAGCACTCGACCCGTCCTCCGCTGGAGCAGCCGCACACGCCGCCATGCCAGGAGCAACACCCCCGGCGTTGCTCGATGAGGTCCATCACGTCCGGAGAGAGCCCGGCAATTTGTCCGCAGGCGTCCAGTGTAACCGTGGGCGGTGTGTCCTGAGCGACCGCGAACGGGGGCGCCATGACGAGGAAAGACATCAGCAGCAAGCATTTCACGAGATGGTTCATTGTCGCCTCCTTTTTATGGAGACTATATAAAATTATCTATATAGAGTGAACCGATAATTTTTCTTCTCTCCTTTCTCCTTCGGTCAAAAGCTTGAAATGACAAAGGAGAAAAAATGCTGAGCCTTGCAAAAATTCGCGAATTTTATCCTCAATACGCGCCGTTCACGGATTATGAACTGACCAGGGCCGTTCACGCCAAGACTGCCCCCGACGTGCCCTTCGAGCACTTCGCACAGCAGTTCGGGGGACCGACAGAGGAGAATGAAGAAACTGTTCAGGTGCGGGACTACAACAAGCGCCATCCTGACGCTCCCATCCGCCCCGAGGAAATCGGGGAGGGAAGTTATCTGAACGACATGGGCCATGCCTTTGCCGCGGGTATCAACGATACGGCCTCGTTACCGTTCTGGCTTGCGGAAAAGGGAAGTGAGCTTGTTGGGTTGGATTGGCTTGCTGAACGGGCGGGCGCGGCCCGTAAGTATTTCCAGAACAGTGCCGAGGAGAAGAGAAAGGGCTTTTCCGCCGACATGAAACTGGCGCAGGATACGGAGTTTTTCAAAGAGAATGCGGATGGCAGTTATTCTGCGGGAGATGCTTGGGGGTATCTGCCGCGCAAGGTGGGTGGATTCGTAGCGGAATCCATACCGTCGACGGTGGCGGGGATGGGCGGCGGCGGTGCCATTGCCGGGCTTCTTGGCAGGATGGGCTTATCGCGGGCATTGTCTTGGAGGGTGGGCGGCGCGATTGGCGAAGGTGCAGTGAGCGGGGCGCAGAATTCGCGCGACGCCTACGATGCCGTGATGACGTTGCCGGAAGACAAGCTGGAACAGTCGCCGGAGTATGGGCTTTACCTGCAAAGCCTTGGCGATCCGGTCACGGCGCGCAAAGCGTTAGCAAACGATATTGCCTTTGCCGTAGGTTGGGAGACGGGAGCGGCGACAGGCATCTTGTCGGCTGGACCATCGGCCATGTTTGGGAAGCTGCTGGGAGGCGAAGGCGGAAAGAGCCTTGGGCGTACTATGGCAAAGCAGGCGCTCGCGGAAGGGCTTTTTGAGGAAGCCCCACAAAGCGCGGCGGAGCAATATTTGAGTCAGTCGCAACTGCGACGGGCTGATCCGGCCATTGATCCCATGCAGGGGCTTGGTGAGGCTGCTATGGGCGGTGGGCTTTCCGGCGGGGTGATGGGCGCTGGCATGGGAGGGATCGGACATACGGCAGGACGGCGGAAGCCGCGAGTGACCCCAGCCGACCGTTTGCTTCCCGAAGAGGCATTGCAGTCTTCCGGGCGTCCTGTTCCTGCCGCGCCCTACGTCTTTGATCAATCCCCTGAGAACATGCCCGTTCCGACGGGGCAAGGCGTCCACGAAGGACGCGCGGTTGATCCCGACGAAGTCCTTTACGACGAAGGTTTCGTCAACGGGACCGTCGTATCTCCGCAGGGAAGAAACGATTCTCGTCCCCGCATTTCCGGTGGGAATACTGTCGATCTCATGGCGTTGCCGGAAGCGCAACGCGGTCTGCCCGAAGGAGTGGGTATCATCCGTATGGGAAGCGAGTCCACGGGGCGCGGGCCCATCGCGCCGCCCACGGATTTCTCCACTCCGGTGGAGCAGCCCGCAGCGCCGGAACGCCTCGGGCTTCCGGTTCAGCCTCTGACGGGCGTGAATCCTGGTCTGTGGTCCGGCGGGAAATCCCAGCTTGCCTATGGCCAGCCTTCGTCTCCTGTCGTGAATATGCCTTCTACCGCTCCGGTACAGGGCGTGGTGGGCGGTTTGTCCACGTCCGCCGCGCAGCCTGCAGGGGGCGTTCCCATGCAGGCCCCGCGCGGGGATACGACGGCGCAGGCCAGACAGGTCGGGATGCCTGTTCCAGAATCCCTTCCTCAGGGCTCCGCACTACCACGGATGAGCGTTCCTTCTCTGGCTCGTCAGCCGATGGAACGTCCCGCGTCCGTAGCTCAGGCCGTAATGCCTGCCCAGAATACGCCCGAGGTCCGGCCTGTGGCCGTGAGGGATGCGCGTTCGGCCATGCCGTCGGAACAGGAGGCCGTGCGCAAGGCGCTTTTGGCGAAGCCCCGTCCTCGTTTGCTGGCCGAGTTGCCTGAAGGCGCTCCGGTGACCTTGAGAAACGCAAGCAAAGAAAAGATCGTCGACTGGTTGCAGGAACACGCGGACACTCGTCAGTCCGGTCAGGAACAGGCTGAAAGCGTACCGGAAACGTCTCCTAGTCTGGTGGAAAGCGGCGCTCAAGACAGGATGGAGACGCAGGAGCAGGTTGCTTCCAGAGGGGAAGCAGCCGGTCATACATCAAAAACAATCAGACAGGAGGGATCGTATGCGGAACGCGAAACAGTACGGAACGCCGGAAGAGATGGTAACGAAGGAAGCACTCATGCAGGTGGATTTCTCCAGGGCGAGCGGGGAGGAGATGGCGCGGCTGCTGACCTCGTGGGCGACAGAGGACGAGGAGGAGATGGAGGACGCGCTGCACAGTCTGCCCCGCAAGGACGGGAAGGCGGACGGACACGACAGCCTGTAGCGATCAAGATTCCGAACAGGGCGGACGAGCCCGCACATTACGAGTTGCTGGAAGCGGACGATGTGCGGGCGTCCCATCTGCCTGCGAGAGGCTTTCAGAAGAATCCCGCCTACGAGCTGGAGAACGAGCGGCGCTACCATGACGAGCCGGGCAGTCGGGCCAAGGTCATGGAGAATGCGGCCAAACTCGATCCGGCTTTCCTCATGGAGTCCGTGGACGCAAACCACGGGGCTCCGGTCATCGATCAGGACAACAACGTCCTCGGCGGCAACGGGCGGGCCATGTCCATCGCCCGGGCCTACGATTCCTTCCCCGAACGCGGCAAACAGTACCGCGAGGCGTTGAAAGCCAATGCCGACAGGCTCGGCATCGATCCCGCGCAGGTAGACGCCATGCGCTCACCCGTACTCGTACGTCGTCTTGAGCGCGGCATGTCGTCGGAGGAGCGCCAGCAGCTTGTCACGGCCATGAACGATGACTTCAAGGACGCCAGGGAGAAACGGGCGTCCGGGAAGTCTCGCGGCGACAGGTTCGGCAGACGGACGCTGGAGATGCTGGCAAGCGGCCTGAAGAACGCCGACAGTTTGCGTCAATACTTTGATGCACCCGAGTCTGTATCCATCGTCGAGCGGATGATGGAGGACGGCGTGATCCAGCGTTCCGAGCGCAACGCCTACGTCGGCGCGGACGGCCTGCTCAATCCCGATGGCAAGAAGGTCGTGGAGGAGGCGCTGCGCGGGCGAGTGGTGCGGAGCTACGAAACGCTGGCGAAACTCCCTGCCGATGTCGTCGGCAAGCTCGATGCCGTCATCCCCCACATTCTGGTGGCCGAAGGCATCGGCAAGCCGTGGAACATCACCGGGCACGTCAGGGATTCCGTGGACCTGCTGGTCGGCTTCAGGTCCAGCGGCATCAAGGACGCGGAAGTTTATCTGAAGCAACTGGACATGCGCACGGGCCGGGCTCCCATACAGGATTTCTCGAAGCAGGCCATAGCCCTGTTCCGCATGGCGCTGGACGCGAAGAAGGGCGAGTACGTCAAGGCGTTCGAGAGTTACCTCAAAAATGCCCGATTATCCCCGGAAGCGGGTAATATTCCCGGCGTAGCGAAACCGCAGGACAGGGCCTTCCGCGATGCCTTCGGGATGGAAGAAGAGGTCGTCCCGATCAAGCCGGAAAAGCGGGAGGGAGGAAAGCCGCAGGCGAAGGAGAAAGCGGAGGAGCAACCACCGAAAAAGGCCGGTGGGGATGTATTCGGAACGGCTTTCCCCGCATTCAGCGGGAAGCCGAAAGAGGCCATCGAACACCTGATCAAGACGAAGGAAGGCCATGTTCCCGCCGCGTTCCACAAGGAAGGGCTGGGGGATATTGATTTGCCGTGGGGCAAGATGGGCAAGGGAGGATTTGGACTGGCCCACATCATTGAGCGCAGGGATCAGAGCGGTGACGATGGAGTCGCCTTTGTCCGAAAATTGCCAACCATCATTTCTGAGGGGAAGACTGAACAAAGGGAAGGTTTCCCCGGAAGAGTGTATGTCGTAGCAAACGATGGCAATGCGGAAGCCGTTGTAAGCCTTTCGTACCTTGGCAAGGAACGTATGTGGCTGTTGACAGGCTATGAATACAAAAAGACTCCAGCGGAGCGGCAGTCGGACGATAGACCTGTAACTGCTACGTTAGGCGACGAACAGCGCATTCCTTCGTCGCACTCCGGTGGAGCCAGTATGCCCGCCGAAAATTCCGGCGGTGCTTCTTCTACTATAGTTACTCAAAAGCAGTCAGTCAATTCGGAATCTCCTGAGTCCAGGATTGACCGTCACCGGAATCTCTACAAATCCCTTCTGACCGGAAAGGCCACTCTTGAGGAATACCGCCGCGGCTTTTCCGACTTGCTGGAGAATGAGGAGGCCGTTCGCGCCGAATTGTCCGGCATGACCGTCAAGGAACTGCTGGAACGTGGCGGCTCCATGTTTGCGTGGCGTCATAAGGGGGACAGGAAGGCCGATATTGTTGATGCCCTGTATCGGGACATGCTGTCGGACTTCACGCTTGGGCAGTCCTATTCCGTCAGCGGGATGATGGGCATGGATGCAGAAGCGTATCGGAAGGCCACCGAAGCCAGCATCCGCAGGATTGTGGATGCCCAGAGCGAGCAGACGCTGGTGGATTTTGCCAAGAGCATGGCTGAACAACGTGAAGAGTATGCCAGCCGCCGCAAGGCCGAGAGAGAAGCCGTCGAGAACCCGAAAACGCTGGATGATTTCCGGTCTTTCATGCGTTTCCATATGGAAGGCAAGACGGCTGCCGAGGCCCGCGAGCTGCTTTCGTTCGAGCAGCGGGAACGGTTTGACCGTCTTGCGGCGGAAGCAAGCAGAAGCAGCCGGAAGACGAAGGCGGAGCCTGCCCTCTCCTCTGCTTCCCAGACCACGGACGGGGAAATCATTGCCACCAGGCACACGCAGAAAGGGCATGATCTGTTCGTAGTTCGCCTTGAAGACAGGGTAAGCCGGGAGGATTACCTTGTGCTGTTGTCCAGTGCCAAGCGGCTTGGTGGGTATTATTCCAAGTTCCGTGGCAACGGGGCCGTGCCGGGCTTCCAGTTCACCGAACGTCAGCAGGCGGAAGCCTTCTTGAAGCTGGCGCAGGGGGACAAGGCCGAGGCTCAGGAAGCGGCGAAGGCGCGGCGTGACGCCTTTGAGGATGACCGTTCTCAGACCGCCGTACAGCGTCTCAATGAAATGGCTGACAGGCTGGATGAGGACGCTGATGCCAGTCTGAACGCGGCGCGCAAGGTGAACACGGCGAAGCGCGTTCAGCAGGCGGCGACCGCCGACGCTGCGGCCTATGCCAATAAAGCATTGGCGAAGACCATGAGGAACATCGCCCGGGCCATCAAGGACGGAAGCGCAACGTTTCTCGACCGGGTGCGGGAGAAAAAGCAGGTCGAGCTGCTTCGTGACGATCTGCGAATGGCGAAAGGGGAAGAGGACAAGACGAAATATCCCGAATGGGATCAGCGCGAGAAGCACAGCGGAGAACCGGCGACGGCCCACACCGTGGAGTTTGCAGCGTTCCCGCACTACAGGCTTTATCGTTCCGGTTGGGCCGAGCTTGGGCGCAAACTCATGGAGAAGGACGGCACCAGGAACCTCGGCAAAAAGATTCTTTCCGTGGCCGACGATGTGACCGAAAGCTATCTGGAGTTTGCCCGTTCGCATCTGGAGGAGGTTTCCACCTATGCGACACAGGACGGCAAGCCCGCCGTATTCAAATCCCGCGAAGATGCGGAAAAGGCCATTGCCCGCAGCGGCTATCGCGGCAGGGCCGTGGTGCTGCCCGTGAAGCGCGGGGAGAACCGCATCATTCTCTCCCCGTCGGCGGCTCAGGAACGCGGCGTGTGGAAGGGCGACGATGACAGGATGCTCTCCCTGCGTCCCGAACTGGTCGATGAACTGTTCGACAAGCTGGGAAGCGCTTCCCACGACATTCCGTGGCAGCTTTCCGGCATTCGGGAGAAGAGGAAGGCCCTTGCCCGGATGGGGATTGAGACGCCCGCCGAATACCGGATGGCTCTGCGGGAATTCGTTGGTCTTCAGGAAGAGGCTGGACAGGACAAGGTGCGGGAGCTTGAACGCACTGTCATGCGTGACGCTGCAAAGACTCGCGGATGGCTGGACTTTTTCCCGACGCCTGCGGCGGTGACGGAAGCAATGCTGGCGGCTGCGGACATCAGGCCGGGCATGGCCGTTCTGGAACCTTCGGCCGGGATGGGACATATCGCTGACCGTATCCGGGAGAAGGGCGTTGAGCCCGTGGTGGCCGAGCTGGAGCCGCAAAAGCGCGAACTGCTTGAAGCCAAGGGTTACGAGGTCGTCGGAAAGGATTTCATGGAGCTTGTCCCGGCGGATGGGGGCTATGACCGCATCCTGATGAATCCGCCTTTCTCCAAACGTCAGGATAACGAACATGTACGCCGGGCCTATGACATGCTGAATCCCGGTGGGCGGCTGGTTGCCATCGTCAGTGAGGGGTCCTTCTTCGGAAAGGACAGGAAGGCCGCCGAATTCCGTGACTGGCTGGAAGAGGTGGGAGGGACTTCGGAGAAGCTGGCCGAAGGCTCGTTCAACGATCCGGCACTGCCGGTGACCACGGGCGTCAATACGCGCATGGTCATCATCGAGAAGCCCGATACGGCGAAACTTCTTGCCTCATTGAAGGAGGACACCGCCCGGCCATCCGATTCGACGCCCGTTACGGTGGTGGAAGTCGATCCGGGGATTGTGCCCGAGTTCAAGAAGGCCCGTGATTTGGCAAAGTGGCTCAAGGATTACTTTGCTGACAAGCGGGAAGAAACGATTCTTTCCACCGGAAAGAAGGTCAGGTTCGGCAACGGCAATCTGGAAGCGTCCATCAAGCGCGTGCGGGAAGAGGCGCATAACCAGGCGTACGCCGGATTGAACGAATTGGTCAGACGAGCGGAGTTCGATTCTTTCGAGGCGAAGGATGCGCGGCATCCCAACCTGGGGGGGCAGGAAGTCTATTACTCGGCTCTGCGGATTGGGGATGCGCTGTACGCCGTAAAAATGAAATTTGATGTCCCTTCTGGTGTGGAAATTCACTATAGAAAGGAGACGTTGAAAGAAGGAGCTATTGAAGACTTACGCTACAAAGATCACGCTTTGCGGGAAATAGAAATAGCTCCGGTTCTGTACCGTGGGGTGGTCCCCAATAATGGGGTGCCCACGCAGGCAACCGGAGCTGAGAAAACAACCCCGATCCTGTACCGTGAACCAGCCCACAACAAGGTGGGATTCACGCAGGCAACCGAGGCTGAGGAAGTAGCCTCTATCACTGAACACTATGGATTCGAAGTCCATACAGCAATCGAAGCTATCCGTAAAATCAGTTTAGGCGTGCTCCGGGACGCCGTCAAGCCCTCACGCCTTGAGAACGGCGTGCTTTCCTCCGTCAAGCCCGGCGAATTCCTCAACGAGGCCCCGGCCTCTCGGCGCCGCGTGCGCAAGGCCGCCGTGCAGTCCGTGGCGGATGCGCTGGGGAAACGGGCGGCCAACGCCGCCGAGACACGGGTGGTCCAGTCGTTCGAGGAACTGCCCAGGGCGGTCCGCGATGCCTACGGCCACATGGCCTCGCAGGTGGAGGGGGTTTACGATACCGAGACGGGTACGGTCTATCTGGTAGCGGATAACCTGCGGAACCCGGAGCGCGCGGCGGAAGTGTGGATGCACGAGAACATGGTGCATCACGGTTTGCGCGGACTCTTCGGCGTGGCAGGAACGCGCCGACTGCTCAATCGGCTGTGGCAGGGCATGGGGGGCATGGGCAACGCGGGCATTGCGGCCATTGCCCGGCGCTACGGCGTGGACCCGCGTTCGGATACGGAGGGCCGGGCGCTGGTCATGGAGGAATACCTCGCCAGCCTCGCCGAGAAGCGGGCGGCGGACAAGCTCTCCGGGCAGGACAAAACGTACTGGCGGCGCGTCGTCGATGCCGTGCTGCGGGCGTGGCACGCGCTGGTAGATGCCGTGACCGGGCGCACCGGCTCCATGAAATACGAGAACGTGGACAGGTTGTTGTCCGCTCTGGATCGGTATGTCTTTGAAGGCAGGCCGGAAGGCAGCGGCGAGGGCGGCATGGTTCCGGCTATGGCGTCGGTGGACAAGTCGGGTTCGGATATGGAGGCTTCCCGCAAGGTATGGGAACAGCTTCAGCAGGATACGGCCGAGTGGGGGCGGCAGGTGGACGCCTTCCGCCCTCATCAGGGTATAGGAGGAAGGCAACCGCGACTCATGACGGTTTGCCATACCCCTGATGTGCTGCAAAAGCTGGGCGCGCCGGATTTGCCGATGACCATGACTGCGGACAATCTGGGCAAGGTGCTTTCCGACAAGGTGGACCACGGGCTTCCCAAGGAACTGGTGAAGCAGCTTCCCGGTGCGCTGGCCGAGCCGATTATGGTCTTCGAGTCGGCGTCGCAGGCGGATTCCTTCGTCGTTCTCACGGAACTCAAGCATGAGGGCCGTTCGGTTATGGCGGCCGTTCATCTGGATACTGAAAAACAGCGCGTCAGGGTCAACGACATTGCCAGCGCCTACAAGCGAAGCAACGAGGCGTGGTATGCGCGGCAGATGGAAGAGGGGCGGCTCCTTTATCAGGACAAAAAGAAAAGTCTCGCATGGGCGCGGACAAACAGGCTACAATTGCCCAGAGTGCGCAAACTCCCAGCGAGACTTCGTGAAAACAGAATACTCACCGAAGATGATGTCGTCAAGCCGATTGCGCCTTCACAGGGTGTGGAGCCGTTGGCATCCAAGCGCAATGACCCCAATAATGCCCGTTTCTCGCCGGATATGGGGAAGAAGACGGACTTCGTCACCTTGCCGGATGGAAGCGTAGATTTCGCGCAGTTCCCGGCGACTCGCCTGAAGGACATGCGTTTGTTGCGGGCGGCCCCGATTCGGCTTCCGCGTGGAATCCACTCCTTATCGGGGGGATACGGCCTGACGCATATTGAAGCCAACCACGGCAATGAAATTCGGGCCGCAGGATATGGCAGCGTGCAGGAATTCGTATGGGATTTGGTGAATGGCTACAATGAAATATGGGAAGGTGAAAAAAGGAGTCTTCTTATCCTGAAAAACAATGGGAAGACGTCAAGACCGGCAGGGTTCATCGAGCTGGAGAAAGATGGTAGCCACTACATAGTAAAAAACGCGTACCCCGTGGATATGAATTATCCTACGGCGGCTACGCGTAAGCAGCTTTGGAAGAGTGCACCCCCCTCTTCGTCTACATCTGGTGAGCAGACCCCCTCTAATCCTTTTACTCCCGGAATCCCTTCCAAAGACCAGACGGGAAACCTACAAGGCCAACGGGGGCAAAGCAGTAAGGAAAATATACAGCAGGGAAGGGAGGAAGGCAAGCCGCTGGCCTCCCTGCGGGACATCAAAGATGTACGAGACATCACCGGCATGAGCGCCAAGGATGCCTTGAATCTCGCCAAGAACGATCCGTGGATTGGAAGCATCTTTGGAAAGTCCGGTGACGTGACGCTCATGCAGCGGATTTTCATGTTGCCGCACTGGATGGCGAAGCGGTTCCCCGGCTTCAAAGCCGTGTATGACCGTCAGCTCAAGCGTCAGGATGAACGGGCGGCGGAACGCGCCCGGAGCCTTCAGGAAATCCCTTCTTTGTTCGGAGAGAACAAGCTGTCCGGCAAGGACATGGACGAGCTGAAAAAGCTGGTCTGGGATAATGACGGCAAGCAGATTGCCGAGTTGGAAGGCGTCGACAAGTTTCTGACTGACGAAGAGCTGGAGAGCGGGCGCACCACCATCAAGGCCAATCCAGAATGGTATGAGGGCTACGACAAATGGCTTTCCAGACAGCCCGGGTCCGACGCCGTGAAAAAGGCCATGCGCGAAATCCGGGTGAGCCTCGACAACGACCTCATGCGCGCCCACAACCGTCTTGCCCGGATGAGCGAGATGGGAGACGTGGCCATTCAGGAGTTCCGTACCCAGATTGGGCACATCCACAACTACTTCCCACACCATCGATATGGGGACTACTTCATTCAGGGGAAGGACAAGAAGGGCGAGGTCGTCTACCGTGAACACTTCGACGCGCTGCACAAGCGGTATGCCCGGCGGTACTTTGAGAACCGGCTTGAGGCGCTGAAGAAGGAATATCCCGACACTGTCTTTGACCTCGACGAAAACACGAAGCTTCCCGACGAGGCTTTCGGGCGTGTCCTTGACCCTGAGGCGATGGAGCAGGTGATCAAGGCGGCTTTGTCCAAAGTTTCGGACAAGGAGCAGGCGGAGCGGATAGCCGAGGTGCTGCACGAGTCCGTGGCTGACGTGATGAAGTCTGCGGGATGGGGCTCTCATGCCATCGGACGGAAGAACATACCCGGCTTCGAGAAGGACGACCTCTTCCGGGTGCTCTACGACTACAAGAGCGGGCTTACCGGCTGGCTGACCAAGATGGAAGCATCCAGAGATTTTGCCGAAGCACTCGGCAGGATCAACGCAAAGGCTCATCCGCAGGAATGGAGCTACACCTCGCAATACGTCAAGGACATGCTGCAAAACAGCGACCGCGTGGACCGTACCGTGGGTACTATCAAATCGGCGGCCTTCGCGTGGTATCTCGGCGGGAACATCAAGACCGCCGTGCTGAACCTCACCCAGAACGTCATCGTCGGCGTGCCGCGTCTGCAAATGGACGTGGAGGGCGGGGCGCGCGCCTACACCGACGGCGCCCAGAAGCAGATCGTCAACCAGTACGCCAGACGGTTTACCGCCGACAAGGGCAAGGGGCTCTCGGAAGAGGAGGCCCGGCTCATTCAGGACCTGTACGGCGACGCACTGATCACCGACGCCTACATGGAAGAGGTGCGCGGGCAGGTGACGGGCGGTCCGGCAAGCCGCGTCTGGAACAAATTCATGAAGGTCATGGGCTATCCCATGAGCGTGGCGGAACGCTTCAACCGCGGTTCCCTCGCGCTTGCGGCTTTCCGGGCGGCCCGTGACGGGAAGCTGAAGGCGGCCGCCCGGGAACGGTACGGCGTGAAGGGAGAAAAGGCCACCTATGAACAGGCCAGGGCCTTTGCCGAGGAGATTGTGCGCGATTCCCATTTTGTCTACGGCAAGACGAATGCCCCGGAACTGCTCCGTTCCTCCACGGCCGGGCGCGGGCTCGGCGCGGCGTTCACGTTCAAGACCTTCACCGCCAACCTGCTTGGCTTGTGGTCGTGGGCGCTCAGGACGCAGGGCAGGGAAGGGGCGATCATGGTTGCCAAGGGGTTGGGGGCCACCACCGCGCTGGGCGGCCTCGTTTCCCTGCCGTTCTACGCGACGCTCATGGCCTTGTTCCAAGCCGCTACGGGAGATGACGACGACTGGACGGAGGCTATCCGCAAGCAGCTTCCTCCGAACACAACGTTGCGGGACATCGTGTGCTACGGCCTTCCCGCCGGGGCGGGCGTCAATCTGGGCGGCTCGTTGAAGATGGAGCTTGCCCTGACCGGGGGTATGCAGAAGGGGAGCACTCCCAAGGAAGTGCTGACGGAAGGAATAGGGGACATCATCGGTATCCCGTGGGACATGTTCGTGGAGCGGCCTTCCAAAGTCATGGAGTCCATGCGTGCGGACAATTATTGGCGAGCCGTGGAGGAAGTTGTGCCCACTGCCGTCAGCAACGGCATGAAGGCATGGCGTCTTGCCACGGAAGGGCAGAAAACCCTGAAGGGGCGGGACATCAACGATCCGGGAGAGCGAGGGGCGCGCAGGCTGTCATCCGGCGAGGCCTTGGGCAAGCTGCTCGGCTTCCAGCCGGTTTCCGCAACCAGAAGCTACGACGCCTACGCCGCATCGAGACATTCCGACGGGGTGCGGGCTGACAAGGCGGATGAGGTGGCCACCATCATGGTCAAGGCGCTGGACGCCGGAGACAGCGCGGAAATGGTGCGGGCCCGGAAGGTACTGAAGGACTGGAACGCGAAGATGGAGGAAGAAGGGAAGCCGTACATGCGTATCCTGATGAAGGATGTCCAGAAGCGGGTGACGCAGCGCAGGAGGCAGGCACGCATGACGCCGAAGGCCCGGCAGAAGGGCGAGGCGTTCCAGAGCGTGTGGGGGTAATGTTGAAGGCCGGGGACATTCTCTTGGTTCCCGGCCATGACTTTTCAGGCAATGTTCCCCATTTCAATTTGGCGGAAAAAATTTTCCAGTATACTGGTAAAACTACCATTTTTTATCTCGCATTCCCAGATGACCAACACATGCCAACCCGAGGTTCTGAGCTGTTCCATGACGTTGATGTCCCGTATGCGATTTTTTTCAAACTTTGCTATCCACCACTCAGTCCGGGTCGCGGGGGTATAAGCATAGCGACAGCCCTCATGATGGTGCCAGAAACATCCGTGAACAAAAATCAGTGTCTGGTGGCGAGGGAGAACAACGTCGGGCGTTCCCGGAATATCTTTTCTATGAAGTCGAAATCTATATCCATGGCGATGGAGCCATTGCCGTACTAGTATTTCCGGTTTTGTATTTTTTGAACGAATACCTGCCATCATGCGGTGTCTTGTTTCGGTAGATACGATATCTGTCATTATGATGGCCTTTTGTTCAAGCCTGCTTTCGTGCCGCCATGCACTGGATCATGTGTTTTGCAACAGATTCAATCAGAGGAACAGCAACGGCATTTCCAAATTGACGATAGGCCTGTGTATCACTCACGACGGGTTTCCACCATGGTTCAGGGAATCCCTGCAGGCGGGCACACTCGGCCGGGGTCAGTCTTCGGGGATTTCTGCCCGGCTGAGGAATGAGAATTTCGGAGCCGTCTTTGTGATAGCGGGCCGAGAGTGTTCTGGTAACCCCGTCAAGGTCCGCCAGGCCAAAGCCGAATCCATTGCCTTTGGCTTTGTGTTTGGCTGCATAATCCTGAAGATATTTCCAAAGATGATCTGTAAGAGTATACTTGGGATCAACAGGTTGTGTTTCCAGAATGTCGCGCAGTTTCGGATGACGGGGTGGAATTTCGGGAAAATCGAAAGGAACGTTCAGATCGCTCCGGAAGCCGACAATAAATATGCGCTCCCTGTGTTGTGGTACTGCCAGTTGCGCGTCAAAAATTCGTGAGTACACATCATACCCCAGCTCTCTGAGAGTCGCTTCAATGATCTTCCATGTTTTTCCCTTGTCATGTGATTTGAGGTTTTTGACGTTTTCAAGGAAAAAGGCCTTTGGTCTATGATGAGCAAGTATTCGTGCAATATCAAAGAAAAGCGTTCCCTTGGTAGGATGCTGAAACCCATGTTGCCAGCCCAGGGAACCGTATTTGCTGACCCCTGCTATGGAAAAAGGTTGACAGGGGAACCCGGCACAGAGAATATCATGAAAGGGAATTTCCAGTTCATCAATCTTCGTAATATCACCAGCCGGTTCATGTTCCTGACGATCTCGAAACATATGCCTGTAGGTTTTTATGGCATATTTGTCGATTTCAGAAGAAAACAGGCAGGTCCCTCCGGCAGCTTCAAATCCAAGCCGGATTCCTCCGATGCCTGCAAAAAGATCAATGAATGTGAACACTGGTAATTCCTTGCAAGTTTCCATGATTGTGTGACACGAGTGCCGGTATCTGTAGTACAGGTGTGTGTTGATTGTTCGTTGAGTGAAATAATGATAGCCAGTCACTCTGTCGGTTCGATCAGGCCTGATATCTCCCGAATCAATTCGACGGAGAAGCGTTGCCTTGCTGATGCCCAGTAGTGCGGCGGCTTCGGAAGTGGTATAGTACCCATTTTTCATCGGTAATTTTCTCCCCAGAAACTGTTTCATCTGTATCACGGGTTCCCAAAACAGGCAAGATTGTTCACGTGAAAAAAAGGAGTTTTATATGCCCTTTGCATCTCTTGAAGGTTTGCGGCAGGAGATGATTCGTCTGGGAGTTGTTCGATTGCTGTTCAAGGTCCTGTCCACGAACGACAACAGCAAGCAACAGATTTACCTTGGTAGCGGATATGATTCGTTGAAAATGATCCCGGGGGGAGAGCTTCATGCCGAACCGGGACTCAGCCGAAAGCATGGTGCATCGCCTCGGCAGATAATCAAGTCAGCGCTTGATTTCTGGTGGCTGAACGATGATGGGGAATCTGTCAGAGCACCATATGCCCAGCTGATTCTGTATCCGCAGTATCCTGAAGTACGCATGTCGGGCTTCCTGAAAGGGTGTGCTGCCAGTCCCGGCGCACTGATGAGCAGTCGGACGGCCGGACGGATTCTGTTTCTTGGCATCACAGAGAGCGGACGCATTTTCGGATGGCTGGAAGATGCTGGCAGTGCCATTGCCAATGAAGCGATGCAGTGGCTAGAAACAGGAGAGGTACACCGCCTTTCTCCTGTTTTTGTAGAAATTCCTCTTCAACCAGCCGCTTCTTCCTCCCGGGATATTCTGTGTCACAAGCTGCTGGAAATATGCCAGACTGGCTGGATTGCCTCTTTCAGACTGGGAGCACATGGGGAATATATACCCTATGGTGCCGTCAATGGTGCAGGCTATACCCTCGAGGGCATGTTCGGAATTACGCCAAACGGGATTCCGTTGCCTGACTTTCTGGACTGGGAGTTGAAGGCCTGTACAACCAGCCGCTGGCCACGGCTCAATGAAAGTGCGCGTATTACCCTGATGACACCAGAACCGACGACCGGTCTCTATACACGCGATTTGGAGCAGTTCAGGGAGAGATATGCCATATCAAAGGGTGAGGGCGTCTTCTATTTTACCGGAACGCGGCGTGCGGGCGAACACAGGGAGGATGACAGGCTTTTTCTGGAAGTGAGAGGGATAGTCGGAGGCAAGATTGTCGACCCGGCAGGTGCAGGTATTTTTCTTATAGACGAGCAGAATGGGGAGATTGCTGCGGGCTGGACGGCAACTGGCCTTCTGGAGCACTGGAAACACAAGCATGGCCATACGGCGTATGTACCGTGTGAGAAGAAAAATGAAGATGGAAATACCTTCTATCGGTACAGCCATGTGGTCCGACTTGGGGAAGGCGCTGATTTTTCATTGATTCTTCAGGCAATTGCCAGTGGGAACATATATCATGATCCTGGAGTAAAATTTACACGGCGCCTGAATGGTACTTGGCAAACCCACAGGAGAAATCAGTTTCGAACAACCGCGGGAAAGATATGCGATCTTTATAAGCACTGTGAAGATGTTGACTTGCTTGCTTCTAGTGGATGATATACGCGGGTACTGCAAACTAGACGATGGCTGAGAGCCCAAATGCCATTGGTGATTTCATTGGTGAAATCATTGGTGATGAGGCCAATTTTCCCCTGTTTTTACCTGTTCCCTAGGGCCGGTTTCAGGAGAAGTTATGGGAAGATATGTTGTTTAACGTATTGAAATTAATTTAAGTATGGGTTTAAAGCCATCCGCGTGCGCTGAGAAAGGGTATTATATCAACTCTGAATAAGCACGATTGGAAATCGTGTGTACTCAAAAGGTACCGGGAGTTCGAATCTCCCCC
>OFGR01000762.1_pt1 | contig 29975 bp, 29 predicted proteins | sample 1521811 | NCBI WGS metagenome assembly OFGR01 (sample SAMEA3504098, study PRJEB24116) | mouse gut metagenome | biome: mouse gut; feature: mouse-associated habitat; material: faeces | place: Denmark | collected 2011
CTGTCAGTTTCTCTTTCTCAAACATGCTCGTTTCTCCTTTCTATTCTCTGCATGTAATCTGCTTATATTTTAAATCTGTTCTCTGTGTGCTTCCTTCAACTGCTGTGCCGCCTCATAGATCGCAACGGTAAGCTGCTCATAGCCCGTACACCGGCACAGATTCCCTGAGATCGCCCTTCGGATCTCTTCTTTGGTGGCATCCGGGTTCTCGTCTAACAACGCCTTGGCGCTCATCACGAATCCCGGTGTGCAGAATCCGCATTGCAGCGCATGATTTTCAAGAATCGCTTCCTGGATCGGATCCAGCTTCCCGTCTGCTCCCACGCCTTCAATCGTTATGACTTCTCTTCCTTCCACGGAACCGATCGGCACCAGACAGGAAGTTACTGCCTTCCCGTCCAGGATGACCGTACAGGCCCCGCATTCTCCAACGGCGCAGCCTTCCTTGGTTCCTGTAAGCTTAAGAGTATCCCTGAGCACATCCAGAAGCCTTTCGTTCGGATATGCCTCTACCGTTACCGGTTTTTTATTTATGATGAAATTCACTTCTATTTTCTTCATCTTGATCCTCCGATTATATGGTCAGTTTCTTATGCAAGTTTCTTATGCAAATTGGCTGCCGCAGCACTCTGTAAGCGCGTCCTCCACGATGGCCTCCACCGCCGGCTGCTTGTATTCCGTAGACCAGCGGATTCCGGTGCGCCTGATCATCTCTTCCGATACCGCCTTCCCTGCTTCCCTCCACAGTTCTTCTGACGGTTTTCTTCCTATTAATATATTCTCTGCCGTCTCTACCCGGTCCGGTGTGCTGAATATACAGCCCGGAGCGATCCGTGCGAAGTCTATCCTTCCCTCTTCGTCAAGCTTTAACGCCGCTGAAACATTCAGTCTGGATATCGCAAGAGCCTTCCTTCTTCCAAGCTTAGCGAATCCTGTGACCGTACCCTCGGGAAGCTTCCTGACGGTAAATTCTTTCACGAACTCATCTTCTTTGAGGCCGACCTTGCCCTGTCCTGTGTAGAAATCCTTAAGCGTGACCACACGCTCCCCGTCTCTTCCTCTGATCACCGTCCAAGCGTCCAGTGCGATCAGAGGCGTCAGCGGATCCGCCGCCGGGGACGCATTGCAGATACTTCCTCCGATGGTTCCGCGGTTCCGAATCTGCGGAGAACCTACGGTAGACGCCGCTTTCCCGAGAAATGGGATCCATCTTTTTATCACTTCTGACCGCTCCAGGTCCGTATGGGTCGTAAGCGCCCCGATATGGATCTGATCTCCCTCTTCCCTGATATACCGAAGCTCATCTTCGAGAAAAGACAGATCCAGGAGACATTCCAATTCTTTCCATCGCTTATCCTTCTCTCGAATCTGTACCATGATATCCGTACCGCCGGCTACAATACGCGCTTTTCCCTGATATCTGGCAAGCACCTCACACACCTCATCTGGCGTTTCCGCTCTATAATAATCATATTTAAACATATGCGTTTTCCTTTCTATCTAAGCTTCTTCCCTAACAGTACCGTCTCCAGATCACAGGGATTCTCCCGGATCCGTCTGCCCGTCGCATTGTAAACCGCGTTGGCGATCGCTGCCGCAACCGCTTCCGTTGCCGGCTCTCCGATACTCTTCGCCCCGTAAGTTCCTGCCGGATCGCCTGACTCGAAGATCTGTACATCCATCTCGGGCGCATCCATTGATGTAGGAAGGATATAGGAATCAAAGTTCCGGTTCTTCACCCGGCCGTTCTTCGGCGCCACATCCTCCATGATTCCGTAGCCCTGGCCCATCACGATACCGCCGTAGATCTGTCCCTTGATCAGCGCAGGATTGATGGCTCTGCCTACATCATGGCTTGCCGTCACCTTCTTAAGATCCACATATCCGGTCCTCATATCCACTTCGACCTCTGCGATCACACATCCGTATGCGAAGGTCGGGAACGCCTTACCCTGCCCGGTCTCGTGATCCTGCGGCAGATCTTCCGGCATAAACCACTCATAAGCCGCCATCTGCTTGCCCGTCCAGATACATGCGCCCGTCACAGACGTGAACGGAACTGTGATCTCCGGGTACGCTTTCAGGAAGAATACCGCGTCTTTCAGATCTATATCTTCCTCTGTGAGCTGCTCATAGGTAAGATCCGTGCCTTCCAGAGAGAATGATCGAAGCTCCAATGCATTCTTTATCATAACCTTCTTAAGCTTCTCCCCTGCTTTCCTCACTGACTGAGCGCCCATGACCGTCCCTCTCGACGCAACCGTCATACCGCTGTCCGCGATCGCGAAGGAATCAAGCTGCGGGAACTGGATATCCTCGTAATGAACTCCCAGCGCCTCCGCTGCGATCTGAGCATACGCCGTCTTAAGCCCCTGTCCGTTCTCCGCAAGACCGGAGGCGATGCTGACGCTTCCGTCCTCGTTGACGATCATCATACAGCCCGACGCATCCGGGGACTCTGCACCAAGCCCGCAGCCGCGGTAGCAGATTGCAAGTCCGATTCCCTTGCGGAACCTGGTATCCGGCTGCTGCTTATATTCCGCATGCTTCCTGATATAATCTGTCCGCTCTACCGTATCGTCCATCACATCCTGGAGGATGACATACTCTACCGGAATACCCGTAGCCGTTACGGAACCGTCCTTTAAGCAGTTGATCCTTCTCAGCTCCACTTCATCCATGCCAAGCTCCTCGGCAAGCTCTTCGATCAGCTGCTCCTGTCCGAAGATCAGCGACGGAGAGCTGTACCCTCTCATGGCGCCGGAGTGGATGTTATTCGTAAATACACCGTATGTATCTGTCTTGATATTCTCGATCTCGTAAGGGCCTGAGGAATGTACATTGGCGCGCCAGTTCATGAACTGTGTCTGATTATTATATGCGCCGCAGTTGTCTACCTGCTCTCCTTCAAACGCCACGATCTTGCCCTCTTTCGTGGCTCCGATCTTATAGCGCAGACGGAACGGATGCCGCTTGGAGCTCTCCAGGAACGAATCCTCTCTCGAAAATACGAACTTGACCGGTCTCTTCGTCTGATAGGAGAGATATGCCGCCCTTGCCGTCACAAGACCGATTCCTTCCTCCTTGCCTCCGAAGGTCCCTCCCAGGATCGCCTGTATCATACGGACCTTATTCAGCGGGATCCCAAGAATGTCAGACACATACCGTCTGGTAAAGAACGGATTCTGCGCCGACGCCTGCACCGTCATCAACCCGCTGTTAGGATCCATGTATGCAAGCACCGCTTCCGGCTCTATGTAAGAATGCTCGATATACTGGGTCCTGTATTCCCGCTCGAGTATCACGTCCGCCTGTTCAAAGCCTTTCTCTATATCACCCTTGCGGATGTGGAACAGAGAATCCTTGAAGATGTTCTTCTCATACTCCTCGTGCACCAGAGGCGCTCCCTCTTCCAGTGCATCGTCGATAGTGTACACTCCCGGGAGTTCCTCGTATTCTACTTCGATCGCTTCCAGAGCATCCTCTACCAGCGATTTGCTCTTTGCCGCCACCATTGCCACACAGTCTCCGGCATAGCGGATACGGTCTGTCAGGTACATGTACCCTGCCCAGCTCTTTGTCTTGCGAAGATCGGCGAATGTCACCACCGCCTCGACGCCTTCTATCGCCTTCGCCTTATCTGTATTGATCCTTGTCACCCTCGCACTGGAATATGGGCTTCTTAACACTCCCGCATAGAGCATCCCTTCCATATACAGATCAGCCGCATAGAGCGCTCTTCCTGATACCTTTTCCACACCGTCGATCCTTGGCTTGGATCTGCGGATTACATTATAATTCTCTTCCTTCACCTGATTCATGACTATTTCCTTTCATTCACCTGCCAAAATTGCCGGGTCACTTCCCTCAGTTTTTCTTTTGCCGCAGCCGTGTCGACCGTCAGCATCATACCGTCTTTCTTAAGCTGCCTTCCGCCGACGAATACATTCTTCACATTCTGCGGATTGGTAAATAACACCAACTGGTCATACACATTCTTCTCATTTACCGGAGTCGGCTGTTCCAGACTAACGGTGATCACATCCGCAAGATTGCCTTCCTTCAATACTCCCGCGTCTGTAAGGCCGATCGCCTGCGCACCCATGGACGTCGCCATCTCGTACACTGTCTTTGCCGGCATCACCTGGGGATCCTGCTGGTTCGCCTTGTGCATCAGGAACGCGCCACGCATGACTTCAAAGAAGTTGTTAACGTAACCGTCCGTGCCAAGCCCTACCGTCATTCCTCTGTCAAGCATCTTCGTTACCGGGGCGAACCCTCCTCCGACCTCGCAGTTGGACAGCGGCATGGACACTGCTTTTACCTGATGCTTCGCCAGAATATCGAGCTCCGCGTCTGTTGCCTGCACTACCTGGGAGGCCAGAACATTCTCATCCAGATATCCGAGTTCCTCATAGATCTCGACCGGCGTCTTGCCGTATTCTTTCCGGCACCACTCCGGTTCGAATACGCTCTCGCTTAAGTGCATATGGGTCATGCAGCGATTCTCGTCTGACAGTTTCTTCGCCTGCTTTACGAATTCTTCGGAGCAGGTAAACAGAGTATGTATACTGTTGATTCCCTGTACCAGTCCGCCGTCACGGTTATACTTCTTTACAAATTCTATATTCTCACTTAAGCCTTCCTGTCCGTTCTCTTTGCTCTTCCTCTCGCAAGCTTCAAATGAGAGCCTTCCTCTGAGTCCGGCTTCCTCCACGACCTTCTTCTCAACCTCCAGCGCTCCCGGGATCGCATTGGGTCCTTCCAGGATATCCACAAATGAAGTAACGCCGCTGTCGATCATCTCCGCACACGCCCATCTGGCCGTCGCCTCTACCAGCTCGTGGTTCAGCCGGTCCTCCACGTAAGGCCACCAAAAATCATCCAGGAAGCTTTCAAACTCTGTCACCATCGCTTCCGCCGTGATCCCGTGGGACAGAAAACCGTACATATGGTTATGCCCATTGACGAAGCCCGGCAGGATCATCTCATCCGGTACTTCTATAAGTTTGTCTGCTTCATATACCAGAAGCTTGTCGTTGGGGGCGATCTGTACGATCCTGCCTTCCTCCATTCTCAATCCGTAATCTTTTTTAAGGCCGTTTTCCATCATTAAAAAAGCACCCTTAATTACTGTTGCAGACATCTTCTTTCTCCTTTCCGCTGAAAATATACTTAATTACTCCGACACTGCCTTAGAGTCCCTGGGAAATACATTTTCCGATTCCCATAACAGTGTCCTGAATTCTATAAAAAAAGAAGAGTCTAACAACCTTTGTGAAAGGTTGCCAAACTCTTCTTCAAGCGCGCCGCCTGCACTTCCGATTCCTGCCGCCAGAATCTTCCATGCAAAATGATGAAAAAAAGAGAAGTCCTCCGGCCTTTGCGAAAGGTCGGCAAACTTCTCTGTAAGTTCGTTCTTTATTAACTTTTTCTATATATTATATCATTGTTTTAGATTTGTCAATATATTTTTGTAGATTTTTTATAATATTACCTTTTACTTTATAGTTTCTCAGGAAATATTGCCGAAAATACCTGCCGGACAATTGGCAAATCCGCTGTATCTGCGCTTCCCTCAGCGGTATATCAGTCAGAGAATATGGTCGGATATTTGGCTCTGTTCTTACTCCGGCATTCGTACAGCACATCATCCGCCAGCTCGAGGATCTCCTCCACAGTCATCTTATTCTCCTTACCCTTGACTTCCAGAACACCGTAACTGAAGCTGCGCTGGTACTTCATGAAGACTTCCTCCTGGAATTCCTTCAGGATCTCGGCAAGCTTGCGGTTGATCAAGTCCGCCATATTACCGGAAAGGATCACACAGAACTCATCCCCGTCGATTCGTGTAAACGTGTCGCCGCCTCGGAAATTCTTCTTGACGATCTCCACGAACTTCTGGATATATTCATCTCCTTCATGATGGCCGAACGTATCATTCACATATTCTAATCCGTCTAACTGCAGATAGCAGAGCGTTGCTTCCAGCTCGTCACGCAGAACGATTCCCATATATTCCTCGAAGAACAGACGGTTCTTGATTCCCGTCAGCGGATCTTGATAAGACTGACTGGTAAGATTGCGGGCATTGCGCTTCTCATCAGTGATATCGACTACCACATGTACATAAGAAGACCTCTCCTTCCATTCCATCTGGAATGAAGTGACACGATAGTAGGTATCGGCTTCACCCTCCATCTCCCACACCTTGTACTGCTCATGGCTATTCCATTTTAACAGCTCAGACTGGAATGAAAGACGCCGCTTACAAGTCGCACAGAAGGAACCGTCCATTACTCCTACCTGCTTCCTCTTATTGCAGTATATGATCTCGCTGGTGTCTTTGTCCACAACAAGAAGCCACTCCTTCCTCCTGCTCAGCATCTCAACCAGAAGCTCATTATACCCCTCGATCATCTCCGCGCGGCGTTCTGCCTTCTCAGCCGCCTCCTTAAGCTGCTCTTCCCTGTCCTTCAATTGTCTTGTCATCTCGTTGAACGCATCAGAAAACTCTCCCAGGAAGGCTACGTGCTGAGAGTAATCTCCCTTGGTAACCTGCTGTGCCTGCCATGTAAGATGGTTTAAGTTCGCATGGAGATTCTTCAGGTTCTCACAGAGGAAATTATAATCCTTCGGAAATTCTACCGACAGATTACCCTTCGAAAGCTCCGTCGAATATGTAACCAGTTCATTCACCGCATTCTGGAGATATTGAAGCCCCTTTCCCAGATCCCGGTAAGGTTCGCTCAGCTCTCCGACTTCAAGTTGCTCTATCCACGAATCATAAAGAATACCCCTCAAATATTCAAACAATAGCTCGCAGTTCTTATTCGCATCCGCTCCCATTCTCTACCTCCTTATTCGTCTATGTCTGCTCTGAACCGGCATACCCTGTCGCCCGTCGCCCAGCAGTTCACCTCTGTCGCATTATAGGGCTTGCCTGTATACGAAGTAAGAATTCCTGCCAAAAAACCTTCATCATAGTTACATACTGTTTCCCCAAGCAGAGGCAGTCCGGAACAATCGGCATCCTCAGATACCGTAAGAACCATCTTGCCCGTCTCTTCATCAAACTTCTCAATCCGGAGGACCCCCATCTTAAATTCTTCCAGACGCTTCTGAAGCTGCGATGTAAACTCTGACAGCCCCAGAGATGAATCCAGGTACTTTTCCGCAAAATATGTTCCGGCGCGGAACCCTGCACTCCGGAATATATCGATCTGTTCTTCCTTTCCAAGCCTTGCCGTCAATTCATCGCGGAGAGAATACTCCAAGAGCCTGTACACCGCCACCGGAAGCTCCGTCCCCAAGTTCTCTCTGCCATTTTCCTGCGCTTTCATGTAATCTGCAAGAGAAAGTTTTTTTCTGTTTTTCAAAAAAATGTTGTCTTCCATCATGTTTCCCTTTCTTACAAATATAGTGTACCAATTGTATTATAATAGATTATTTTCACTTTGCCAATAAAAAAACAAAGATTCTTAATCTATCTATTGACAAAAACAGGTTTCTTGTGTACATTAATATCAATGCGAAAGAGTTTGTCGACCTTTTTTAAAGGCCGATAGACTCTTATTTTTTTATCGAAGTATCGTTACACAGGATCGGATACAAAAGAAAGGAGATCAAAACTATGGAACACATCAAATGGATCAAAAATTCACTTCCGAAAACAGAGGATCAGAACCTCAAATATCTGTCCCCCGAGGAATCTAAGAAGGTCCGGGCTTTTCACGAAAGCTTTCCTCAGTACACCAAGACACCGCTCGTGAAGCTGGATGAGATGGCAAAACACCTGGGACTTGCCAACATATTCGTCAAGGATGAATCATACCGCTTCGACCTGAATGCATTCAAGGTATTGGGAGGCTCTTATGCTATTGCGAGATATATCGCTCAGAAATTAGGGCGCGACGTCAGCGAGCTTCCTTACTCGGTTCTAACCTCCGACAAGCTCAGAGAAGAATTCGGACAGGCAACCTTCTTCACCGCTACCGACGGCAATCACGGCCGGGGTGTTGCCTGGGCTGCGAACAAATTGAACCAGAAATGCGTCATCTACATGCCGATCGGAACCACGCAGACCCGCCTGAACCACATATTAAATGAAAATGCAAAAGCAACCATTGAAGACCTGAACTACGACGACTGTGTGCGCAAGGCCGCTGCAGAAGCAGACGAGACTCCTAACGGGGTGATCATCCAGGATACCGCCTGGGAGGGCTACGAGGAGATTCCGACCTGGATCATGCAGGGATACGGAACCATGGCTTATGAGGCAGACGAACAGCTGGGAGAATACGGCTGCGACCGTCCGACTCACATCTTTATTCAGGCAGGCGTAGGGTCGCTTGCCGGAGCCGTACAGGGATATTTTGCAAACCGCTATGCCGGGAACGAGCCTACCGTCGTTATCGTGGAAGCGGACGTTGCCGCGTGTCTCTATAAGAGTGCAGTTGCAAATGACGGCGATCCGCACATCGTGGACGGCGATATGCTGACACTGATGAACGGACTTGCCTGCGGAGAGCCAAGCACCATCTCCTGGGATATCCTGCGCAATCACGTGGATACCTTCGTCTCCTGCCCCGATTGGGTAACTGCAAAGGGAATGCGCGTTCTTGCCGCACCTATGAAAGGCGACGCTCCGGTAACTGCCGGTGAATCGGGCGCTGTGACTATGGGATTGCTCTATAACCTGATGAAAAATGAAGAATATAAGGAGCTGCGCGATCAGCTGAAGCTGGATGAGAATTCTAAGGTATTGTTATTCTCCACAGAAGGAGATACGGATCCCGGCCGCTACAAATCCATCGTATGGGACGGAAAGGATTCTTTATAAGCAAGGAAATGACTCATTACTTTGATCCGCTGTGTGCCTGTAATCCGGCAGCACAGCGGATATTTGTCAGAAAGCTTAATTGTGCAGGGATATTTATCAATCTCTCAAATAAATATCCTGAAGCGTCAGAAGTGTGACCTCACCTCGCTTTGCAAGTTCCATCAATGGCTGTTTAAATCCACTCTTTGAAAAGATATAATAATGGTGCTTGCACCCTCCTTTAAATACCGCAGCATATTGCCGCAGCAATTCTAATTCATCTGCGCCTACCGGCGTATTTTTGTATTTACAAGATCCGATAATGTATTCATTTCCTTCTATTGGAATACCTACAATATCTATCTGCACCTCTTTACGCGTCTTGGAGTCTGTCCCCCACCACTGTCCGGCGTCACTTAATAAGATCGGAAGCGTATCTGCATATCGAAGCAGATACTCCAGACACATCTTTTCGAAAATCAATCCCATATAATCCGAATAAAACTGCTTTACCGCCCGTTCATATATCTGTTCCATTCGCCCTGAACTGATCGCAGACATATTCCTTGGAACAAAACGGTACCAGAATCGGAAGAAATTATCATCAATAGCATAGATCGTCTTTCTTCCCGGTTTTTCTGTAACAGGTGTCTCCTTTTTCAGAATGCCCAATTCTAACAATACCTTGAGATACTTTGCACAGATTCCAGATTCTACTCCTACCTTCGTTGCAATCTCATTGGAACGGCTGGCTCCGCCTGCAATAGCAGATATCACAGAATTATAGATTGCAGGCTCCCTTAGTTCCTGTTTCAGAAGATTTTCCGGTTCCTCAAACAGATAACTGGACGTATTGAAGAGATGTTCCTTTAATGCTGTATCCAGATCTCCTTCAATCTCTAATTTGTTAATGTAATGCGGGATTCCTCCCGTAACGCCATACAGTAATGCCTGATCCTCTATGCCTAATTCCGGATGAAATTCCGTTACTTCCCGGTAGGTTAACGCCTGCAGTTTGAACTGCGCCGTCCGCCTCCCGTATAAAGGACTTTCATATCCCAACACCTGCTTCTCCATAAAACTCATCGACGACCCGCACAAAACCAGGAATAACTGTCCGTTCTGCCATATATGGTCAATGATATGCTGCAATCTGGAGGATATAGACTTCTCCGCTTTCGCAAGATAAGGGTATTCATCAATGACAAAAACCAGACGTTGTTCTTCCGCGATCTCAGTAATTGCCCCCAGCACGTCCTCATAGCTTCGATACACTGGTGCATGAACCTCTGCCGGATTCTTATATGAATACACCGCTTTAGACAACGCTTCAAGGTTCTCCTGCGAAGAAGCATTCAACGCTGAAAAATAAACAGCCGGTTTCCCTTTGCAGAATTCATTGATCAGGGCCGTCTTACCCACCCGTCTTCTTCCGTATATAATAATACATTCAAATCTTCCTCTGTCATATCTTTGGTTCAAAGTATGCATCTCTTTTTCGCGGCAATGAAACATCTTAACCCCCTATAAAATAATAGACTCATAAGTTACCTACTCATGAGTCTATTATAATTCAATCTTCTATTTTGTCAACTGAGAAACACTACTGCCCTCTCTCTATCGTAAATCCTCTCCCCCGCACCTCATTGATCTGCGTAATCGTGATAAATGCCTGGGGATCGATCATCTGGACCACCTGGTTAATAGAATACAGCTTTCGGTTCGGTATCACGCACAGCACGCCTTTCTGCTGCTTCGCGCCGTACCCGGTCTCAATATGGACCAAGGTAACCCCCGCATCCATCTCCTTTAATACCTTCTCCTTCACTTCTTCGTATTTTTCGGTAATGATAAATAGCTGGATCTGTGCCTGTCCCATCAGCATCACCCGGTTCAGCGCCATCGTAGACACGATCAGCACCAGGATACCGTACAGGATCTGCTCTGAATTCGAGAAAAGAGCCTGGCACAGCAGTACGGTAAAATCTACGATATATACGAACACTGCCAGCGGTATATGGAACCATTTGTGCAGCACCAGCGCAAGGATATCCGTTCCGCCCGTAGACGCACCTACACGCACCACCAGACCGATCCCCAGTCCCAGCAGAGCACCGCCGTACAGTGCTGCAAGCATGATGTTATCCGTAAGTTCCGTGATCCCCGGGATACTCCTCATGACCGACAGGAAGACCGGATACACAAATGTACTGATCAATGTCGTCAATGCGAATTTTTTGCCCAACACGGCCGTACCCAACACAAACAGAACATTATTTACCACAAATATAATGGCTGACAGGTCTAATGCAATAAAATGTGCGATCGTAAGACCGATCCCCGTCGCGCCGCCCATGATGATCCCCTGCGGCACGAGAAACGCCGCAACGGTAAATGCCAGGACGGCGTTCCCAAGCAGAACACAGACCAATGTCTCCATACTCTTCTTCCAGTTTTTGTTCATTCTCTATGAGATTCCTTTCATAGTCAGCGCAATACGCTTCTTCTTCATATCTACGCTCAATACTTTGACATCGACGATATCTCCCACGCTCACAACCTCCAGCGGATGCTTGATGAATTTCTTATCCGTGATCTCTGAGATATGTACCAGTCCGTCCTGGTGAACTCCGATATCCACGAATACCCCAAAGTCAATCACATTTCTCACCGTGCCTTTCAGGAGCATGCCTTCTGTCAGGTCTTTCATCTCCAGCACATCCGTGCGCAGAATGGGCTTAGGCATCTCATCACGCGGATCTCTTGCCGGCTTCTCCAGCTCCTTCACGATATCTCTCAAGGTGATCTCACCGATTCCCAGCTCTTCTGCAAGCTTCTTATAATCCTTGACGGTAAGCGACAGCCCCACAAGCTTCCCTCCGCTGATATCCTCCACAGAAAATCCCTGCTTCTTAAGAAGCTTCGCTGCCGCTTCATAAGTCTCAGGATGTACGCTTGTCCCGTCTAACGGGTTATCGCCTCCCTGAATCCTCATGAAACCGGCACACTGCTCGAACGCCTTGGGACCAAGCTTAGCCACCTTAAGGAGCTGCTTACGGTTCGCAAACTTGCCGTTCTCCTCCCGGTATGCAACGATATTCTTCGCTATCGCCGCAGAGATGCCCGATATATATGCCAGAAGCGGCGCCGACGCCGTATTGAGATCGACTCCGACACGGTTCACACAATCCTCCACAACTCCTGACAAGGCTTCACTTAACTTCTTCTGGTTCATATCATGCTGATACTGTCCGACTCCGATGGACTTCGGGTCGATCTTGACAAGCTCTGCCAGCGGATCCTGAAGACGCCTCGCAATAGACGTAGCGCTCCTCTGCCCGACATCAAACTTCGGGAACTCTTCTGATGCAAGCTTGCTCGCCGAATACACGGAAGCGCCCGCCTCATTGACGATCACATACTGCACCTTCTGGGGAATCTCCTTAAGCAGTTCGACGATAAACATCTCCGATTCCCGGGACGCCGTACCGTTCCCCACGGAAATCAGCGTGATATTATACTTCGCGATAATCTTCTTAAGCACGTCCTTCGAAGCCTTGATCTTCTGCGGCGTAGTCGGCGCCGTCGGGTAGATGACCGTCGTTCCGATCACCTTGCCGGTAGGGTCGACAACCGCCAGCTTACATCCTGTACGGAAAGCCGGATCCCATCCAAGCACCGTCTGCCCCACGATCGGCGGCTGCATGAGAAGCTGTTCAAGATTCTTCTTAAATACCTCGATAGCTCCGTCCTCGGCCTTCTCTGTCAGGTCATTGCGGATCTCTCTTTCGATAGCCGGAGCGATCAGGCGCTTGTAGCTGTCTTCCGCTACGGCTTTAAGGATCGGCGTTGTATAGGGGTTATCCCTGTGTATCGTCTTCTTCTCCAGATACCGGATGATATCCTCCTCCGGCGCCTCAACCTTCACCGTCAGGAACTTTTCTTTCTCTCCGCGGTTCAGCGCCAGTATCCGGTGTCCTGCAAGCTTAAGCACCGGCTCTTCAAAATCATAATACATCTCATAGACGGACTCGGCCTTCTCATCCTTTGCCGCGGATGTAACCCGTCCTTTCTGCATCGTATGTTTCCGGATCCAGCTGCGGTAGCCCGCCTCGTCAGAAATGCTCTCCGCAATGATATCCCGCGCTCCGTCAAGGGCATCCTTCGCACTCCTGACATCTTTTTCTTCATTCACATACTCCTCTGCCAGCTTTAACAGAGGCTCTTTTACCTCCTGCAAGGTGATGAGGGCTGCCAGAGGCTCTAATCCCTTCTCCTTCGCGATTGTCGCCCTGGTTCTCCTCTTTGGCCGGTAAGGGCGGTAAAGATCCTCTACCACTACCAGGGTCTCTGCCGCAAGAATCTGCTTTTTTAAGTCTTCCGTAAGCTTTCCCTGCTCCTCAATGCTGCCAAGCACCTGTTCTTTTTTCTCCTCCAGATTTCTGAGATAGACAAGCCGCTCATGGAGTTTTCTCAGCTGCTCGTCATCCAAAGTTCCGGTCGCCTCTTTCCGATACCTGGCAATAAACGGAATCGTGTTCCCTTCATCTATTAAATTTACCGCTGCATCTACCTGCCATTTTTTTACACCTAATTCTTCTGTAATCTTTTGATTAATATCCATACAAAAATAAATCCTTTCTTCCTTCATACGTGTACATTATACTCAATTTGCATCATTCGCGCAATGGTATTGGCAATACCGAGTTTACTCTGTTTTATTGAAAAAAAAAGGCCTCTATGTTATACTGTTTCAAACGAAAAGCAACCATATCACCGAAAGGAACAAGCAGAATGAAACAGCAGCAGAAATCCCTGGAGACAAAGACCAGAATCTTTCAGGCCGCTAAGCGCATCCTGAAAAAAAACGGGTATGAAAACCTTTCCATAAAAAATATCTGTGAGGAGGCCGGCGTTTCCAACGGAAGTTTCTACCATCATTTTAAGACAAAGGATGACCTTCTTTCCTACTATATCGAGGAGCAGCCCGGAATCAGCCCGGATCTTTTAGACCTTCCGTCTGATGCGGAAGACGCAAAGAAAGCAATCATCTATGTATATATAAACTATGTACATTACTGTAAAGAGCTGGGCGTAGAATTCATGTCCAACTATTACACTCCCAAAAACCAGTCCTTAAATCCGCTGATCCGCACCGAGCGTCCATATCCGATCGTCACAGTGCATGACTATCTCCAAAAATGCCTGGATGCCGGAATCATCCGGCTGGCCCATCCGCTTGATGAAGTCACCACTGATATCCGCATGCTGGTCATCGGCAATGTTTTCGAATGGTGCCTGAAACAAGGGAACGCTGAATTTGAAGGAAATATGAGACGCTCCCTTGAGACGTACCTTGATGGGGCGCTCACCAAAAACTGACATACAAAAAATCCTTTAAGCGCACATCTTAAAGGACTTTTGTAGAAGGAAACACGGTAATTACAAGAATTACCTAAAACAATAATATCTTTATTTACGTTTATCATACTCCTGATTTTTGCTTTTGTCCAATCACTTCTTTTAATAAAAGACACGTCTTATAGATAATTTCTATATACAAATTTTTGAGAGGTACACACTTATGTATACATTTATTGTAAATCCAAATGCACGCACCGGGCTGGGGTTAAAGATGTGGCGCAAGATCGAATCCGTGCTGAAAGAGCGCGGAGTGAAATACGCATCGTATCTTACAAAATATCAGGCCCATGCCTCCAGCATTGCCCGCAGGGTCACCTCGGAGCCAGGCATACACACAATCATCATCCTCGGCGGCGACGGAACCATTAATGAGGTAATCAATGGAATCGCGGATTTAAGCAAGGTAACCTTAGGCTACATCCCCATAGGTTCAAGCAATGACTTCGCGAGAAGCATGGGGCTTTCCACAGAACCGCTGGCCGCCCTGGAGCACATCCTGGCTCCGCGAAGATACGCCGGCATAAACACCGGAATCCTGGAATGCGGCGAAAATAAAAGGCGTTTTGCCGTCAGCGCAGGCATCGGCTTTGATGCAGAAGTCTGCCACAGGCTGCCCTTTTCGCGGCTGAAACCCATATTGAACCGAATCTTTCTCGGAAAGCTTTCCTATGTAGGGGTAGCTCTCCAGAGCCTTATGCTGCAGTCTCCAAAGAAAATGTCCGTCACCCTGGACGGCGGTAAGACCATATCTTATGATAAAGTATATTTTGCGGCGGTCATGAACCAGCGGTACGAGGGCGGCGGGTTCATGTTCTGCCCTAAGGCTGACCCATGCGACGGCTTTCTGGACATCTTCATAGCAGAAGGACTCCCAAAGCTCAAGATCCTTTTCCTTCTGCCCACCGCATTTTTCGGAAAACATACCCGCTTTTCCGGCATACATACTTACAGATGCCGCCGGGCAGACATAAAAAGCGCTGTTTCGCTCCCCATCCACACGGACGGCGAACCGGTACTCTCCCAAAAAAACATCAGCGCCTACCTGGCGCCCCAGAAAATACGACTTATCATTAGCTGATTTTTTGTTTTCAAGGAGGCACGTCATGATTCCTGCCATTATACTGCTGGCAATCCTTATATCATATTTTTTTGCAGTCTTCCCGAGAATGTCCGAGAAAGAGCGTATCCGGAAACTCCCCACTTCCATGTTTGCCCACCGCGGATACCACGACATCCGGCACCGGATTCCGGAAAATTCTCTTGCGGCGTTTAAAGCCGCCCTGGTGCACGGCTACGGCATAGAGCTTGACCTTCACTTAAGCCGCGACGGCAAATTGGTAGTCTTCCATGACGACACACTGGAACGGCTCTGCGGATGCCAGGGCACGGTAGAGGAGCTGACTTATGAAGAGCTGAGCGCATGCCGCCTTTTGGACACCGCTGAAAAGATCCCGTTGCTGCAGGATGTGCTTTCCGTCGTTGACGGGAGCGTACCCCTTCTGATTGAACTGAAAATACCCGGCCGATCTTTAAAAATCTGCGAAAAAGCTTATGAGCTGCTCAGAAGCTATCCCGGTTTCTACATGATTCAGTCATTTAACACACTTGGGCTGCGCTGGTTCAGGATCAACGCCCCCCATGTGCTCAGAGGGCAGCTTGCCTCGCACCTGACGGCGGAAACTACAAAGGAGGCATGGATTTTTAAATTTATCGTCCAGAACCTTTTCTGCAACTTCATAGGCCGTCCCGACTTTATTTCCTATAAGTTCTCGGACCTCCCACAGGTTTCCGTCCTGTTTTTAAAGCATGTGCTCCGCATGCCGATAGCGGTCTGGACTCTCGCCACATGCGAGACGCTGAAAAGAGGCGTCTCCTGCTATGCGATTCAGATTTTCGAAAAACACGGTGAAAATTATTAAGAATAAGTAAAGATTATTGTTGAATAAAATTTTTCATGTTATAATTTTGAGGGAATCGGAAATACATTATTATATCAGGCTGAAAAGGAGCGATTACAATGAATACCAACAATAAAATCATTGCATTCTTTAAAAAATACAGTCATGCCTGGGTATTTCTGTATGCATTTATATATATGCCGTGGTTCCAGTATCTTGAAAAACATATCCAGCACAACTATTACGTGATCCATTCACCATTGGATGACTTCATACCGTTTGTTGAATATTTTATCATACCTTATTACATGTGGTTTGCTTTTATCGCCGTTGCCGTATTTTACTTTTTCTTTACGGACAAAGCCGGTTTTTATAGGGTTGCGTCTTTCCTGATCATTGGGATGACTGCATTTTTGCTCATATGCACGTTTTTTCCAAACGGACTGAACCTTCGCCCGGCGGTCTTTGCAAGAGACAACTTCTGCGTAGATCTCGTAAGGTTTCTCTACAAAGCAGATACGCCCACGAATGTCCTCCCAAGCATCCATGTGTTCAACACTCTGGGGGTTTTGATTGCGATCAGCCACAGTGACCGGATCAGGAATCACAGGTTTGTTCTGGCTTTCTCTTATATGCTGGGCATATTGATTATTTTGTCCACTGTATTTTTAAAGCAGCATTCCGTGACGGACGTCATTGCCGCGCTGGCTCTTGCAGGCATCGCATACCCCTTTGTCTATGTATCGCAGGCGCGGAAAGCCACAAAGTTTTCGCACCAGCCAATATAAAGCAACATATTACACTTACACTAAGGAGGTTTTTAACCATGAGAGCTGAACTCAGCGAAAATCTAATAACAGGGAATGAATTGATTGATTCTCAGCACAAAGAGCTCATCGACCGGATCAACAAGCTGCTGGACAGCTGCGAGGAAAGCAACGCCAATCTTGTTGCCGTTAAGACTCTTGACTTTCTGGCAGACTACACAGACTTTCATTTTGGAGCCGAGGAAAATCTTCAGAAAGAAATCCAGTACCCGGGATACGAGAAACACAAAGAGCAGCATGAATCTTTTAAAAAGACTATTTCCGAATTAGAGGAGATGCTTGCAGAGGACGAAGGTCCTTCTCCGGCTTTTGTCGAAAAAGTCGAAGAGCATGTTATAAAGTGGTTCTACACCCACATTGAAGGATTTGACCGCTCAGTTGCTGAATACAAATTTATGCGCGAAAACAACGGCAGACTTTAATAGTCTGCCGCTTTCCTTTCCCATGTCATATATGTTTCAAATGCAGAAGGCATGGGATATTTCTTTTTTATCTCTTCCGGATGGACAAACAGAAATCCTTTCCGGTTCGTCTTCTCAAGCTCGTCCACTTTGACCTCATATCCCCTCATATGCCACTCCACATGGCTGAATATATGCTTTGAATAAGGCAGTTCCTTTATCCTCACCGGCATAAGCCCTATGCTTTTACAGAATTCTGCCGCATCTTCCATCGACAGGTCTCCCTGCACATTCGGAAATTCATACAGCCCTGCAAGCAGTCCTTTCTCGCCGCGCCTTGCAACCGCCGTATGCTCCCCGTCCTGTATGACAAATACCGTCCGTTTCTCAATCCTTCTCTTTTTCGCCTTTGACTTTACCGGAAAATCCTCTTCGCATCCGGACAAATGCGCTTTGCACCCTGCCGCCAGCGGGCATTCCCCGCATTTGGGCCGTCCGTTGGGAACACAGACAATTGCCCCCAGCTCTATGAGGCCCTGGTTAAAGTCACACGCAGCGCCGTCCGGGATTGCCTCCTCAAGTTTCTTCTCTATCCGGCTTTTCGTGCTCGGTTTCATAATATCCGAGCCGTCCGCCGTAACCCTTGAGATTACCCGCAGCACATTGCCGTCCACCGCCGGTTTCAAAATCCCATAGGCAAAGGAGGCAATCGCCCCCGCGGTATAATTCCCAATCCCTTTAAGGCTTCGGATTTCCTCATATGTCACTGGAAATCTTCCTCCGTAATCCTCCACGATCTGCCGCGCCGCTTTTTGCATGTTCCGCGCCCTGTTATAATACCCGAGTCCTTCCCACAGTTTCAGTAGCCTCTCCTCAGGCACATCCGCAAGCTCCCGCACTCCGGGCAGTTCTGAGAGAAACCTCTCATAATACGGTTTCACAGCCTCCACCCTGGTCTGCTGGAGCATAATCTCAGAAACCCATATACGGTATGGATCCGCTGTCGCCCTCCACGGAAGATCTCTCTTGTTCTGCCTGTACCAAGCGATAAGAGGCTCCGCAAGTTCCCTGAATCCGCTGTCTTCCAGAACTACCGGAACTTCACTGCGTATCTCAATGCTGTCTGCCGCCACGGCACAGTCATATGCTACCGCCTTCACCCCAGCATGGCGCGCTTTTCTCAGCGCCTCCCCAAATTCCGGATGGGTATCCATATTCGGCATGAACTTATCGGCTCCCTCCAGCTGCACTACAAAGAATACATATGCCTCAAATCCGTCCGCCGCTGCCCTCATAAGCTCTTCCACATGCTTGACCGCGCGTTCGCTTGGCGCATCCGGGAAACGCACAACATTGTTTTCCTCAAGCGTCACGCCTTTTACTTCTATCAGAATCTTTTTTCCGTCAGCCTCCACATAAAGGTCAATCCTTGAATTTCCATATGTAAATTCCGGTTTTATGCAGATGATATTTTTAAAAAGGTTCCCCTTTTCCAGCCATTCTTTTACAAGCTTATTCGGCGCCTGGGAGTCAATGTTTACCATCCTCTCTCCCTTTTCCACCGCAATCAGGTCCCACTTTGTCTTCCGCCCCGGATTCCCGCACTCCTCCGCATACACGGACGTGCCCGCCCGCAGAAGCTCTTTGCACCTTCCGGTATTTTTCACGTGCACTGTCTCCCTGCGCCCATCAATCTCTACATGGGCGATAAACCTGTTCGGGCGATCTACAAATACGCCCTTTTTTATATTCTCATATCTCATGTGCCTTCTCTGCCGCCAGCATGCCTTTCCTGCCCTTTGTACGTTTCTTTGACTCTTCCTGTTCCTCCAGGCAGCGCAGTATCGCCTCATTCAGCGAAAGCATCTTCTCGTCCAGCGTCGAAACCATATCCGCGCACTCCCTAAGGTCCCGGCTGATGTATTCCGGCGCGTTTCCTTCAAATTTGTAATATATCTTATGCTCCAGGCTTGCCCAGAAATCCATGGCAATCGTGCGGATCTGTATCTCAACCTTCGTGTCCACCACGCTGTCCGTCAGATAAATCGGCACGGACACAAGCATATGGTAGCTCTTATATCCGCTCGGTTTTGGATTCTTAATATAGTCCTTAATGGAAAGAACCTTAATATCGCTCTGATTCCCAATCATCCCTGCCAGCCGGTATATATCTGATGAAAAAGAGCATATGAGCCGGACGCCTGCAATATCATTGACATATTTGACCATATTCTCAATTGACGTCTCATATCCGTAATGCCTTAATTTTTTCACAATGCTTTCCGGTGATTTTACTCTTTTCTTAATATGCTCGATCGGATTATATTTATGTACATGCTGAAATTCATCGTTCAAAATCTCAAGTTTCGTTCCCATCTCTTTCAATGCCGCATTGTAGAGGAACATAATCGTCTTCCAGCTGTCAACATCCTCATAATTCTTAATCGCGTTCTCCAAGTCCATCTCTCCTCCCTATCCGAAGAGTCTTTCCGTACATATACATATTATAGCATAGGACCAGGAGTTATGTCTTCTTTTTAACAGTTATTTTAGAAACATGTAAGAATTGCGGGCAGACTAATATTCAATCCCTTTTCTAGCCTTCAAACCCTTGTCAAATGGATGTTTCACCTTTTTGAATTCCGTTGCGTAACCGGCAATCCCGAGCACCTTTCCAGATATTTCATGACCTGTCAAAATGATTTCCGCACTGCTGCGTTTTTCCTGCAGAAACCGCACCAGGCTGTCTTCTTCAAGCACTTCAAGCCATACCGCGCACAGTACCTCATCCAAAATAACCATGTCAAAAGACCCGCAAAGTTTGCCTATCTCATCCAGTTTCTTTTCGTTCTCTTTTTTAAGCTCTGCTTTTTCCGCCGTATCCATCCGGCTTAAAAATTTCACATGCTCTTTTCCCGGCAGGCACGTAATGCCAGGAACACTGCCTAAAATCTCCCTCTCACCGGAAGAATTGTCCTTCAGGAACTGATACACCAGAACCTTAAGCCCGCTGCCTGCCGCCCGAACCGCCTGTCCGACCGCCGCCGTCGTCTTTCCTTTCCCATGTCCGTAATATGCATGGATCTCCCCCGTTCCCGGCATAAGCATCCCTCTCTTTCCGCTCACATCTCAAGTTTCATATCCCCAAACTCAATCCATCCTTTCTTCCGCATAAGCTCTGATATTCCCAGAGTCACCGCAGCGGGAAGGATAATCTGTATCACAAGTATCTTGATCAGCACCGTCACAGGCGGCTCCGCCTGGATCATCGTCTGCCACGTCATAATCTGGCCTACCAGCCCCGCCGTGCCCATACCGGAGCCTGTCGCGTTGCTTGTCATATGCAGGAGCATCGTGCCCACAGGCCCTAAGATGGCGCTGGAAAGGATTGCCGGGAGCCAGATGACAGGTTTTCTTACAATGTTCGGAACCTGCAGCATGGACGTGCCGATTCCCTGTGCCAAAAGGCCGCCTACTTTATTCTCCCGGTAGCTTGCCACCGCGAAACCTACCATGTTGCAGCAGCACCCCACCGTCGCAGCTCCTGCCGCCAGCCCTGACAGGTTCAGGATGATTCCAAGCGCCGCCGAGCTTATCGGAAGCGTCAGGATCATTCCCATAAGTACTGATACTACAATTCCCATAAGAAACGGCTGCTGCTCCGTGCCCCAATTGATAATGGAGCCAAGCCATCCCATAAATCCTGAAATAGGAGGCCCGAGGACCAATCCTACGAAAGAACCCGTGCCGATAGCCGTCAGAGGCGTTATCAAAATGTCTACTTTCGTCTTCCCTGATACAATATGCCCAAAAAAGATTCCCACATACGCTGCAATAAATGCCCCTAGAGGCTCTCCTGGCCCGGCATACACGACTGCTCCCTCAGAAAGGACTGTTCCCGCAAGGAGCTTGCCCGCAAACGCGCCGACCATGCCTGCCACCGCTGCCGAGACAACGACAAGCGGGCTTTCTTTAAACCGATATGCCACTGCCGCGCCGATTCCCGCTCCTGTAAGGGATGCGGCAACTTTCCCGACAGCAAACAACATGTCTCCCATCGTTCCTCCCATAAGTGTTCCTGCCTGCTGTATAATCGTTCCGATGATCAGGGTTGCAAAAAGACCTTGCGCCATGGCGCTGAGCCCTTCTATAAATATTTTGTCCAATGCTGCTTTTAATTTTTCCATCTTCGTCTCCTCATGCACTCACTATTTTGTCATGTGTCTTGTCACTTGCTGCATTGTATCATATTCTTCATTTTTTCGCAAGTATTTCTCTGGACATAGCTGCCGCAATAGAGTATACTACCTTCAATAAGCAAAAAATGCCGGATAAGAGAGGACACGCTATGTTCCGTTTATGGGGAAAAGAATTCAAGGACAACCGCATGCTGAGAGATACCGTTATCTGCAATGATTCCGATGATACAAGGACGCACAAAGTATTCGGCGCCCTTGAAGATATCTGCTATGAATTTGATTTGAGCAAGCCGATTTGGCTTGACTCTACCGTCGAAGAATTCAAGAGGCATAGCAAAGCAAGGTTCTATCAGGATAATTTCGTAGATTCCATTGACTTTGACTACCTCGAAATCCATGTGATTGAAGAGTGATGGACTTAAAAAGGTTCTCCGAAAAGACAGTAGCCCAGCTCTGACAAGACCTTCGGGTACTAAGTTCTTTCAGTTTTGACTTCATTTTCTTCCATGACTTCACATGAACCCGGATATAAATTCCCTTCCCGTTCTTTCCCAAGGTAAAGCCAAGAAACTTAAAATTTCGAATTGCAAACACACTGACTACACGGCTTTTCTCTTGATTCACTTTTAGTTTTAGTGTATCTTCAAGATATTTCGTGCTTGTTTCCAATAATCTCCTTGCGGCCCTTTCGCTCTTTGCCAGTAGTACTATATCATCTGCATAACGAACGAAAGCAACTCCGCGTTTCTGATATTCCTGGTCAAACTCGTTCAGATAGATATTCGCCAGTAATGGAGATATATTTCCACCCTGTGGTGAACCTTCTTCTGTTTCCATGACCACACCATTTTCCATGACACCACTTTTCAGGTATCTCTTTATCCATTGGATTACTCTTTCATCCTTTACATTTCTGCGCAGGATATTTAGCAACTTTTCATGGTTCAGAGTATCGAAATATTTTGACAAGTCCAATGCTACTGCATGGGTATATCCCTGTTCTGCATACTCTTTTACCTTTGTAATGGACTCTTTCGCATCTCTTCCCGGACGATAGCCGTAGCTGTTATCCGAAAACAGCAACTCATAGACAGGCGTAAGCTGCTGTGTTATGGCTTGCTGGAAAATACGGTCTTTTACTGTTGGAATACCAAGCTTTCGTATTCCACCATCTGGTTTGGGAATTTCTACTCGTCTTACCGGGTCTGGGGTATATTTCCCCCTTTTGATTCTTTCGATAAGTTCCTTCTGATTTTCCCGAAGGTATGCCCCTATTTCTTCAACGGTGATTCCGTCGATTCCCGGTGCTCCCTTGTTTTCCTTTACTCTCTTGAAAGCTCTGTTTAAATTATCTTTATTCAGTATCTTCTCCAAGAGTTCCGGCTGTGCACTGTCCCTTTCCTTCCATATCTGATTGAAAGAGCGACGCGCTCTCACATGTCCTTCGTGTTCCGCACTATCCTTTTGTAAGCAGCTTTCTTTGTTTTCTGCGTTCATCTGCTCTTTTCTCCTTTCCCGGTCGTACTAAAGACTCCTACTGATTCGGTCCTTCGTCCTTTCGGCCTACTATGACCTCTGCTGACTTCTGTATGTTCAGCACTGCCTCGGCCTCGTTTCCTTGTGCAGTGGTTACTCCTTTCAAAGCGTGCCATACAGACCTCCCTGGGTACCACACGTTTCTTTCTCTCCATCTATCTGCCACATTTACCATACATGATTCCGTGTAGTTATTGGGCTTCAACTTGTCTTGCAGTCTTACCCTCATGCATAGCCTGATGTGATTTCTGTTCGTCAGACCAGAGATTTGCCCGTGGGTTAGTATGTTCCCCACATCCAGCTTCCTTCAGATTCCATCTCACGACGGACACCCTTGCTTTTGGCTATATCCTTCCCACTATCGGGCGGATTCCGGACTTACACCAGTTAGAAACGGGGCTGTCGCAATAAGCTTTAATGATACAAGATATAGTATAAATCGCAACACAGTACTAGACGATATTGTATGCATTTGGCTTAATGCGACAGCCCCAATTAAAACGCTGAAAACCTGCATATATACAGGCTATCAGCGTTTCAATCGTCTATTCGAACTCTTTTTCCAGTTCGTTGCAAGTCCTGTTTTACATTGCTTTTTCTTGCAAATTCGTATCATTTTGATGCGTTTTTATCTCTCGTTTATATGGTTTCAAAGCTGGTGTACCCAAATTGTACCCAATGGCAATTACTATCAATCAAATCATACCTTATATCTCATGAAATATTTGCATAGCTTTTTGATTTAATATATTTTTCTTTTCTTCCCACAAATTCTTGGGTTTAATAAAGTAATAATTAGCAATTTCATCTAATTGTATCAATAGAGAGGCTTCATATTCATGTATCTTAGCTGTTTTAATATTAACTAAATTTCTTTTATCGTGAAGTAGTTTATTTTCTTCCACAGAAATCATTTGATTATTAATCTGTTTTATATTTAACTGATTTTGAAGTATATCTGCATCCAAAACTACACACTCCAGTTTTCCTAAACAATCTTTCAGATTATACAGGCTATTTGAATATTTCAAAAACTCATCAATTGCATGTGCGTATTTCCCATTTTTTCGAAAACAGGAAAATGCACTTGCTTGACAACGCTGGACAAAATCCATATTAAGACTTGCTAAAGATAATAAGCGTCTATAATTTAAACCGTCTAACTGTTGCACATATGTAATTTGCGGTAATATCTCTCCTGTTAAATTATGAATTAGTTTTAAATTAATATAAATATCAGGAATAGCCTCTCTAATTTCATGCATTATTTTTTGCCATTCATTCAAATAATATATAATTGCTGTCATTACAGAAATGATTGCTCCTGTTAATAAGCTCACTGCAATATTAGACTTCAAGGTATTTTCCTCAAATATAAAAAGTGAAACAATACATATAATACATACCACAATACTACATGTTATTATCCATTTATTTACTCTCATTAACCTCTCCCCATCATTCCTTCAAAGTTCTATATGTTGTAAAAATATACATGTATTACAAATGTATAGAATAACATTAGTCAACCTCGCAAATACCTCGCAATACCTCGCATTTTTTTTGCGAAGTACCTATTCCACCATTTCATAGGTCTGTTTCGGATCATACATATTTCCATTACGTTTCACCAATCCTAATTCCATTAAATGATTTAATCTTGCTCCTACTGTACGTCCCGAACGATTTATATGCTGTTCCAGTTCTGCTCTTGTAACAGTTGTTCGACTTCCCATATAAACGAGAATTTTTCTTTCCAAATCGTCAAGTTTATCCCAAATATCATTGCCAATATTCTCAATCGTCCTGTCGGATTGGCGCATGGTTCTCATCACAATATTATTTTTTAATACCAGCTTGACAGACTGATCTGGCTCCGAATACATTGGTTCTTCAAGGAAAAAATCTTCCATATCTTCATAAATGCGTTTGACTCCTTCATTGAGTTCCCTTACCCATCCAAATTCTGTCAGCACTCTGGCAATGCGTGGATTCCTTGAAAAACGTGTGTCACGGATGTTATCTATCGTAACAATAGATGGTAATTTGCCCGGACTTAAAATCTCAAGCCTGTCATCAAACATAGAAACCTTAATATAGCTTCCTGTCATTCCATATTCCCGATGCGTAACCGCATTCACAATACCCTCCAGCCATGCAAATTCAGGATATTCAGGAACTATTTGAAACCTTCCTGTTGTCTGATTTAAAGCTGTAAATTCTCTTAACTGTACGGACACAAATTCTTTTGCTTTCTCAATAATCTTCAGCAAAGGGTATTCCAAATTTACGTCCTTTATAATGTTTATCTTCGTTCCTACCTGTTCTGCCGTTCCATCATAGCGCAAAAAACGTATTCTGCAATTTGGATAAAACTGGAATATATTTTCTGCAAATAACAGGACAGCTGCATTCGTCAGATATTCCCCTTTTCCATTCCTTTTTATAAATCCACGAGCTTTTAGTACCCTTCTCGTATCAACTTCCTCCGCACCTATTTTTCTCTTATAAGCTGTTAATAATTCCTCACTTAGATCTGAAATCTCCGCATCCATATTACATTCATCTTCATAATGTCTGGTACTCTTGCTGTATTCCAGATTTTTTAAATCCTCACCTTTTATCTCTTTTGTTCTGTCACCAATACGCAAAAAAGTTGCATCACTGTTTGTCCGTATTACTTGATCAACGCTGGTAAATATATGAAGCAGCAATATCCTGTCTTTTTCTCCAGCAACATTGATTACATCAAGAAATTCCTCTTTATAATTTGGCATTGGCTTACAGCAGTCTTTTGGTGCAGAGATAAAATTGTTGATTTTTTCTGCATCAAGCATATTGATTCCTTCAACCTTTTTCGTTTTATCACTGATGCCAATAACGATAGTTCCTCCTTCCGCATTGGCAAATGCAGAAATTAAATCTGCAAGGTCAGATACTTTGATTTTTGCTGATTTTCTGTCAAAGTATTTATTTTCCTCTGCTGTTGTCATGTAATCTAATGTAAAAAATGGATTTATATTGGATTTTATGTCTTTTATAAGTTCCATATATTCCTATTATCCTTTCCACCTTTTCTTCACTATTACAAATATCTCAACTTTACTCATTCTTATCTCCATATAACGGCACACTCTCTGCAACCATAGATAAAGGTTCTTCTGGTTGAAATTGATATACAACATTATTTGACTGATTGAAAGATGAATCGCCAGAAAATTTCTTGAAATTTTCTGCCTGTGCCATCACTTTTTCAAATATTTCTTCATCCCATTCAGGTGGATAACCATTTTGGTAAAGGAGAACCGTCAAATCCATATTAAGCTGGTTTTTAATATCATCACGGGTAGATCAGTCAGCATATTGAGCCTTATCATCTACGAGTTCTTTTAAAGAACAACTATTTGCTCTGCTTCAACTTTTCTAATATGGCTATCACATTCGGCTGCGTTGGCATAAATTTTACACCACGCTTCAGCATACCCATAACCTTTTTTGCTTTCTGTTCAATCTCTTTAGCAGTATGCTCACTTGTCAGCATCAAATGATTTCCGGCTATGGTATATTCTCGCTCTATGTACTCATCTGTTATTGGAAACATATCCTGTATCAAAAACGCACTTTGCCTGCTATCATCCAATTTCACAATATGGATAATATCACAGGGCTTTCCTGCTTTCTCTTTCTTCTCTACAATTCGCTTATATTTATCAATCTGGCTGGACAAGGGTATCATCCAATAAATTCCTCTGCTTGTATCTTCAAAGCAATAATAGTGTGGTCTATTTCCTGCCTTATTGCCTTTGAGATATGGATCAGACATATCCTCAAAAAACTTGTCTTTTATAATATAAAACCCTGTTTTCTTCATTCGTTCCAACCTCACTACGGAAAAAGTCCCCCACCTTGCGGCGAAGGACTATACTTTCGACCCAACCACTTATATACCGCATATTGGTCAGCGGTAAACTTTCAACCCGACCATTTATATACCACATATCGGTCAGTGGTAAACTTTCTTTGTACCTACATTCTAACAAGCACAAAGAGAAAAGTCAATAAAACTTTCCATTAAAATTTTATGCCAATACTGCATAACTTATGCTAAATTTACAAATTTTGTTTCTGGATCATCTTTTAAATATTTTTCAACGCCATATTTCTGGTAAATTCCATAACTCCGGCAATTCCCTGAGCCATAAATATCTGTTGTGCTTCTGTGCTAGCTTTCTTCTTATTTTCATCTGACAAGTTATTGTATTCATGCAGAATTTCTTCTGCTTTTTGAGAAAATTTTGTCCAAAATTTAATATATTCTCTCATTTCCTGCGTTTGGTCATTCATAATACTCAATTCCTCTCATTTCACATACCGTAAATTATTGATGTTTCTTTATATATTCTTCCTTGACTATATCAATCGTTTTGCCACCTATACCGAAATTTTTATCAGATACCTCTTTAATTGTGGTAACAAAAAACTCCTGCGGTACTTTCATAATCTCAGAAGAAACTTCTGTCAATCGCTTAATCAGCAGCTCTTTTTGCTCGTCTGATAACGCTCCACTTTCGACCGTAATATATGGCATTTCCACTTTCCTCACTTTCCGATTACAAATCCAGTGCAATTGGGGCAATATTACCTGCCCCTATGTTTTTCTTTCCTTTTCTGCTGTTTCAGTTCAAACTGCCTCTGTTTCTCTGCTTCACGTTGTTCCCGACTCACAATCCTGCGTTCAGTTTTCAACTGCTCCTGCTGTAATTTCAAAGTCTGTTGCGATTTTGTTCCTATCCTGGTATTCTGTAATTGTTTCCGTACTTCTCGCTGTACCCGTTTAGGATTGCGACCTATTTCTTTTACATCAGTTGCCACAGCCGGACTAAATCGTAGCCGATAGTAATTTTTCAGAATAAAATCATAAATCTCATAGTCCTTTGGTTCTGCACCAAACGTAACCTTACACACAGATAGCTTCCCATCTGATACACGTTCAAACACTCCCACCCAAAACGGTTCCTCAAAAAATACTGTCAACTTTCCTGAAACTTTGTCCATGACAATTCCTCTTTAAAATAATTGTACTGAACAAAGAACGGACGACCCTAAGGAGGGAGGGCTACTTACACCAAAATGGTGCGACTGGACTACCTACCAGTTCTGCAAGATTACCTTGCGTTTTGCTCCTATATATTACCACATAACTGCTTATTTTTCCATAAAAATGCGGCAATCCGCTTAATACTGCAAACTGCCACATTACTACATTTCTCTTATCTGCATTAACTTACATGGTGCTAGCACCATGTTCAAATCATTGCTAAAGAAAAATCATTTGCGTTTCTTTCAGACAAGAAATTGTAGAAAAGTAAATTTCCGCAAGAATGTTACAAATTATTCCAAATCCCCAATTCTACCAGATTGAATCGCCGCAATGTTTTTCTTTATCCTGTTTTCAGACCAGTTCCACCATTGAAGTTTCAATAATTCAGAAATCACATCGTCCGAGAACCGCTTTCGTATTGGTTTTGCAGGAACACCTCCAGCAATCGTATAAGGCGGTACATCTTTTGTAACAACTGCTCGCGTACCAATAATCGCTCCATCACCAACTGTTACACCAGATAGAATAACTGCTTCAAAGCCAATCCAAACATCATTGCCAATTACAATATCGCCCTTGTTATCCCATGCGCTTGTAATCTCTTTTACGTCTAATCCCCATTCCTCGAAAAATATTGGAAATGGATACGTTGAAAGTGAAGACATTGCATGATTTGCACTGGTAAACAAAAACTTTGCTCCACAGGCGATAGAACAGAACTTGCCAATTTGTAGCTGATCTCCATTAATCGGGTAATGATATAATACATTATTCTTTTCAAATTCCCATGGATCATGCACAAAATCGTTATACATTGTATAATCGCCAATTTTAATTCTGTCACTGGTAATCACGTTTTTCAAATAAACTGTTTGGGTATCACCTATCCGGGGATAAATTTTGCTCTCCGATATAGTCATTTTAAAATCCTCCATATTCTGATAGTTATTATGCGACTATATCGGTTACTACAATGCAGCGTTTCACTTTTTTACCTCCTCAACCAAATTTACAGATTTGATTATACCACTCCCTCTCTCCATTTACCACAAAAATATAGGGCATAGCAACCGCCACACCCCACATCTTTTATCGTTCCAACGACTTCTCAATCTTCTGTTTCTGCCCTTTCAAGTCATTCTGCTTCTCATACAGATTATTCCGCTCTTTGCACAGTTCTTTCATGCGCTCCAATTGCGCCCGTACTCCCTCATGGCAATCCGGCTCTATCTTTTTATATTCTCCGGTCAGATTGCGGATTGTATTATTGTTTTCCTTTATCTGCTCTGACAGGCATACCCAGTCTATCAGATTTTGCACTTCCCTGTCCGTTTCGTAAAGGTCTGTATCTGCTACGATTTTAGCACAGATTTCCTGCTGTAACTTTTTCTGCTGTTTTTCCAACTTTTCATTTTCAGATAGCAACTTTTCCTTATCTTCTGTCAGTGTTTCCGTCTGCTCTTTGAGAAGATGATTTGTAGCGGAAAGTTTTGATACTTCCTGCCGGATTGCTTCGCTCTCTTTCCGTATCTGCTCCGTTTCCTGCCCTGCCGTTATCTGCTGATGAAGAATATCGGATAATTCCTCTTTACTGCCGGAAATTGTCTGCTCCAGTTCAGCAACTTCTTTTGCACGTTCCTTTTTCTCAAAGTCCAAAACGGATAAATGTTTCTCATGTGTTCCCTTTTTCTCCCACTCAATACCATGTTGCAACATAATCTCCGCAAGCTGTTCTTTCTCTGCCGCTACCCACTGGTTACGCTCTGTT
>OFGR01000764.1_pt1 | contig 29850 bp, 30 predicted proteins | sample 1521811 | NCBI WGS metagenome assembly OFGR01 (sample SAMEA3504098, study PRJEB24116) | mouse gut metagenome | biome: mouse gut; feature: mouse-associated habitat; material: faeces | place: Denmark | collected 2011
TCGCGACTTTGAGAAGAACAATGTGCTGTACCATTATCCGATAAATCACGACAGACTGACTATCGGAAAGTTTTGCTCGATAGCGTGCGGCGCAAAGTTCATATTCAACTGTGCCAATCATACACTCGAATCACTCTCGACATATACTTTCCCTCTCTTTTTTGAAGAATGGGATTTGCCTAAATCCGAAGTTGCCACTGCATGGGACAACAAGGGAGATATTGTCATTGGTAATGATGTTTGGATTGGTTACGATGCTATTATCATGGCCGGAGTTCACATAGGCGATGGCGCGATTATCGGCACACGGGCAGTTGTAACAAAAGATGTCGAGCCATATTCGATTGTCGGAGGTGTTCCGGCAAAAGAAATCCGCAAACGGTTTGCACCCGATGTTGTGGCAAAATTACTGGAGCTGAAATGGTGGAACTGGTCGTCGGAGAAGATAAAGAATCATATAGCTGCTATTCAAAGCGGAAATATTGATGAATTATTGAATATCTAATTCGCTTTTATAGAAAAATGAAAGTTAGCTCTCGTAAGAACGGCAATACCGCAATCATAATCAAAACGATTTTTGAGGAATTGAGTAAGGCCGGTATTGAAACGGAACTGATTCAGTTGGCGGATATTGATATTCAGCCGTGTCGCGCTTGCTTCGCTTGCAAGGGCAAGAAAAATTGCGTTTTCAAAAATGATGGCTTCATCGGAGTATTCAACAGTATGGTTGAAGCAGACGGCATCATACTTGGCTCTCCGGTATATTCCGCTGACGTATCGTCAAAAATGAAAGCGTTTCTTGACCGTGGCGGTGTTGTGGTTGCTACCAATCCCGGATTATTGAAGCATAAGGTGGGGGCTTCTGTTGCCGCTGTTCGCCGTGCAGGAGGTATGACTGCCGTAGATACGATGAATCATTTTATGTTGAACAAAGAAATGATAGTAGTTGGCTCTACATACTGGAATATGGTCTATGGCAGAGAGATTGGGGATGTCCTCAATGATGAAGAGGGAATGGCAAATATGCGTAATCTCGGACAAAATATGGCATGGTTTCTCAAAAGATTAGATAAACAAGGGTAAGAGATGAGCACATTTAGATATATCTTATCCAGCGCGCAACTACAGCCATTTATCCGCTACTATTGGATTCTAAATACTAATGAAGATATTGATACTCTGACCTTTCCAATCGGATGTCCGCAACTGATTTTTCATCGTCGGACTCGGTTCTATATTCCGGAATTGGAGTCAGAACAAGCAAGATTTTCCATAAGCGGTCAAGTCAATTTTCCGGCAAGGGTTCAATCATCGGGCGATGTTGAAACTATTGTCGTTGTGTTCCATCCTCACGCCATCGGTACTGTGATCAATATTCCGGTATCGTCATTCTATAATCAGGAGATTGACGGTTATTCTCTCGGTGATAAAAGTCTGAACATACTTGCTGATGATGTGCTTAATGCCGATGATGCGGCCGAAGCTACCAAGATAATTGAGAAGTGGCTGTTATCAAGGTTGGAAGATACTGCAATTTACAATTTCAAAAGAGTGGATGCATCGCTGAAACTGTTATTCCATGATAATACTATCAGCGTGGAGAATATGGCTCAACTCGCTTGCCTGAGCCGGAAGCAGTTTGAACGGGTGTTTTTCAATGCCGTCGGAATGAAACCAAAGGAATACTCAAATGTGGCTCGTTTTCAGAAATCACTATGGCTTATGCAGAATGGCAACCGCGATTTTGCCGACATAGCCTACTCCTGCGGATACTCCGACCAGTCACATTTTATCCGTGAGTGCCGTCACTATTCCGGAACCACTCCGGTAGAATTGCTGAAAACACAAACGGTGTATTCAGATTTGTTTGCCTCGCCTTTCTGAATGTCCCTTTTCTTCTATCTGAGACAACGGCAATGCGCTAACTTTGCCACAAAAAATGAAAGAAGTAAACCCCAAGGAAACAACGAGAGCCTACGCCTTCGATATGTGGATGAATGCTCCGATGCCAATGGTAACGTTCTTCAAGACACTCGATGTCACCCGATTATTGAAAATCAGCCGCAGGTGTGGACTTAAATTCAATATGCTCATGTGCTGGTGCATTGGGCGTGCCGCCTTGCAGGTAAAGGAATTTCAGATACTCCCGGTCGGTGGCAAACTCATTGAATATGATTCTCTCGCTGTCAATACCATCGTGTCAAACAGTCAGGGAGAAGTTAGTTCATGCGATGTCCCGTTTTCCGATGATTTGACGACATTCAATTCCGAATATCTCCGTCTTACCCGACAAGTCGCTGAAAGTTGTGAGAATCACGACCTGTCCGAAAGCATGATAATCGGAACCTCAGCACTCGCCCGATACGATATTGACGGAGCGGTGGGAATGTACAGCGGCATCTTCAACAACCCGTTCATGATATGGGGAAGATATAGGAAACAGTTATTCAAAACCATCCTCACCGTTTCTTTTCAATTCCACCACACTCAGATGGATGGCGCACACGCCGCCCGCTTCCTTGATTTGTTGCAACGGGAGATTAACGCTATCCACTGATTCTGTGATATGATCAAATAAGCATGTTATATTAGTGCAATATCCCCCCCCTGATAAAATACGTGACAACTGATATCTATGTAAAGCCAGAAGTAATATGAAAGAAGCAATCCCTATGCATCTCCACAAGGATGTGACAGAGACTGGAATTTATCTAAAGATTGTGACACCTGAAGATCTTGGGAATCATCCAATAGAGTACGCCCATAGGGATGATTTCTATATTTTGGGACTCATAACTCGTGGAACAGTTTGTATTGATATCGATTTTGAGAGACAGACAGTTGGAGCAGGAGAAATTGGGCTTATAAGACCTGGGCAAATACACAGATTCATAAATGGAGAGAATTTTGAAGGCTTAATGCTTTCAATCGAAAAGGGCATAGTCTGCGATCAATATAAATTGATTTTTAAGGAGACATCCTTCTCGTGTAATGCCATAGAGGTGCAAAATACTGAGTTCGTCGAGTTAAAGATCTTGTATCAGTTGATTTATGATATGGTTGGAAGATATGAAGATTTATCCGTAATCAGAAATCTGGTCTCTGCATTCGTGGGGATGACAGCCGGATGTTTTAAAAGAGCCGATTGTCAGCACTACTGGAATAACAGACGACATACAGAGATTGTGATGCAACTCAACCATCTTCTTCAACTCTATCTTATTGAGAGCCGCAGCCCATCTTTCTATGCAGACAAATTAAAACTATCATTAGCTTATCTAAATGAGGTCGTAAAGAGTGTTACAGGTTGGAATGTCAGTAACTATATCCGAAATGAAATAATACTCTTGGCGAAAAGGTTGCTCTATCATACAAATTTGACAGTAAAGGAAATTGCAACATCATTGGGATTTGATGATAATGCCTATTTTTCGCGCCTTTTCACAAAAGCAACCGGTAAGTCGCCCATGCAATTCAGGGCAAAACCTTGAATAGTCCAATAACAGGCTCACATACTCCATTGACGCGCACGATACCTTAAGGTAATTTTGCAGTCGGAAAAAGACTGTAAAAATGACAAAGAAAACAAAGTTGAAATTATGCGATTGGTCTCTGCTGTTTTTGACCGTCGTTATACTCGCTTCCGGGGTACAACTGGAAATTAACCCTGTCGGAGCAAAATGCTGGATATGGTCACATATAGTGATTGGGATACTATTTATAAGTGGAATAATCTGGCACATCAGCCTTCATAAATCCTGTAAGAAAAGAGTTGAACCAAAGACTCGAAAACACGGAAACAAACATGCTGTGATAGGAATATTCTTCCTGCTTACGCTACTAAGCGGAGTTATCGCAACAGGTCATTGGGTTGGCACTTACTTTCACAGTACAATAGGAGGTGTTCACGGTAAATTCGGCTTCCTTTTCATTATAGCCGTAATTCTACATATAGCAAAACATAAGCGTTTTTATTACCTATAGAGGTCACGCCTATTTTGACATAGCCTCGTTTACAATATTCTGTACATTCGCCTTGTTGGAGATGTAGAGTCTCTATTTGTTTGAAATCCGAAAGAATTTTTATGATAGAATTTAATCGTTTTTTCGTTATTCAAAGCATCCACGGTAATGAACTGACAACCGGCCTGCCGATGTTTTTCATAAGTAGCGGCAACCAAATCAATTATCATAGAGCCAATTCCCATACTCTGATATTTTTCTAATATACCGAGATGACCAATATTTATGGCAGGATAGGATGATTGCCGATTCAAGAAAGTTGCTATATCTTCATCTGCTTCCAACTTCAAATCTTCAATAAAATCATCCTTTTCTGTCTGACTGCCTATCATTAAAGCATCATTCATAAGAGTGAAAGCAGCTACAATTTCCCCAGTCTCTATAAACACGCTATATGCAGAAAGATAATGCCTTTGCACACACTCTTTCACCTCAATATGAAAGAAATCGTCAAGTTCTTTTACTCCACATGAAAACGCAGACATATTTTCATAGTCTGCGTCAGTCATTAATCGTATTTGAATTTGGGAATCAATATCCAAGAATCGGGTTTTTTCCTCCACAATTAGCAATTATTCGATTTGCATTTGCTTCTGTACGAGCTTTACGCACTTCGTTGCGATGTCGTTCTTCTGCATTAAAATCCCCCCGGAGATGTTTCTCCAGATTACAACGGAAACGAGCGACATCATCTCGATCCATTGGAGGATTAGGAATTGAACGGATCATAGCTTTAACTTATTGATTATGCAAATTTACGACATTTTATTCATAGTCGCAAACTTCAACTGAAGATATTTTTCTATTCTTTATTATGTAACATCTGAAATACATGATATGTTTATCTTAGTTAAGATGGTCATATTAGTAATATTATTGCTCTTATATGATTTAATTGTAAATTCTGATGCTGTTAATAACTGATTCCAATTATGGATTAAATTTTAGTATCTTTGCGCTTATAAAAGAAACTGAAATATGTTCATAGCGATTCTTACCTATAAAAAGGCTCTGAGCGAAGTCGATAAGTATCTTCAGGCTCACCGTGATTATCTTGCGGAACATTATGCGGCAGGTGATCTGATCACATCCGGACCGCGTGTGCCGCGTGTCGGTGGTGTGATAATGATTAAAGCAGCCGACCTGGAATCTGCCAAGACAATTCTTTCGCAAGACCCTTTCAACATCAACGGTATTGCTGATTATCAGATTGTGGAATTTACCCCGACATTGTTCTGTGAGAGCGGATTAAAGCAATTATTAAATCCATGATTTGTGCGTCGGACATAGAGGCCACATTGTTGAGCATGGCCGACGAGCGGCAGGCTCAACAATTATTGCGATTTTTCAAGACCGCTCCAGGACAGTATGGCGAGGGTGACAGGTTCATAGGCCTGCGTAATCCGCAAGTGCGGATGGTTGTGAAAAAGGTATGGAAAGACACGCTTCTTCCTGAGGCCGAGAAACTTGCACGGTCGCCTCTCCATGAAATACGTCTGTGCGGACTGTTGATCATGGTAGAGCAATACCTTCGGGCTATGAAAAAGAAAGATCAGGCTGAGATGTCCGGAATATTTGAGTCCTATCTTGAGCTTTATCCATATATCAATAATTGGGATTTAGTCGATTTGTCTGCAATAAAGATAGTAGGTAATCACGAGGTACTGAATCCTGATATTACGCTGATGGATGAATGGATCAAGCCTGAAGGACATACACTTTGGCAGCAGCGCATTGCTATGGTCAGCACGTGGATGCTTACGCGCAAGGGTATAATCGGAAAATGCATGGACAGGGCGAAATTCCTGTTGACAAGTCCTCACGACCTTTTGCATAAGGCTGCCGGTTGGATGCTTCGCGAAGTGTGGAAGAAGGGTTACAGGGATGAACTCCGGGATTTTCTTGAAGCAAACGTGGTCGGTATGCCATCCGTAATGCTCTGTTATGCGTGCGAGCAAATGTCTGTCGAAGAACGCCACGAATGGCAATCAAAACGAAAGCTAATTTATAAAAGATAATGCTCGTGATCCAATAAAAAGCTTGTTATAAACCAAACGAGATTTTCAAAAAAGCAATTTGCTTTTGCCTTATATCAAATCATCAAGGGATTTAAAGATAAATGCCATTAAATTCAAAATCTATTCATTTTAGTAATTTTCGATCGTTATCACCGCTCTCCAGTACACTCATCTGATGGATGGCTATTTGGTTAAGTTTGATAAGTCGCTCCGATTGTGGTAGCCCTTGCTCTATGAATACGGCATTGAGGCTTTCCATATTGGATAGGCAGATGAGTTCGTTCACAGAAGCATAGTCGCGGATATTCCCTTTCAAATCTGGATTTGCCTCACGCCACTGTTTTGCAGTCATTCCGAACATAGCCACGTTCAACACATCGGCTTCATTAGCATAGATGATATTTGCTTGTGCGTTAGTGACCTCTATTGGAATAAGGTTTTGCTTGATCGCATCGGTGTGTATGCGGTAGTTGATTTTCGACAACTCACGCTTTGCCGACCACCCTAACGCTTGTTGCTCAACCGCTTTAAGTCTTTGAAATTCTTTTACGATATAAACTTTGAACTCCGGGCTGATCCACATGGCAAACTCAAACGCTATATCCTTGTGGGCGTATGTTCCACCGTATCTTCCTGCTTTGGCTTGAAGTGATATGGCGTTGGTTCGCGCTACAAACTCCTTGACACTTATCTTAAAACTGTTGAGACCGGACTGATTTCTAATTGTGGCGAATTCGCCATAATTAAAATCGGGATTATACACTTTCTCCCAAATGCCGATAAATTCAAGAGTGTTACGGTTACGTAGCCAATCAGTGATGAAGAAGTCTCCATCTTTGGCACGCAACATATCGGTGAGACAGATGTAGTCCTCACTGTTTACTTTTATAACATTAACTTCGGTGTCTTTTACTGTTATTTTTGCCATTTGGGGATAAGCGATTGATTTCAAATGCAAATATACTGCAAAAATCGGTTGAATCTGCGTATTAGCTTTTTTTCTCAGAACCTGTATTGTATGGAGGCAAGGATATTGCGGGGGCGGATTTGGAATGAGTGCTCTGTACGCGATAGTGTGCCATATGCCACGTAGCTGTAATGGCGTTTGTTAAGGAGATTGTCTGCTGTTACAGATAGCCTGATCTTATTGTTTACCCGCCATGCTGCCGAGGCGTCAAGCAGTATGAGGTTTTCGGTGTTTCCTTCCGGGAAGTGGGTAAGGAAGTGTTCCGCACCGAGACTGAACTGAAGCCGGTCTATCGGTATCACGGTTGCATACAGTTTCTGGTTGAATGAGTGATACGAGGTCTCAGCATCGTCGATTTTCAGTCTGGAGAAACCATAATTGGCGTCATAATTCAGTGATAGCCACCGGACGATGCTACCCTTGAAATATGGCTTGACGACAGCTGCGATCTGGTCGTATGGCATGACTTGATTGTCACGCATCGAGGAGGCCGATGAGGCTGAAGCATTGAAATCACAGCCAATAAGCATCTTGCTATGTCCCAATCCTTTGCTTATGCCACCACTTAGATACCATGTTTTGCTTTCCGACAGCCTGTCGGCAAAAGTGGAGACGATGATATTGTCCACAAACAGTTGGTTAGACATCAATGACGATCGGCAGTAATTGTATGTAGCCGAGAAGTTGAAGAAGAAAGCACTTAATGGATTACGGTAACTATATGAGAAACCGGCAGATACATCGTGTGTGTATTTGCCATCGGTTCTGCCGATGAAAAGATTGCGGTAGTCGGCAAGCACTGGAGATGAATTGTAAAGATATGCCTGAGGTGAGCTTAATCTGTAGGCCAATGATCCCGAAAACTCAGATCTTGCGGATGCTTTCTTCCTTACATAGAATCGTGGAGTAAGATTGATATAATCATGCTGTCCGCTTATGGAATAGTGAAGCCACTTTACAGCGACTGTTGTCGATAATCGCCAGTTGTTGCGTTCATAATCAACCTGAGGCTTGGCATAGATGTTAGACAGAAAAGCGTTGTGAGTGCGCGAATTATCAAAGTTTCCCATTCCTGACAGTGTGGCATTCATCCTGTGGTAGTTGAGGTCTATGCCACCGTTGATGTAGAACTTCCAGAACCTGCTTAGCCGTCCATATTGGCTCTCAGTAGTGCTTCTGAAATCTGTGATGCCGAGATTCTGCAACACTCTGGTTTCGTCAGCCACGTAAAGACGGTCAGGCGAGTGCACGAACGAGTTTCGCGAAACGAGTTCGAAAATATTCGTATCATTGCGTTTCACAAGTTTCAGGTCGTTGGATGCTGAAATATCTCTGCGGCTTACCTTTTGTGTAAGGTCCATGCTTCCGGATATAGCGGAGGTTGAATTATTCCAGACTGCATTAACCGTCAGTTTGTCTTTTAGAAAATATCCGCGTTTGTTTATTTCCGAATTGAACTGAGCCGAAAGATCGTGGGTCTGAGTCCGCAGTCTGTTGCGCTGTATAAAATCCGGTATTGTCTGGCTGAAATAATCGGTGTTCAGACTTGAATTGTAGTCGAGCCGGTCTGCGGCATAGTTGAATTTCAGTCGCATGGAGTTATCGCCGTGCCTCCAGGCAGAGATCGCGTTTGCGATCCATGAGAGATTGTCGCGGGTGCGTTTCTCAGTCAGTGGAGCAGCTACAATATCGGCCGAGATGTATCCGGGCCATAGAGACTCGGAATAATCGGATGAAAACATGTCGTGGAAGTCATGTTCGGTTATCTGTGATGCCGGGTTCCATGCGGTGTTTCCTGCGCGCAGTGTTATTATGTTCTGCATTTTTGAGGCCATCCGCATTGTGTACATCGAGCCATCGTAGAGCAATGGCTCTGCACCCGCAGCAGCTTTTGCCACACCTACCCATCTGCTCCTTGCATCTTCTTTAAGCCTGAGATTTATACCTGCTTCCTCGGGAAATTCTATGCCTTCAAGAGCCTTTACCGGTTGATGATTCTCCATTACCTCTACCGATTTGACATCTTCATGGGATATATTTTCTGTCGCAAGTCCGTACTGACCGCCTATGAAATCGTTGCCGTCGATATAGAACTTATTTATCGGTTTTCCCTGATACTTGATTGTGCCATCTTCTTCAACCCTTATTCCCGGCAGGCGTTTGATTACGTCAATGATTGCGTTGTCTTTTGCATTGGCATAGCGTTCTACATTGAACACAAGCGTATCTCCTTTCGCATATATATCCGGAGCATTGACTATCACATCATTGAGCTGGGTCTCTTTTGCAGTCATCCTCACTCCATTGCTGAAGTTATAGGAAACAGGCAACACCAGAGTCTCATATCCTATTCTCCGGAATGATATTGAGGCAGTCTCAGCATTGACTTTTATTGAGTAAGATCCGCTGGCCGTCGAAGATGCGAATGCTGTCGCTTTTCCGTTGGCGTTTAATGCCCGTATCACTACGCCCGATACGGCTTCTCCGGTCTGTGCATCGGCTACAGTGCCGTGCAGTTCCCTCGGGTCTGCCGCTTTTGCCAGCAGCAGACCCAAAAGAATGCTTAGTATGAAAAAACAGTATCTTGTCATTTTTTCCAGTCGGTTTCGATGTAGTCAAATGGAAGCTCAATCGGATCGTAGGCATCCGGGACGGGATTTCCATATTCATCCGATACAGTGATATGGCCTTGTCCTGCGGCCTCATAGTATGCGTATGGATTCACGTCCCACCTATGCTTTGTGTCGTAGTATTTAGTCCTCGAAGTGTTGCTGAACGGGACTTTATAGATAGTAATCGGCCGGTCGGCGTTCGATTTTATGCCGATGCATTCAAATGTATAATGGCCGTTTTCGTCCGACGCTCTCATTATCAGTCCGGGTAGTCCGTATAATTTCCACGGCCCGTCCATGACAGGAATATCCTCGCAGTAAAAAGCACTCCATATGCGCCCGCGGAAATCACATACTGCGTAGTGGCATTCATAGCCGAGAATTTCAGTCGTTGAGTCGGTAAGTTCCCAATTGATCTGAGGCAATTCTTCATCGTAGCGTAGCCAGTCGGTGCATATCTTTTCTGTGTGAGTAAGTTTTCCTTCGGGATAATTCTTGTAGATAGTCATGAATTCGCCGTTGGATAATTTCCCGTCTATTGCCGCTGCTGCGATTTGTTCCGAGGTGCTTTTCATCAGCAGCGAATCTACTGTCAGATTCTTGAAACTGGAGAATTTAGATAGACCGTTGGAGGCGATTTGCAGCAGCATCTGGTCTGATGTATAGTTGTCTTTAAGACTTCCTGTGGTATCGTTGCACCATGAGTAGTTGTATACAAATTCCATAGTTTCCGGTGCGAGAGTTTCTGTTTCGGGTACGCTGTTCTGATATATGGACAGTGTGCGGCGAAGCACCTTCCCAGAGGCCGTCAGGGCAAGTATCGCAATGACGGAGATGATGATTGATGTCCTTTTCATTTTTTTCTTGTGGTTTGGTTTGATGCTGCAAAATTATAGGTGCTGTTGCCTTTGGGCCGAAAATAATCCTTACTCAAATATTCAGGAATTATTACTGAATTATTACTCCCGGAAATTTATCCGGAGAATCAGACGTTTATAAATCGGATTATGAGTAACTTCGCATCATGGAAAAGAGAATAAAGATACTTTATGTATTGTCAATCGCAGCTATCCTCGCATTCCTCGGCATGCAGGTCTATTGGCTGTACAACCGATTTGAGTATTCCATTACTGAATATGAAAATATTTCAATTGATAAAATTTCAAAAGCCATCGATGAATATAATAGCTACAGAGCGAAACACACGATGATAAAGGAAGCTACCAGAGTCCAGTCCTCTTATAGCATGAACAACGATCTGGATTCGATGGGAACCCGAAAACGTACTGTGACGGTGAGGACGAGAGAGTTGAACGGTCGTAAGCTTTTGGGAATTGCAGAGGAACGGAAGCTCACTCCCGATGAAATGAAACGGTTGCAGGAACTTGTTTTGGATTCCTTGGAAATGGTCGATGCAAAGATAGCGACAGTTGATGCCACAAGTGCTCCCTCTGATGGAGTTGCTTGGAATGCAATGAGGAATTTTGAGAGCGAGATACAGCATCCTTTCACAGTGGAAGGAATTGATTCAACACTCAGGAAGCACAATATCAATGCGGAAATATCGCTTATCCTGCAAGATAGCTTGACATGGACTCCTGTAACTGTGCGACATTCATCTACGTTTTATCCAAGCTTTAAAGTAATCACTCCTTATTCCGAACTCGAAAGGAAGGCGGTGGTGATTGTTTGTAAGATTCCCTCATCGGAGGTATTGCTTGAAATGGGTTGGACATTGGTAATGGCACTTGTACTTTCTCTGTTCCTGATTCTTTGTCTTGTGTGGCAGATAAAGACCATCTTCAAACTGGCACGTCTCGACAAGATGCGCAATTCCTTCATAACAACCATGATCCATGAGTTGAAACGACCAATCTCGACTTTGAAAATGTGTGTTTCAGGCATTGATAATGATAAGATGATGGAAGATTCACGCATGCGCCATGAACTTACCGGTGAGACACGCATTGCTCTTGATAATCTGTCTGCTTACTTTTCCAAACTACGCGATATCACATTCAACAATGTGGAGCAGATTCCACTGAATGTAGAGTCTTTTAATCTCGCAGCTTTGGTGGACGGTGTGTTAAAGTCTATTACGATACCGGGCTCAAAGCGTGTGATACTTGAAAATAATATCCAGAAAGAGTTGGAAGTTTCGGCCGACCGTTCGCATCTGACGAATATTATTACTAACTTGGTTGAGAATGCAATAAAATACTCCGGTGAAGATGTCGCAGTTAATATCAGCGCTGGGTCAATATCCGATGGTATTGCCATAAAGGTTGCGGACAACGGCAATGGTATACCCACCGCGGACCAAAACAAGATATTCAACCGTTTCTACAGGGGTAAAGCTTCAGCAACCGATATTCCTGGTATGGGGCTTGGATTGGCTTATGCAAAGCTTCTTGTCGATGCGCATGGTGGTGACATTTCGGTGGAAAGCACTGATGGTATAGGTTCAACATTCATAATAAACTTGCCGCAATGAAAAAGATACTGCTTGTCGATGATGATTTGAAAAACTCAATGCTTCTCAAACGTTTCATTGAAGCTGAAGGCTACGATGTGACGTACGCATCCAATGGCAGGATCGGTTATGAACTGTACAAAGATCTTCATCCGGACTTGATACTCCTGGATATAAACATGCCGGAAATGAATGGCTTCGAAGTGGCTAAAATTATCCGCGATATGGATAAAAGAGTGATTATCTTCTTCCTTACCGACCGCACCGACAAGGTTGACCGTCTTTATGGTTTCTCTCTGAAGGGTAACGACTACATTCCCAAGCCATTCTATCCGGAGGAATTGATAGCCAAAATCAACGAGCGGTTTGAAAGCGTCATCATCAGTAAGGATGTGGAATACCAATTGGGGCATACGATATTCCGGCCAAATCTATCATCGCTGACATACAACGGTGAGACGCATTCGCTCTCAGTGCGCCAGACAGAAATCCTCGCAATCCTTGTGCAGAACATTGGCAATGTCGTTGATCGCGACACCATCCTCAATGCCGTATGGGGTGACAGTAGCTACGCCAACTCCCTTGCCCTCAACGTGCAGATAACCTATCTCCGCAAACTTCTCGAAGATCCCTCCATTTCCATCACCTCCCTCAAAAAGAAAGGGTATATCCTTATGATTCAATAATGAAATAAACCGGTCTGAAAATCATTTGAGAATTGATACGTTAAAATAGGATTGAGACAGATGAATTATATGGTTATCTTTTTAAGATATGGTACAGTATTTGGCCTATCGGAAGACCGATTGATACTTTCTTGTTGATTTTATAGTAAGGGGTGACTATCGGTTCAGCCTGATACCTGTTAGTCCCAACCTGCTGTACCGTCTGGATTCCGGTCTGGACTCCCCAGCGCTCATTGATCCTGTAGTCGAGATATCCACCAAATGCTGAGCGTCCATAATAACCTATCATTGCCGGTGGCATTGGCATACCGTTTGTCATCTGTGGTGGTTGTCCAATGCAGTAATCACCGAAGACTGTTGCAGATAGCTTCGGCGTAAATTGATATGTGATACTACCGTTAATGCAGTATTGTGTATTCAGTCCGCAGAAGTATGCGTATTTGTTCACCATTCCACCGGCGTAGAATGTGAAGTTGCCTATAGATTGATAAAAGCCTAATGTCCCGCTGTCAATCTGCATCAATCCAGGTAAGGCTCTTGTACCTCCGGCAGCAATAATCTCTCCGCTATTCCAAATTAACAGGCCTGCCTGTCCAGGAGTAAAATGAAGATGAAGATTGGGGATATGAAAATCGAGAGGCTGCGCAAGTCTGTACGGAAAAATAGGGTCTAATACCGGAGGATATGCTAAATGATAATCCACTCGATTTTTCTCTCCGTAGATGCTGTCCGGTTTCGCTACGGCCTCCACACTGATACCGTTATTTTTGTTTTGCCCGAATGGAATTGAATCCTTCATTTCATTTTGAGAAAAACATATCATCGGGAGGGCCAAAAGCGATAATACCAAAAGATGTCTATATTTCATGGTCATTAGGTTTTGACGGTGAGCATATAGCCGAAGCCGCGTTGGTTGATGATGCTCACATTGGGAGCATGGCGCAAGGCTCGGCGGAGTTTATGGATATAACCGTGGAGTGAGTTGCGGTTACTGACTTCATCCCGTCCCCATACGGCTATCATCAATTCTGAGGCATCAACTGTCTTGCCTATGTTTGAAGCCAGCTTTTTCAATATCCGTGCTTCGATGTTGGAAATGACTGTCTCATTACCGTTGAAAGTCAGCAATTGGTTCGTGACGTCGAAATTATAACTCCCAATTGAAAACACAACATTTTCATTCCGGCTCTGTACCTTATTTCTAAGAAGTGCCCTTATTCTGACGAGTAGTTCACGAAGTTCGAACGGTTTTTTTAGATAGTCGTTGGCCCCTATGTCAAAACCCTCCTCCACATCGTCAATTGTGCTTTTGGCAGTAAGGAATATAATAGGTACATTGGCGGAAATGCGACGTATCTCCTTTGCCATAGCGAATCCGTCAAGTCTCGGCATCATAACATCGGCAATGATGAGGTCGGCGTCCTCGGTCTTGTATCTGGAAAGTCCGTCAATGCCGTCAAATGCAGCTACAACCTCATAACCCTGTTGACGCAGAGTGTCACAGACAATAAGCGACAGTTCGCGTTCATCCTCAACGAATAGAATCTTGGCTTTCATGACAGTCGAATTTAATTGTGAATGTCGAACCGTTTCCCTCCTGACTCTTGACTGATATGCTCCAGCCCATCTTTTCAAGAATCTGCTTCACATAGTAAAGGCCTATTCCATAGCCACGGACATCCTGACGGTTGCCGTGCGGCACACGATAGAACTTGTCGAATATGTATGGCATACTCTTTGATGGAATACCTATACCATTGTCTTCGATTTCTATGCTGTTTATATATATTCTTATGTTGATAGAGACGGATTCTCCCGAATATTTGATTGCATTGTCAATCAGATTATTCAGTACATTAGATAGATGGGATTTGTCTGTTCTTACCGTTGTATTCCCGTTTGATTCGACTTTGATGGCAATATCCTTGTCTCCTCTCATGCGCTGCGCTTCCGCTATCTCATCCACAAGTTCTGGCAAATCTATTTTCTCCGGCTTCAAGGTCATGGTTTTCCTGCGTTCCATGCTCATGGCGAGAATATTCTCAACAAGTTCGCCGAGGCGTTTGATCTGCTTCAGAGCTATTGTAAGATAAGCATCCTTCTTCTCCCGGTCGTTGGATGTATCGTAATTAAGCAACGCATCGTTGGCAGAATACGCAATAGAGATGGGCGTTTTCAGTTCATGTGTCATGTTGCTGACGAAATCATCTTTCATTTCCTCGATTGTCCTCAGTTTGGAAACGGTATGGAACAGATACCGGAAAGCGGCGGTAAATGCGACCATAAGTAGAAATATCGTTACAATCACACCCATCATCTGAGATAGGATATGACGGGTCAATGGAGTGATGTATGCTTTATAATATATGTCTTCATCAGGGTTTATGACAATTTTGAATGTGTCAAATCCTGCCTGATTTTGAATCCTTGGGTTGTTGAGAATCACAGAGTCATTGCTGTTTACAACCTCCACTGCCACAAACTCAGGATAAATGTATCTGCGGGATAGATGATCATTCAAGACACTGTCCATTACCGTCACATCGAAGCCTATATATTTATCCATGAGAGTATGAAATTGTCTACTCATTGCATCGATCATCTGATTTGAGTAAGGGACCTCGTCCTCCAACATCGCTTTTTCTTCAACTACAGTGCCGTCGGCTTCGGTTCTAACAGATATGATTTGGCCGTTCTTATCCCTATAAGTAGATGCCTCGGCCTTTCTCGGAGTCTGAGAATCTACCGGATCAGTCGCTTCTTCCTGCATATTCACATTTGAAGTAAGGCCTTGTGCTCTACCTGCGCGATACATGAGGTCATCGATGTCGGCATCTGTCATGGCTGCCATTATTTCCCGTTCCACATTCTTTCTGATGGATTCATATAGTTGGACGAGATAAAAGACATTGCAGCCAAAAATCACCGCAATCACAGATATGAATATTATTGAGTTGATTCTAAACTTTTTCATACTCAAAATTACTTATAAAATTTATCATTGCCGCATAGCGGATTACATATTTAAGACTAAATAAGGTGGAAATAAGATTAAATAAGCCTGTGTATGAGGATTAAATCTGGAGCGGTCCTAACTTTGCGCTATCACAATACCTAAAGGATTATGCAGCGAATATATTTAAGTCTTGTCTTTATGTCGGTCTTCTTGTCCACGACGGCTCAAGAGGAGTCACCCGACAGCATTGTATCAATGCAGCTAAATGAAGTAGTAGTGAGTGGAGAGAAACCCCAGATCAAAGGTAAGGATGGGGCGATGGTCGTTGACCTGCCTGCCATTGTCAAAGATAAACCTGTAACAAACATACTTGAATCGTTGGGCTATCTGCCCGGAGTTGTGGACAATAATGGCACTATCGGTCTGAATGGGGCGTCGGAGGTCTCCATTATAATAAATGGCGAACCGTCGTCTATGCCATTGCAGAATCTATATCAGTTGTTGTATTCCACGCCTGTTGACCGACTGAAGAATGTAGAGATAATGTATTCCGCACCGGCTAAATACCATACCAATGGCGCAGTGATAAACATAGTGTTGAAAACGCCACGACCACTCGACGGATTGATGGGGCAGGCGACTGCAGGTTATAGCCAGACTCATTATGCTACATATTCGGGTGGTTTGAATACTACCTATGCCATAAAGGACTGGACATTTGATGTCAATTGGACGCTCACCCGGAATCAAACATATAATCGGCAGGAAACATTATCGAACCATCTTCTGGATGGTTCGAGGCACTGGATTGAGGATGATATGCGGCAGGTTGGAAAGAATTGGTCCAATCTTATATATGTTGCCGCCTCATTCAAAAAGTTGAAACTTTCCTATAATGGACAGATAACCTCTGATATTAGAAACCGCAGTATATCCATAGGAACTTTTGGCAATTATTCCAATCTATACAAGGGCATTTCTCCCACCTCATATCATAACATAGCCCTACGTTACGTTGCGCCATCAGGGTTTTCAGCCGGTGCAGACTACACGCATTATCATGAAAACAGGAATCAGGATCTCTATAAGGGTGACGAGGAAATGGTATACTCTGAAAATCGGCAAAATATCAACCGTTATCATGTCTACGCAGACCGTGAACATACGTTCGGTAGCTGGGCTATAGGTTATGGCGCGGATTATCAACATTCGGATGATAAAAGCAGTCAGGCATATATACTGCCTCAGCAACAAGGATTTGACAATGAATTGCGGGAAGATGCAGCGAGTGTCTACGTCAGTACCCGATCTTCTTTTCAGTGGGGACTATCGTTTAATGCTTCAGTAAAAGCGGAGTATTTCCATAACAATAACCGCCACAACTGGAATATAATACCACAGTTAGGCGCTACGTTCTACAAGACCCCCGGTAGCATATTCCAGTTTAATTTCACATCACATCGCGTCTATCCGTCATTTTGGGAACTTCATGGAGGCACGGCTTATGTAAATGACTATACTATGATTCTCGGTAATCCGGACCTTCAGCCATATATGAATTATACCGGTCAGTTCAGTTACATATTCCGGCAGAAGTATGCTGCTACATTTTATATCATTTATGCAGATGGTTATTCGGCGCAACTTCCTTATCAATCGACAAGCGACATGCACCTTATATTCCAGACATTGAATATGGACTTCTCAAAAACAGCCGGTCTGCAGCTGCATATCCCGTTGGACATTAAAAATATATGGAATGCCACTGCTACCCTCAATATGTCGTATTCACAACAGAAGTCGGGCCACTTCCACGACCTGAGTTTCAATCACAAACGTATGGGATTATATGTAGGAATCAACAATACCATCCGCTTCACTCCATCTTGCCCGGTATCATTATCTGTGGACGGATCTTATATCTATGGGCAGATTCAGGGAGCAGGTCGTTTCGGTGCGCTTTGGAAGATTGACGCAGGTATCAAGTGGCAGTTTGGCAGCAAACGCTGTTGTGAACTCGACGTTAAAGCCAATGACATTTTCAATACCTGCAACCCTATCCTTAAAATCAAATTTTCAGGACAGGATTACCGGATGAAAGCCCACGACATGAATCGGAATTTCAAACTGACGTTTGTCTACCGTTTCAATGGATTCAAGCCTAAGGAAGACTCAAATATAGACACTTCACGCTTCGGCACAGGAAACTGATTTTAAATATGTAATAATGAAGATCTTTAAATTTATAGCCTTTATTATCCTCATATCGGTGACTCTTGGTTCTTGCAGTCTCAATAAGCAGATTGTCGTTACCTCAGAAGGTCAAGAGCCATATATCCTCTATGAGCATCAGGAGAGATAAATGAAACTCCACCTCCGTGGATTGTGAGGTGGAGTTTCATACCTTTGTATGTTATTTGGCAGATGGAATCAATACATCGGTGTGAATGGTTGAGTACGGAACATGTGTTTGGTAGCGTCGCCTACATATTCTTTTGATTTGCTTACATCAAGTTTCATGACCGGCGATCCCGGTTTCAGGTCAATCTTGTTGAGATCAACGTAGAAAAGTCCATAGTTAGTGGCCACATCGAAATAGTATCTCTTGTCGCGGATGTTTGAGAATGAGCGCCACTGTGTCGACGACACTTCCTTGGCTTCATCAATTGTATAGGTGTAGGGTACTGACACATTCATCAGTATGGAGCGGGTGATGAACACACCAAGATCTGTATCTGCGGTTTTTTCTACGTGTTCGTCGAAGAAGTATGCGCGGACAAAGCGGTCAGAAGATCTCACTGTGCCGGGCAGCATATTTGTTCCGCCGACCTTGCGCCAGTAGTCGTTGATGGCATTCATATCAGGAAAAGCCGGGTCGTTTGTCAGTACGGGAATATCGTCGCCCTCGTAGACGTTGATATTTCCATCAGCGAATTCAATGATTGCGGAGTGTCCCTCAGCGTCCGTAACGCCCCAGTGCAGGGCAGATGTCGTACCATTGTCAAACTCTGCACCTGTCAGGTTGAAGTTGTGCTGTTTCATCAGTGCTACGACTTCGGCTGTATTGGCGCAGGTGTCAAGCAACCATGCCGGAAACATGGCCAGCGACATCGGTGGCCGATTCTGGGTCTGGGCATTTGTATACACAGAACCGACACAGAACAGTCCGTTGACAACAAGCCCCTTTTCGTTCATTCCTTCTGTGACTCCGCCATCGTAACCGACTGCATACACAGCACCGTATTTCGAAGTCCATTCAACGGAGTTAGGCAGGCTGTTTCCTACCTTGTGCATACCACGGGGATATACGTAGATATTGGTCGGGATCGGAGTTCGCCAGTCGAGAGATCTGCCTACGATGCGCAGACCGCCATCTCCTACGTAAAGCACGCGCGAACATGCATCTGCTTTATTGGTTGTGAATATTGCGCCGATACAGAGTATTGCAGTGGCGGCAGCGGTTAAGAAATTTTTCATAATTACAATAGTTTAATGTCTTTTTAACGCAGACTAATGTCTGCAAGTTCAGAGTATCCGGAGGTTTTCTTCAAAATACTGGCCTCTGTTGAACTGTTTTATGTATATAAAGGTTATAAATATCATAAGATTGTAGAATAAACGGCGAATATTTCATCACAGCACGCATTGTAGATTGCCATATGCTGAATATCTTTGCAACGTTAATCAGAGTCGATCTTAACACGAAGTTCAACTATTTACCTATACATGTCAGAAATGAGGGTGACATTATTATCGTTTTTTGCCGCTTTGGGGATCGCTACAGCAGCCGTATCCTCCAATGCACAGACGTCTCAGGCTACTGCTTCTGACGCGGCTTCAGGCACGCTTACATTGGAAAAGTGCCGCTCGCTGGCGCTCGTCAACAATAAGGATATGCGCATGGCGCAGCAGCGTATCAAGACTGCCGACTATCAGAAGCGGGAGGCATTTGCCGCATATCTGCCTGCTCTTGATTTTGCGGGTGGTTATATGTACAATCAGAAGGATATATCAATATTTTCATCCGATCAGTTGCTGCCTACAAAGACATTCAACCCGCAGACACAGAGCTATGAGTTCAATCTCGTTAAGAATCCGGAGACCGGAATGCCGATCAAAGGTCCTGACGGTCAGTATATCCCGTCGGAGGTAGCTCTTATACCCAAGGATGCAATGACTTACGACATCCATAATGTATTCTTCGGGGCGGTGACTCTGACCCAACCTATATATATGGGCGGGAAGATTGTGGCCATGAATAAGATCACAGGCTTTGCACGGGATCTGGCAATGGCTCTCCACAATAATGAGGCCGAGAATGTGATATATGCCGTTGACGCTGCTTATTGGCAGGTTGTATCGCTTAAAGCCAAATACAAGCTTGCCGTCAGTTATGTGAATCTTCTTGACTCGCTTGACCGCAATGTGGAACTGATGGAGAAAGCCGGTGTGGCTACAATGAGCGACAAACTTTCGGTGGACGTGAAGCTGAATTCGGCACAGGTCGATCTCGTGAAAGTGCAGAACGGATTGGTGCTTAGCCGTATGGCCCTGGCCCAGATCTGCGGACTACCTCTCAATTCGCCTATGGTGCTTGCCGATGAGGACATCGACGAGTTGCAACCGTCGTCAATGCCTGCCAGGACATACGATATGGAGGAGGTATACGACAGGCGTCAGGATCTGCGTGCCCTTGAGCTTGGTATAAATATAGCCGGACAGCAGAAGAAAGTGGCTATGTCGTCGATGCTTCCTAATCTGGCTCTTGTGGGTACGTATTCGTTCAGCAATCCGAACATGTTCAATGGTTTCTCCAAGAAGTTCAACGGAGCGTTCTCTGTAGGTGCTATGCTTACGATACCGTTGTGGCATTGGGGCGGCAATTATAATAAGTATAAGGCTGCTGAAAGCGAGGAGACGGTGATGAAAATAAAGCTCGAGGATGCAAGGGAGATGGTCAACCTGCAGGTTACTCAGGCATCATTCAAATCACAGGAGGCACTGAAGACATACCAGATGACCGAAACCAACATCCGCAAGGCAAATGAAAATCTGCGCACGGCTACATTGGGATTCCGTGAGGGTGTAGCTACTGCCGACAATGTGATGGAGGCGCAGACTGCATGGCTTAAAGCCAATTCCGAACTCATTGATGCCATGATCGATGTGCATCTGTGCGACACATATCTGAGCAAGGTGCTCGGTACACTGAATTATGCTTCGCAACGGTAATATAATAAACGGTAATATAATAAAAGACAACACGTACTGAAATAAAATATACAAATCTAATATATCATTGTTATGGCAAATACCGATAATATGAATACTCCTGTGCAGACAGAAGAAAAGGCTGAGAAATCGCTGCTTGTCACGATGGCTGTGATCATGGTAGCCACTGTAATAGTGGCAGTCGTGGGCTTTTGCTTCATGAACAAACCCCAGGAGATGATCGAGGGGCAGATCGAGGGCACGACAGTGAGAATTTCCGGAAAATTGCCCGGTAGAGTGGTGGATTTCTATGTTCATGAGGGTGACACGGTGCATGCCGGTGATACCTTGGTGCGCATACATTCGTCGCTTGCCGAAGCGCAGCTTGTGCAGGCCGAGGCAATGCAGACTGTGGCTGCCTCGCAGAATCGTAAGGTGGATGCAGGCACGCGCAAGCAGATAGTGCAGGGAGCATATGATCTGTGGCAGCAGGCCAAGGCGGCCTCCACGATAGCCGGTAAGACTTACGAGCGTCTCGAACGTCTGTATTCCGAGGGTGTGATGACCGAGCAGAAGCGTGATGAGGCCAAAGCTGCCTACGATGCGGCAAAAGCAGCGGAGAACGCGGCCAAGAGTCAGTATGATCTGGCTGTATCCGGCGCGCAGTCCGAAGACAAGCAGGCTGCGGCAGCAATGGTTGAGGCTGCGCGCGGAGGTGTGGAGCAGGTACAGGCCCTGCTTGCCGATGCTTATCTGACCGCTCCTTGCGATGGCACTATTGATCAGATATATCCTGAAGTAGGTGAGCTGGTATCGCTTGGCGCGCCAATTATGTCGTTGCTCAAGATTGACGACCGTCATGCCATATTCAACGTGCGTGAGGAGATGCTCAATGAGATGTCGATAGGAGACAAGATCAAAGTTATGATACCTGCTCTCGATAAGAAAGAAATAGAACTTGAGATATACTATGTGCGCGACATGGGCACTTATGCCACATGGCGTGCCACAAAGACCACAGGATCGTGGGATTCCCGTACGTTTGAGATAAAAGCCCGTCCGGTAGGCAAGGTGGAGAATCTTCGTCCGGGTATGTCGGTCGTGTACTTTAAATAAAAATCGGCCATGAGGTTCACTGCAATGAAAAATTCGCTTCGGCGGGGCGTTGCCATGCTTGCCACACGCAAGATGTATATCTATGCTATGGTGATTGTTCCGGTCGCAGTCTCGCTGTTCTTCGTCTCGCTTATGGATGAAGGACTGCCGCTGAGGACACCGGTCGGGATTGTCGATCTCGACCATTCCGCCATGTCGCGCGCGGTGACTCGCAATCTCAATGCAGGAGAACTGCTCGACATACAGTATCATTACGAAAATTATGATCAGGCGCTCGCTTCTGTAAGGCGAGGTGAGGCTTTCGGCTATTTTGTGATTCCTGCCAACTTCGAGCGCGATGCACTCGCCGGCAAGCAGCCGACGCTCAGTCTGTATACCAACATGGCATTCTTTGTCCCGGGCACATTGTCTTTCAAAGGATTCAAGACTGTGGCTGTCACGACTTCCGGCGGTGTAGTGCAGACCACACTGCTTGCAGCAGGAGCTACCGAGCAGATGGCTGCACAGCTTCTTCAGCCTGTGGTCATAAACAATAATCCCATAGGCAATCCCTGGACAAATTATAATATATATCTGAGCAATTCATTCCTGCCTGCATTGCTGCAGCTGATGATTTTCCTGATCACTATATTGACTGTGTCTGAGGAAATAAAGTACGGTACTTCGAGGCGCTGGCTTTCAGTGGCCGGAGGCTCGATAATCCGGGCCACATTGGGGAAATTGCTGCCTCAGACCATAATATTCCTTATCGTAGGCATCACGATTGATTCCATATTGTTTGGTTTCAACCATTTTCCGATGAACGGATCATGGGGTGTCATGCTGTTGGCAATGGTACTGCTGGTAGTCGCTTCGCAGAGCTTCGGCCTGTTTGTGGTGAGTGTCGTGCCCAATCCAAGAATGGCATTGTCGCTCGGATCGCTTATAGGCATACTTACGTTCTCAATCGCAGCTTTCTCATATCCTGTGCCTAGCATGTACGGTGCGATCGGAATTTTCAGCTATATCCTTCCGGTGAGGTATTATTTCCTTATATACATCAACGAGGCGCTCAACGGTTTCCCGCTCTATTACTCGCGTTACTGGTTCGCTGCGTTGCTGATGTTCCCGCTTGTGGCCACGACAATGCTTTGGCGACTCAAGAAGGCATGTCTTAATCCGGTATATGTTCCCTGAGCCAATATTTATAAACATCTAATTCAATACAGAGGTGAGCGTTTTTAAAAATATCAGTCGATGGTTCGCACATCTGGCGCTGACATTCCGCAGTGAGATGAGCGCTGTTGTCCACGATGGAGGCGTGCTGCTCTTTTTTGTGGCGCTACCCTTGCTATATCCGGTAGTATACACACTTATATATAATACAGAGGAAGTGCGGGAGTTGCCTTTCGCTGTGGTCGATCACTGCCGTTCGGCTGAGTCGCGCGATCTGGTGCGTATGGCCGATGCTACCTCAGCCATGCATCTTTACGATTATGCCGCTGACATGGAGGAAGCCCGCCGGTGGATGGCCGAGGCCAAGGTATTCGGTATAATGGAGATCCCGGCCGATTATTCGGATTGCATAAACACAGCCCGTCAGGCCAATGTCAGTTTCTTCGCCGAGATGAGCCTGCTGTTGCGCTACAGGTCGTTCCTGTCGGCCCTTACCGATGTTCAGCTCGCTACCGGCGCAAAGATTACCCAGAAGCGTCTTAATACAATCGGACTGCCCGCCATGTCGGTCAACGGTCAGCCTGTGGCTACTCAGACAAACTTCATGGGAGATACGCAGCAGGGTTTTGCGTCGTTCATCATACCGGGAATTGTGGTGCTGATACTTCAGCAGAGTATGGTGCTGGGTATATGCATGCTTGCCGGCACATCGGCAGAGCGCCGTCGTCGGGGACAAGCGGGTATGTCATATATGCCGTCGGCATCCGTGCTTGGTAAAGCATTGTGCTATACGGTATTCTATATTCCATTTACGATCTATATACTTCATTTCATCCCCGAATGGTTCAATCTGCCGCATCAGGGCAACCCGGTGGATTACCTGCTGTTTATCTTCCCGTTCCTGCTTGCGTCGGCATTCTTTGGAATCATGTTGAGCTATATGATGCGCCGCAGGGAAGATGCTTTTATCTACATAGTGTTTACGTCGCTTGTCTTCCTTTTCCTGTCGGGTATCACCTGGCCGAGATTCGCGATGAATGACCTATGGCATTCGGTTGCTGACTGCATACCGGCCACATGGGGGCTTGAAGGTTTCGTCCGTATTAACTCCAACGGCGCGACACTTGCCGAGGAAGCTGTGCCATACATTTGGCTGTGGGGGCTTTCTGCCGTTTATTTCCTTGCTTCATGGATACTTCAGGCATACCGTACAAGAGCAAGTCGTAAAGTTCTTACGGCTACCGGAAATTGATTTTACATATCAGTCAAATACGACACAGGCCGCATTATCCTTCCGATAATGCGGCCTGTGCTATGATAAGTAACCTTAGTCTAACGGTACTATGCTTATGGCATATCCGCCACCGGCTTTTACGGGGATCTTTAGAGAAGTCTTGCTGTTGACTTTCTTGGTGGAGATCACATAACCGTGGGGATTGTCGGATTTGTCGTCGGCGTAGATCGTGGCTTCGTATTTCTTGCCTGGTTTAAGGAAGTCAAGCTTTATTTCTGACACTCTTGCGTTGTCGCCGGCAGTGCTTCCTACAAACCAGCTTTCTCCATTTTTCTGACGGCGCGCGGTGGTGATGTATTCCATAGGGGATGCCTCGAGATACACGGATTCGCTCCAGTCCACAGGCACATCCTTTATGAATTGGAATGCGTCCATGTGTTTGGCGTAGTGCTCCGGAAGGTCTGCGGCCATCTGCAGAGGGCTGTACATGGTCACATACAGCGCGAGTTGGCCTGGGATTGTGCTCTGGATCTTGCTCTTGTTGCCGGGATTCATCTTCTCGATGTCGAATTCAAAAATTCCGGGAGTATAGTCCATCGGACCTCCCTGAAGTCTGGTGAATGGCAGAATGGATGTGTGTCCGCGGTGATTTCCACCCATTGCCTGATATTCAGTGCCTCTTGCGCTTTCGTTGCCGATCAGGTTTGGATATGTGCGTGCCAGTCCGGTCGGGCGTGTGGCCTCGTGCGCGTTCACCATGATCTTGTGTTTGGCGGCTTCGGTCACGGCATAGAGGTAGTGATTGTTCATCCATTGGCCGTAATGATGTTCGCCGCGCGGGATTATGTTGCCTACATATCCACTCTTGACTGCATTGTAGCCGTTGTCTTCCATAAATTTGTATGCATCCTGGAGATGGCGTTCGTAGTTGCGTACGGACGAAGATGTCTCGTGATGCATCATCAGCTTCACGCCTTTCGACGCAGCATAATCGCGCAATTCCGGCAGGTTGAAATCAGGGTAGGGGGTTACGAAGTCGAATACATAGTCTTTGGATTGTCCGAACCAGTCCTCCCAGCCTTCGTTCCAGCCTTCGACGAGTACCTGGTCGAAGCCGTTATCGGCAGCGAAGTCGATATAGCGTTTCACATTTTCCGTATTTGCGGAATGGCGTCCGTTTGGTTTTGTAGTGGAGTAGTCGGTGATTCCGAGTTTCACGGAGTTCAATTCGTCTGTATAGTTCCACGAACCTTTGCCAGTGATCATATCCCACCATACACCTATGTACTTCACAGGTTTGATCCATGAGGTGTCTTCGTACTCGGTAGGATCATTGAGGTTGTAAATAAGTCGCGAGGCCAGTATGTCGCGGGCATCGTCGGTGATTTGAATGGAGCGCCACGGCGATGTGCATGGAGTCTGCATATAGCCTTTCTTTCCCTGTGCGTCCGGAGTGAGCCATGAGCGGAAAGTGAACGTGTCGTCGTCAAGGTCAAGGCTCATGGTCGAATAATCCACGCATGCGGCCTCATGTATGTTGATATATATGCCTGAATCAGTGCGCATGAGCAGGGACGTCTGTACTCCCGTGGGTGAGAATACGAATGTCGATGCGTTGTCGTTGCTCATCGCTTCGTTGATAGCCCTGATCTCGCTCAGGCGTGTGTGGTTGTAGTTATATTCCTGAGTGTCATAGTCGCCGGGTATCCACCAGGCCATGTTGTCGCCTGTCATAGCGAATTCGGTGATCTCATCCTTGATTACAAAATAGTTGAGATTCTTCTGCTGCGGAAATTCGTAACGCAGACCGATGCCGTCGTCATACACTCTGAAACGCACTGTTATGTATCTGTCGAGAGCATTCTGCACAAGCGTTGCGGCCATCTCGTTGTAGTGGTTGCGTATCGAGTCTTCCTCTCCCCAGACAGGAGTCCAGTAGCTGTCCGACGACGATCGCGAAGTGTCCTTGAGCGTGAACCCATCGGCAAGAGAGAGTCTTTGTCCGCCCTCTCCACCTATTGAGAAGCTGCTGAAATCGTTACGTCCGCTCTCGCTGTCGAGTATCAGACCCATACGGGAGTCGTTGATCACGCGCTGTCCCTTGTAGGATACGTTGTAGGTAGGTATACCTGATGCGACATCGAAACTCAACACAATGTTGCCGTCAGGGGAAGTCACATGTTCGGGTGCAGCCGATGCGCCGAGAGGCAATGCTGTCATTGCCGCGGCTAATGCTGCGGTTAGTGATAAGTTTTTCATTTTGGTCGGTTAAGTTATGTAAGTTGATGTTATGTTGCTCTATTGCGATGCAAAGGTAATTAAAATTCAGACAAAATTCAACTGTAAAATATTTGGAATCACAGCAATAAATCGCTACCTTTGCAGTCCGATTATGTCCAACTAAGTTTTCGACAACGGTCAGCCGTCAGCTTTTGGCCGAGCGGACAGTGGATTGTTGTCGGGTTTAATTAATTATTAATCACAAAGTTAACTGTGGATACTTTAAGCTACAAAACTCTTACTCCCAACGCAGAAAACGTAGAGCGCGAATGGGTGGTGGTAGACGCTACCGATCAGGTGCTCGGTCGTCTTTGCGCGAAAGTTGCAAAGCTTCTGCGCGGCAAATACAAACCTTCCTACAGCCCCTTCGTTGAGTGCGGCGACCATGTAATCATCATCAACGCCGACAAAGTGCGTCTGACCGGCAAGAAATGGACCGACCGCGTTTATCTTAACTTCACAGGCTATCCCGGTGGTCAGCGTGAGCTGTCGCCCGAGCGTCTGCTGCAGAAATCATTCAACAAGCACCTCAAGGCAGGATACAACCCCCTCTACATCCGTGTGATGAAGGGTATGCTTCCCAAGAATCGCCTGGGCCGTCGCATTATCGAGAATATGCACGTGTACAACGGTGCTGAGCATCCCCATCAGGCTCAGAATCCCAAAGTTATAGATATCAACAAACTGAAATAATCGCAGAATGGAAACAGTAAATGCAGTAGGCCGTCGTAAGGCCGCAATCGCCCGCGTCATTCTCAAGGAAGGCAATGGCAACATCACCATCAACAAGCGCCCCCTCGATGTTTATTTCCCCTCTTCCATCCTGCAGTATATCGTAAAGCAGCCCCTCAACACTCTTGAAGTGGCTGAAAAGTACGATGTTCAGGTTAACCTTGATGGCGGTGGCTACAAGGGACAGGCTGAGGCTCTCCGTCTCGCAATCGCCCGTGCCCTCGTGAAGATCAACCCCGAAGACAAGCCCGCACTGCGCGCACAGGGCTTCATGACCCGTGACCCGCGTGCTGTTGAACGTAAGAAGCCCGGTCAGCCCAAGGCCCGCAAGCGCTTCCAGTTCTCCAAGCGTTAATCTTCACTTCACTTTTTGGACAATCCTTTATACGTGTTTAGTATCTAAACTGTGCGGATGGACACGTTCCCTACCGTCCGGTTGTATTCATTCAAGAACGTAAACAAATCAAATCTATTATGGCTAACCCCACATTTGATCAACTCCTTGAAGCAGGCTGCCACTTCGGCCACCTGAAAAGAAAATGGAACCCCGCGATGGCTCCCTACATCTTCATGGAGCGCAACGGTATCCACATCATCGACCTCTACAAGACCGCCGCTAAGCTTGACGAAGCTGCAGCAGCGCTCAAGAATATTGCCAAATCCGGCAAGAAGGTGCTCTTTGTAGCCACCAAAAAACAGGCCAAACAAGTAATCGAAGACAAGGCCAAGAGCGTAAACATGCCCTATGTGATCGAACGCTGGCCCGGTGGTATGCTCACCAACTTCCCCACCATCCGCAAGGCTGTCAAGAAGATGACCACCATCGACAAGATGACCAAGGACGGTACATTCGACAACCTCTCCAAGCGCGAGAAGCTCCAGATCTCACGTCAGCGCGTTAAGCTTGAGAAGAACCTCGGTTCTATCGCTGACCTCAACCGTCTGCCCTCCGCTCTTTTCGTAGTTGACGTACTCAAAGAACACATCGCCGTAGCTGAGGCAAACCGCCTTGGTATCCCCGTGTTCGGTATCGTAGACACCAACTCCGATCCTACCAACATCGACTTCGTTATCCCCGCAAACGACGACGCATCCAAGAGCATCGAACTGATCCTTGATACCGTATGCGCAGCTATGAGCGAGGGTCTCGAGGAGCGCAAGGCTGAAAAGGTGGACAACGCCGCAGCCGGCGAAGGTGAGGACGCAGCTCCCGCCGCTCCCAAGCGCGAACGCCGCCGCGTGCGCCGCAACGATGCTCCCGAAGCTGAGGCAGCAGAGGCAGAAGCACCCGCTGCAGAGGAGGCATAATCATCCAATTTACTAACTACAATAACACCATCATAATATTATGGCAGTTACAATGGCAGAAATCACCAAGCTGCGCCACCTTACTTCGGCCGGCCTGATGGACTGCAAAAAAGCTCTCGCCGAGACCAACGGCGACATTGAGGCGGCTGTTGAGATTCTTCGCAAGAAGGGTCAGGCAGTGGCTGCAAAGCGTGAGGACCGTCAGGCAGCAGAAGGTTGCGTTCTCTCAAAGAACGAAGGCGACTTCGCTGCTGTAGTCGCTCTCAACTGCGAGACCGACTTCGTGGCCAAGAACGCAGGCTTCGTAGCTCTTACTCAGAAAATCCTCGACGCCGCTGTGGCAAACCGTGTCAAGAGCCTCGACGATCTCAAGGCTCTCAAGCTCGGTGATCTCACTATCGCTGACCTCGTTGTAGAGGAAAGCGGAAAGACCGGCGAGAAGACCGAAATCAGCGCTTACGAGTGGCTTGAAGCACCTTCTACCACTTCGTACAACCACCTCGGCAATAAGCTCGCTACTATCGTAGGCTTCAACCTCGAAGGTGTAAACGTTCAGGTAGGCCGCGACATAGCCATGCAGGTTGCATCCATGAATCCCGTGGCTATCGACCGCGACAGCGTACCCCAGTCTGTTAAGGACAGCGAGTACAATGTAGCTGTTGAGAAGACCAAAGAGGAGCAGGTTGCAAAGGCAGTGGAAGCAGCTATCAAGAAAGCTGGCATCAATCCTAATCTCGTCGACAGCGAGGCTCATATCGAGAGCAACATCGCTAAGGGATGGCTCACTGCAGAGGAAGCCGACAAGGCTCGTGCCATCGCTAAGACAACAGCCGAAGCTAAGGCTGCAAATCTTCCCGCTGCTATGATCGAGAATATCGCCAACGGACGTCTCAACAAGTTCTTCAAGGAATCTTGCCTTATGGAGCAGGAATTCATCAAGGACGGCAAGATGACTGTAGGCCAGTACCTCGAGAGCAACAGCAAGGGTCTGGTTGCAGTAGCTTTCAAGCGCGTCAACCTCAACGAAGATTAATCTATTTATTCTTCATAAACTGCGGGGTGTGCCTGACAAGGCACAC
>OFGR01000765.1_pt1 | contig 29823 bp, 26 predicted proteins | sample 1521811 | NCBI WGS metagenome assembly OFGR01 (sample SAMEA3504098, study PRJEB24116) | mouse gut metagenome | biome: mouse gut; feature: mouse-associated habitat; material: faeces | place: Denmark | collected 2011
ATTATTTAAAGTATACTATATGCCGATAAATAAGTACAGAATAAATTTGAATTTATGAAGAAGTGCGGCAGTAAATGTAAGCGTTTAGGTATATGACAGCTATCGTACCGCACAGACAATAAGCATTTATGAATGAAAGAGAAAAGGAGAGATTAGTATGGCAACAATAGGTGGATTGACTAATTCAACGGCAAACAGTATCCGTGGATACGGCGGCTTGGCAAGTGGAATGGACCGTGATACTTTGATTGAAGGTATGACATACGGTACCACCAGTAAGATTACCCAGCAGCAGCAGAAGAAGCAGCAGCTTGAGTGGAAGCAGAATGCTGTCCGCGCTATCAGTGATATGATGATCGCATTTGCGAATAAATATACAGCATCCTTGACATCATCCGGAAACTTATTCAGCTCTATGTTCTGGGGAAGGAATAATATTACGACTACAGGAGCGAACAGTAAGTTTGTTTCCGTGACAGGTACTGCAAGTGCGGCCAATGCGATTACCATTATGGGCGTGAAGCAGATGGCCAAGGATGCGAAGTGGTCGTCTTCCAAAGCTGTATCGGATATGAAGGTGCAGACTGGAGAGATTGGAAAAACATTGGATCCGAATGCAATCGATTCAACGGCGACGGGCGATGCTAAGTATATTGTTCAGGATTTGGTCGGCAAGACCTTGGATTTCAAATACGGCGGCAGCAGTTATTCCGTTACATTGGGGCTGACAAAGTCAGACGGCACACTCTATGATTATCGGACACCGCAGGGCATAGCTGATGCAATCAATGATCAGTTATCAAAAGTAGAAGTGAATGATAATACGAAGCTGTCAGATCTCGTTCAGTTTCAGGTTGGAGGCAGCGGCAATGTTGAGATTACCGGTAATCCTGGAAGTAACGAACTGAAAGTAGTTGGAGGCGACCGTACAGCCTTAGATTTATTGGGCTTTCCAAGAAAAGAGGATGCCGGAAAGACTAACAAGGAGTGGAATCTATCCAGTACGGCTATAGGAGGAACGCCTCTTGATCTGGATAAGCTGTCTCATAACATCACTTTTGCAGAGAAGGTTGCAGGAAAAGAGCTGACGTTCTCTTATAATGGAACTTCTAAGACGATAAAGATGCCGACGGCCGATGAATTGGACGGAACAAATGATAATGAAGCTATAAGGGAGTCTATTCAGACGCAGTTAGATTCTGCTTTTGGAAAGGGAAGAATTAAAGTAGAACTGGGAGCAGCAGGAACTGACGATGAAGGTAAGCTTAGTTTTACGACCTATAATCCGTCAAACAATACAGTGGATACGACGTCTACACTTACGCTGGTTTCCGGCAGCAGCGATCTTATCGGCGCTAACGGAGTGCTTGGGATTAAAGCTGGGGCTACCAATCGTGTGAATATGAACGAGTCACTGGTAACAGCAGGACTTGGTTTGAAAGATTCCGATTTTGATGCAAATGGTAATCGGGATATTAAGATTAATGACAAGACGATTACGATTAATAAGAATGATACCGTGAATTCTTTAATGAAGAAGATTAATGACTCAGGCGCAGGTGTACAGATAAGTTATCAGACGGTGGGAGATAAGTTTACATTTACATCTACAGAGAAGGGAGCAAGCGGTTCGATTAAAATCTCCGGTACGGCAAATGGCGCCGATAGCGACGGAAGTGCATTTTTAAATAAACTGTTTGGAATAGATAGCGGTGATGCGGTTGTCAATGGCGGCGTTCGCGGACAGGATGCAGTTGTTGCAATCAAGTATAACGGCTCCGACGATGTAGTAGAACTGATTCGTGACAGTAATTCATTCACGGTTGACGGACTTTCTGTTGGAGTAAAAGGAACATTTGGATATAAGTTAGATGCTGACGGTAATGTTGAAACAGACGCTAACGGCGAACCGCTTTTTGATTCAGATCCAGTTGAAATTGACGCCAGAGTAAACACAGACAATATCGTGGATAATATCAAGTCCATGGTAGAAGAATATAATAAGATTATCGAGCTGGTGAACAAAGAGCTCACCACCAAACCAGACCGCGACTATTCACCTCTTACCAGTGAGCAGAAGAAGGAATTGAGTGAAAGCGAGATTGAAGTCTGGGAAGAAAAAGCGAAATCTGGTATGTTATACGGTGACAGCGACTTAAGATCATTAAGCAGCGACCTTCGGTTTATTATAAGTGGCGGTAATATGGAAGCGTTTAGGGCAATTGGAATTACAACTTCCACCCTCTACTCAGATAATGGTAAGCTGACTCTGGATGAATCCAAGCTTCGTGCAGCATTAGAGACAGACCCAGAATCCGTAGAGAAGCTCTTTACGTCAAAGGCAGGAACCGATGCCGACGGCAATAAGACGTTTGATGGAATTGCAACGAATCTTAAGAATGTAATGGATAAGTATGTTAAGACGCTTGGCTCCATGGACACGAAAGGTATCCTGATTAAAAAAGCAGGCTCCACGAGTTCACCGATGAGTCTTACCGAGAATGCCTTCTACAAACAACTGGCTGAGATTAATAAGCAGATATCGAAACTTGAGACAAGGCTGGAATCAGAGAGAGACCGTTACATTAAGCAGTTTACGAGTCTGGAAACATTAATCTCCCAGATGAATAGCCAGAGTAGTTGGTTAAGCCAGCTTGGAGGCTATTAAGATTAAATAAAGGGGAAAAATATGTATCAGAATGGATATCAACAGTATAAGATGCAGTCTGTAAATACGATGACACGAAGCGAGATGCTTCTGCTCCTTTATGATGAGCTGATCAAGCGTCTTAATCGGGCTCAGATCGCATTGGATGATAAAAACTATGATTTGTTTGATAAATCAGTGAAAAGGTCAAGAGAGATTGTAGAATATCTTAATAAAACTCTGAATATGGAGTATAGAATTAGCTATGATCTGAGGAGAATGTATGAATTTTTTCTCTTTGAACTCGGCAGGCTGCACGCTGGCAGGAACAGCGCTGTAATCCAGGAATTGAAGCCCCTTGTCGCTGAACTTCGAGATGCATTTAAAGAAGCAAGTAAGACGGCTGCTGTATAAACAGGAGGATGTATGGAAAATCAGGAAGAGTTACTTACAGAGGTCCTAAAACGGGTGCAGCGCAATTATATGCATATGGTAGAGATAGAGAGAGTGACGAAGGAACTTGGGGATGCAATGTCAAGGAATGACCAGGAATCCATCCAACTGCTCATGAAGATGAGACAGGAGGAGATGGAAGGATTTGGAGAGACAAAGCAGGAGATTCGGTTGTTGATTGAAGCAGCAGGCGAAGATAAAGAAAAGATCATTTCATGGCTCAGAGGAGAAGATAAGCATCAGCCGGAGAATTTTGAAGCCGGAAAGATTAAGGAGCTTAGCTGTCAAGTGCTGCAAGTATTAAATCGAACGATCGATATTGATAAAATCATTAATTTAAAGGTGACTGGTAAAGACTCATATTACCAATCCGCGCAATAAGAAGAAAAACAGGAGGGGCTGTCGCACTAAGTAAAAATACAAGATATGGTAAAATCTAACCTTTTAGAAAATACCATATCTTGTATATTTTACACTTAATGTGACAGCCTCCCTTGTTAATTTCGTAAGTAATCGGTTGATTTCATTCATGTAAAAATCAAAATTATTTTGGAGAGATGCTCCAGAGAGGGCCGCCAAAATTGGCGAAGGGACTTAGTTCGTCGAGAATAGTCTGAACCTCCCATGGAGTCTGGGTATTCTCAAGACTTGCGGGATCTGCAATACGTACTTGAGTACCAGTCCAATAATCAGTAATAATGATAAAGTGACCGCTTCCCGTAAAATGTCCGGGACCCATTAACGCAACCAGAATATGGCCGCTTGATAACTCGGACAAGATGCCGTCCACAGTAAAATTCTGAAAGGAATTGACCTGAAAACCAAAAGCGGCGGCACACTCCGGAATAAAATTATGGGCTGTTCCTCCGCCAGGGGACCAATAATGATTGGCTGCCGCCCAGTCTGCCATCTCAAAGGGCAGAAGGGTCTGGTTGGTGAAGCTTGACACGATCATAGAAAGAGCAGTAGGGCCGCAACCATATTTCTTGAGGGGGTCCTGACCACCGTACAGGTAATCCGCCCATCGGGCGTCGGATTGATTATAATATGTAAGAATACCAATGCTGCTCTCAATGGTCAGAGAATATTGTCCGTCTGTAACGACCGGAGCTTCCACTGGAGCTTTGGCGGCATCTGGCAGAGAAGGCGCTGTCGGCAGAGTGCCGGATGCCAAATCAATCTGGGAAAATGGCATACACAGCAGTAGGGAAATGGTCACAATTCCGGCGGCAGCTCCGTAAAATAGCTTCTTTTTCATATTTGTCTCCATATTTCAGAAATTATATTGACTGTTTTCGCAAATAATAGTATATAATAAATATCGGTAACTATGGGAAAAAAATTAAGGTGGGAGTATATGGCACAGATTATTTTCGACCATGTGACGAAAGAGTATAAGAATGAAGTCGCACTGAAGGATATTTCCTTTACCGTAGATAAGGGGGAATTCGTTTTTATAGTAGGGAAAAGCGGAGCCGGCAAGAGTACGCTTTTGAATCTTATCATGAAACAGGAGGATGTGACTTCCGGTCAGATCATTGTCGAGGGCAGGAGGCTGGATACCATGGATGCTAAGAGAGTTCCGCTGCACAGACGAAGGTTAGGGATTATGTCACCAGAAGTTGGCCTATTGAAAGATCGCTCGATTTATGATAATATAAGATTGGCGATTCTTGCAACTGGTAATGCAGACGTACGAATTCGGTCAAAGGTTATAAAGGTTCTGGGGCTGGTAGGGCTTGCTGGAAAATACCATGCATACCCAGATGAACTTTCAGGAGGAGAACAGGCAAGAGTGCTTCTTTCCAGGGCGCTTGCTGTTCAGCCAGAGATCTTGATCGCAGATGAACCGACGGCGAATCTGGATCCTGATTCGGCGTGGGATTTGATGCAGTTATTCGATGAACTGAATTACCGGGGAATGACGATTCTTGTAGCCAGCCATGCAAGGGAATTGGTTACAATCATGAAGAAGCGGTGTATCACATTGGTAGCTGGAAGACTCGCTGTGGACGCCAGGCGGTCCATTTATGATCAGAAAGCAATGGATATTTTTGCAGAAAGAAGAATCCTTGAAGAAGAAGAAAAAAAAAGTGAAAAAATGTTATATTTGCCTGATAATGTCCGATAGTTAATATAAAGGGTGTAATTAGTCGAAGCTTAATTAATGGGGCCTGGAAGGGAGGAAACGAACGATTAATTTTGAGATCAGATATGTTTTAATATTGCTGGCAGCAATTATTAATCAGAAACCGATTCAATCCATGCGGAAGCATGTAAGATGGGAGTCGGTTCTTGACGTTTCTGACTATCAGGAGATTGTTAATATTGTCTACGTCGGACTATTAGGGATTGAGAAGAATATTTCAGAAGACTGCAATGAGCAATTCTACCAGGAATATAAGAGGTCGCTTCTGCTGTATGAATCTTATGAGAAGGTGGAAGAAGTCATAAAGTGGCAGTTGGAGAGATATAATATTGAAGCGTTATTTTTACTTGATTCAAGTGGAAGTGAGATGTATCCTAAGCCTGAGATGGCGCAGATTAGACAGATAGAAATTCTTGTCAATAAGAAGGATTTGCCATGGATTAACAGGATTATGCTGGATATGGACTACGAGCACAGAGAGGATTCTGCCTGCGGCGGTATTTTATACATGCGGGTGCCGGGAATTAGGATTGTGTTTTACGACACGATACCCATTGAGAACAGGATAATACAGCGATATTTTGCCGGACCTCTCAGGAGATTTCGGTGCATGGAGCCATATAAGTTCATACATATGTTGTCGAATGAGGAAGAGTACCTATATAGGGTTGCAAGGCTGGTAGAGCTGTATATTACGGGTAAATTAAAGATACGGGACATTTTAGACCTGTGGCAGTATCGGAAGCTCCTGGGAGATCAGTTCCGATGGAAAACTGTAAAGGAATTGTTAGATAAGGCGGACTGGGAGGAATTCGTAAACCAGGTTGATATATTGGGAACGCTCTGGTTCGGAGAGGACGCAGAACAGCAATATGGACTTGCGTTAGAGCTGGAGGAGTATATCATCTCCCATGGGCGTGAGAATAAGCATCTGGACGAAACCTTGCTGCCATGTGAGAAAATCCGGCTGGATTTCTACTGGCGTAACCGGGATAAGGAATGGGCCTTGAGAAAGCAGGCATGGATGTTTCCGTCAAGAGAATATATGATCCAGTTTTTCCCAGTATTGGAGAGGTATCCGATTTTGCTTGGATTTTGTTGGATGATCCGTAATTGGCGTTTTTTCAGAAGAATCTGTGGGAATAAATGCAAGAAAGCAAGTTTTCGGCTTAGAGTCAGATTGTTAGACATACAGGAAAAAATGAAGGGAATGATCAGGAGAAGAAAAGATGAAGTAGCAGAGGCGCCTGAAGATGCATCCGGAGATGTCATATCACAGGCAGAGGAAGGGGGTTCCCCAGAGCTTTCGGCAGAAGAAAATACTAAATCTCAAAGTAACGGTGCAAGAGACATAAGCGAAGCACAAGGCAGAGATACAGAGGAAGATAGTGATTTTCAAGATGAAGAGGAAGAAAAGGGAGACTCACGGAACGAAGATGCAGAGGAAGAGACTGCGAATATAGAACAGACAGAAGGAGATCGCAATGTTTAAAAATTTAAAAATTAGGATGAAACTATTGATAGCATTTGGAATAGTGCTGATATTGACCGCCTTGCTTTCCGTTTATTCCATATTACAGTTGAGGAAGGCAAGTGATAACCTCACAGGTTTTGTCAATGGTTCTGTTGCGGCCGACGATGCGGTAAAGGCATGTCGTATCGCGACGTTTATAGCAGCGAAGGATATGCGGGACATGGTTATTGCCGGAAAAGTAGATTCTGAGAACCTGCAGGTAATTCAGGAGAATGAAGAAAGTATTCGGACGAACCTTCAGAAGATAAAAGAGCTGGGGATTTTGGATGAGCAGCAGGTGGCAGAGTTAGAAGCGTCGCTGACAGAATGGATGGGAATTGCAGAGGAAATTGTGGCGCAGTTGGAGTCCGGCGATTCAATGGGGGCAGCAGAGAAGGTGCGTACCGAATGTACGCCGCTTCTTGACCAGGTAATCAGTGAGATTAACGCATTGAATACGGAAACGGTTAATATACGTGCCAATACGGTTGAAGACAGCGTGAAGATAACAAACATGAGTATGATTATTCTTATTGTTATTACAGTGATTGCGATTATACTTGCAATGATTATCTGTGCAATCGTGACGAGAATGATTGTATATCCGGTACATCAGGTAGAAGAGGCTATGCAGGGGCTGGCCAGAGGTGAGATGTCCCAGACTCTTGAGTATGATTCAGGGGATGAGTTCGGCTCACTGGTAGGAAGCGTTAAGGAGACTTGCAGCGTTTTAGAGAATGTTGTTTCTGATTTATCACGTCTGCTGGATGAGATGTCGAGCGGTAATTTCGATTTGTTTGCTAATGATGAGCATTACAGAGGAGACTTTGAACCACTGCTGGCGGCAATTCGCAAGATGAATCGCAGCTTAAGTACCACCATGAGGCAGATTAACGATGCTTCTGATCAGGTTGCAAGCGGAGCAGATCAGGTGTCCTCCGGCGCGCAGGCATTGTCACAGGGAGCTACTGAGCAGGCAAGCTCTGTGGAAGAACTTGCGGCAACGATTAACGATATTTCAAGAGAAGTTAATAATACTGCTGAGAATGCAAGAGAAGCAAGTGAAAAGGTAATGGAGGCTCAGACGAAGCTTTCAACCTCTAATGAACAGATGCAGGATATGATTGCGGCAATGGGCGAGATCAGCCAGAAGTCCGGAGACATTGGTAAGATCATTAAGACAATCGAGGATATTGCATTCCAGACTAATATTCTTGCATTGAATGCGGCAGTTGAGGCGGCGCGCGCAGGTGAAGCCGGAAAGGGATTCGCCGTAGTTGCTGATGAAGTGCGTAACCTTGCTTCTAAGAGTGCGGAAGCGGCAAGCAATACCACAACGTTGATTGAAGGTACAATCCTTGCGGTTGAGAACGGTACGAATATCGTAGACCGTACTGCAGCGGCAATTTCCGAGACGGTTGAGAGTACGAGAAGCGCGGTTACATATGTGGATAAGATTTCTACTGCGGCAGTTAGCCAGGCAGAGGCAGTTAATCAGGTAACCATGGGAATGGATCAAATTTCCAGCGTCGTTCAGACAAATTCTGCTACGGCTCAGGAGAGTGCGGCGGCAAGCGAAGAACTGTCCAGCCAGTCACAGTTATTGAAGTCTCTGGTAGCACACTTTAAGTTAAGAAGCGCAAGGCAAAACGAGACCAATTAAGAGAATATTATTTATTGAATAAAGAGAGAGAACCCGAATGTTTAGGGTTCTCTTTTTGAATCAGATATTCCTGTACAGCGAAACCCCGCAAACTGTAAAGTCTGCGGGGTTCGTCGTAGTTATAGTTATTCTAAAGGAATGAGAGTAAAGCTTCGCGCCGACGGGTTCCCCCCATACGGCACTTGCTTTATTGAGGGGGAGATAGTGACGTTAATCAACTATCTGATTAAAAGTATAAGAGATAATTATGTCCAAAGTATGTTAAATCCATTAAAGAAAAAGAAAAATTCTTAAGAAGGACTTAAGAACTAAAAAAAGATAACCTAAACCAAAGGTGTTGATATTGATTTTTGCTTGATGTGCGCAGTGAGTATATCGAAAAATTCACTGGACGGCGGCTTGGTGGTTAATGGCCTCAAAGCTATCTCTTGTAAAAGCTTCTTGTTTCCTCTGTCCCAGCATACTTTAATTACGGTTCGCAGATCCCTTTCGACACTATAACTTGTGGTGTAGTAATGCTTTGCAATCTGGGGATATAACATTTTACTGACAGATAAGAGATAATCTTCATTTTCCAAACATAGTTTAATTCCATAGCTTAGATAGCGGTATCCGCGGTATGTGGCGCCAATGCCAAGAGAACGGATAAGATACTCAATTTTCTGCTCCATAACAATATCCTCAAAAACTTTACACTGAGAAACGAAAGCATGCTACAAGGTCATTATAACGAAAATATCAGGGCATTAAGCATTGGCGACAAAGACAGTAATTTTTCGACATACTAAGATATAATTCGACATTATCAGACATGCTGCTAATGAGCCAAAAAGCCTAGTTTTCATAATATCTTAAGAATTTATGCAAATAGCTCTTAAAAAATAACTGCTATTCTTGTATAGTATAAGGGAGGTGATGAAAATGGCTAAAATATTAGTATGTGATGATGACAGAGAAATTGTAGAAGCGATTGATATCTATCTGACACAGGAGGGGTATGAGGTTTTAAAGGCGTATGACGGGGAGGAGGCGCTGCGGGCGCTGAAAACCCAAAAGGCGGATTTGTTGGTGCTGGATGTGATGATGCCAAAGTTAGACGGGATACGTGCAACGCTTAAGATTCGAGAACAGAATAATATGCCTATTATTATTTTATCAGCGAAATCGGAGGATGCAGATAAGATTCTTGGGTTAAATGTAGGGGCTGACGACTACGTGACGAAGCCATTTAACCCGTTGGAGCTGGTGGCAAGGGTCAAGTCACAGCTTCGCAGATATACGCAGCTTGGCAGTACAGCAGAGCATACAGGCCAGGAGGTATACGAGGCCGGCGGACTTTCGATTAATGATGACCTGAAAGAAGTGACCGTAGACGGGGAGCCTGTGAAGCTCACTCCTATTGAATATAATATCTTGCTGTTATTAGTAAAGAATCAGGGAAAAGTTTTCTCTATAGATCAGATATATGAAAGTATCTGGAATGAAGATGCAATCGGCGTGGATAACACGGTGGCAGTGCATATCCGGCATATTCGGGAGAAGATTGAGATTAATCCCAAGGAGCCCCGTTATCTCAAGGTGGTCTGGGGAGTTGGGTATAAGGTGGAGAAATTTTAGAAGGGAGTTTGTATGAAGCAACGATGGTACAGGTCAAGGCTTACGAAGGGGCTGTTAATCATACTGGAGCATGTGTTGGTGGTGGCTGCTGCGGTAAGCATTCTGTGGGCAATGTCTTATCCGACGCTTGTGAGCGAGGTGTTTTCGGGCAGCGGGGCGAAGGAATATGAAGATACGGATATTTTCAAGAATCGGCTTATGGACTTAAACTGTGAGATTATGAACGGCATAAGGGTGCAGGAGTTGTTCGAGTCGGACGGCGCGTACAATCCCCAGAAGATTATAGACATTCAGGAGTACGCTCAGACATACGGGGAGGAGATAAGATTTCCCAATGAAAATGTTCACGGGCTTGCCTATACACTGGGCGACCTGATCGCATGGGGGGAAAACAGGGATTTTGTCGGCAATGACCTCTATACTGACGAGGGCGGGCTGGAGGATAAGATTATTGTTTGCAGGCGGCCTGATAAAACCTTTCATTATTACTATTACAGTGAATTTAAGAAGCTGATTAATACTGGTGAACTTCGGTTCGTGATTGCCAATGATGATTCAGGAATATCGGAGGATGACATTCTTGCCGAACTGCGGGCTGGCAATTTCACGAATAATTCCGAGACTGCCTTCAAAGGGCTTCAGGATATTGAAGGGAAGATTGTCTATATTGACTGCTGGAGTTATGACGGCGGATGGATGGAGGAGAAGTATAAGCCGATTGATGCGGAAAGTATTATGCAGGTGGCAAATGATAATCCTGAGTGGAACGGCCGGCTGAACAACGCCTACGCGATGCTGAACAATACGATTTACAGTTTAAGAGACGCATATAGCTCATATGTATGGATGGAAAACGGATATAAGGAAGGGGATACGAATCTTACCTATCTATATGTGGATACAGAGAACGGGCGTGTGTATACGAACCGAAATGAATTTCGGGATTATGGGAAATTAAGGGAGAATCTGGAAAAGCTTCGCAAGGCAGGAAAATATGCAATCATAGAGCCTGAGCTTAAGGATTTTGAGTCAAATATTGAAGGAATAAAGGCATCGCTATGGAGAGATAGCATTAAGTATGTTGGTGCAAAAGAGACGGGATTTATCTATGCCATAAGTGTGGATACCGATTATCCAATTAAGGATGGGCTACATTCTGAGGCGCACGAATTTGAAAAATACAGTCCTTTTGTCAGAGGTGTGCTGATTCTTGGAATATCGTCAGCGCTTCTGTTTGTGGGGATACTGATATGGCTTACAGCGGCAGCAGAGGCAAAGCTTAACTGGTTTGACAGATGGAAGACAGAGCTGGCGGCGGCAGCCGTGGTGCTGGCGTGGGCAGTACCCGTTATAGTTATAATATATGGAAGTGGTTCGCTATTGGCAGTAGCCTCCCGCTCTATATCTCAGCTCACGTATTACGAGACGGATTATGGATATACTTCTGCCTCAGGCACATTGGCAGCAGGAGGCATGCTTGCGGCATACACCTGCGCAATGTTTTTGATGGGGTACTTGAGTCTTGTTAGGAGAATTAAGGCTAAGAGTCTGTGGAAGGACAGCCTGTTAAGGAGTATGATCTGTTTTACAAGGCGGGCCTTTGCAAATATTCACGCGGTCTGGAAAGCCGTTGCCATATTTGCTATGTTTGTATTTGTTCATTGGATCGCCGTTCTTAGCAACAGTAATAGATATGCAATGTTTTTGATGCTGGCAGGTGAACTGGTTGTATTTATTTACATGGTCAGGCAGGCGAGCGGCCGGCAGAAGATTGATATTGGAGTTGACAGAATCGCAGGCGGCGAGGTAGACTATAAGATTCCTCTTGAAGGCTTGGGAGATGAGCAGAAAAATATTGCCGAGAAGATTAATTCGATCGGTCAGGGGCTGGATGCGGCGCTGGAGGAGAGTATTAAGAGCGAGCGCCTTAAGACAGATTTGATAACGAATGTTTCCCATGATATTAAGACTCCGCTGACGTCGATTATTAACTATGTGAATCTTTTAAAGCAAGAGAAATTTGACGATCCCAAGATTCTGCGGTATCTGGATATTCTGGATGAGAAATCTCAGCGTCTCAAAACGCTTACGGAGGATGTAGTAGAGGCATCGAAGGTAAGTTCAGGAAATATTACGCTGGAATATATGAATATTAATCTGGTAGAAATCATCCAGCAGACCAGCGGAGAATTCGAGGAGAAGTTTACGGCGAATGAGCTTACGGAGGTGATGTCGCTTCCAGAGCATGAGGTTATCATACGTGCCGATGGAAGAAGGCTTTGGCGGGTTCTGGCAAATATCTATAATAATGCCGCCAAATACGCTATGAAGGGGACCAGGGTATATGCAGACCTCTACACCATTGGGGATGCGGCTGTTTTCAGCCTGAAAAATGTTTCTGACCAGCCTCTTAATATTTCGGCGGATGAACTGACTGAGCGGTTCATACGGGGGGATATCTCAAGAGGAACGGAGGGCAGCGGCCTTGGGCTGTCGATTGCCAAGACGCTTACCCAGATGCAGGGAGGGAATTTTGAATTGTACCTGGACGGTGATTTGTTCCGTGTTACGATTACTTTCCCAAAAGTTAATATCTAGTATATGGAATCAAAGCACATGGAGTTCTCTGTGCTTTGATTTGTTTTCAGGGAGTATATATAAGAAAATACTGATGTCTCTACTTGCGTTTATGGGGAAAAAACATTACAATAGTAAATACTATGGATAAATTAAAAGAATTACTACAGGATAATTTGAATATAGAGCTTCGCTCTGCTGTGTTAAGTAACCCGCGGCAGAAAGAGGCGGCAGAGAAAATCAAGGTGCGGCCCCTGCTTCAGAAGGAAAAATTATTATTCCAGATTGAGACATTTCGTAATCACCAGGCATTTCACAGGAACGTAGAACCAGAGGAGGCGTGTCGGCTTCTTCAAAAAGCCATGGAGAATATGCGGCAGATGCAGATAGAGACAAGGAGGCATCTGTATACCGTTCTGGTGAGCAAAAAGGGTAAGGTGACGATAAAGAAGAAGGCTTTAGCATGCGAGAGAAAGGAGATTGACTTAAGCCACAACCGGAAGAAGCATTATATCCTTGAGGAAGGCGTACCTGTTCCGTTTCTGTTAGATCTGGGGGTGATGACCGAGGAGGGAAAGGTTGTAAAATCCAGATTCGACAAATTTCGACAGATTAATCGCTTTCTGGAGTTTATCGAAGATATTTTACCAGAGCTTGATTGGAGCCGAGAGGTGACCATTATAGATTTTGGGTGCGGCAAATCCTATCTCACTTTTGCAATGTATTATTATTTACATGAGTGTAAAGGGTATAACATCAGGATTATCGGCCTGGATTTAAAGAAGGAGGTCATCCGACATTGCAGCGAGCTTGGCAGGAAGTATGGCTATGAGAAGCTGACCTTTTTGGAGGGAGATATTGCAGGCTACACGGGGGCTGACCATGCGGATATGGTAGTCACCCTTCATGCCTGTGACACGGCGACGGATTATGCGTTGGCTAAGGCTGTTGGGTGGGGGGCAAAGGTGATTTTATCTGTGCCCTGCTGCCAGCATGAGTTAAACGGGCAGATTGAAAATGATATTCTAAAGCCTATTTTGAAATACGGGCTGCTTAAGGAGAGAATGGCGGCGCTTGTGACGGATGGACTGAGGGCGGAGTATCTGGAGTGTGCGGGGTACGATACACAGATTTTGGAGTTTATCGATATGGAACATACGCCTAAGAATATTTTAATCCGCGGGGTCAAAAACGGCAAAAAGGGGGAGAACCAGAAGGCGGTTAAAAAGTGCGAGGAGTTCCTGCATGTGTCACCCACCCTTGGACGTCTGTTAGAATAAGAAGGGGAGTCATAGATGAATTGGATAAAGAAACTAAGGGATACGGCAATTCTGATCCTGATATTTATCGCTGCGGTCATTGGCTTCAGCTATTATACGAATAAAGGGAATGACAATATGACGGCGGATATGGGCTCAGCTACCTATCCGCAGATTTCATTTTCTTATAACGGATATGTGTTAAACACGCTGAGCGGTTTTGCGCGGGCAATGGATATTACCGCCATGCGGGATACCATTACGCCTGCGAATGCCCGAATGGTGGAAGGCACCATTCAGCCTTACGAGAACCAGATTAAAAAAGCCAGCTATACGATTTACACCCTGGACGGAAAAGAGAAGATGGGGGAAGGAGAGCTTAGCCGAAACGGCGACAGCTTTACAGTAGAGCTTAGCGACGCAGTGACAGCAGGCAGAGAGCATGTACTTGAGATTGTGCTGAATATCGGAGGTGAAAATGACGTCTATTTCTACACCAGAATTGCAGACGGAGCGGATCTGGGTGTGGCGGAGAGCCTGGACTATATCCGCGGTTTCCATGAGAAGGCAATGAATAAGGTGGAGGGAGCCGGCGTCGGAGCTGCCATTGAGCCTAACGAAAGCGCCAATAATACCACGTTTCAGCATGTGACGATTCATTCAGATTATGATCATGTTTCCTGGGGAGAGTTAGAGCCAATGGTGGAGATGGGGGAACGCTGGGATATTACAGAGATGAACGGGGACTCAATTTCTGTGCGTTTGGAGTATCGCGCCCGATGTAAGGGGGAGGAGAATGAGTCGGATGTGTACCATGTGGAGGAGTTTTTTCGAGTCAGGCATGTGACGGGAAGCCAGACCACGTATCTTTTGGATTATGATCGGACGATGGAGCAGATTTTTGACGTGACAAAGAAGATGCTCAATGAAAATGGCATTGTGCTTGGAATTGTGCCGCCGGATGTTCCCTATCTGGTCAATGAAAATGGGAGTGAAGTTTCTTTCGTAGTGGCAAATGAACTGTGGAACTACAGCAAGGATACGGATGAGATTTCACTGGTATTTAGTTTTACCGATGTGGAGAACAGTGATGTGCGCAACATGATTCCCCACCATGAGATTAAACTTCTTGGAACCGACGGGGCAGGCTTTACCATGTTTGCTGTGAGCGGATATATGAGCCGCGGCTCCCATGAAGGCGAGGTAGGGGTTGCTATTTATGAATACAGCGCCAAAAAGAATTCTGTGGAGGAGAAGGCGTTTATCTCCAGTAATAAGTCTTATGGGTTCGCAATCAATGAGCTGAGCAGCATGGTCTATTACAGTATGAAGCAGAATAATCTGTATGTTATGCTGGAAGGTACGTTATATGAATTCGATTTGACAAAGAACAAGAGCAATACTCTGGTGGAGGGGCTTATGGATGAACAGTATGTGGTGTCAGAGGACGGCCATTTAGTTGCGTGGCAGGACGGAGAAAAGCTGAATGAGGCCACTAAGGTTACTGTGATGAATCTTGAAACCGGAAAGGCGAGGAAGGCAGAGAGTGCAGGGGATGAGTGCGTACGCCCCCTTGGATTTGTTAAGAATGATTTTGTATATGGGGTGGCAAAGACGGCAGATACAGGGAGAACTGTATCTGGCGAGGTGGCGGTTCCCATGTATAAGATTGAGATACAGAACGGCAAGGAAGAGATTGTGAAAACCTATCAGGTGGACGGAATTTATGTGCTGGATACCACATTTGACGTGAATATGATTACACTGAATCGGGCGACGAAGTCAGGGGAGACGTATACAAGCACGACTGCCGATTATATTACGAATAACCGAGAAAAAGAGGCCAGCAATATCGACCTTAAGAGTTATACCACTGAGCTGAAAGAGACGCAGATGAGATTGGTTTATAATGACGGGATTTCAGATCGTGAACCAAAGGTATTGAAGCCTAAGCAGATTTTGACGGAGGATACGGGCGACATTAATTTTGATGATATCAGCTATGGGGGGAAATTTTTTGTATATGGTTATGGAGAGCTGCAGGGCGTTTACGACCGTGCAGGCGAGGCAATCCGAGCGGCTGAGCCATATAGTGGATGTGTGGTGGACTCCAATCAGTCCTATGTCTGGGAACAGGGGAATCGAAGCAAGCAGCATTTCATTGCCGGAAAGGATGAGGTGATACAGAATATTGGGGAGCGGCTTAGACAAAGGCAGGCGCCGGTGGATATTCTTAAGGAGCTGAACGATGGCAGAATCTTAGACATGTCAGGCTGTTCGGTGGAGATGCTTCTGTATTTGATTGACAGAGATAATCCAGTGATTGGGATGTTAGATGCAGAGCGGGCGGTCATTCTGGTAGGATATACAGAAGGCAGCGTGGTTTATATTGATGCAGACAGCGGGGAACGCAGAGCTGCTCCGATTGGGGAGATGGATCAGATGACGTCGGGAAGCGGAAACACATATATAGGATAAAAGAAACTGCCTGAAAATGAGAAATTTCATTTTCAGACAGTTTCTTATTATCTCTGGGCTGGAACGAAGATGATATTTTTATATCTTCGCAGAGCCGCATATAGTATGATTCCAAGTACGCCGCAGGAAAGAATCTCTCCAATGCCTACCGTCAGCATCATGAACGGTATGGGAAGATTAACGCTGTAGCCAAAGCGCAGTACCAAGGGCACCACGATTGTATTTGCCAGGATTGGAGGCAGGGGCGCCAGTAGGGGAAGGTTATTGCGCAGCATATATGTACCGAATGCTCCAATTAAGGTTGCGATGCTTCCAAAGATAATGTCTGGAAGGATTGCACCCCCTAAAATATTGCCCAGCAGACACCCGATGAACAAGCCGGGGATGGCGGCGGGGGTAAACAGTGGGAGGATGGTAAGAGCCTCGGCTATTCTTACCTGAATCTCTCCGAAGGAAAATGGTGCGAATACATAGGTGAGCACCACGTAGACGGCAGCAATCATGGCTGCCTGGCTTAGAAAAGCTGTGTTTGATTTTTTCATTGTTTCTTCTCCTTTAGTTTTGTTTTACGTGTGGAAGGTCTCGAACACACGCGCCTTAGCGGATAGCAAAGTCCTATAGACCTTGGTTTTAGACAGACTTTGCAACGAGTAGTATAGCATGGGGAGGGAGAAAAAGCAAGTAGGATTAAATTGCCTGAAAAAAGCAGGTTGTATATTTGTGACGAAAGAAATATAATAAATGTCATCAGAGCTGAATATATGGGGCGGGCTTTGCCAAGGAGGACCTGCAAAACCTGTTTGAACGGTTTTATCGTGGAAAGAGCTCCGTTGCTGCAGGATACGGAATCGGCCTTGCGCTCTGCAAAAGAATTATTGTCAGACAAGGGGGGACGGTCAGTGCAAAGAACCATCCCCAGGGCGGTGCAGTTTTTACCATACGTTTCCCCAAATAAACCATATATATTATCTTTTCTATAAATATATGCGCCAGGGCTTGAGAAAGAGGTATATATGGTCGAAAATTATAACAAATGAAGGAATATCTGATTCGCAGAATCGAAGGGCAGAAAGGAGTTGGCTGGACAATGAAGAAAAGACATCCTGTGAGAAAAACAATATGCGTGCTGCTGATTCTTATGCTGTGTGCGGCTATGTCAGTCGGCATTTTCTATGGAGTGAAGGGATATCAGATGTATCAGGACGCTATTTCCCTGAGTTCTATTGAAGACAGGGTTGATAAGATAAGGGGAGAGGAAGATTTTACAAAGTATTCTGAGATGACAGATTTCTATATTAATGCGGTGATTTCCGTGGAGGACCACAGATTCAGAGAGCATAAGGGGATTGATTTAATCGCACTGTGTCGGGCCTTCTGGGCTGATATCAGGTCAATGTCCTTTCGGGAGGGCGGCAGCACGATTACGCAGCAGCTTGCCAAGAACCTGCTGTTTACTCAGGATAAGAACCTTGAGCGCAAGGCGGCGGAGGTATTTGCCGTGATGGAGATTGAGGCAGAATACAGCAAGGAGGAGATTTTTGAATTGTATGTGAATACCGCCAGCTTTGGCAGCGGCTATGAGGGAATCTATGCAGCTTCCACGGGATATTTTGGGAAAATACCGTCAGAGCTGACGGATTACGAGGCGGTTGTGCTGGCGGGGGTGCCCAATGCGCCTTCTGTGTATGCGCCGGGGGTGGATGAAGGGCTGGTTTCTCTGAGAGCGCAGCAGGTACTTCGGAGTATGGTGAGGAATGAAGTCATTACTCAGGCGGAGATGGATGGAATGATGTGAGTGACAAGGTATATATGAGGTAGGATAAATGGTCAGAAAAACAATGGATTATTTCGATATAAGGCAGATTTGTGATTCGGGTCAATGCTTTCGGATGGTTCAGAGGGATGCGCGTACATACAGCGTCATTGCGGCGGGGCGGTATCTTGAGATTGAGCAGAGTGGAAAAGAGTGTATGTTTTCCTGCGGGGAGGAAGAATTCGAGGAATACTGGAAGGGATATTTTGACCTGGAGAGGGATTATGGGGCGTATATGGAGACGGCGAATCCCAAGGATGAGTATCTGGTGAAGGCCATCCGGTTTGGAGAGGGAATACGGATTTTGTATCAGGATTTATGGGAGATGACAGCGTCATTTCTAATATCACAGCAGAATAATATTGTGAGAATCCGTAAATGTATCCAGAACATCTGTGAGCAGTACGGGGAGGAGAGGGTCAATTTTCGTGGAGAGAGATATTATATGTTTCCGCAGCCGGAGGTATTGGCGTTTCTTCCGGAGGATAAACTTAAGGAGTGTAATCTGGGATACCGAAGTAAATATGTAGTTCGGACTGCCAGGATTATTGCGGAGGGTAAGATGGACCTGGCGGCTGTTAGGAATATGCCGTATAAGGAGGCTAAGGCAGAGCTTTTGAAGCTGTATGGAGTGGGCGAGAAGGTGGCGGACTGTATCTGCCTTTTTGGATTGCATCATCTGGAAGCATTTCCTGTGGATACACATATATTGCAGGCTTTGAAGAAGCACTATAAGAGAGGTTTCCCGAAGAACAGGTATAAGGGGTACGAGGGCGTCATGCAGCAGTATGTGTTTTACTGGGAGTTAAAGGGGGAGAAGGGCAATGTTTCATTTATTCAGAAAAACTAAAATCAATCCTGTAACAGAAAAGTATGACCCGAATATTCAGAAGCCTGTCCTCCGGTGCAGCATTTGCACCGGAGAGCAGGTGGCAGGCTTTAAAGACCTGCACACCGGTAAATTTACCGATATAATGTTAATCAGGAATGAAAAGGATTTAGAGGCTTTCAAAGAGCAATATGGCGTTACTGAACTAACAAAAGAATTTTAGGAGGTTATATGAAATGAAGGCGTCGCTTATTACATATCCCACAGAAAAGAAAGAGTTATACAGGCTCTTAAAAACGCAGCTTCAAGGTTTAGTAGACGGGGTTACAGATTTGACCGCCAATCTGGCAAATGTATCTGCTCTTTTGAATCAGGCATTGACAGATATTAACTGGATGGGATTTTATCTTATGAAGGAGGGGCGGTTAATCCTGGGTCCCTTCCAGGGGAAGCCTGCCTGCGTAGAGATAGAGGTTGGGCGGGGTGTGTGCGGCGCGGCGGCAGTCCAGGATCAAGTCATGCGGGTAGAGAATGTCCATGAATTCCCTGGGCATATTGCCTGTGACAGCGCGTCACTGTCAGAAATTGTTATTCCGATACATAATGCAAAAGAGGTGATTGGCGTACTGGATATCGACAGCCCTCACCTTGCAAGGTTTGATGAGGAGGATCAGAGAGGGCTGTCTGAATTGGTGCGGATATTGGAGGTATTGTTGACGTTTGACAAGCGGACTTCGTCCGTTTAAGGGACAGAAAAATTAGGAAAGGATGAATTCCAGGAAAGAACAAATATGACAAATAAAGATACATTTTACAAACAAATATTTAAATTAGTGCTGCCGATTGTAATTCAGAATCTTCTGAGCGCGGCGGTCAGCTCGGCTGACGTGGTGATGCTGAATTATGTGGGGCAGTCCTCCATCTCGGCTGTATCCCTTGCCTCACAGTATGCAAATATCCTGTTTATGGTGTTTTATGGTTTGGGAACAGGCGCGACTATGCTGAGCGCCCAGTATTTTGGCAAAGGGGATATGAAAGCTATTCAGGTGATTGAAGGGATTGCCCTTCGGTTTTCGCTGTTGATTGCTCTGCTTTTTGCCTGCCTGGCCTTGCTTGTGCCAGAGCCAATGATGCAGATTTTTACCAATGACAGAGAGCTAATTACAATAGGAGCCTCCTATTTAAGATTCATGAGCGTCAGCTATCTGTGCTGGGGGATTACGGAGGTATATCTTGCCATTCTTCGCAGTATCGGCAGGGTGGTAATCAGTACGGCGATGAATGTGCTTGCATTTTCGCTGAATATTTTTCTGAATGCAGTATTTATTTTCGGGCTGTTGGGTGCGCCGAAGCTAGGGGCCATGGGTGTGGCGCTGGCGACCTCCATATCCAGGCTGATTGAGCTTTTTGCATGCTTTGTGGTGTCGTTTTTAAGTAAGGATATCAAACTGGATTTTCGGTATATGTTTGTGAAAAACAAGGCGTTGTTTTCTGATTTTGTCAGACTGTCTCTGCCTGCCCTTGGAAATGATATTGCCTGGAGTGTGGCGTTTTCCATGTATTCTGTGATTATGGGACATATGGGGACGGATGCTGTGGCGGCCAATTCCTTTGTTACTGTGGTGCGTAATTTTGGAACCATTCTATGTTTTGGAACCGCAAGCGCTGGCGGAATACTCCTTGGAAATATAATCGGAATGAATAAGCTTGAGGAAGCCAAAGACGGCGCAACAAAGGTTATGAAGCTTACTGTCGCTACAGGTATTATTGGAGGTCTGATTGTCCTTGGGGCAATGCCCATTGTGCTAAGATATGCAACCTTGACGGAACAGGCAATGCATTATCTGAAATATATGATGCTGATTAATACTTATTATGTGCTTGGGGCGGCTGTGAATACCACATTGATTGCAGGCGTTTTCCGTGCAGGAGGAGACAGCAGGTTTGGATTTATCTGCGATACCATTACTATGTGGTGTTACGCTGTGCCTCTTGGCTTTTTTGCAGCTTTTATCTTGAAGCTTCCTGTACTGTGGGTGTATTTCCTGCTGTGTACGGATGAATTTGCAAAATGGCCGTGGGTTTTGAAGCATTACCGGAGTATGAAATGGCTGAATAATATTACGAGAGACGGTCTGTTTGAAGAAGGGTAAAATAGGAGGAATGTGCTTTGAGTAAAGGAAACTGGTTAGAAGCAGTAGTAAATCAGACCCAGATTGGGAAAGTGATGGAGACAAATCAGTATGCGCAGAAGTATGGTCTTACGTTAAGCGAGGAGGAGGCGCAGGTCATTGTTGCAGAGCGAAGAAACACGCTGAAAGAGCAGAAGCGGGTAGAATTCGGTGAGAGTATTCTGCCCCGTCTGATCTACGAATTCTGTGATTCCGACTATATTAATCAGGATAATTATGCGGATACCATGGTCAGGCTTCAAGAGATTTTTTTCCTCTATAAAAATGAAATGCAGGATGAACTGACGGACCAGGAATTAATTCATTTTATGAAGGAGCAGTTTGAGAGTGTCTGTTATGGAGATTTGGATTATCTGGAGGAGACATGTCTGGATATATTTGCCCAGGCGGTGCGAAGAGGCTATCGGGGATACAAGCGGACAGAGGGAAGGGGGGAATATGGGCAGTTCGACGAGGTTCAGAGGTGGGATGCGCAGCTTTATATGGAGGCTTTAAAGGACTTACAGTAGGAACGGTGTGGTATAGAACGGGTATAACTGACGGAGGAAAAGCTATGTATGAGATGGAAGAACTGGTTCCGATTGTAGCGGAATTGTCGGAGAAATACACAGGATATGAGAGCACGTCGATTACTTATGAGAAGGCGAATCAGTTGATGGAGGCAGTTATTTACTGTATTGACGAGTATCTTCATGGAGGGCCTTGCAATGCAGGTGGCTGTGGGGTGGGTGGTCATTTTCCATTAAAGGAGGGAATGTCTGCCGGAAATGTCATGACAGCCAAGGAAGTAACTGCAAAGGAGGCGTACAGACTGGGGTGTCAGCTTGTGGAGGCGAAAGTTCATGCAATGAAAGAGTTGTACCATGCCTTGATACGGGATTTCCATTCTTATGGAAATATAGCCTTGAAGGATACGGTAAATGCGGTTCCGGAGTTTCTGAAATGGTACGACATTCGGTATGCACCTCAGGATACGATTCTGACGCTGGATTATCCGCTTTTGAAGGAGGTGGGCACAGGGATTGACGCTGTATATGAATTTGTAAGATGTGTTTCTATAGAGCAGAGGTTTCTCAATAAGTTTCCAGAAGCATATGTGACCCAGACGTTGTGCAGTTTCTCAGAGGAGTATGAGGAAATGTTCGAGAATCTCTGTGGGATTCTTCTTGGGGATGTGGCGGGGCATATTCTGTTAAAGAAGCAGTTCGACGGAGACGGTATCGGGGAATATGAACGCGGCAGGATACGGGCTTTGCTTGGTATGTATTCGGAAGATGAGGCAAAGGCGCTGGTTCGTGAAAGTGTGAGGAGGTTTATCAAGGAATTTTACGGAAATGACGGGGAGATGTGGCAGTATTTGAAAGGGGAATGTGACAATATTGCGGTGAGGCTGTTTCATTCCCTGTAACGGATGATAAAAGACTGCTGCATTAAGCGGAATTATTTTACGCTTAATGCAGCAGCCTTTTTTATACCGTCTATTCTTCTATCTGGTTCACCGAAATAGAAAATTTCTTTTCATATAAGTCATACAACATCTCCCTATTCAAAATCGCATTCTGCACCCCTTCCTTTGACACACTAAAGGAAGCCGCCAACGTAGACAATTCAATGGCCTTTTTCATATCGCATCCATTTGCAAGCTGCGCGGCAAGACAACTGATAAAGATATCGCTTGCCCCTGTGGAATCCACGGAAGGATAGGGATAAGCGTCAAAATGCATTGTTCCTTCATGGTTTACATAGATACATCCCTTGTCTCCCAGAGTTACAATCACATTTTGTACACCCTTAGAAAGCATTGTTCTGGCCTGCATCTCTGGTGTGTTCTCATTCGGGCAGAGGACAGCCATTTCCTCCTGGTTGGGAACCAGAAGAAAGAGCTCCTGCAGGATGGCCGGAGGCAGTATCTGAGCCGGAGAAGGCTTTAATATCACCTTTATATTCATCTGTCCACAGATTTCAAAAATTTTCTCCACAGACGGAAAGGGGATTTCCATCTGCACCAGACAGTAAAGGACGCCGGAAAACAGAGCTTGGTTCTCGGCCACGTAGGAGGGAGTCAGGGTGGCATTAGCCCCTGGATTGACTACAATCGTATTGCCGCCGTTTCCCTGTACGGTGATATATGCGGTTCCTGTAGGGTGGCTGTTGACAAAGGAAACTCCCTGCATATCCACATTTTCGTTGGAAAGTTGTTCATATAACTGTCTGCCGTAGGGGTCGATGCCAAGCCTTCCAAGCATATATGCATTGGCGCCAAAACGGCTTACGCCGATTGCCTGGTTGGCGCCCTTCCCTCCCGTCCAGTAATCCAGATGGGACGCAAGCAGCGTCTCTCCCATGTGGGGAAGGTGAGGCACTTTCAGCGTTATATCCATATTTAAGCTGCCGGCAATCATAATCTTGGTGGCAAATTCCTTATGGGCTTGGATACTTCTGCGCTGTATGAGGCTAAAAGCTGCCGTCTGGGATGGGAATACATTCTTTTTGGCATTAATCTGACTGAGCAAAGTATGGTATGCTGTTTTCGCCATCTGGGAAATGTCTGTGCGTATTGCAGTCACCGGAGGCAGCAGTTGCTCCAGCGATATGGAGTCCTCCAGACACAGTACCGACAAATCGGAGGGTATTAGGAAATGCTTTCTGCTGGCAATACAGTAAACTTCGCTTGTCAGGTAAGCGTTCTGGCAGATCACGCCGTCGATTCCGGCGTCGGTCAGTTGTTCAAATGCTGTGTGAAAGCTGTCGTCTGCTTTGAGAATTGTACTGTCATCGGGAGTGATTCCATAGGAAAGCATGGCCTCTCGGTATCCGTCTGCCAGTTGCTCATGTACACGAAAGCTACCTTCTCCAGAGAGGAGAAGGACCAGACGTCGGTTATTTTGCTTTAAGAGAGCAGTTGTTCCAGTTTTGGCAATGTTGAAAAAATCACGGTAAACCTGGGGGAATGGAAATTCTGGAGTTTCGCAGTCCATAAGGACCGCGCTTCGTAGTTGGTCCTGGCTGTGCTTTAATGCGGCGATCCCGTTGTCGGATTCCGGAAAGTACAGAATTCCTAAGGCGTGGATATCCAGGAAGTGGAGAATTGCCTGTTCTTCAAGCTTTGGCCTGTTCTGAGTGAGATAGAGCGACAGGGTATAGTTGTCGCTGGCAGCTAATGTCTGTATATGTTCAATAAATGATGCAAAAAAAGGTGAGCCAAGGGACGGCAGGATTACACCGATGGTACGGTTAGATTGAAGCAGCCGGTCACGGACTTTGGCATAGGGTACATACTCATGCTCTTCAATAATTTGTAATACACGCCTACGAGTTTCCTCGCTGATATTTTCGTCTTTATGGTTGATGATTCTGGATACGGTAGCGGCAGATACGCCTGCGGCTTTCGCTATGTCACGGATGGTCATCGTTATTTCCCCTTCAAAAACTGTAAGATTTCGCCAAAAAGCAATTTTCATTATTGTACTATTTAAACAAAAAAAAATCAAGTCAGTGATTTTTGTTGACATATTTTTAGAACAAATATATAATAAACGCAATGAAACAATTTTAGTAAACAAGTAAACCAACAAAGTGAATGAAAAAAGTGAGGTGTGTATGAGAAAAATTGTGTTTAGTTCACTAAATATTGATCGAACCTATCATTTGGACCGGTTTGTACGTCCAGGGGAGACGGTTGCCGTTCATTCTTATTCGGATTCCTGCGGGGGAAAGGGCTTCAATCTTGCCATGGCGATGGCGAAAGCAGGAGAGAAGATTTTCTTTGCAGGCGCAGTTGGTCCGGATGGGCAGGAATTTGAGAAGATTTTCTCGGAATATGAGGTAGATGCGTCGTATCTGCGGCATTCTGAGAAGATGTGCGGTCACGCTGTCATACAGGTAGACGCTTCAGGGCAGAACTGTATTATGGTTGTGGAGGGGGCGAATGGTGACATTTCCCATCAATACATAGATGAGGTTCTGGGACACTTTGAGAAGGAGGATGTTCTGATCCTGCAGAATGAAATTGGGCATATTGATTACCTGATTGAAAGCGCTCACAAGAGAGGGATGAAGGTGGCATTTAACCCGTCTCCCATGAATGACAGGATTACAAAGTGTGATTTGTCTCATGTGGATTATTTGTTCATCAATGAAGGCGAGGGAGAAGCTCTTTCGGGACAGAAGGGCGCAGAAGGAATCCTAAAAGAGCTTCATTCCAGATGGAGTAATCAGACGATTATATTGACATTGGGTGAAAGAGGCGCAGTCTGTATGGCGAACGACGGGAGGAAGGAGGTGTGTGGAATCTGGAAAACCAGGGCGGTTGATACTACCGCAGCGGGAGATACATTTGCCGGATATTTTCTTGCCGAGTATTTGCGAGGGAAGGGGATAAAAAAAGCGTTGGAGACAGCAGCGGTGGCAAGTGGGATAGCGGTTTCGAGAAGCGGGGCGGCCCAGTCTATTCCTGGCAGGAAGGAGGTTCATTCGGCTGATTTCTCGAAGATAACCGAATATAAAGAATAGGACTTATAACTGAATTGAGAGAATAAGGATGAAGTCTAGGATAACTGAATTGAGAGAATAAGGATGAGGTACTTAATTATGGAAAAAACAAGTATGTCCAAAGGGGAGAGAAGAAAGAGATTATCTGTCCCCTGTGAGAAGCTTCGCCTGGTGCTGGATACGGACGCGAAAAATGAGATTGACGATCAGTTTGCAATCGCATGGGCGCTTAAGTCAACGGATAGATTTGAGGTGGAGGCGGTTTATGCGGCGCCCTTTTCCCATGACTGTCTGAAAGCAATGTTTACAGGAGAGAAGATTGAGCACGCGGCAGGCTTTACCTACGCCGAAGCGCCAGGGACAGGCATGGAGGAAAGTTATGAAGAAATCTGCAAATTATACAAGCTTCTGGGGCTTTCCCACGAAAATAAGGTGTTTCGCGGTTCTGCCAGCTATATTGCAGACCAGGGAGGCGCGGTGGAAAGCGAAGCGGCGTTAGATCTGGTTGACAGGGCGATGAACGGGGAAGGCTTACTCTATGTGGCTGCCTTTGGTGCGATTACGAACATTGCGTCTGCCATTTTGATAGAGCCTGAGATTGTCAATAAGATTGTGGTGGTATGGTTAGGCGGGCAGCCTTTATATTTCGACCACGCATTGGAATTCAATCTCATGCAGGATGTAGCTGCTTCTCAGGTGCTTTTTAACAGCGGCGTTCCGCTGGTCTATATTCCATGCATGAATGTAGCGTCCCTGCTTGCGGTGACGGAGGATGAGGTTAAGAGGCGGCTTATGGGAGCTACTGAGATTGGAGATTACCTTGGTCAAAATGTACTGGATGCGTTTACGAATCCGCAGGCTGCCATTTTTGCGGCGGCCATGTACCGGAAAAGCTATCTGCTTCGTCGGGAGGATCAGGACGAGGAGTATCTGAAGCAGTTTCAGAGTCAGCATGTTGCCTGTTCTCGGATTATTTGGGATGTGGCGACAATCGCATTTTTGAAGAATCCTACCTGGGCACCGTCTACATTGGAGATTTCTCCGGTCTTAAACGACGATCTGACCTGGGGAGAGCCTGACGGTTCAAGACATGAGATACGTGTGGTAAATTACTGTTACAGAGATTTGATTTTTGGTGATCTGTTTGCCTGCCTGACAGGAAATGGAGAGAGTAGATAAAATTAGGAGAAAATGTTATGAATAATAAAGTAAAAGAAGTCACGGCAGATGTGACAAAGAGTGAAATCTTCCATTTTGGAATGTTGGGCGTGGCACAGTGTATCATGTTCACGCTCTGGAACGGTCAGATGATGTACTTCTATACAGATATATTTATGCTTGCGCCAATGTTTATATCGGGAATGTTTCTTGTGGCAAGAGTCTGGGACGGTGTCAATGATCCTATGATCGGACTTTTGATTGAACGGACGAAAACGCGGTATGGAAGATTTAAAAATGCTATATTGTTTGCCCCAGTACCCCTTGCGATTGCTATGGTGCTGAATTTTACGGTTCCCTCCTTTGGAAAAACGGGGAATCTGATATATGCAGTTGTTACATATATTTTGTTCGGAATGATCTATACGACTATTGACGTATCTTATTTCAGTCTGCCGACGGTTATGACCGACAAGCCAGACAGGCGTGCAACCATGTTCGGAATCGGAAGACTTTGCACAGGTATGACGATGGCAGTTACGGGTATCCTGATTATTCCCTGCGTAACTATGCTTGGAAAAGGGGATATGAAGAAGGGATATTTTTACACCGCGATTTTGTTTGGCGTGGTATCCTGCATCCTGTATCTGTTCAATGTAAAACATGTCCATGAAAGAACGATTGTGGATAAACCTAAATTTAATTTTAAAATGACCATGAAGGCAATCGGGCAGAACAAACCGCTTCTGATGGTTATGATTTTCGGGTTTATTCTGCAGTTGGTATCTGTGGGAAAAACCAGTTTGAATATGTATTATGCCACTTATAATCTTGGAAATGTCCAGCTCGTTGCGATTGTGGGCCTGGCGGGTGTGCCGGGTATGCTTATCGGCTCTGCCGTAGCACCGCTGCTGGTTAAAAAATTTGAGGCAAAATATGTTGCGGTTGGATTAAATATTTTGTTTTTTGTTGACTCTCTGTTTCTGTTCTTTTTTGAAAATAATGCAGTTGCGCTTTTCATCAACAACCTGTTTTTCCTGTTCTACTGTGGGGCGGGAATGGTCCTTGTGTCTACCATGACTGCGGAAACGATTGAATATGCAGAGCTTAAACTTGGTCAGAGAAATGAAGGGTTTATCACTTCTACACAGACATTTATCTCCAAGCTTGCCGTTGCGATTGCAAATTCAAGTGTGCTGGCTTTAATCGCGGCTCTTGGATATGTTCCGAATCAGGAGCAGGCCCAGGGAACGCTGAAAGCATTTTTCTATATGGAATCCATCATTCCAGGCGTTATAGGCATATTGGCATGTATCCCTATGCTGATTTATCCGCTGACGAAGAAGGAGTATGCTAAGATTACGGAGGAACTGAAGGCGCGCAGGGGAGAGAGCGCATAATAGGTTATATTATAAAACAGGATTGTTGAAAGATGTAATGTCTCTCCACAATCCTGTTGTGTTTTTTGTCGTCAATATATGTTATTGCAGCAGTTGGAGAACTGCATTTGGGACTTGGTTCGCTTGGCTTAGCATAGCCTGGGCAGATTGAATAAGAATATTATTTTTGGTATATTCACCCATCTCTTTTGCCATATCAACATCTCGAATACGACTTTCTGAAGCGGTTATATTTTCCTTCATAACACTTAGATTATTGACAGTATGTTCAAGACGGTTCTGATAGGCGCCCATTCGTCCTCTCTCTTGGCTTACATAATCAATTCCATGCTGGATTCTGCCGATAGACGACTTGGCGTTTTCCGCGGTAGATATGGAGAGATTACTAATTCCGATTTGGGATAAACCCATTTCTGGAAGAAGAAGGGAAAGCTGTCCGTCTTCATTTGATGTTTCTGTGACATGCAGCACCACATCACCTACAAGTTTCGGCTCATATTTATATGCAACGCCTTCTCCGAATAATCCTCTACCCTGCGATACCGAAGGGGAGGCTGTGTAGGGATTTTTCCAATTATCCCATTTCCCACCGGCTGGTACTGACGGAATCTTTCCAGAATATGCCCTGTCATCATATATTACCAGTTGAGATGGGTTCGCTGCATCTGCTGCAAGCATTGTATAGTGGTTGTTAGGATTGCCCTTTGTAGCCTGTATAATCCTGTTAATCAACTCAGCGCCTGTGCTGACACCATCTATACCTATAGAATAAATATAGTGCTGGCCGCTGGTTTCGCTTTTGGATGAAGTTCCTGTTGTAAATTTAATACTATAATGTGCCTCACATGTACAGCAGGTCGTGTATATACCAGTATTTTCATTGAGCAAGTCATTAATATTTCCGGCATTCAATTGGCTGAAATCCATATATGCTGCGGCATGCTCTACCTGGTATTGCTGCTGGGCGCCGCTGGCGTCTGTATAGGTTTCTGTCGTTATATATGAGCCTGTTAGTCCATTACTATCTTTTTGCGGCATGTCAACCCATACCGGCATGCCGCCTTTAATCGTTGCTACAGGAGGCAGTTTAGCGTCGTTGCCCTGCAATAGAGGAATGTCGTTAAAATTCGTGTTTTTTTCAATACGTTGGATTTCATCCAGTATAGCGTTGATTTCATCCTGCATACTGCTGCGGTTTTCATCCGAATACGTACCGTTTGATGACTGAACGGACAGCTCCATCATACGGTTGAGCATGCTGTGGATTTCTTCCATAGCGCCCTCGGCTGTCTGAATCAGAGAAATTCCATCTAAAGCATTATCGCCTGCCTGCTCCAAACCGGTAATCTGCGCTCTCATTTTTTCTGATATTGCAAGTCCTGCCGCATCGTCCCCTGCTCTGTTAATCCTATAGCCGGAAGCCAGTTTTTCCAGGTTTTTACCTATTAGAGAGGTAGATTTCTTTAAGCTTTCATATGTATTTAGTGATGAAATATTATGTTGGATTCTCATTATATTATCCTTCCTTAGTAATGCTACAGTTTATAGTATACTATAAAATTAAAGATTTTCAATATTATTCTA
>OFGR01000767.1_pt1 | contig 29731 bp, 18 predicted proteins | sample 1521811 | NCBI WGS metagenome assembly OFGR01 (sample SAMEA3504098, study PRJEB24116) | mouse gut metagenome | biome: mouse gut; feature: mouse-associated habitat; material: faeces | place: Denmark | collected 2011
GAAACATGAAAGTAGATGTCTTGTTAGGTTTGCAATGGGGTGATGAAGGCAAAGGTAAGGTTGTCGATGTATTGACTCCCCGTTATGATGTGGTAGCTCGTTTTCAGGGAGGGCCTAATGCCGGTCACACTTTGGAATTCGAAGGCCAAAAATATGTACTCCGTTCTATTCCCTCGGGAATTTTTCAAGGTGATAAGGTAAATATAATCGGTAATGGTGTGGTGCTCGATCCGTCATTGTTCAAAGCAGAGGCAGAAGCTCTCGAAGCAAGCGGCCATTCATTGAAGGAGCGTTTGCACATTTCGAAGAAAGCGCATCTGATTTTACCGACTCATCGTATCCTGGATGCCGCATACGAAGCCGCTAAAGGGGATGCAAAAGTGGGTACCACCGGTAAAGGTATCGGCCCGACTTATACAGATAAAGTAAGCCGTAACGGTATGCGTGTGGGAGATATTCTCCATAATTTTGAAGAAAAATATGCTAAGGCAAAGGCTCGTCACGAACAAATCTTGAAAAGCCTGAACTACGAATATGATATAACGGAATTGGAAAAGCAATGGTTGGAAGGAATCGAATACTTGAAGCAATTCCATTTGGTAGACAGTGAACATGAAATCAATAATTTGCTGAAGGCCGGTAAGACGGTTCTGTGTGAAGGTGCTCAAGGTACAATGCTGGATGTTGATTTCGGTTCTTACCCTTTTGTGACTTCTTCAAATACCATTTGCGCAGGTGCTTGTACCGGTTTGGGTATCGGTCCGAATAAAATCGGTAATGTTTACGGTATCATGAAAGCTTATTGCACACGTGTTGGCTCCGGTCCTTTCCCGACTGAATTGTTTGACGAAACAGGCAAGAAGATTCGTGACTTGGGGCATGAATATGGTGCTGTGACAGGTCGTGAACGTCGTTGTGGATGGATTGATTTGGTAGCCTTAAAGTATTCTATCATGGTGAACGGTGTAACCCAGTTGATTATGATGAAGAGTGATGTACTTGATGATTTTGATACCATCAAGGCTTGTGTCGCTTACAAGGTAAATGGCGAAGAAATTGATTATTTCCCTTATGACATAGCAGATGGGGTGGAACCGATTTATGCCGAATTGCCCGGATGGAAGACTGATATGACCAAAATGACCAGTGAAGATGAGTTTCCCGAAGAATTTAATGCTTATATAAGTTTCCTGGAAGAGCAGTTGGAGACTCCTATTAAGATTATTTCTGTAGGGCCCGACCGTGAACAAACCATCGAACGCTATACTGAAGAGTAATTAATCGGATACATACATTAGGAGAAAGCGCAACTTTTATCGGTTGCGCTTTTTTTATACAACATTATTTGCGGGTATTGAATATTCTGTTTAACTTGTCGTCTGTTAGCCTTAAATTATAAAATGTGAGAAACGTCAACTTTGCTAGAATGAAAAGGCCATTATTGTATATATTGCCAATATTGTTACTCCTTTTGGCATTATATATGTTTTCGACAAGAGACAAGCATTTGGCAGAACTGTACCGGATTGAGTCTTTGTTGGACGAAGAGCCCGATGAGGCGATTGGACAGTTAGAGCAAATGGAGGTTGAAGACTTGACCGGAGGAGAGCTTGCCTTACATTGTCTGTTATTGGCCAAAGGGCAATATATACAAGATTCATTGTCACGGTCGGACTCTTTGATAAATATAGCCATCACATATTATAAGAAAAAGAATGATTCATTGAGGTTGTCGCAGTCCTATCTTTACAAAGGTAAGATATTGGCAGAAAAAGGATATTTTCTGGAGGCTTCGGAATGCTACCAAAAGGCAGAGAATTATGCGATAGACGATGACTACAGCACAAAATACCTTCTGAACTATTCGATGGGGAAGATATATCACTTCAAGATGATGCGCAATGATGAAAAAGAAGTCAAAGATGAAGCGATGGAATATGCTGTTTTAATGAATGATTCATTCAGGATAGGGCGTTCGTATATAGAGACGGCCAAGTACTATCATGCCATGGGCAATTATGAATGTGGCATCAATCATCTTATGAAAGCCATTCAAACTTTACCGCCGGAGGAAACCTCTTACCTCTCTGCGGCTTATGCTGATTTAAGTCGTAACTATCTTCAGAACCATCAATTGCCAGAGTCGCTTGAAAGTATCAACCGCGCCATACAGCTCGAAGAGGATAGTATGTTATTGTATGACTATTATAATTTAAAGGCGGATGCATTGTTTAAGCTCTCACAGAAGGATTCGGCCTTATATTATCTGAAAAGCTCCTTGGACAGCAAAGACTATCTCACAAAAATGAGGGCTTATTATGATTTGTCACTGTTGGAAGAGCGGCAAGGAAATAAAGCAGAGGCACTTAAATATTTGAAGGAATATATTTTGTATAATGACTCATCTGATTTGAAGGAGAAAGAAAATTATATCTATCATTTGCATAGTATAGAGGCGTATAAGAAGCAAAAAGAGAATGCTGAAACAGCCGAGTTGGGGTTGGAGCGCAAACAGTTGACTATCTATAGGCTGGTCAGTGTGGCTTTTCTCCTTCTTCTTGTCCTTGTTGTATTGTACTATAAAGAGCAAAAGCGGAAAAAGCGGCTGGAGTACGACATTAAGCTGGAGGAAGAAAAAACGATGCGGGCCTTGCTGATGAAGAAAGAAATGGAATATCAATTGCTTAAAGAGCGAGATGAGAGAAAGAAGGCTGAAGTTCAGAAACTGAATCTGACTGTGGAATATTATAAAAGACTGAATGCGATAACTGTTCCCGTCTTATTGAAAAGCCAAAACACGCAAGGAGCCATGAACTTGGAACAGGAAGAGTGGGATATTATCATCAAGAATACGGATGCTTGTTTTAATAAGTTCACGGTTCGGCTGAAAGAACATTCTCCTTTGCTGACGGACGAAGAGCTCCAGTTTTGTTGTCTTGTGAAAATGGAATTGCCTATTGCGCTGCTTTCTGAAATTTATCATATAGCCAAAGGAAGCATTTCACGTAAAAAGATGAGGCTGAAAGAGAAAATCGGTATTGAGAATATGAGCTTTGATGAGTTTATCAAAAACTTCTAAAAACATCCGTTTCAAGAAAGAAAATTGTTTTTGTACATCATCTGAGTTGAATTTAAGCCTGAAAAATAAGCTTAATTATTTGATAATCAATATGTATATAGAAGCGGCGTTTGTACATCTGTATCTCTTGTCCGGATAGGGATGATTACTTATCTTTGCACGCACATTAAGACATTTAGATTATGTACTAAAAGTTGAACGCTAAACATTTGTGAGTTTTCTAGGTGTTAGAGATGTTTTTTAGGGTAACAAAGTTATTATTTAGGCCTTGGTTTTTCCAAGGCTTTTTTTATTTCTTTATTCCAAGGGGAGTGGTTCGGATACCGTTCGCGTATGGGCATAAAAAATGGCTATCTATCCCAGACAGCCAATCTTTTGTTAACCTTAAATCTAATACTATGAAAAACACATTGCAAAGATACGGAGATTTATTGGAAATGCAAGTTTTAGAGTCAACTCGGCGTGCATTATAACATGGTTTATCATGCCGACGGATTTGTTAACAAGTGAAGCTCTAAACAATCAGAGAGTGTTATAAATCCTTTCATGTGATGGAGTTTACAGGGTCACATTGTTTTCTTGGGGGACGTAAATCATCGTTTTATCTCCTTATAACTGATGTATCACCAACGAAGGGAAGGGTAAGCCGTTTCATAGGGTCAGCCAAGCCCTTTTGAACGGAAGATTATTACAGACTGCGGCAATGGACTGTACAGTCCACCGTAACGGACCGTACAGTCTACCGTAACGGACTATACAGTCCACTGTCGGAGACTGTAGTAATCTGACCTATATACAGGCATAATCGAAAGGACGAAAAGGCTTAGTCTGGCTAATGAAGCGACTTAGGGAATTTAAAAGATATGCAGAGTTTAAAAACCGGAGGAGCCAACACCGGTGACAGGTATTTGCTTGATATATTAAATCACCAAGAATAATAACTGACCCGGTTTACAGCCTTGTGCCTTCTAAGTGATGAATAGCGATGGGGAAGGAGGAGGGTATAAAATAAAAAAAGGAGCAACGCCTTGCTCCAACCTTTGTTAACCTTAAATCTAATACTATGAAAAACACAATGCAAAGGTACGGACTTTAGCGAAATATGCAAATAAAACAAGCAAAAAAGTATGTTTTCTAACATGTTTTAAGAGAATTGTTCTGTTTGTTAAAGCCGAGAAGCTATTTATCTGCTTCTTTTTCATCTTCTTTGCATATAAAACCGTATCTTTGTTGCCACTTTTGCAAAAGGATAAAAAACGAATGGTTTCAGTAGATAATTTAAAGGTAGAATTTGGAGTTACACCCTTGTTTGAGGATGTATCTTATGTAATTAATAAAAGAGACCGCATTGCGCTGGTTGGAAAGAACGGTGCAGGCAAATCCACCATGTTGAAGATTTTGGCCGGTATGCAAGCCCCTACTTCGGGCACGGTTTCTGTTCCAAAGGAGGTAAGTATCGGTTATTTGCCTCAGGTGATGATACTTAGCGATAAGCATACTGTGATGGAAGAAGCTGAGATGGCATTTGAACATATTTTCGAGATGCAGGAAAGTCTTGAAAAGATGAATCAGGAATTGGCAGACCGCACAGATTATGATTCGGAGGGGTATCATCATTTGATTGAGAAATTCACTCACGATAATGAACGCTTCCTGATGATGGGAGGCACTAACTATAAGGCTGAAATAGAGCGTACATTAATGGGGTTGGGGTTTTGCCGTGAAGACTTTAACCGTCCCACTTCCGAGTTTAGCGGTGGTTGGCGTATGCGTATCGAGCTGGCTAAACTGCTTTTGCGCCGCCCGGATGTATTGCTTCTGGACGAGCCTACTAACCATTTGGATATTGAAAGTATCCAATGGCTGGAGAATTTCCTGAAGGTAAATGCCGGAGCTGTGGTATTGGTCAGCCATGACCGTGCCTTTATTAATAATGTGACCAACCGTACCATTGAGATATCCTGCGGACGAATCTATGATTATAAGGTAGCTTATGATGACTTTGTCGTGTTGCGCAAAGAACGTCGGGAGCAGCAACTCCGTGCCTATGAAAACCAGCAGAAGCAAATTCAGGATACGGAAGATTTTATAGAACGTTTCCGCTACAAAGCTACTAAAGCCGTACAAGTGCAAAGTTGCATCAAACAATTAGAAAAAATTGTTCCTATTGAGATTGACGATGAAGATAATTCGGCATTGCGTCTGAAGTTTCCTCCCGCCATGCGTTCGGGCAATTATCCGGTGATTTGTGAAGGGGTAAAGAAAGCGTATGGCAGCCATGTCGTATTCCATGATGTGACCCTAACTATTAACCGCGGTGAGAAGGTGGCATTTGTGGGAAAGAACGGTGAAGGTAAGTCTACGTTGGTAAAATGTATCATGGACGAGATTCCATACGAAGGCAAACTGACTATCGGACACAATGTGCAGATAGGATATTTTGCTCAAAATCAGGCTCAATTGTTGGATGAGAATCTGACGGTATTTGACACCATTGATTATGTAGCTAAAGGGGATATCCGTTTAAAAATCAGAGATATATTGGGAGCCTTTATGTTTGGAGGCGAGGCATCGGACAAGAAAGTAAAAGTGCTGTCGGGAGGAGAGCGCAGCCGATTGGCTATGATTAAACTGCTGCTTGAACCGGTTAACTTTCTTATCTTGGATGAGCCTACCAACCATCTTGATATGCGTTCGAAAGACGTACTGAAGGAAGCGATTAAAGAGTTTGACGGTACGGTAGTGGTGGTGTCACATGACCGTGAGTTTCTGGATGGGCTGGTAACGAAAGTGTTTGAATTTGGCGGCGGTGTGGTGAAAGAACATATCGGAGGTATCTATGATTTCTTGCAGAAAAAGAAGATAGAGAACTTGAATGAACTGCAATTGTCTTCTTCTCCTACCGCTTCTGCAGTGAAAAACGAAGAGCCGGAACCGGTAAGTGAAAACAAACTGTCTTATGAAGCTCAGAAAGAACTGAATAAGAAGTTGCGTAAACTGGAGAAACAAGTGGCGGACTGCGAGCAGAAAATAGAGAAACTGGAAGCGCAGATAGCCGGAGTAGAAGCTAAGATGGCAACTCCTGAAGGAGCGTCGGACATGAGCCTTTACGAGCAGCACCAACAGTTGAAGAAGGACTTGGATGCAGTGGTAGAGGAATGGGAGAGTGTTTCCATGGAACTGGAAGAGGCACAGGGCTGACAATAAAATATAATTTTATATATAAATTCAGATGAAAGCAAAACATTATTTACCTATGGCTGCACTGGCGCTGACGATAGCTGCCGGTTGTGAAAGCAAGAAAGAGGCTGTGATGGCTTCAGGAATAGATTTAGGCAACTTGGACACAACGGTTGTCCGGGGTGCGGATTTCTTTCAATATGCTTGTGGCGGGTGGATGAAAAAACATCCGTTGACAGACGAGTATTCACGCTTCGGCTCATTCGATATGCTGGCCGAGAACAATCGGGAGCAGTTAAAAGGGCTGATTACGGAAATAGCCGGACAGGAAAATGAGAAAGGCACGGTAGCTCAAAAGATTGCCGATATTTATAATTTGGCGATGGACAGTGCCAAACTGAATGCAGAAGGGATAGAGCCTATCAAAGCTGATTTAGAGAGAATCGCTTCGGTAAAAGACAAGGCGGAGATTGTTCCGATGATGGCTGAATTGTCTCATATCGGCATACGCCCTTATTTTACTTTCTTTGTTGATGCCGATATTATGGACAGTAAGAGCAATTTGTTTCAGTTATATCAGGGAGGTATCAGTTTGGGTGAGAAAGAATATTATTTGGATACCGATGAGGCTACAACAGATATTCGTAATAAATATAAGGAACATATTGTAAAGATGTTCCAGTTGGCGGGCTTTGATGAATCTGCCGCCCGGAAGAATATGGAGGCAGTCCTTGAAATCGAAACACGCATAGCCAAAGCTTCTTTCAGTGCTGTGGAACAGCGTAATCCTGCTGCCAATTATCATAAGATGACGCTGGATGAATTGAAGAAATCTGTTCCGGGCATCGATTGGGATGCATTTCTCAGTGGGGTGGGAGTAAAAGGTGTTACGGAACTGAGCGTGTCTCAAGTGGAACCCATCAAGGAAGTGGAAAAGATAATCAATACCATGCCTGTAGAAAAGCAGGTTGCTTATATGCAATGGAAGTTAATCAATCGGGCTGCCGGTTATTTGAGCGACGACTTTGTGGCACAGAATTTTGACTTCTATGGCAAAGCTTTATCGGGAAGAAAAGAAAACCAGCCGCGCTGGAAACGTGCGGTAGGCACTGTGAACGGTATGCTGGGTGAAGCGGTAGGACAGATGTATGTGGAAAAATATTTCCCTGCTGCGGCCAAAGAACGTATGGTGCAGTTGGTCAAGAACCTGCAGACTGCTTTGGGCGAACGTATCCGGAACTTGGAATGGATGGGCGACAGCACCAAGACAAAAGCCATCGAGAAGTTGAATTCTTTCTATGTGAAAGTGGGCTATCCCGATAAGTGGAGAGATTATACGGCTTTGGATGTTGAAAAAGACTCTTATTGGGCAAATGTGAAACGTGCCACTAAGTTTGAACTCGATTATGAATTGGCAAAAGCCGGCAAGCCGGTAGACCGCGACGAGTGGGGAATGACTCCGCAAACGGTGAATGCTTATTACAATCCCACTACCAATGAAATTTGTTTCCCGGCCGGTATCCTTCAGTATCCGTTCTTTGATATGAATGCCGATGATGCTTTCAATTACGGAGCTATCGGTGTGGTTATCGGACATGAAATGACTCATGGGTTTGATGACCAGGGACGTCAATTCGATAAGGACGGTAACTTGAAAGACTGGTGGACACCGGAAGATGCGGAACGTTTCAATACACGTGCCCAGGTAATGGTGAACTTCTTCGACAGCATTCAGGTATTGCCGGGATTACATGCGAACGGTTCTTTGACTTTAGGTGAGAATATTGCCGACCATGGAGGTTTGCAGGTTTCTTTCCAGGCATTTAAGAATGCAACAAAAGATGCTCCTTTGGGAGTGGTGGACGGATTTACACCCGAACAACGCTTCTTCTTGTCATACGCCGGAGTATGGGCGGGTAATGTACGCGATGAGCAGATTCGTCTACAGACAAAATCAGATCCTCATTCTTTGGGCAGATGGCGTGTGAATGGGGCACTTCCTCAAATCGGAGCATGGTATGAGGCGTTCAATATAACCGAAAACGATTCGATGTATTTGGCACCGGAGAAACGGGTTTCTATTTGGTAAGATATTCTTTATATTCGCCGGTAGAGGGTAGGTTGGGAATTTCACAAGTTTAATCGGAAAACAGTGAAATTGGGAATCTTCCCTCTACGGCGGATATTTTTTCTTTTGATATAACTCTCTTTCTATTTGGATTTTAATCAATAAACCGTTATTTTTGCGGGCGATGAAACGGAGAAGGTACATAGCATATTTTTTGATACTTGTTAGCATCATTATGTTAACGGCATCTGTCTTGCCGCATCATCATCACCGTGAGATACTTTGTTTACAACATGATATTGCGGTCTGTGGCTGTCAATGTTCGGGGGAACATCACAACCACGATATATCGCATGACGAGCACACTTGTAATGCCGGTTGTGTGACCAAATTCAAGAGTATTACTCCCGATAAGGTGCAGAATAGCGTTTCACCGGACTATTCCTTCTGTTCATTGCTTTATATGGTGCCGGACATTCTGTTGCTTTCATTGCGGCTTACCGAACACAATACGATTCCAGATATTTATTATTTAGAAAAACTTCATTCCACATGCCTCCCTCATGTCAAGGGGTTGCGTGCTCCTCCTTATGTTCTTGCTTAACAGATAGAAACGACCTTTTTATCCGCAACTTTGTTGCATCTTTATTATCCTAATTTTGTCATCAGATTAAAAAAGTAAGAACAAATAATATCATCATGAAGAAACTTATCTTTATGGGAGTCTTGGGCTTGTTCCTTTTAGGCTCTTGCAACAGTAAATCGGGCCATGACCACGAAGGACACAATCATGGAACGGAGGAAGCACATAATCACGACCACGAAGGACATGACCATAATCACGAAGGACATGACCACGAAAAAGAAAACCACGACCATGAGAATGAAGGTCACGAAGGTCATAACCATGAAGCGGAAGCTGCTGTAGCCGGTCACTCTGACGAAATCATCTTGACTCCCGAAAAAGCGAAAGCGGCCGGGGTAGAGTCGGAAATTATCCAACCTAAAGCATTCCGTCAGGTGATAACCACCAGCGGACAGGTGCAGGCTGCACAAGGCGATGAGAGTGTAGTCGTTGCCAATGTAGCCGGTGTGGTGTCTTTTCGCCATCCGGTAACGGACGGTATGAGTGTAAGCAAAGGTGCTCCTATCCTGAATATCTCTGCAGAGAACATGCCGGACGGAGACCCCGTAAAACGTGCCCGCATTGCATACGAGACTGCAAAGAAAGAATATGAACGTGCTGCCAAGTTGGTAGAAAGCCAGATTATATCGCAGAAGGATTTCAACACCATCAAGGAGAGTTATGAAAATGCGCAATTGGCATACGAGGCTATTTCGAAGAACCAGACCAAGAACGGTGTGTCGGTAACGGCTCCTTTGGGTGGTTACATCAAGAATTGTCTGGTACAGGAAGGCGACTATGTATCGGTAGGCCAGCCTTTGGTAAGTATCACCCAGAACCGTCGTCTGTTCCTGCGGGCCGATGTTTCCGAGAAATATTATGGTTATCTGCATAGCATCCAGTCGGCCAACTTCAAGACTCCATACGATAATAAGGTATATGAGTTGGGTGAACTGAAAGGACGTCTGCTCTCATACGGTAAGGCATCCGGGGGTACTTCTTTCTATGTACCTGTAACTTTCGAATTTGATAATCGGGGAGATGTGATTCCCGGCTCGTATGTGGAGGTGTATCTGCTCTCGTCGGAAATGCCTGATGTACTGACTTTACCGGTTACGGCATTGACCGAGGAACAAGGCCTGTACTTTATTTATCAGCAAGTGGATGAGGAGGGATATAAGAAACAGGAGGTAACTTTGGGAGCGAGCAACGGAAAGGAAGTGCAGATTCTGACCGGTTTGAAAGCCGGTGACCGTGTGGTAACAAAGGGAGCTTATCAGGTGAAATTAGCGTCGGCTAGCAATGCGATTCCGGCTCATAGTCATGAACATTAATCAGCCGTCCTATGCTAAATAAGATTATACATTTTTCCCTTCAGAACCGTATATTGGTTCTGGTGGCGTCGGTTTTGCTGCTTATCGGCGGTACTTACACGGCTTTTCATACGGAAGTCGATGTGTTCCCCGATTTGAATGCGCCGACTGTAGTGATTATGACCGAAGCGAACGGTATGGCCGCCGAGGAAGTGGAACAATTGGTTACCTTCCCCGTAGAGACTGCCGTAAACGGTGCGACCCATGTGCGTAGGGTGCGTTCGTCTTCCACCAATGGCTTCTCTGTCGTTTGGGTGGAATTTGAATGGGATACCGATATTTATCTGGCTCGTCAGATTGTCAGTGAGAAACTTTCTTTGGTCAGCGAGGAACTGCCCGAAAATGTGGGTAAGCCTACAATGGGTCCTCAATCTTCTATTTTGGGTGAGCTGCTGATTATCGGATTGACTTCGGATACCACTTCCATGCTCGACCTTCGTACGCTGGCAGACTGGACTATCCGTCCGCGACTGCTTTCTACAGGAGGTGTGGCACAGGTTGCCGTACTGGGAGGTGATATTAAAGAATATCAGGTGTTGCTCGACCCTGCCCGCATGAAACATTATAATGTCACGTTGGCCGAAGTGATGAATGTCACCCGTAACATGAATCAGAATGCCAACGGTGGGGTAATTTATGAATATGGAAATGAATATATCGTCCGCGGAGTGCTTTCCAGCCATGATGTGGCACAATTGTCACGTTCCGTCATCAAGACGGTGGAAGGCGTGCCTGTTACCTTGGAAGATATTGCCGATGTGAAGATCGGCTCGCAGGAACCGAAACTGGGTACTGCTTCGGAGAGGGGGAAACCGGCTGTGCTGATGACCGTGACCAAGCAACCTAAAACAGGAACCATTGAACTGACGGAGCAGTTGGAAGCCGCATTAAAGGACTTGCAGAAGAATCTTCCGGCGGATGTACACGTTTCTACGGATATTTTCCGTCAGAGCCGTTTCATCGAAAGTTCTATCGGCAATGTGAAGGATTCCTTGTATGAAGGCGCCATCTTTGTGGTGATTGTCCTCTTTCTGTTCCTTGCCAATGTGCGTACCACGGTTATTTCATTGGTTACTCTTCCGTTGTCATTGATTGTATCCATATTGACCCTTCACTATATGGGACTCACTATCAATACCATGAGTTTGGGTGGCATGGCCATTGCCATCGGTTCGTTGGTGGACGATGCCATTGTGGATGTGGAGAATGTATGGAAGCACCTGCGTGAAAACCGCTTGTTGCCCGAAGGGGAACGTAAAAGCGTGATTGAAGTCGTGTTTAATGCTTCGAAAGAAGTGCGTATGCCTATTTTGAACTCTACCTTGATTATTGTAGTCAGCTTTGTTCCCTTGTTCTTCCTCACCGGAATGGAAGGCCGTATGCTGGTTCCGCTGGGCATAGCCTTTATCGTAGCGTTGTTTGCTTCTACGGTTGTGGCTTTGACGCTGACTCCGGTGCTGTGCAGTTATCTGTTGGGTAATAATAAAGGTAAGGAGTTGCCGAAAGAAGCGTTTATAGCCGTATGGATGAAAAAGCATTACCGCAATGCCTTGTTATGGTCGTTGAATCATAAATCCGTTGTATTAGGTTTTACGGGTACACTGTTCGCTGTGGCGTTGGTTGTATTCTTTACATTGGGGCGCAGCTTCCTGCCGTCTTTCAATGAAGGTTCGTTTACCATCAATATCAGTTCGTTACCGGGCATCTCCTTGGCAGAATCCGACAAGATGGGACATCGTGCGGAAGAGTTGCTGATGTCTATTCCCGAAATACAGACCGTAGCCCGCAAGACAGGACGTGCCGAACTGGATGAACATGCGCTTGGGGTCAACGTGAGTGAAATCGAGGCTCCGTTTGAGTTGAAAGACCGTTCCCGTCAGGAATTGGTAGCCGATGTACGTGCCAAACTCTCTACCATCACCGGTGCGAATATTGAGATAGGCCAGCCCATCAGCCACCGTATCGATGCCATGCTTTCGGGTACGAAGGCCAATATTGCCATCAAATTGTTTGGTAATGATTTGAACAAGATGTTTGCCATCGGTAATCAGATAAAGGATGCCATCAGCAGCGTGGAAGGCATTGCCGACTTGAATGTGGAACAACAAATAGAGCGTCCGCAGCTCAAGATTGTTCCCAAACGGGAGATGCTTGCCAAATTCGGTATTTCCTTGCCGGATTTTGCCGAGTTTGTATCTGTAAACATGGCGGGTGAAGTCGTTTCACAGGTATATGAGGAAGGCAAGGCGTTTAATCTCATTGTCCGTACCAAAGACGAGGTACGCGATGAAATGGAGAAGGTGCGTAACTTGATGATTGATACCGGCGACGGTCAGAAGATTCCTGTGAACTATGTAGCCGATGTGGTTTCTGCCATGGGCCCGAATACTATCAGCCGTGAGAACGTAAAGCGTAAGATTGTGATTTCCGCCAATACCAGCGGCCGTGACTTGCGCAGCGTGGTGAATGATATTCAGGAACGTATTGACCGACAAATCAAATTGCCCGAAGGATATCATGTGGAATATGGCGGCCAGTTTGAGAGTGAGCAGGCGGCCAGCCGCACATTGCTGCTTACCTCATTTATGAGTGTCGTGGTCATCTTCCTGTTGCTTTATACACAGTTCCGCAGCGCCGCGCAGAGTGGAGTTATTCTGTTGAATCTGCCTTTGGCATTGATTGGCGGTGTGTTTGCTTTGGTGATTACCACCGGTGAAATCAGTATTCCGGCCATTATCGGATTCATCTCCCTGTTTGGTATCGCTACCCGTAACGGTATGTTGCTCATCAGTCATTATAATGACCTGCGTGCCGGTGGCATGGAGCTGAAGGAAAGTATTCTGCATGGTTCTCTGGACCGTCTGAATCCCATTCTGATGACCGCCTTATCCTCAGCTTTGGCTTTGATTCCGCTAGCGTTCCGTGGTGATTTGCCTGGAAATGAGATACAAAGTCCGATGGCGAAAGTAATCTTGGGAGGTCTTTTGACTTCGACTTTCCTGAACGCTTTCATCATTCCGATTGTTTATGAACTGATGAACCGAAAGAAGAAATAATATATCATCGTGGGGCGAGTTGGATGCCATAGCTGTCAAGTCGGGAAATGGTATTTTCGTACTATGGGCAGACACATGGGGCTGCCCATACGATGGATGTTTTCCTTAGCTTGACCTTCAAATAGAGTCCCAATTTAATAAGAAAATAATATGAAACGAATTTTACTTATAATAGCCCTCTGCTCCCCCTTGCTGGTGCAGGCTCAAAGCATCGACCATATCTTGAAAAGCATTGAGCAGAACAATAAAGAACTCAAGGCACAGAAGCACGCCGCCGATGCGACCAAGATGGAAAACCGTACAAACAACAATCTGCCTGATCCTACGGTGAGCTACAGTTCTTTCTACAGCAATGCCGCCGAAGGCGGTCATGGTACGGAATTTGTCGCTTCGCAAGGCTTTGATTTTCCTACCCAGTACATCACCCGCAACCGTCAGGCTACTTTGCAGAACGAAGCGGTGGACAAGCAGCAACAGGCTGTCCGCAGGGATATCCTGCTGAATGCGAAAAACCTCTGTCTGGACCTTATTCTGTTGAATCAGGAAAAGACATTGATGGATATCCGCATGAAGAATGCCGATGAATTGCAGGCGCTTTATGAAAAGCGCCTGACCACCGGTGATGCGAACATACTGGAAGTAAACAAAATCAAGATGGAGCGTATGAATGTGCAGACGGAAGTTGCCCAAAACAGTGCGGCCCACCGTACTGCTTTGCAATCTCTGCTTGCCATGAACGGCAACATGCCTTTGGAATTTGCGGAAACCACTTATCCTTCCATACAGGAAATCAATGATTACAATACCATGCGGGATGAAGTGGTGGCATCAGACCTTGACTTGCAGACCGCTGCTGCCACTACTCGTGCCGCCGAGAAGCAGGTTTCGGTAGACCGCCAAGGCTGGTTGCCTAAACTGGAAGTCGGTTTCCGTCGTAACACGGATGATGTGGCTTCAATGAATGGTTTTGTGGTAGGGGGTTCCTTGCCTTTGTTTCAGAACCGTAAAAAGGTAAAGATAGCCAAGGCGCAGGCTATCAGTGCACAGTTGATGCAAGAGAACGCTAAAGATCAGGTTGAGGCTTCTCTGATGTCTCTTTTCAATGAAATGCAGCAGTTGAAGGATGCCATAAAAGCGTATGATGTCCCCTTGATGTACCGTTCTCTGGACTTGTTGAAGCAGGCATTGACCGAAGGACAAATTTCATTGATTGAATATTTTGTGGAAACGGAAAGTATTTATAAGAATCTTCAGGCGTATATGCAGATTGAGAATCAATACCAGAAGGTGATGGCGAATATCTATAAGAACAACCTGTAGGATGTTAATATTCGCTGAGATATAGCAGTGTAGGGGGGATGTTATAGTTGACATCGCCCCTAAAACTTATCTTATCGGTTCAGTAAGTAAAATATAAAAAATGATTAGGAGATGAATTTAGAAGAAGTATTGAACTTTCGCCGGTCTGTGCGGAAGTTTGACAAAAGCAAACCGGTAGATCCGGAAAAGGTAAGACATTGTCTGGAACTGGCTGCGCTGGCTCCCAATAGCTCCAATATGCAGTTGTGGGAGTTCTATCAAATAACGGACCCGCAACTGATGGCGAAAATAACTCATGCCTGTCTTGACCAGTCGGCAGCGGCTACGGCTTCCGAAATCGTCGTCTTTGTCACCCGTCAGGATTTATATAAGAAACGTGCCCACTTCGTCCTTGACTTTGAAGAAGGGAACATCCGGCGGAACAGCCCGAAGGAACGCCAAGAGAAACGCATCAGGGACAGAAAGTTGTATTATGGTAAACTCATGCCCTTTATCTATGCCCGGTTCTTTGGCCTGTTGGGGCTTTTCAGGGTAATCTTGGCAAGAACTATCAGTCTGTTCCGACCTATGATGCTGGAAGTATCCGAGTGTGACATGCGTGTGACCGTAAATAAATCCTGTGCACTTGCCGCCCAAACCTTTATGATTGCCATGGCGAACGAAGGATACGATACTTGTCCGTTGGAAGGTTTTGACAGCAGACGGATGAAGAAACTATTGAAACTGCCTCATGGTGCAGGTATTAATATGGTCATACCTTGCGGCGTACGGGACGGAAACAAAGGTATTTGGGGAGAACGCGGCAGAGTTCCCTTCGATGAGGTTTATCATAGAATATAGGGTGGAGAAGGTATCTCTCAGAGTGGAGATTCACCGTCCGGGCACTTTGCCCAACGGCTTGCAAGTGGAAGATATAACCAATGGCACTTCGATGCCTCGTAATAACTTCCTCTTCGGCAATGCCATCTATCTTCTTCCTTATACCGGTGCAGGCAGTGGTATTATAGAGATATCCGCTGTAAATTTATGGAAAAAGAATGATTGGAGTAATATTCTAAAGAATTTCTGCAATATTTCTTTATTGCACGGACTGTTGGATTTGATATCATGGGCTCCGTCCGTTGGGCTGCACAGAGGTAACGAAATATCAATTATGGTTATTTTGTTTGTTTCAAATGTCGGTTTAACAAGGATATGTGGCGGGATTTTTTTAATTTTGCACCTGCAACTAATTAACAGATAAGAAAATGCCATTAAATTTACCCGATAAACTACCTGCCATCGAATTACTGAAAGAAGAGAATATCTTCGTTATTGATAATTCGCGTGCCAATGCACAGGATATCCGTCCGTTGAAGATTGTGATATTGAATTTGATGCCGTTGAAGATAACCACAGAGACGGATTTGGTGCGTTTACTTTCCAATACACCGCTTCAGTTGGAAATTTCGTTTATGAAACTCAAAAGTCATACTTCAAAGAATACACCGGTGGAGCACATGAAAGCCTTCTATCGTGATTTTGACTTGATGCGTAACGAAACGTATGACGGCATGATTGTGACCGGTGCTCCCGTTGAGCAGATGCCGTATGAAGAGGTGACTTATTGGAACGAAATCACGACTATTTTTGATTGGGCGCGTACTCATGTCACATCTACGCTTTATATTTGTTGGGCGGCACAGGCAGGGCTTTATCATTTTTATGGAGTACCTAAATATCCGTTGGATAAAAAGATGTTCGGCATCTTTGAACATCATGTCAATGTGCAGGGATTGCCTATCTTCCGTGGGTTCGATGATGTGTTTTTTGTACCTCACAGCCGTCACACCGAAGTGCGCCGTGAAGATATTATGAAGGTGAAAGACCTCACGTTGATAGCCGAATCGGATGATTCGGGAGTTTATATGGCAATGGCCCGCAACGGCCGTGAGTTCTTTATCACCGGACATTCCGAATATTCGCCTTATACGCTCGATACGGAATACAAACGCGATTTGGGCAAAGGGCTTCCTATTGAAATGCCGAGAAACTATTACCGTGGAGACAACCCGGATAATGCGCCTTTGGTGCGCTGGCGCGGACATGCCAACTTATTGTTCTCCAACTGGCTGAATTATTACGTATATCAGGAAACTCCATTTGATATAACTCAGATACGATGATTAGACAACGAAAGATAGAATTGCTGGCTCCTGCCAAGAACCTGGAGTGCGGTATGGCGGCTGTCGACCATGGTGCCGATGCTGTCTACATCGGCGCTCCCCGTTTTGGCGCACGTGCGGCGGCCGGAAATTCTTTGGAAGACATAGCGGTATTGGTGCAGTATGCTCATTTGTATAATGTGCGAATCTATGTGACTGTCAATACTATCCTTCGCGATGAAGAGTTGAAGGATACGGAAGAAATGATATGGGAGTTGTATCGTGCCGGTGTGGATGCACTGATTGTGCAGGATATGGGACTGTTGGAGTTGAACCTGCCGCCCATTCCTCTTCATGCCAGCACGCAGATGGATAACCGTACCCCCGAAAAGGTGAAGTTTCTGGCAGAGGCGGGGTTTCGTCAGGTTGTGTTGGCGCGTGAACTTTCGTTGCCCGAGATTGGCAAGATACATGAGGTGGTTCCCGAAGTGCCGCTTGAAGTGTTTGTGCACGGAGCACTGTGCGTCAGTTATAGCGGGCAGTGTTATGTCAGCCAGTCCTGTTTCGGGCGCAGTGCCAATCGGGGAGAATGTGCACAGTTCTGTCGCTTGGCGTTCGACCTGGTGGATGCGGATGGGAAAGTCATTGTGCGTAATAAGCATTTGCTTTCGTTGAAAGATCTTAATCAGAGTGAAGAACTCGAACAGTTGCTGGACGCCGGTGCTTCTTCTTTGAAGATAGAAGGGCGTTTGAAGGATGTTTCGTATGTGAAGAATGTGACGGCTTATTATCGCAAGAAATTGGATGCTGTCTTTAAACGTCGCACAGAATATATCCGTGCTTCGTCGGGAACGGTGAAAACGGACTTTAAGCCACAGTTGGACAAGAGTTTCAGTCGCGGGTTTACTAATTATTTCCTGTTTGAACGCAACAAGGATATCTTTTCTTTTGATACTCCGAAGTCGCTGGGCGAGGAGATGGGGACGGTAAAGGAAATCCGTGGAAACTATTTGACTGTGGCCGGGGTGAAATCGTTCAATAACGGTGATGGGGTGTGTTATCTGGATGAAGCCGGAAAATTGCAGGGTTTCCGCATTAATAGGGTGGAGAACAATAAACTGTTCCCGCAGGAGATGCCTCGTATCAAGCCCCGCACGCTGCTTTACCGTAACTTTGATCAGGAGTTTGACAAGCAGATGCAACGCAAATCCGCCGAACGCAAGTTGTCGGTTGCTCTGGTATTGGCGGAGAATAATTTCGGTTTTACGCTGACATTGACGGATGAAGATGATAACAGTGTCAGTGTGGTATTGGAGCGCGAGAAAGAATTGGCGCGCACTCCGCAGACCGATAATCTTCGTACCCAGTTGGGCAAATTGGGAAATACGCCTTTCGAACCGACAAGCATTGATATCGACTTTAGTGAGAATTGGTTTATCCCTGCTTCTGTCCTTGCCGAATTGCGCCGTTCGGGAGTAGAGAAACTTTTGGAAGCCCGCCGCATCAATTATCGCCGGGAATTATATAAATTGCCGGAGACACATCATTCTTTTCCGGTTTCAGAACTTACCTATTTGGGTAATGTGATGAATGACGGAGCTTATTCTTTCTATCAGAATCATGGGGTGCAACGCATTGCTCCCGCTTTTGAGAAAGTTCCGGTTGAGGATGCCGTATTGATGTTCTGTAAACACTGTTTACGATATAGCATGGGATGGTGTCCCACTTATCATAAGGTGCGTTCTCCTTATAAGGAACCTTACTGTTTGGTCAGTGCGGATGGAAAACGTTTCCGTCTGGAGTTTGACTGTAAGCATTGTCAAATGAAGGTGCTTTCTGCTTCGGGGGAGCCGAAAGTTTCTTCTTCTCATTAATATACCATGAACATTCTCCGCTATAAACCGAATCTGAAGAAATCGGGCTTCCAGTTTCCGACAGGGAATATAGTGGGGATGAAATGGGTATGGCTGCTTCCGTTGTCAGTACTCTTTTCTTTTTTCTTTTCCTGCCAATATCAGGTGCCTGACTTTTCTTTAAAAGGAGCCTCGCAGAAGACAAAAGATTCTGTGGACTATTTGATGGAGCATTATTATACGTTGAATAGTAATTTCGAAGTGACTTCGGATTCTCTGTTATTGCAGCAATTGCCGTTGATAGATGTGCTGCCGGTTTATAAAGGAGAGAAGCTGGTGGTGGCGGAGTTTATGGTTCAGGCTGCCGATACGGTGGATTCGGTGTGGGTTAAGGTGGCTCGCGACCAAGAGACAATGGGGTGGATTCGCGAGGGGGAATTACTCAAGAAAGTGGTTCCGGTTGATCCTATTTCACAGTTCATTCACCTGTTCAGCAGTTCCCATACGGTAGCTTTCTTTATTGTTCTGGCTTTGTTTGGCATGGGATATTTGTATCGGGCGATACGTAAAAAGCGTTTGCAGCTCATCTGGTTTAATGATATCGATAGTGTTTTTCCCAATATACTGACACTGCTCATGGCTACAGCCGCTACTCTTTATAGCAGTATTCAGCATTTTGTGCCGGGCACATGGGAGCAGTTTTATTATGCTCCTTCCCTTAATCCTTTGGATTTACCGTTTATTCTTTCGTTGTTTATGTTTAATGTGTGGGGCATTGTTCTGGTCGGGCTGGCAACATTGGACGAGTTGTTTCATCAAGTTCGCGTAGAGGCGGCTTTCTTTTATTTATTGGGATTGATGTCTTGTTGTATCTTTCTGTACTTGTTCTTTACATTTACCACTTATTACTACATTGGATATCCTTGTCTGGTGGTTTACGCCGTATGGATATTCAGAAGTATCAAACGTGCTTCTCATTATAAGTTCAGTTGCGGAAATTGTGGTGCAAAGATGAAATCGAAAGGTGTCTGTCCCCATTGCGGTGCTATCAATGAATAAGATAACGAGGGTGTGTCGAAACAAAAATAACCCTTCCGAAAAGTTACAGATTGTAACTACCAAACTTAAAAGAGCCGTATCGAACTCTGTCTCGAGTAATGATACGGCTCTTTCTCTTGCTTTTTAGGATGCTCAAGTTTCAGATTAAAAGTTCTTCTTTGGTTTAACTTAGTTTTGACACCCCTGGAACTTTTATCTTTTTGATGTTGAACTTCCTAGAAGTGATAACGCACGTCTACGCCGAGCTGCAATGGTTTGCTCCTTTGTTCAAAACCTCTTTCCATACTTTCAAAATAGAACGTGGTATAATCTTTATTGGTGAGGTTGCGTCCCCAAAAGTCTATCTGTAAAGCTTTTGCCTGTAAAGAGATACGTCCGTTCAAGGTACCGTAAAAACTTTGTGATACATCGTTCTTTTCTGTCCAGTAAATCTTTCCGGCACCGGTATAGTTGAGGCCGACAGTCAGGCTCTGTGCCCACTTGTTTCCACCAAGGAAGAAACTGTAATTGGCGCCCACATTCATGGTATGGCGTGGGACGAATGGAACGTAATGGCCGCTATAATCGATGTTCTCGTCTGACGAGCTCTTTCCGGCATCGTACTTCTTGAAGGTAGAGTGAGTATATCCGTAGCTTCCGTTCAAACTGAGATTTCTATTGACGGATGCGGTCAGGCTGACTTCCGCACCATAGCTTTCACTGCTTCCTGCATTGACCATCATACGTCCCAGTCCGCTTTCTACAAACTTGGCAATCTGCTGGTCGCGGGTATCCATATAGAAGGCGGCCAGGTCAGTTTTCAACTTACCGCCGAACAGACTGAGATGTGAACCGATTTCGTAGTTCCAACTATATTCGGGCTTGTAGGTTACGAGGTTTTTTATTTCATCGTCGCTGACAGCACTTCCTGCACCCGGACGTTGTTTTAATGCGCTTTGCAATAACTCGGAGAACATCTGTATATTGTAACCGCCGCTGCGGAAGCCACGGCTGACAGTCGCATAGATATTATTCTGCTTGTTAAAGTCATATTTCAAAGCGAATTTAGGTAACAACTGTACATGGTCATCATCCAGCTTGCCTATAAACTCAGCTGCCTGTTCCATCGGTTTTCCCATCGGCTTTCCCGCCATATACATCTGAATGTTCATGGCTGCCGAAGAATTATAGTCTATCTTGTTCTTTTCGTAGTCCAGACGCAGCCCAACGGTAGCAGACAGATTCTCGAATAATAAATGGTTGAAAGTGGACTGATGGAAAATAGCTGCCCCCAATACCGGAGTGTCGAAGATGCCGGGTACGGGCATTGTCTCGCTCAATATCTTCAAGTTGATGGGCATCCCCGATGAGGCCATTCCCTTATTGATATTATTTTCCAGCCATTGGATTCCTTCGGATTGGAAGGTGACAGGAGCATCGGTATGCAGCCATTGATAAAAGCCGCTTGCACCGGTTACCCAAATCCAGCGTTGGTTCTTTTTGCTCTTGAAGGTAATCTCTTCGCTCAGGGTATTGATACGTTGTTTTTGTTCTATGTTGTAGATGTCGACAGGCAGGAAGTCCTGATCCAGATACATACGGTCGGTCAGGTTCTGATATCCTGTCACGGCATTCATGATGAAACTGTTGCCCTGATATTCTATGTTCAGCCCAGTGTTGAACAGTCCGCGGCGGTAACCGCAGTCACGGTTATAGCTGATTTTTCCGATATGTTCTTTGTATTCTTCTTTACTTTTATTCAGGGCTCCCGTATAGTAATAAGGATAGCCGCCTTCATCGCTATAGTCGTAACCAATCGTAAAGTCCAGTTTTAAATTGTCTGAAGGCAGCCAGATGGCACGGATTCGTCCGCCTCCGGCTTCCATGTTATCAATTTTCTTTCCGTTATATGCATTGCGGAAGAAGCCGTCCGAACCTTCATAATAGCCCCCTGCCGAGAAAGCAAAGTGTTCATTCCAACGGTGATAATGTGTCAGTGAGGCGCTACGGTAATTGCTTTTGCTGCCGTAACTCAGTTTCACATCAGTCCCCTGATAAGAGAATGGCGAACGGGTATGTACTTTAATCAGCCCCCCCATCGTGTTGCGTCCATATAATGTACCTTGAGGTCCGCGAAGGATGTCGATACGTTCTATGTCATAGAAATTAAAGTCGAACGCAGACTTGTCTATATAAGGAATGTTGTCTACATACAATCCTACAGCCGGAGTGTTGATGCGTGAACCGATTCCACGGATATAGACTGCGGAAGTGATTTTTGAGCCATAATCGGGCATAAAGAAATTCGGAACCAAAGCACTTACATTTTTCAGTGTCGTAATCTGATTGGCTTGCATGTCTTTCTGTGAAATCAAAGAGACTGCATTGGGAAGCTCTCTTAGCTTGCCGGTTTCTTTGGGTGAAGCAATGACGACCACTTCTTCAATATCAATCACTTTAGTTGTATCTTTGGGAAGTGTGTTGATGTCTTCTGCGAGCGCTGTCGCAGACAGTAGACAAGTCGTTGCCAGTAATAGGTTTCTTTTCATATTTATTGTTTGGTTTGAGTAGTATTGTAATTCATTTGCAAAGTAAGGGCAAACGAATGGTTTGTACAATCCTCATTTATTAGGATTTTAAATTTTGTCGGCTTCTATATAGCCGTTCATTACGGCATAGACGGTGAGTCCGGATACAGACTTGATGCCCAGTTTCTCTGTTATATTCTTGCGATGGGAAATGACGGTGGTCAGGCTGATGTTTAGTTTGTCGGCTATCTCTTTATTGATGAGTCCTTTGGTGATGAGTATCAGCACCTCAATTTCACGGGCGGATAATTCATGCTCCGTTTTAGGCATTTGTGTTTCCGGATGCGCGGCATGGGTTCTTGCCTGATGACCATACTTGCGCAGTTGGAGGATATCTTTTATCAACGATTCTTCATCCTGATAGATGTTCAACTTAGGTACACCGGCTAGTTGGGGCTGACTGTCACCGCCTGCCAATACAATGGTTTTAGGCTTGCGGGGAAGAAAGAAGGAGGTATGTTCAAAATAAATTTGAGCGGAGATGAAATAGTGCGCATACATGTCCGGCGTATCGTCCACCAGTTCGCCAAAAGAATGGAAGATACGGATAACAGCCGTCGGAATCATTCCTTGCAGAATGTTCTGTAACCCCAGACAAGTGAGGGTATTAGGGTCTATTATGGCTATCTCGGGATGGGGCATATTCATTGTTTGTTGCAAAGATACATATCTTTTAGTTAAAATAATCTGTGAATGGGAGAAATGTTACTCGGGCAGGTGAATTTGTGCAACTTACTCTCTCTCTTATTTGTTATTATATCAATAATATAACTTAAAACCTTAACATTATGAAATATGATATAGCAATAATAGGCGGAGGGCCTGCCGGATATACTGCTGCGGAATGTGCGGCAGCCGGAGGGTTGAGAACTGTTGTATTCGAGAAAAAGGCAATTGGCGGTGTGTGTCTGAATGAAGGATGTATTCCCACCAAAACACTTCTGTATTCGGCCAAGCTACTTGATTATGCCAAAGGAGCCGGAAAATACGGCATTTCCGTGCCCGAAGGGGTAGGGTTTGATATGGAGAAGATGATTGACCGTAAAGACAAGGTGGTGAAGAAGTTGACCGGTGGAGTGAAAATGACCGTACAATCTTATGGCGCCGAATTGGTGGAGAAGGAAGCGATTATCGAGGGTGAAAGTAATGGGAATATCCGTATTGTTGCCGGTGGTGAAGTGTATGAAGTGACTTATTTACTGGTGTGTACCGGCTCGGAGACGGTCATTCCACCCATAAAAGGCTTGTCAGAACTTGACTATTGGACTTCCAAAGAGGCTCTGGAGAGCACTTCTCTGCCTCAGTCGCTTGCCATTATTGGCGGCGGAGTGATAGGGATGGAATTCGCTTCTTTTTATAATAGTATGGGGGTGAAGGTCAGTGTCATTGAAATGATGCCCGAGATATTGGGGGCGATGGATAAAGAAACCAGTGCCATGCTGCGGACTGAATATCAGAAAAGAGGAATCAAGTTTTATCTGGGTTCTAAGGTAACGGAAGTCGGCGGTGCCGGTGTTACCATTGAGAAAGAGGGCAAGTCGTCTGTTGTAGCGGCGGATAAGATATTGGTGAGTGTCGGCAGGAAGGCCAATATAAATAAGGTGGGTTTGGATAAACTGAATATTGAACTTTTGCGCAATGGGGTAAAGGTGGACGAACACATGCAGACTTCTCATCCGCGGGTGTATGCTTGTGGTGATATTACCGGGCATTCCATGTTGGCACACACTGCTATTCGTGAAAGCGAAGTCGCCATTAATCATATTTTGGGGGTGGCAGACCGGATGAACTATGATTGTGTGCCGGGAGTGGTTTATACGAATCCCGAACTTGCCGGAGTGGGAAAGACCGAAGAGGAGTTGAAAGCTGCCGGTATACGTTTTCATATACAGAAATTGCCCATGGCTTATTCGGGACGTTTCGTTGCTGAAAATGAAACAGGGAACGGACTGTGCAAACTGATTCTGGATGAGAATGACCGGGTAATCGGCTGTCATCTGTTGGGGAATCCTGCCTCCGAAATAATTATTGTGGCAGGCATTGCCATTCAGCATGGCTTTACGGCAGAAGAGTTTCAGAAAACAGTTTTTCCGCATCCCACGGTGGGAGAGATTTACCACGAAACACTCTTTGCCTGATGTTTTGCATTGATAACCGCTGCACGGATGTTTATTTTAACCTGGCGGCTGAAGAATATCTCTTGAAGCGGAAGGAGGAGGACTATTTTATGATATGGCAGTCCGAGCCATCGGTGGTGATAGGTAAAAATCAGGCTCTGCAGATGGAAGTGGACGAGGACTTCAGGCAGATGAACGGTATCCGTCCGGCACGCCGCTTTTCGGGAGGCGGGGCTGTTTACCATGACTTGGGAAATGTAAACCTCACTTTTATAGAAACAGATTCCCGACCTGACTTTAAATACTATCTGCAACGGGTAATCGATTTCCTGGATTATCTCGGGATAAGGGCTGATGCCGATGAACGGATGGGGATTTATGTCGACAACAAAAAGGTTTCGGGCAGTGCCCAGTGCATTCATAAGGACAGGGTAATGTATCATTGCACTTTATTGTTTTCCACAGATTTGGTTGCATTGAATGCCGTATTAAGGAGCAGACCGAAGGGAGACGGGCGGATTCCCGGATTGCGGGAGGCGCGTGCGATTTCTTCTGTGCATAGCGAAGTGGTCAATCTCAGTCATTTTGTAGATAGCACGGTAAGCCTGAAACGCTTCATCTGTCTTCTGTTCCGCTATTTCCTTGCTGAAGAAGAGTCAAACGGCATTTACCGTTTTACCGCAGAAGACCGTCATGCCATAGAAGCGATTCGGACAGATAAATATGCGGATGAGGGATGGATATTCCATCGGTCAGCCTTAAAAAAAGATTTAACTTAAAACTTTATGTTTCAGTGGCTTGTTAGTCTGTCATGGGAAACAAAAACTAAAATTCACTCTATATGTCAAGATTCGAAATAAAAATGCCTAAACTGGGCGAGAGTATTACCGAAGGAACAATTATATCCTGGTCGGTAAAGGTGGGTGACACTGTTCAGGAGGACGATGTGTTGTTTGAGGTGAACACTGCCAAGGTGAGCGCGGAGATTCCTTCTCCGGTAGCCGGAAAAGTAGTGGAGATATTGTCTAAGGAAGGGGACACGGTACCTGTCGGTACGGTAGTCGCTATTGTAGATATGGATGGTGAGGAAGAGCAACCGGAGACTTCCGGTGCGGATGAAGCTCCTCAGTCGTCCGAACCGGAAACCCCTGAAGCGGCGGCTTCTGTTGTCCGACAGGAAGTGCCGAAGGCGATGGCTGTCCGGAAGGAAGACGAACGTTGGTATTCGCCGATTGTACTCCGGTTGGCACAAGCGGCACATCTGTCGCAAGAAGAACTGGACAAGATACCGGGCACAGGATATGAAGGTCGGTTGAGCAAGAAGGATATAAAGAATTATATCATGCAGAAGGAGCAGGGAGGTGTATCGCGTCCGGCTCAGACAGCTCCGGCAGAACCTGTTAAAACGGTTCCGGTTACTCCTGCTCCAGCGGCGGGTGCGGCAAAAACAAACTCCGTTCCTGTCTCCCCGGCCGCAGGCGATGTGGAAGTGAAGGAAATGGACCGCGTGCGTAAGATGATTGCCGACCACATGGTTATGTCCAAACACACTTCTCCGCACGTGACCAATGTGGTGGAGGTAGACGTTACCAGACTGGTGAAGTGGCGTGCCGCCAACAAGGATGCGTTCTTCCGTCGGGAAGGCGTGAAACTCACTTATATGCCTGTCATAACGGAAGCCGTAGCCAAGGCGCTTGCTGCTTATCCGCAGGTAAATGTTTCTGTAGAAGGTTATAATATCTTGTTCAAGAAGCATATCAATATCGGCATTGCCGTTTCGTTGAATGACGGAAATCTGATTGTCCCCGTCGTGCATGACGCTGACCGCTTGAATCTGAACGGTCTTGCCGTGGCTATCGATACATTGGCCGGCAAAGCGCGTGACAATAAACTGATGCCTGATGACATTTCGGGCGGAACCTTTACAATAACCAACTTCGGAACCTTCAAGTCTCTGTTTGGCACACCGATTATCAATCAGCCGCAAGTGGCCATTCTGGGTGTGGGGTATATCGAAAAGAAGCCTGCGGTAATCGAGACACCCGAAGGCGATGTGATTGCGGTCCGTCATAAGATGTATCTTTCCTTGTCTTATGATCACCGTGTGGTGGACGGTATGTTGGGAGGGCAATTCCTCTATGCCGTCAAGGAGTATCTGGAAAATTGGAAAGACTAATATCAATAAGTAATGAGTATGGAAAAATATAATATAAAGACCACGGATACCGATACCCTGAAGAGGTGGTATCATCTGATGGTATTGGGGCGTGCACTCGACGAGAAAGCACCTTCCTATCTGTTGCAATCACTGGGGTGGTCGTATCATGCCCCTTATGCCGGACATGATGGCATTCAACTGGCCATCGGGCAGGTCTTCCGTCGGGGAGAAGACTTCCTGTTCCCTTATTATAGGGATATGCTTACCGTGCTTTCTGCGGGGATGAGTGTAGAAGAACTTATCTTGAACGGCATTTCAAAAGCCACAGACCCAAGTAGCGGCGGACGCCACATGTCCAATCATTTTGCCAAACCCGAATGGCATATCGAAAATGTTTCTTCCGCTACCGGAACGCATGATTTGCATGCGGCGGGCGTAGCGCGTTCGATGGTTTACTACGGACATAAAGGAGTGGCAATCACTTCACACGGAGAGTCGGCCTCTTCCGAAGGCTATGTATACGAAGCCGTGAACGGTGCCTGTCTGGAACGCTTGCCCGTCATCTTTGTGTGGCAAGACAATGGTTATGGCATCTCTGTTCCGAAGAAAGATCAGACAGCCGCCCGAAAAGTAGCCGACAACTTTTCTGGTTTCAAGAACCTCCGGATTATTCATTGCAACGGTAAAGATGTCTTCGACTCAATGAATGCCATGACGGAAGCCCGCGAGTTTGCCATAGCCAACCGTATGCCTGTCATCGTGCATGCCAACTGTGTGCGTATCGGTTCGCATTCCAATTCGGACAACCATTCTCTGTATCGTGATGAAAACGAGTTGGCTTATGTCAAGGAGGCCGATCCGCTGATGAAATTCCGCCGGATGTTGCTTCGTTACAAACGACTGACAGAAGAGGAACTCCAACAGATAGAAGCTGCTGCCAAGAAAGAACTGTCCGCAGCCAATCGCAAGGCTCTTGCTGCTCCTGATCCCGATCCGAAAAGCATCTTTGATTATGTCTTGCCCGAACCTTACCAGCCGCAGAAATATAAAGACGGTATCCATGACCATACCGAAGGCGAGAAGGCTTTCATGGTGACTGCCATCAATACTACGCTGAAAGAAGAGTTCCGCCATAATCCCGATACTTTTATTTGGGGGCAGGATGTGGCCAATAAAGACAAAGGCGGGGTATTCAATGTAACAAAGGGAATGCAACAGGAGTTTGGCGATGCCCGTGTGTTCAGTGCCCCCATTGCCGAAGACTATATTGTGGGCACAGCCAACGGCATGTGCCGTTTCGACCCTAAGATTCACGTTGTGGTGGAAGGTGCTGAGTTTGCCGACTATTTTTGGCCTGCCATCGAGCAATATGTGGAGTGTACTCACGAATACTGGCGCAGCAACGGCAAGTTTGTTCCCAATATCGTGCTGCGACTGGCGTCGGGCGGTTATATCGGCGGCGGTCTGTACCATTCGCAAAATATAGAGGGGGCACTGACCACACTGCCCGGTGCGCGTATCGTCTGTCCGTCTTTTGCCGATGATGCGGCGGGACTGTTACGCACCGCTATGCGTTCGCGTGGCTTCACTTTATATCTTGAACCGAAAGCATTGTATAATTCCGTTGAGGCGTCTGCCATCGTTCCCGAGGGCTTTGAAGTGCCGTTTGGTAAAGCGCGTATCCGCCGCGAAGGAACAGACTTGAGTATGATAACTTATGGTAACACGACCCATTTCTGTCTTTCGGTGGCAGAACGTTTGGCACAAGAGGGCTGGAGTGTGGAAGTGATTGACGTCCGTTCCCTTATCCCTTTGGACAAGGAGACCATTTATGAGTCGGTGAAAAAGACAAGCAAAGCGATGGTGGTGCACGAAGACAAAGTGTTTTCCGGCTTTGGTGCAGAGATTGCCGCCGGCATCGGTACGGAGATGTTCCGCTATCTGGATGCGCCTGTGCAGCGTATAGGGTCTACATTTACGCCGGTAGGTTTCCATCCTGTCTTAGAGAAAGCTATCCTTCCTTCAGAAGACAAGATTTATGAGGCAGCCAAAACACTATTGGCATATTGATAGCTAAAAAGAAGATGTCTGAATTTTAAATAGATTAAGAATGAAAACAATAGGATTATTTTATGCGATGAACGCAGCCAAGACTTCCCATATTGCCGAGAAAATACGTGAAGACCTTGGCGGTGTGAAGGTGACGGAAGTGGTATTAATAGAACGTGCCTGGCAGAATGACTTTCAGGCGTACGACAATATGATAGTCGGTGCTTCCACTTGGTTCGACGGAGAACTCCCTACATACTGGGATGAGTTGATACCCGAGTTGGAGACACTTGATTTGAAAGGAAAGAAAGTTGCTGTTTTCGGGCTTGGCGACCAGAAGAACTATTCCGATAATTTTGTGGATGGTATGGGGATATTGGCACAATCGGTTGAAGAGGCCGGGGGGATTTTGATTGGGGCCACAGAAACCCGGGACTATGTTTTTAATGATTCCCGGGCTTTGCGTGATGGAAAATTCATCGGTTTGCCTTTGGATGAGGACTATGAAGCCGATAAAACCGATGTCCGTATAGAGGAGTGGTTGGAACGGATAGTTCCTGAACTAAAATAGTTTTCGTTTTCATTATGCCTGATTCGGATGCCACCAAGGGATAGGAATATATCTGCATCCGCCGTTATCTCCGGAGTGCTGGTTCCTGCTGGTCCGGATAATGATGAGTCATGAACCGGCGGATTACGTTCCCTTTGCCGGAATGACTAACGTGCGGTAGACAAGCACACGGGCGTCCGGTGAAAGTGTGACGGTGAAACAATTGCCGGTTGCTTCGTTCAAGGTGCCTTGCCACCAGGCGGTCAATTGGCGGTCACAGATTGGCCAATGCAGACCAGATGTGGAGATCGTGCCGGAAGGGGAAAGGGAGAAAAGGGATACTTGTATACCTGGTTTGCTTTTAAGTGTTGTTGTTTGTAAAAGCGGGGTAAAAAGTCCGTAATCCGAGAGAATCTCAATTCGTCGGAAAAGAGGAGCATGTTCTATCAGCAGTGAGATATTCCCTAATGTATGGTCTTCACGTAATCCGGTTGCTCCCAATATCAAGACTTCCTGCTGACCGGATTGGTGGG
>OFGR01000775.1_pt1 | contig 29432 bp, 40 predicted proteins | sample 1521811 | NCBI WGS metagenome assembly OFGR01 (sample SAMEA3504098, study PRJEB24116) | mouse gut metagenome | biome: mouse gut; feature: mouse-associated habitat; material: faeces | place: Denmark | collected 2011
CCGCCGTCGTGTCGCGGGTTTCGGTCACTGAGGTCGTCTGTGATTGCTCCGAGGTCGATTTCCGAGTTGACGCGCAGCTTGTAAAGAACAGGGCAGCCGTCGGAATGAGGACAAGCAGAAGCAGCCTCCACTGCTTTACGCAGCCGGGCCATTTCTCTCTTGGTAGAGGCCATCTCACGCTTGTTGGCCTGAAGATCCTCTCGTGTTGCATTGAGTTCATCTTTTAAGGGTTTGACGATGTTTTCGACAAGGATACGGGTGGCATTCTCGGTGTTCGTGATATGTACCGTCTCAGCGTCAGCTCTCGCTTTCTCGGCATCGGCATTGGCTTTGCGCACGGTGGCCTTGAGAGTGATCACACCCACTACCATCGCGAGGAAACCACCGCCAAGGAGTATGTTGAGTATTTCGCTGAATGTCATTGCCACTCGTTTTTATGTCGTTATTATTATGCGGCCTGGTTAATGCCTATTGATTTGAGCCACTTCTGCACATCGAAGCTCGGACAGGCTTTGGCAGCCACCTCATTGTGGCCGATGATGCGCACATGGGGGAAGCGGCGGTGGAAGTCCTTCACATAGGCCTCCATTGCTTTGAGCTGCGCCGCAGTGCGGGTGTCTTTCGGCTTCATCGCCCTGTCGCATCCTCCGGCATACACCACATGGCGGCTGACGGAGTTGTAGCCTTTGGCTCCGTTGGTGAGTTCCCACGGATCTACGTTGGCATCCTCGTTGTTGTCAACGAGGCGCTCTACCATGCCATCGAGGTGAATAAGGTCGGTATAGCCCACCTGCTTCCAACCGCGACCACCGGCCGACACCGGGCTGAGGTGCATCCGCCGTATATCGGCGGGTGGCACCTAGCGCCCTTCAGGTGTCGCGGTGCAGTGCAGTACAAGATACTTGAGCTTCGCCATTACTCGGTTGTTTCAGGTTTCTTGACATTGGCGGCCTTGAGAGCGGCCGAGAACTTGGGTGTGGCGCGGGAGTCGAGCACGACGAGTTCCTCGCCGAAGGCGATATTGGTGTCGGCCATCATGAGCAGCTTGAAGAAGTAGAGCTCAGAGGCATTGGCATACTTGTCGATCTGGATCACGTTCTCGTCGTTCTGCAGATTGACGGCGGCGAAGAAGTTGCCGTCCGCATCGGGGGAACAGAGGGTGGCGATGATTAGACCTTCGGGCCAGGAGGCGACAGTCTCGATGGTGATTCCCTTGTAGCGCTTGCGGTTGATCTCCGTCTCGCTGGCGTTCTTGGCCTCGCGTTCGGTGAGTTCATCATCATACTTGTCGAAGTCCTCGACGCTCATGATGATGCGGAGGTTGGGATTCTCGCGCATTGCCTTGGGGATAGCCTTGCGCACGGCCTTGAGTTTATCGACCATCGTGGTCGCCTTGGAATCGTCAGCGAGGATATAGTCGGGAGACTTGGCGGCCTGGATGAGAATACCGTTCATGAGTTTGTTATCATCATTGCCCTCGGCATATTCGCCGTTGACGTAGTGATGGCCGAGCTCGAACTGTACCTGCTTGGAGAGTGCGTCGAGAAGTGCATTCTGACCTTCGGGAGGGAGTTCACGGAACACGAGGTTGCCATCCGGTTGCCACTTGCGCCATACATGCTCGAACTGGCGGGGATTGAACACTGTGAAGGCCATGAAGTCGTGGGGCGTAAGAATCGCCTCCGACCAGTTGAAGTCGCCCTTGGAATCCTCTATTGTAGGATTCTCCTTGCGTTTCTGGAGCATCTTCCCGGTCTTGAGGCGAGGGATGCTGATGCTCTTCGACACGCCGGGGATAACCATGATAAGACCCTTGCCTACAAGCTCATTGCCCGTGGCTGCCACGGTGAGGATGCGTTCAAGTACCTCACCGTTGTAATTGGTATTGTCTACTTTGATTGCCATTGCTGATAATGGATTTAAGTGTTATTATTTCTTGAGGTTGGCGCGGATCTCGTCCATACGCTCCTCCCACGGACTCTTGGTCGGGGCCGAAGTCGGTGCGGGGTCGGTGGAAAGAGTGCCACTGAGTTTGACAGCCGGCGTCATGGCAGCGAGGGTGGTGTTGAGATCTTCGATGCCGACCTTTTTGCCGAGGCCGATAAAGTGGTCTTTCTGGTCAGCGGTGATCTTCTTAGCTTGGATGGCCGCATCGACAGCGGTGGTGATCTGAGCGAGTTTGAGGTCATCGTTTTCCTTGCGCATCTTCTCAGCCTCATCCTTCGATGACTTGAGTTCCGCGAGTTTGGCGTTCACTGTAGCCTCGTCTGCCGTTTCCGGCAAGCCCAGAGTAAGGGCGATTTGCTTGAGTTCCATTTGCGGTTGATTGTTATTTGGGTTATTGTTTAGCAGGGGAAGAGGGCAGTCGCTCCCGTTTCCGAGCGTTATTTGTGTTCCGTCCTTACGCAGCACTATGGCATCATCGTTGGCACCAATGTCAACCACCGATACCTCATATATCCGGCTTTTTGTAACTGTCGGGCGTGTCTGTCCCTCGACGAGATGCTCGGCCTCCTTACTGGTCTCCAGTACATCAAAACCGATGCTTACCATACGGAGTGAGCCGAATTCCCACTGCTTCTTGCACTGTTTCGACAATTCCGTAGCCTCGTCAAAGCACGGCTCTCCGGTTATTTCCCCGTCCTCGACGCGGATATCCTTCATGTAGCCGATTACCTTGCCGCGCTCGTGCATATAAAGCAGGAGCGGATTGCGCTCATATTGCGATACATCCACCCCGGAGGTCAGCACACGGTATCCGTAGCTGTTGAGGGTGTCGTTTGTCAGTCTAACTCTTTTGCCCATGTCTGTGCGATAATGATTTTCGATGCAAGTTTACGCCGATAATCACCTATGCTCCAAAAAAGTGTGCAATGGTTGCACACTTGTATGCAATGGTTGCACACTTTTTTTGAACCCACCGCTTTTACACCCACCTTTGCACCGTATTAACCGCATTATCGCATATTCAGATATGGCAACAAAGCAGGAAATCGAAAATAAAAAATCATTGGCTCGTGCACTGTTCATGTCCGGCATGGAGATGACAGAGATTGCTGATAAGGTAGGCGTGTCGCGCGTTTCAATCTCAAAATGGTGTAATGCCGACGGTTGGAAAGAGGCTCGTGCAGCCAAAAACATCACCCGTCAGGAACTGACGAATAAACTGCTCGGTGTAATCTATAAACTGCTTGAGCAGATTGATGAAAAAGACGACATTAACGCAGCCGGCCTTGCAGACAAGCTGTCCAAACTTGCTGCCGTGGTTGAGAAACTTGATAAGAAAGCCAATGTCATAGATGCCATAGAGGTATTCATGGCGTTCTCTCGTTGGCTCGAATACCGTGCTGCCACCGATCCTGATGTGACACCGGAACTTATAAAGGCCATCAACAAATACCAGGATAGATATATCATCGAGTCCATGGGCTCAAATTCTCTGAAATGATATGGCAACCGCTGCTGAATTAAAAAAAGCATACGAGGAATGGAAAGAGCATTGCAAAAATGTCCAATCCATGACCCAATTGTCATTGAAGACAACCAAGGAGACTCCAGCCCAAAAAGATAAGCGCATAAAATATCTGCTATCGCATTATGATGCGTTCTGCGAATATTACTTCCCCCATTACTTGACAATCAAGGATAAGGTCACTGGAGCCGTGGTACGCATAGCGCATAATGCGCCGTTTCATTCAAAGGCAGCAAAAATGATCCGGGAGAATGCCAATCTGAAGGCTGTGTTTCAGTGGCCTCGTTTTCATGCAAAATCAACTCATATAGGCGTATTCATTCCTATATGGCTTATGGTCATGCCTGAACCTCTCATACATTTTATGGTGACAGTCAATGCATCTGAGGATGGCGCGAAAAAACTGCTTGGGGATCTTCAAGCAGAGCTGGAATTCAATCAGCGACTCATCGCTGATTTCGGCAAATTCAAAAATTTAGGGTCATGGACCGATGGGGAGTTCAAAACTCAAAAAGGCATCAAGTTTCTCGCTGTAGGTCGCGGACAGTCCCCTCGTGGTTTGAGGGAACGAGAAAACCGCCCGGACTATATTCATATTGACGACATCGATGAAGACCGCCGATGCTTGAATGAGTCGCTTATTCGACAGGATGTCGAATGGGTATGGTCGGCTTTATTCGGAACAATGGATGCCGGTCGAGGTCGTTTCATCATAGTCGGCAATCTAATATCCAAATGTTCTGTTCTTGCGAATCTTGCAAAGAATAAGAAGATGCACGTATCTATAATCAAGGCTGTCGACAAAGATGGTAATCCTGTATGGCCTGATAAATGGTCTAAGGAAGAAGCCCAAGACTATGCCGAGACTGTAGGGTATCGTGTATGGCAGAAAGAAATGATGCACAACCCAATCAGCGCAGGTTCAATATTCCGACACGACTGGATCAGGTTCAAGCGTCTGCCCAAACTGGAGAAATACGAGATACTTGTTTGTTACACCGACCCCTCGTTCAAATCCACCTCCGCCAATGACTACAAGGCATCGCGCCTGTGGGGCAAGATTGGCACTGAACTGCATCTGATTGACTGCTATGTGCGACAGGACACTGTGTCCGGCATGGTACGGTGGCTCTATGATTTATATGAGCGTACACGCGACCGGGTCGCAATCTCCTTCTTTATGGAGGCAAACTTCATGCAGGACATCATTCTTGATGAGTTCGCTGCCGAAGGAAATCTGCGCGGTTATCAGTTACCGCTGCTACCCGACAAGCGCAAGAAGCCGGAGAAGATCCAGCGCATCGAGGCGATATCCCCGTTGTGGGAGCGTGGCTTCGTATTCTACAATGAGGCGTTGAAGGACTCACCTGACATGCAGGTAGGCATTGAACAGACTCTCGCTCTCGAGCGTGGCTCACGGGTACACGATGACGCTCCCGATGCTGATGAGGGTGCTATATGGTATCTGCAGCGCAATACCCGGCAATCGACTTTCAAACCGGTGTTGGTTCCACGACCGCACCCTAAAAATATGTGGTGATGTTTATCGACAAGGAAGATTACAAAGTGGTCATCGGTGATGCTGCTTTCAAAGTTATATCACAGGCTGACCCGGACACCGTCGCCAATGCTGAATTCGAGGCGGTGGAGGAGATGTCGGGCTATCTGCGCCCGGTATATGATACTGAGGCAATTTTCTCGGCTACCGGCAATGCCCGCAACCGGCTTGTGGTTATGTACACCGCTGACATAGCACTATACCATCTGTCCGCTGCCCTCCCTCAAAAGATGGGCGCGGAAATACGCAAGGAGCGGTACGACCGGGCTATAAAATGGCTTGAGGGGGTACAGGCCGGGCGCATCGTACCTGACCTGCCTCTAATTGAGGATACCGACGGCAACGGCGCCGCTGTCGGTACATCCTGGCACTCGGCGTCCAAACTCAATCACGACTGGTGACTATGGGCAAAAGAAATAACCGCACATTATCCAAGCAGCGAAAGGCGGAGGCTGAGAAACGCTCTGCCCTGATAATGGAACTGTACCGCACATCGGAGCGCCTTGCACAGAGCGACATCGAAAAATGGCGCTCGGCATGGCAGTCGGCTATCGACGTGCGTAATCCCAATCGTCTCCGGCTGCTTGACATTTACCGTGACGCTATGATTGACTCCCACCTCTCCGGCTGTATCCAGCAGCGCGTGGGATTCGTAATGTCGCGCTCGTTCAAACTTGTTAACGAGAGGGGTGACGCCGATGACAATGCACTGCACCTTCTCGATCAGGCATGGTTCAAAGATCTATGCCGCTATTGCCTTGAGTCCAATTGGTACGGTCATTCACTCATAGAACTCGGTGATGTTATAAAAGACGGCGATGGCTGTCCCACTTTCAGCGGTGTCAGGCTTATCCCTCGCCGGCATGTTATCCCTGAATATCACCGCGTGGTGTCCCATGTCGGCTACACATGGCAGAATGGTATCGATTACCGGGAGCGTCCCTGGGCAGACTGGCTTATCGAGGCGGGGCAACCTGACGACCTCGGGCTGCTGCTCAAAGCAGCGATGCATACCATACCCAAAAAGCACGCCCTCGTATTTTGGGATAACTTCGCCGAGATATTCGGTATGCCCTGGCGCATCGCCCGGACATCAACCCGCGACCCCAAAGAATACAAGCGTCTCCAGGACATCGTGTTCAACGGAGGCCGCGGAATGGGTGCCGTCACCGGCATGGAGACGGAGATTCAATTTGTGGAGTCCGGCAAGGGTGATGCATTCAACGTATATGACAAGCGCATCGACCGCGCCAACTCGGAAATTTCCAAACTGGTAATCGGACAGACCATGACCATCGAGGATGGCAGCTCCCTCTCGCAGTCGCAGACCCACCTTCAGGTGTTCGAGAACCTGGTTGAGTCTGACCGCGACAAACTACGCGATATGGCTAATAACAAGCTGCTCCCTCTTATGGTATTGCACGGATTCCCGGTCAAAGGGCTACGCTTTGAGTGGGACGATGCTATCGATTACACCCCCGAACAGCAGGTGGCATACGAGACTATGATTGCCGACCGATACGAGGTGGATCCATCATACTTTGCCGACAAATACGGTATGCCGGTGGGTGAGCGAAGGAACCCGGTGGCACTTCCTGACCATACTGAAGATGACAAAGAAGATAAGCCGGAGGGTGACGATAAACGACAGCACTCTTTTTTCGATTAGGCCCCTCTGACTACGAGGGGCTGCACCGCCGGTACGCTTCACTCTTGGCAGACTATCCGGAACTGGAGACTCTTGCCAAACCGGGTGATGATATGCGCCGCAAACTGTCATCGCTATTTGAGGGTATGATGCGCTCTCTTTTCAACGAAGATGGCGCGGAGTTCCGTGTCGAGCTTGTGGCTGATCCGGCTGTGCAGGAGTTTGTCGGCACACATGCGTCGGCTCTTGACTCGGCTTTTGAAAAGGTTGAGATGTCAGAGGCCATGCGCCGGAGGCTTACGCGTTCCAATTACATCTTTTCCGGCATGAAGGCGTTCCATGAGCTTAACGAAGCTTTCCCTTCATTGCTTGATGAAAATGGCAATCGAAAGTCGTTTGAACGGTTTTTGAACGACGTTCAAACGATAAACAAAACCTATAATGCCAATTATCTCCGCGCCGAGTATAATTTTATCGCAGGGTCTGCGGAGATGGCCGCGCGATGGGAGTCATTCATGCAGGATGGTGACCGTTACCACCTCCAGTATCGCACACAGCGTGATGACAAGGTGCGTCCGGAACATGCCACTCTTGACCGTGTGACCTTGCCTCCTTCAGACTCATTCTGGGAGGAGTTTTATCCGCCTAATGGTTGGAACTGCCGATGTACTGTGGTGCAAGTGCGTAAATCAAAATGTCCGGCCACCAATCATGATGAAGCAATGCGACTGGGAGACGAGGCCTTGCAACGCGACTCCAAAGGCATCTTCCGCTTCAATGCCGGCAAGGAAGGCAAGTCGGTTCCGGATTATAATCCCTATACCATACGCCTATGCCGGGACTGCGATGTTGCCAAAGGTAAAGCAATCCTTGCGAAACCGACTCCCGACAATCAAGTCTGTCAAGCCTGTATCAGACTGCATGAATTAGCCGAAAAAGAGACAGGGTCGAGACTTGAGCGTATTGAACAAACAGAAGCAAAGGATAAGGCTCTTGAATGGGCAAAAAAACATTTGCCAAAGGTTCAGCAGCCTAATGGGGACATCGCCTTTAGGGATATAGTGACCATCGATTCTTGTGGAGATGAAATTATAGTAAGCCAAAAATTCATCACCGAGACGTTCTCAAAATGCCTTGGTAAAAGATGGGCGGCCGACACAATGGAATTGACCACAAAGGTCCATGAGTGGCTTCCTAAAGCGGTGTGCGTGGATCCACATGAAGTGGGACGACACCATGCGTATGCTTTTAGAGTTTACGAATCTGAATATAATGGAATTAAAATTCGGTTCAAAGCAAAGGAAACCGAGGGTCTTATCCTATATATAATGAGGATAATAAAAAAATAAGGACTAAACCCACCACCCGTAGCCTGCATCCTTTCGGACCGACATGTGAGAAGCATCGCTTAATCCTCACCGCAAAGATAACACTTTATTTTCAAATACAGTTCTTTATGAAGAAGATTTTTACATTCCTCAAACAGTCCAACCGCTACAAACACCTTGTCGGTGGTTTTCTCGTGGGTATTTTTGCCTATAATGCTCTCGGGGCACTCTATTCGGCAACTGTCGCCGGATCTTGTCTTGAACTCAAGGATAAGCTGCACGGCTGTCCCTGGGACTGGATAGACTGGCTAATGACCATTGCCGGAGGCTGCGCAGCCTCTATCGTATGGCTATTCATGTAACATTTTCCAAATGTTACAGCGATTTATGAGTAACTTTGCAATCTGTAAGGCTGTGTCCCTCAATAGGCCGTGTGGTCTATCGCGGCTCCAACAACGCGTTTGCTTATGCCAGTGTGTCTGGACAACCAATTATCGGCGTACATCCCCCATAGAGGTCTATGACTTCGAGATGGATGTGATAACCTCACAAAGCCCCGACCGCTGTGTCGTGGCCATCAAAGTCAACGGAGAGCCAAAGAAGTTCTTCACTGACTCCAAGGAGATGAAAAACATTCTCCAACAAATCAAGAAACAGCCCGATGGCTTCCCATTCACGACCATACTGAAATCGGAGTCATTCGGGCAAGGTAAAACAAAGTACATCTTCACCTGAAAATGCAAAGAGTCCAAGGCAATCCACAAGTGGCACTCCTGGAGTGCACCAACCCCGTCCGTAACCGATGGCGCGTCCGATGGGATGTTACCACCGACGCTAACGGCATCACCTCCTACATGGAGCAACAGTTGAACCACCGGCCATCAGCCGACGAGATCAAGACGCTCATCAGCAATTGGATCAGCGACCGCACGGCCGCTGAAATCCTCTCAGGCTTTTCCTATGATGGTGTCCCGGTGTGGCTCTCGGTCGAGAACCAGTCCAACTACCAACGCGCCTACATACAGGCTAACCTCGGTTTGCCCGGTGCGCTCCCGGTGACTTTCAAGTTCGGCACAGACGATGCCCCGGTTTACCATAAATTCGACACGCTGCCGGAGCTTGAGGCTTTCTACACCGCATACTCCGCGCATATCCAAAATGCGCAGCAGAAAGGTTGGGAGACAAAGGATAATATTGACTTAGGACTCTACAACGTGAACTGACCTACCGCAGACCCTTCGGGGAGGGTATAAAAAATGCCCCCGGCCTGTTATAAGACGTCTCACTTTCTTAAAACAAATACACGGATTCACCGGCCGCCGGGGGCATTATGCCTCTCCGGCCAGTGAATCCGTGCTTTAAGATTAAGTGAGACGCTGCAAAATTATAAATTTTCTCGGACATGACGATATTTGAGATACTGAAATTCAACAGGGAACTGCTTGACAGGCTTAGAAAAGCGGGCATCCGACTTGAGGATGCCGACTACATTGATCTTTTTGTTGATTTTAACGATATGGTCGGCAAAGGCGACAAGGTGTCATATACCGTGGCCGTCCTCGCCGACAAATACAACATAAGTGAACGCAAGGTCTATTCCCTGATAAAGCATTTTCAAAATGACTGCAACGCCGGTGCAGTATGATTCTGTATCGCCATAATGCCGGACATCTCCAGGCAACATAACTTTGCCATACACTAATACGACATCGTTATGAACAAGTATCATCAAATACTCTCAAAGGTGCTTGACGAGGGCAGACACCAGTCAAACCGCAAGGGCGACATAATCTATCTTATAAACGAGCAGCTATCCCTCACACCATCCGACCTGCTCGACATTTTCGAGAGCCACGGCATAGCCCGCAAGAAACTCCGCAGCGAACTGTCGCTCTTCATGAGCGGCGAGAGGCAGACGGAGAAGTATCGCAAGGCGGGCATCAACTGGTGGGACTACTGCGGCCCGGTTCTTGTCAACTCCTATCCAACCTACTTTGAGAAACTTCCACCACTCATCGAGCGCATCAACCGGGAAAAACGCTCATCAAAGAATTATGTCCTGTTCCTGGGCGCGACAGGCGCGGAGTCTAACCAACAGCCCTGCCTCTCGCTAATCCAGTTTCAGATCGACAATGGCGAACTGGTGCTGACCGCCTACCAGCGCAGCTCAGATGCCAACCTCGGGCTCCCCGCCGACATCTACCATCTTTATCTCATTGCCAGGCAGATTGACCTGCCACTGCGCTCCATCACGCTCTATCTCGGCAATGTACACATATATTCCAACAACATCGACCGCACCCAGGCCCTGCTTGCCGGAGACGACGGCGTAAAATTCGAGCTGAACGTATGAGCCGCATGTATCTCTCGGCACCGCTCCCTTTCGTGGGACAGAAACGAATGTTCGCCCGCCACTTTGCCGAGGTGGCACGTCAATACCCGGAGGGTACGGTGTTCGTTGACCTTTTCGGTGGCAGCGGTCTGTTGTCGCACATCGCCAAGCACGTCCACCCGGGGTCAAGGGTGATCTATAATGATTTTGACAATTACCGGTTCCGGCTCATGAATATCCGACGCACAAACGCGCTGCTCGACAAGATCCGGCCAATCGCATCACGCTTCGGTAGGCACAAGGCCATTACCGGAGAGGCGCGCGAGGAAGTGTTCGCCATCCTTGAGCAGGAGGAACGTGAGCATGGCTACCTCGACTTCATCACGCTGTCATCATCGCTGCTGTTCTCGATGAAGTATAAACTCTCAATCGACGGTATGCGCAAGGAGATTCTCTACAACAACGTTCGCAAAGCCCCCTACCCTGACTTCTCCGGCTACCTCGAGGGACTGGAGATTGAATCCTGCGACTACCGGGATCTGTTTGAGCGTTTCAAGGATGTGCCTGGTGTGGTGTTTTTGGTCGATCCACCATATCTCTCCACCGATGTCGGCGCCTATCGCATGTACTGGCGCCTCGCCGATTACCTCGATGTGCTGTCAGTTCTGCCAGGGCACAACTTCATCTACTTCACCTCGGAGAAGTCGTCCATCACAGAGCTCTGCGAATGGATGGGCCGCAACCCGGCTCTCGGCAATCCTTTTGAGAAGTGTATCCGGCGCGAATTCAATGCCACAATGAATTACGCCGCGACATACACCGACATCATGCTTTATACAGACCCTTCCGCTTCCAATATCCAACATAACGCCGTGTGAGGCGCACATGCGCCCTCTGTCACGCAAGAGAGCCGCTACCCGATAAAGGTAACGGCTCTCTCTTTTTGACGCGACACAGCGCGTTTATGGGGCTATTTATCAAGGCTGCGTATACCGACGCATGTGTAGGTCTCGATGTTCTCGACTATCTCCTCATGGTTGTGGTTTGTGGCGGATGCAGCCAGGTCAAACTCGCCGAATGTTCCACCCTCCATATTGGCGAGGACTCGGTGGATTCTGTGCAACAGTTGGAACTGCTCCACATTGCTCTCAGCGATCCAGTCGGTCACTACATGTAGGTTGACCGTGACCGCGCCACGGTATTCAAGCCCATGCACGATGGGGTTCCACTGTATGGGGGCAAACTCTATGAACACCGCCGGCCGCTCCCATGCTGCCTCCTGCTCGATGAATTCCACATTGTGGTTCCAGAGGTCGATGTACTTGATTGCGGGGATGTCTCTGAGATGCCTTTTAATGGCATTATATAATTCCTCTCTTACTGTCATTTTATATTGAAGTCTATATTGTTAATATATTCGTTCAGGTTTTCCTCGATAATCTCCCGGACCGCGACTTCTACCTCCGGCGACTTGCCGAGGAACTGCCGCTTGGGTATCTTTATTGTAGAGCCGACTTTCATGAGCGCCATTACCTTCCAAAAGTCAGCCTCGTCACCAAGTTGCCGATCGCGCTTGTCATTCCTCAAGTTACCATTCTTCTTACGACCGAATGAGCCAGTGGCAGAGTAGTATTTGTACCAAAAGAACCGCTTCATCCTCTCGGTCACCACAATCTCGCCACCCTCGTTATGTATGGCGGCATGTGGTTCGTTGGTGTAGAATGTAATGCTGTTGTCAGTAGAGCAACTGGTTATGCTTTGACGAAGTCGCCCTGTGTCAACAAGTATGTGACCGCCCTGCCGTGTAGGACTTTTTCGTCGCTCCCACGCCTGGGAGAAGAATGCCTGACGCTCAAAGTTTTCATCAAACTCGCCGCCAAGTTCAACCCGGATGTCATTGAGAATATTCCGGAACACGGCCCGGACTTGTGCGTTTATGTCGCTCATTTCGGGTTGTTTTTATGATCATCGTCATATAGCAAATCAAAAAGGCTCGGCATGTCTGACGCCACGACCGGGTTTTCAGGCCCTGCCGTGGCGTTCATAATGTTGTAGAAGCTGCGCTCGCTGATGCCGTACACCGGATATATGTACCTCCTCCATATTTCTCGGTTGCTGAGACCGCTTTTTGCATGAAGATCATATATCCGGTTGATGTCAGCGACACGCATCTGGTAAGAAATGCCGCGTCCTTTTGCCATTGCTATTTCATCATTTCGTGGTTCTTGGTTTATATGCGCGGATGTCAAGGGTCATCTCGCAGCTAACTGTTACCCTGCCGCTACCATCACACTGCGGACATGTGATTCGGCTTGGCTCTCTTTGCGGTCCGCGACCAACCTTCGGTGGCTCATCAATCTGCCCGGTTCCCTTACACACCCGACAGAGCGCCACTTTCGGCGGTCGCGTTATCTCGCGTTTCATGGCTCGGGGGTTAACTGGTCAACTGCGGTCATGTCAAGGGGAATGTATCGCCACGCCCCCTTGCTGTCCTTGTATTCAGCCCTGATGTAACGCTTGGTGACCGTTGGCTGATAACTCTCCTCGATGATGCGCACACCCTCCATGAAGCGTTCGTCTCCGCTCTCCTCTGCCATCTTGCGCAACTGAAGCACACGGCTTGCCTTGAGGTTACCCTGGCCGTCACGGCTCAGCAAGCGAAGCACCGCCGACACCAGAACCTTGCTCTTGTCATCGGTTGCCAGGCTCTCGATGTAGGCCTTTACCATTGCGATACCATCTTCCACGGTGTCGCGGTAGCCGTCGATGCAGTTCACCCCGAGGGTGATGCGGAGGGTGCTGTCACTATTGGTGAACGTGTGGCTGCGCTGGTCATCCTTTGTGAGTCCGAGTATCTCGGCTTTCATCTTGAGGATGGCATCGAAGTTGCCGAACACCGTGTCCTTGACAGTTCTGATGGCTTCGCTCAATTCGCGGAGCTGCGGGATGGTGGTGTTGATCTCGTCATCGACCATTGTTGCATATTCCTCGCGTTGACGCTTGCGCTCGGCTGCAGCTTGTTTCTTTTCGTCCTCGGCTTTCCAAGCCTCGTAACGTTGCCGCTCTTCAGCGGTCATCTGTACTTGTTCCATAATGGGTTGTTTATTGGGGTTGATATTATGCTTGCCCGGTGGTGTAAGGCATTATGATTACTTGTTGTTTGGGCTGTTCCGGCTGCCTGGCGGCCTCGCGTTCTGCCTTGATGGTGAAACCGCCTTTGCTGTCGATGGCCCGGATTTTACGCCGGAGCTGGGCGAGGTCATCGATAGATAGCCGGACGAATTCCTTTCCGGCTATGCGATGGTCGCTGCAGAAATCGTTCACTCTGTTCCAGTCTGTGGTATCGATACCGGCCTTCTGCATCAGCTTGAGAGTGGCACTACGCTCCTTGCGGAGTTGATCCTTATAGCCGTTCTTGCGTTCGAGATCATCGCAGCATCGGTCATACTCCTGGCGTGTCATCTCTTTCAGACTGTCGGTGCGGCCATTGGTGTATTGCCATACGAGCTGACGCTTGACTTCGTCGCGGTCGCCGATGATACTCATCGCACGAATGGCAGCATAAAACCGTCCGAAGTTAGTTACCTGTTGTGCCATTATCTTTCGCCTTTACTTTATAGCCTCTCTTTTCGAGAATTGTTACCAATAATGATGATGAAACATGCTTGAATACACCAAGCGGATACATTTCCACATACTCGGCTACCGTCTTTTCGGAAGCATATTCTATCTTTTCATTGATGAACTGGGTCTTTTCAGTGTGTCCTAATCGCTGAAACACTTTTTCTAATTCTCTATTTGCCATATTATCATTCTTTATTGGGTTGCCAATCTATTGTCACCAGTGCGATCACTTCGCCTGTTCCCCGACAATCGGGGCATAGCTCCGATTCCGGCTCCTGTTGGTTGGTATGGAACCACCCGCGCCCGTTGCAATAAGGGCATACCATCGGGCGGGTGCAGAAAGCCTCCTTGTGGATTCTGCCGCTGGGCTCCAGGATCAATATTTCTTTTCTTTGGCTCATGTCACACTGGGTTATTTGTTGTTTTTAATATTCCTTCTTCCCAAACCGGGTAATAGACTCCGGCTTCGGGGATAAATCGGCCCTGGCAATATGCCTTGTATCCGGCCACTCTGACTTTCACTCCGGCGTAGTATTTGAGACGCTTGGCCGGTTTGCCCATTGGCTGTCCTTTATCTTCCTGACTGATGAAGATGAAGCATTTACGGCGGAACCGCTCTATCAAGGCCACCGTCTCGTCATAACCCCACCCGGCTTTCTGAAAACTGTCGATGATTACGAACTTCGGACTCTTTTTGCGTGTGAGCCTCTCTGTAAGCTCCTCGAGAGTGTCGGCGGTGGCAATACGGAAGTTTCCTTGTACATCCTTCATACGGAACCGGGCGAGACGCTGCTGAAACGACTGGCTTATGCCTTCCTCGTAGCTCATATAGAGCGTGGTGCCATACTTGCACAACTCTTTGGCGAGTTGCATCACAAAGCTACTCTTGCCGGCGGCACTGGGCCCGTGGATAAGCCATGTGGCGTTCACCTCGGGCCGACCGAAGGCACGTGCCCACTCGCCATCCCACGGCATGGTGTCGTAGGTCTTGGCGAGGATTTCACGGGGGCTGAACGCTCTTTTTGGCATAATCTTATTTTTTTGCGTTTACATAACACCATCCAAGCAGACGCCTGAAAGGTAGGGCAATTCCGTGTATGGTTCCGAATACTCTAAAGTCGCCGGCTCCATCGACTTCTCCGTCTGAGTACCCTTCATAAACTTGGAAATTATCCATTACAAACCGAGCCTTTCGATTCCTGTTTATTTTTGCGAAAGTCCCGGGTGATTTCAACACCCGGCGGCTTCCGTCTGCGAAATTCACTTTTATTTTTACCGTATCCGTCATTGTCTTTTCAGTTTTTCGATTTCAGTATATACTCGACGCAGACCGCCTCCGGTCTTACGTACCATCTGCGCGATGTCAGTTCCTTCGGGGGCATTGACAGTGGCAACTATCCGCGCCTGTTCGTTGAGGAATGCCCGGCGATCGTTGGCCTCGTCAGGAGTAACCTTTGAGTAGCGGTCGCCATACCGGCTCAACATTTCGGTGTAGCCTACCTTCTTGCACTCGATGGAGCGGTTTATCTTCTCCTTGAGTCCGTCGGCGCCCATCATATACCAGGCGCAGCAACGCTCGGTGGCGTTCCATAGTGCCTTCAGTTCCAGGAATGCCTCGTACTGGAGGTCGCCGGCTTCGTCAAGTATGATCAGCGGGGTCTCGATGCTGCGGAGGTAATACACAAGGTCATCGTAAACATCAGAATACTTGCCTTTAGCATCAACACCAAACTCGGCGGCGATCTTTCGCACAAGTTTCAATTTGGTTTTGACCTGTGAGCAGTCGATATAGACGGCGTTGCGGTGGCTCTGAACGTAGCACCGGGCAGTGAAGGTCTTGCCGATGTTCGGGAGATCACAGAGGATACCGCTGAGGCTCGACTGCTGGCACAGTTCAAGCTGCGCGGTGATGTACTGGTAGGTGGGGGTCTTGGCTGCCTTCCACTCTATCTCTCCGCGGAGGCTCACCCCTAACTTTCGGGCGATGCTTATCCAGTTGGAGTCGCTGAGCACGCGCTCGGTCTGACCGTTCTTGACGGCGCTATAAACCGAGGTAGTGATGCCCAGTGAGGCGGCGTGCTTGGCATCGCTCGGGAAGTTCCGGCGCGCCTCGGTGATTGCCGCTGTGATTTTGTTTTTGATGTCCGTTGTAACCATATTCTTACGGTGTTATTAATCGATTTTAATCGCTTTGCAAGGCAAAGAATGTCGTTATAATGCATTTTCCCCGGCTTTGGAGTAGTCTATATTGGCAAATGCCAGAGGTGACTCTATTTCCTCAACTGACGCTGGGGCTATTTCCACAGCCTCTGCCGCGATTGTCGGTTGAGTTGACCGTTTGGCAGTCCCGACTCTGATGGGCGCGTTGTCGGCCACATATTTGCGGAATTCGGCCACTTTTTTCTGTTGTGCTTCAAAGGCGGCGTCATCTTCCTCGGTCTGCTCGGCATACACGCGGTTGTAGGTCGGTATATACTGCAGGGTGTCGATATAGTTCTCGCCCTGGAAGATATATACCTCGGTGGCTGTGCCGTCCTCACCGGGGATATAGTAGGCGGTCACTTTGAGATTGTTCGGTTCAAGGCGCTCAAGCACTGCCGGACTACTGAGCCACCAGTCGGTGTAAGCCACGCGCACGGTGGAGTTGCGCCTGATGCTCGTCTCGACCCGCTCTCCGATATATTTGCTCAAGGTGAGTTTGTCGAAAGGTCGCAGTGTCGGGTTGATATTGGCGACAAGCACCTGCCAACGGGTCATGCCTGGGAACCGTTTCTGATCGGGGTGCAGCGCGTTATTCCATTCCTGGTTGTCAGCCCTGTCCTCAGCTACGAGCTGCTCCCATGAGAAGTATTCCTGATCCTCGTAGGTATCGTTTTCGCTGTCAAACACCTTCTTGCTCTCCGTCCTGTACTTCCCTTTACCGTAGAATCGCCCGACAAAGTTGTGATTCTTGTGTTCGATGCTCCTTTTCTTGGCTCCGTTCATCTGCTCGGCGTATTTCTCCTGGGAGTTCTGGGAGGCGCAGAAATGCACACAGCCAAAAACCTCCCCGGCCTTCAGGAAACCTTCCTTGTATTCCTTCATCAGGTGCTGCTCTACCTCGATACCGGCAGGTATACCCCAGCCGTGGGAGTTTAGCAGTCTGAACATATCGCGGAAACATTCTACCACAAGACCCTGATCCTTGGTGCGCCCGTAGCTCATTCCAACCACACACTGACTCACTACGTCGTAGGCATAGTAGGCGTGTACCCTCTTCTTGGTGTCCTTCAACTTGCGGGGAAGGTCTCGGTCGTCCATCGTTATCTGCGACAGTGAAAAGTGTCCGTTGTGGCGGTGCATGTGCGGCATCTGTTCGTGCATGAAGGTCATACGGCTGCGGTGGCGTGATTCTATGATTATCTTGTTTTTCTGCTGATTGAGGTAGTTGGCGATGGTGGCCTCGCTCGGAACCCAAGGTGCCTCACCTTTTCGGGCGAACCGAGACGGATCTAACACTTCCCCGGTCTCATAGTCCCATACCTCAAGCTCTCCATAGACGAACATCTCATACATTTCCCGGACGGTTGTATTGTAAGGCTGGTTCTCAAGACAAGCTATGCTCACCACTACCCTCTCCTCAAGCGCACTCATGCGCCGTGCGCACTGGTTGCCGAATTTGCCGCTGAGCAGTGAGGCGTAACCGCTCTTGCGGTACTCAGCCACTTTCTTGCGGAAGCGGTGAGGCGAGGTCGGCAGGGTGTGACCGTATTGCTGTTGGAGGCTCTTGATAGCCTCGGCCATCTTCTCCCAGTGGTAGTCGTTACCCATAAGCCTCTGAACGGTCTTGGCCCGCTCATATAGCCGGATACAGGTATTAAGTACCGAGGCGTTAACAATCAACTCTTCCTTCTTTTCCGGCTTGAGGTCAAGTCCAGTTTTATTGCGGTCGTTAAAAAACACTATCGCTGCCTGGTCACGCTGATAGTTCTCGCGCACCCACCCGGCAACCATCACGGCCTCGCTGTCGGGGAAGATAAGGGCTACCTGGTCGCGGTATTTATCAGGGAGCGTATCAACTACCACCAGGGCATAGTTGCCTTTGCCACGAGCTGTCCTCGCAACTGTGAAGTCACCCCTAAAGGCCATCTGCTTATAGTTGGCCTCGGTCATTATACCGTGCCCTATAAGGTCATTCCTGGGAATGCACTTTTTTCCTTGGTAGTATTCCAACATAACTCTCGCTCCTCCCTATTTCAAAGCAGCCGCCTGGGCTCGTATTTCGTAAATCTCGGGAATCGTCAATGGGTGTTCAAAACTTGCCACTTCTTCTCCTTTGAAGAAGATGTGCCCACTGCCGTCAGTGCGGTAAAATTCACACACAGCACCATTCTCTTCATAGCACCGCAGTGTACCGTCAGCGTAGTGGAATACTCCGTCATCTTTCGCCGGTTCCAGTCGCACACCGCCGTTAAGCAGCGCCGTGTGGCGTATCTTTCTGGCGAGTTCGCTGTCGCTGCTCCAATCGAGGGCATTGCGCACAGCCCGGTCGCCAACGTTGAAGATCTTCATCAGCTTACCGCGCAACACCGAGTCCGCCGCAATCATCCGGATCTTTACTCTTGTTTTTGTTTTCATGTCTCTCTTATCTTATTATTTATTAGTATCTTTGTGGCTCATTCCAATTTGAACCGTTATGGACAAAGACTTTATTCTCCTAAAAGCTCAGAATGATGCCTTGCGTCATCTTTTCATGTCGCTCTTCAAAACCTTTTTCAAGAACGATACAGACCGGATCTGGCTGTCGAAATACTCTCTTTGGCTTTTTGAAAGGAATAATCTGCCGACATTTACCGCTGACTTCCCTGAAGATGCCCGCAAGGCCATAGATCGTCGCCGTTTTCAGCTACAAACGCTACTTGACATTGCCTGGCTCGAAGGTGGGCTTGAGGACTTTGAGATTGAATCCTGGTTTCGCCACATTTCTCCAGATCGAGAACAATTCGCCGCTCGTGTGTTTGAGGCTTCCGGCAACGCGTCTGACGAGGAGTCGCTTGTGGCTGCGATTGACCGCATCGGCGGTCTTGATTAAATAGCCGGTCCCAAAGCCCTTCTATGGCTTTTTCCTGACTTATGTAACCGAAGCGTATCAACGGTTTGCCGTCGCGCGACAGGTAGTCATACGGATTGAGTCTGTCTCCGTATTTGTCACACAACTGCAGGCGTCCGCCAAGAAATGCTTCAAAACCTGCCTGCAGATCGCTGTCAAATGTAAGCGTTTCGGCAAGTGCCAAAATCAGATGCTTGAATTTTCGCTTGTCCATAGTCTCTCTTTTTATTTAATGTGCTTGTTTATCCTCTCGATGCCTTGTTTAAGCGCGTAATTCGCCCCCACAAGTGCTTGATACACCTTCGACTTGAAGCACTCCTCGTCATCGTGAGTCTCCTCAAATTCCTCGAGAACCACATTCGTGTCCTCGAAATTCCTGACCAACGTCTGCAGTAGCAGCGTGACCGCCTGTTCGGTTCTTCGTTCTGATTGTTGCTTCATCGTTGTTAATTTTAGTGGACCGCCGGGGAGTCGAACCCCGGTATTTGCGCCATGGTCGCTCAAGCGTCCGGCCGGCCCAAGTGCCGCCAGGCTTGCATTCCGGCGGCGGGTCAAATATTATGCCTTTCGGCTTTCGCGGCATTCACCGCAGGCTCGCCCTCTCTTGAGTCTAAACCTTATTCTTTTTTCTCTACACGGTATTCGTATCCCAATGCCTCAAGGTCTCCAAGAACCTTTATAAGATCAGCGTAATCCACAGGGAAGATGACCACTTCATTAGGCTCCAAGGTCGTCCAAGCCTTAATGTGGGTCTTATGACGAAAGTGTGCTGATAAATTCTTTGCAGAGTCCACACTTGCACTTATTGGTGCAGTTGCGAAGACGCAAACATCAACTTTCGCACTTGGCTCTTTCTCATATAGGCTGAGTCTCCATGTAAGTTGGCTCAGTTCGTTGATACACTCTGTCAATGCTGATGTTGAGGATGCCTTCATCAGCTTCTTCTTTGCGGCATCGATTGTAGCGCAGATTTCTTTTACAGTTCTCATTGTCTCTCTTATTTTACTTCGTTAATTATCGATCGTACTGAGCATCCATGGGCGCATATAAGCCTATGGATAAGTTTTTAGACATAGATGTCAGTGGCTGTAAATTGTATGCCGTTCTCCTTGTCGTAGTAGAAGGAAACACCGTCCATCATCAGCACGAATGCTACTTTATGTTTGGCGCTCTGCGTCTTCCATTCTTTTATTTCGTCAATATCGCTCATAATCTTAAATTTGTTACAATCGTGCCTTTTTAGTATCTTTGGGGGCATGTTCCACTTGGAACACGTTGCAAAGATAAACAAAATGAGAAATAAAAGCCAAACATTTTGTGAAAAATATTCTCATTATGAATAAAATTTAACAATACATGACGAAAGCTGACATACTAAACTCTTTAGTAGAGTATTATTGTGGAGGAAACAAATCTCAATTCGCAAAAAAAATAGGTATTTCCGCACAAGGATTGAGTACTTGGATTAGCCGAAACTCTTTTGACATCGAAACAATATACTCAAAATGCGAAGGAGTATCTGCGGACTGGCTTCTAACCGGGGATGGTCCAATGCTTAAACGTTACGAAACAGATGCATACGTCATGGAAAATAATGAAGTCGGCGGTGTGCCACTAATACCCATAGAAGCTATGGCCGGCTTTTTTACAGGTGAGGTCTCTGAATGTGAGCAGAATTGCGAGCGACTGCGGATACCAGGAGTTAAGGCCGATTTTGTGGTACCAGTTTCTGGTGACAGTATGGAACCAAAATATTACAGCGGAGACCTTGTTGCCTGCCAAATGGTCAGTCTCTCTGATATTTTCTTTCAGTGGGGAAAAGTCTACGTTATTGACACAAATCAAGGCGTGCTAATCAAAAAAGTAAAACGCAGCAAAAAGCCAGGATTTATTACCCTCATATCTGAGAATCCAGAATACGAAACCGTCGAAGTACCACTCTCAAATATCTATCACATCTCATTGGTAAAAGCTATTATTCGCTTTACATAGTCAAGCAATCCAACCAACATCAAACTACCAACCACAATGTCCATACTTTCCTTTATACGAAAACTTTTTGCGACAAACTCTGATGACAAAATCAACTCGGTCCCAACAGACAATCCATCCCAAGAAACAATACGTTTCTCGGTCTCGCTTGATGAAACCCCAAAAATAAAACGTTCCCCTGAAGAGATAGCTCACAACCGTAAAAAAATGGATCGTAAAGGATATCGTTTGAATCGTAATCGACTCATTTGGGCTATCGAAAGGCATTTTGTCGAATACTATACATTATCCCATGCTGACAATATATACGACTTCCGTAGTAGTTGGGAACGTAGAGAGGATTATGTCAAAACATTATCAGAATTCAACCCAACTAAAAAAGACTTCTTTTTTGCGTACCGCCTAATTAGAATAAAATGCGCTAAAGGAGAATGCGTTGATTACGAAGGGGAAATTCCGGAACTAACCAAAAACATCATAAATCAAGTATTTAATACTGACAAAGAAGTGCTGCTTGATGGACTGTATGACCGTATGAAAATTTATTGGGATGAGGTCTTAGGTACATATAAGAATGATTTTTCAAAGAAACGCAGAGTCGATTATCTTATAAATCGTCTGAATGAAGAACAAAAAATATCATTAATTTCCGAATACCCCAAGATTGTCAACAAAATCAACAAACTCATAGAACATTATTCAAGCATTATGCTTTAACCGTTGCGTACTTTAATCAGCCATCCTCCACACACCTACTATTACCACTCCCCTCCCCTCTAAGGCATATAATTAAGCGGAACACGTTGATTTGTGGCATATTGAAGTAACATAACGGCAAAATATGGGGTTATTTGCCTCACACTTATTGACCATTTTTTCGACCTTATTCCGTTTTTATGGTATTTTTCTACCCCTCAGTTTCTCGCCTTTCAAAATCCCGAATTTGTAACCCCTAACTTTTGGGAATGTAACCCCTAATTGTAACCCCAAATTGTAACCCCTACCGTAACCCCAAGCCTGAAAAACGCCAATTTTTGCATATTTTCGAGCATGGCAAAGGGGGGTCATCAAGCCGAAGCCGACAACACCCCTCGAAAGCCGTTATATTTGCGTTCTAACGCCGTTTACTCATCATTACTACCATCCGTACAACGTGCGCTCCTTATAAGCGTAGATTGCTTGATTATAGCGCATTTAGTGATGACCGTACCGTTACCCGATAAGCCGGCATGAAGCAGATATCCCTTGGTCGCACCCACCTCCTCTGGGGTAAAAACGGAATAAACTGCCGAAATCGAGCCAAAATACCAGTCTCGTTGCTTTGTACGCGCTACCGGTCGCGTCAGATGCACATGTATAACCTTTGCCATATTCTTTTGATTTTCTCTGCAAATATACCAAATAATCACTATATGGAATAAATTAGCAAATTAAAAATAGTGAGATAGCACAAAAAAATCGGCGCTAAGCCGACTACACTACACTACCCTACCCTTATCGCTGATGAACGACCAACACCCACCGCGTAAACGCTGCGCGAACCCCATGTAAGCCCGATGTAAAGCCTCGACCACTCTACCACCCCTCAAACGTAAACTCCACGTAAACCCATGTAAACATTTACCGTTTCGTTTTATTTTTGTCCACCTATTCAAGATACGCATAACTTATTGACATCAAAAGCCTTTCACCCACAATCCACAATCAACCCATCAACCGTTTCGTTCTGTGCCCCATACATGAACTCCTATCTGGAGGAGATTGCAACGAAAGCGGAAATCAAGAAGCACCTTACAACCCACATCGCGCGCCACACATTCGCAACCATGTCGCTCAACAACCATGTGCCGCTGGAAACAGTGTCCAAGATGCTCGGTCACTCAGACATTTCCACAACGCAAATCTATGTGACCATGCTCGACCAGACGGTATCTGAAGATATGGAGCGTATGAGAGCGAAGTTCGATACCATGCCGGTGGAGATCAAGCCGTTGCCGGAGAAGCCGACAACATTCGTGCCGACACCGCTACCCAAACGAGGACGGCCACGAAAAATAAAATAACAACGCCTGAACTCACCTGAACTCAACAGTGGCGGCAATCGGGTTAATCCCGGCTGTCGCCACTGTCAGTTTGAATTGGAGGATTATTCGTTGTAACGTGGATGATAATTCTCATCCATCAGTTGCTGTAGCTCACGCTCGGCATACAGGCATTTGCCGCAGATCTTGTAATATGGTATCAATCCCAAGTCGCGGTAGTTCTGTATTGTGCGCCGGGTGACATTCAGAAGCATTGCAACCTGCTCGTCTGTCAGAAAACTTATACCACCGAGTATCGGGTGGTGGCTGTCGCGGATAATCCCGACTGCCTCAAACGCCTTCCGGCTCAGTTCTCTTGCCGAGATAATCCGTGCATCGGATTTATTGATTATCTCGTCAGCCATTGGCAAAGGCATTGGGTGAAACACCGTTCCGCTCCAGATAGCCGATGACCTCACTGCAAGGATAACCGACACGGTTGTTATCTTCCCTGACAAAACCAATCTTGCCGCTGTTACGGAGTGTCTGAAGCGTGGTTGTACCTATATTAAGGAAATCGCATACTTCGGCGGCAGACATCAGTTCGTCAGGCTTCTTCTTCCTAAGATGTGCCGCAAGATTGACGACCATGTTGCATAGAAGCTCATGCTCGTCGAGGATACAGTCAAGTGTTTCCTTCTCAATCAGTAATACTTCCATAAATTATTGTGGATTTTGTGGTGGGTGGATAGAAGTTAAAAAAGAAGGCGGGTATCCCTCCCGCCTTCTCACCACTAAATCCACAATCAAAATAAAATTATGACTGCGATTCAGTGGCAAAGTTAGCGATTTTTATCGGATTATTCGCTATGTGTCAGCACCTATTTTTCGGGTATGAACTCCACATCCCCGGTTTTTATCGTTCCGACGGGGCGGATTTCCTCTTTCGGAACATATTTGAGTATGCTGCCTACGATGTGTGTCAGCCAATCCTCGAAGTGCTTGACGGAATTGCGCCCCTTGATTTTGCCGATAAGCACCATGCCGGGATCGAATGACGGGCAGAGCAGGTCGTTTTCCAGCTCGTAGGGTTCAACGTCGATAACAAGGCGGTTGCCCTCCGATGTAAGCCGGACATTGCCGTCCACTATCTCGATGAAGCCCTTTGCCGCAAGGCTTTCCAGTACAGTGCCCCACTCATGGGCAAACTCACAGTACGGTATTCTCGGTATGGGGCAGGTATTGGTTGTATAGTATCTGTGCAGGTTGGCGAGGATTGCGGAGAAAGCGAAGGAGATCCGGCATTTCTTACGTTCCGGCAGTACATTCACGTTTGTTATTTCGTATTCCTGTTCCGATGAGCCGATGGATTCGGTTTTAGGATGCTTTAACTGCCATTTGCGTGCGAACCGCATACCTGCGATCTCCACGGAGAAGATGGCCGATTGTTGTGCGTCAGATTGCATGGCCACGGCCAGCATACGCCCCTGAATGAGATTGTAGAGCCTGCACTCGTTTTTTGAATAGGTCGGCAGCAAAGGCCCTGTTATCGTGATGTGATGGCCGTCGCCGTCGGTGTATGGCGAAGTGATTAGTCCGGCTTCAAAAAGCCGTGTGGCGATGCGGAGTGTCTTGGACGGCAAGAATCCGAGATTGTCAAAGGCATCCATCTGGAGTGTCAGCATGGTGTGGAGAAGGATTTTGGGGGTAGCGTCTGTGACCGACAGCCGGGCATTGACCGTTTCGCCGACAGTGATTTCAGATGCGGCGTGCGCACATTCCACTTCCGAACTGAACGACATTTCCGATACAAGATGCAATCCGCCTGTGTTGAGATGTATGCGGTATTGGTCAGGAGCGTTACGCATCTCAGTCGCCGCACTTGACAGTCGGCCTATATATGCCATTGCAACGGCTTCTTTGCGGGAAATGGTCTTGTTTTCATAAAACCACCGGTCAAGAACCCTGCTGAAATTGTAACCGAACAACAGGTCTGTGCCTTTCGCCACCAGTCCCGACTGTGCGAGGTCGTGAAGCACCCTGCCTTTCTCCCTGTGGAAGTATGCGGTCTTGATTGAACCGCTGTCAAGGCGTGTGAGCCACATACGGCTCGTAGGCTGCCCTACACGGAAATGACGGCAGAGGTTGAAGAAGCGGGCCTGCGCTTCCGCACCTTCGGGCGATGCGAACACCACTTCCTTTGCTGCGTGGAACAGACGTTTGAGCATACGGTCAGTTTCCTTGTCCGTCACGCGCATCCTGTAACTGCCGGGGACGTAAGGCAACGTGCCTCCGGCCATTTCCCCAAGAGATGGGAATGAGATGAAATTCTTGCGGACAAATGCCACTGTGATGTCGTCGTTGGCGTATATGCCGTGATGTAATTTCTCGGTCGCCTTCAATACTTCGGCGACAGCTTTCGATATGCGATATTTCTCGCAGATGATTAAAATCATAACTTTAATTTTTGTGGGTTTTGTGGTGGTTTTGTATTAAGGCACGGGGACGGTGGAGCCATCCCCGTGCCTGTGGGGATACTTTACTGACCTTGATCATGCGCTCCGGCGGGATAGACCGGTATTGTTCAATCACAGAGTATGCGGACGATCAAGTGAATCGCGTCATAAGCTGATTGTGGGATATTGTGGCGAGGCGGCTACACTTTGGGGCCTTTGGGCTTCTGCTTGGCCTTCTTCTGCTGTTCGTCCTTAGGCCCGGTCTGTCCGGTAGTGAGAGGTTCTTTCAACCCCTTTGTCGCCTCGTTGGTCTTGCCATCGTTGTTTACCGCGACCTGTGTCTTGTGTTCCTCGGCAACGCCCACGACCTTGTCGCGGTCGGGATACACCCTTGTTGTTTCGGGAGCGTTCTTCTCCTTGTTGTACTGGAAGTATATAGTGCAGTCATGCCCGTAACGGTCTTTGCTCTCGCCAACGAGAACCTGTTTTCCGGCGAGATAATCCGCCTGCTGCTGTGGGCTGAGTGGGAGCTTGCACCAGTGTTCAAGCCTCTTGATGGAGCCGTCGGCATTGTGCCAACGCTCGTCGAGTCCGTCCTCGCGTTTGTTCTCCTGCGCCTGTTTGTTACGGTAGTATTCGGAATTTACAAACTCCACCTCTCGTTTGCAGGCACTGTATTGCAGGTCGGCTGTGAACTGCCGTCCGTCGGGGAGCTGTATGAATTGCTCCTTGATTGTGCCGCCGGTCTTGAGGAAATTGATCTGGCTCATGGTCAGGTCGATGTTGGCGACTTTGGGTTTGATAAATGCCTCATTGACCGGGATGCTCTCGATTTCATTGGTAAGACGGTCGATGCTCACAAGGCATTTCTTTACCTCTCCCGTCTGGGTGTCGGCAAGTTCCACTATCCTTCCGAGGTTGCCTGTCTTACGCAGTTGCGCCTTGTCGTCGTCAGTGAACTTGATGCCCTTGTATTCCTGATCGAGCTTCGGCGCACGCTTGACGGGATGCGGGATAAGCGAGAACGAGCCGTCGGGGTTCGTGCGGAACGAGAGCTTTGCTTCCATCTCGAACAGTACGCCGCCAAAGTCGGGTTTCAGCGTGAACAGCTGGGGCGACTTGCGGTTGTAGATCATCTGGTTGAGCGCGCCGGATTTTTCGAGTTCATCGCGAGTTATGCCCCATTCTTTCTCGATGGTGGCCCAGTCTATGCGGTTGACATCGACAGGCGGCTGTTTTACGCCGGTTGCCTTGGGATCGACCTCGTATTGCTTTAGCATATCCTTGTATGCTTCCGGATTTTTGAGCATATCGCTCAGAGGCGCGGCGGTTGATTCATATTGGTCGGCGGAGAGCCGGAAAAGTCCGAAAGTTGTCGGATTCTGCGCCTGACGCATGAAGTTGGATAAGAACGCTTCGAGGGGGTTCTGTCCCTTGTTGAACTTCACAAGGTCGCTCAACGAAGCCGACTTCACATCGGCGGTCTGGGGTGTTCCGTCGGGATTCTGCCCGACTACTGCGCCTACCTGCCCAGTTTCATTGTTGCGGGCAATCAGCACTTCATCCTTTTCAGGAGTCTGTTCCATAATGAATTATGATTTAGCGGTGATTATTACTCGGCATTTCTGCCTGATTTGTTATGTTTCTTCTTCAGCTTTGTGTAGTCCGGATGCCGGGAGCTGATGAAATTGTTGTCGATGAAATTGTTGAACGCCTCCTGTGTCACGAAAGCGATATTGCCGGTTACGCTTTCAAAGACTTCGAGTTTTCCATCGTCGCGGTATTTCCTCACGGTCTTTTTTGTAAGATGCAGACCGTCTGCAAAATCATCGAGATGGATTATGCGCTCTCCTTTGTAGAACAATGTGGGAGGTGCTCTAACTTTATCATCGTTATTGGCGCGGGCGTCAGTAATTGCCATGTGCGCCATGAGCGCGGTCTTGAAATTTGCATCGCTTGTTGCAGCCTGTTCCATATTTATTTTTCAGCGGTGGGGATAGCACCGGTGTTTTGGTGGAACAAGGGAGCGAGAAGTTCGGCTGTGCACATGAGGAAGAATGATCCTATGAGCAGGTGCTTGGCTCTGTCATCGGCCTGAGCCATGTTTGTGTGGTTGGATTTACGTCCACTTGAAGGACGTTTTAACTTGCGGGTGGGCTTCTTCCTGAAGCCGGAAGTGTTCGGTGGAGTTGTTGTTTCCATTCGGTTGCGTTTTTAGTAGTTCTGCGAGGATTAGCCCTCATTCGCAAATTATAACCGAGTGGATTTGAATTTTGGCGATTTAAGGAGTGTTAAAGTTGTAAGTTACTTATTAAACGCTAATTAATAGCCCATATTAGGCAAACTGTTAAAAATTAAAAGTGGAAGAAACGTCCGGTTTTCGGAAGTTTGTGCGTGAAAATTGAACTATAAATTAAAGACCGTTCTAATATTGAAGTCAAAAAATAGCGTATAGAAACCTACGCTAACCCTTGAAGGCTCTGCAAAGCCTATGACGATAGCTTGAGTGACTATACGCTATGCAGTAAGCATAGCATAATCCTCACGCTAAGTTCGTCATTTGTCAATTTTGCAGATTTACAAGGGAACTCTTGCGGAAGTTATGTTATCCTATATTTTCAGTGTGACCGACTCCTCAGTCACAATATTTGCCTATTTTGCACTGCAAAGTTAGCAAATTTTATTGGAGCTGTCAAGACTCCGGTTCTCCGTTTTTGTTTATTCCATGCTTCTTACGCTGTTCAAGGAGAGCCCTTTCTGATACTCCAAGTAGTTTTGCAGCTCCGGCCCATGTACCGGCACGCTTATATGCTTTGATTATATTTTCCTTTTCCAGTCGCGGATTTTTTTGGCTCAACTCATCCATTTTTCCCGGTTCGGAAAGGTTGAAGTTGATGTCCTCTGCTGTTATGTTATCGCCTTTGGCGTGGAAGTCAGTGAAAAGAACTATGTCTTTCAACTCGCGCACGTTGCCGGGCCACGGGTAGAGTTTCAACGCCTTTATTGCCGATGCGTCGAGGTGTTTTTGCTGCTTACCGGTCTGGGCGGCATAGCGTTTGAGGAAGAAGTCGGCGATTACAGGAATGTCCTCGGTCGTTTCTTTCAGCGACGGCACGGCGATGTCCGATTGTCGTAGTATGAAGAACAGGTTGGAGCGGAATGTCTTTTCCGCTACCATCTTCAACAGCTCCGGCTCTGCGGTACAGATAACACGCACGTCGGGATGTTCGGTTTCGAGGATATGTAGCAACACCGATTGTTTCTCAAAGGTCAGCAGATGCACATTCTTTATGATGATTGTTCCACCTGCCGACTTTTGAAAGTATCCCTCTATGCGGTTGTAGATTTCACTACGCTCATTCTCAGGATTGTGCCGACCTATGAGAGCCGCGCCTCCGGCATCGACGATAGTTATTGGTTTCTGCTCCCGCGAACTGTTGAGGTAAATTTGGTATGCCACCTGTTCCTTGCCCGAACCGCACTCCCCGAAGATAATTGCATTGGCATTGGTCGCAGCAATAGCCGTTATCTTTTCCTCAATCTTCTGCCATACCTCACTTTTGCGTGGTAACAGTTGATTGCCGAGTGTCAGCACGACGTGTTCCGGTTTGGCATATTTCTCAACCGTTTCAATCAGTTGCTTGTCAATCGCAAGCCGCTGAACCACATCGACAGCTCCACCGCCACGCATCACATCAACAGCGTCAGTGTGCAGGTTATCCACTATGGCTATAACGGGGAATTTGTATCCCTCGGTCTTCAGCCAGTTAATAAACTCTTTTGCGGTACCGTCCGACAATCGCATTGCCGTGACGATAACCGCGCCGGGAGGCAGCTTTGCCACCTCAACTTTTCCGGCCTCGATGCAATCCGTAACGACAGGATCATAACCGGCCCGTGTCAACAAGCCTG
>OFGR01000777.1_pt1 | contig 29350 bp, 24 predicted proteins | sample 1521811 | NCBI WGS metagenome assembly OFGR01 (sample SAMEA3504098, study PRJEB24116) | mouse gut metagenome | biome: mouse gut; feature: mouse-associated habitat; material: faeces | place: Denmark | collected 2011
CCAGGAAACGGAAGAAGTTTTTCAGATAAAAAAGCAGAAGCCCAATCCTCCTCAGGTAGCTCCTTACGGCGGGAATTTTTACACCCCGGAAACCATTGTGGTCCATATTCCGGAGGGATGTACGGTATATTATACCTGGGATGACACGGTGCCCACGCAGGAATCTCAGCAATACAAAGAGCCCATACCAATACCGGAGGGCAATAATGTGCTGTCTCTGATCCTGGTAGATAAATATGACATGGTTTCTGACGTACTGCGGTGCAACTATATTTACATGCCGGAATAAACCCTGTAAAAGCCATGGCTCTTTTTCAGAAAGAGCCATGGCTTTTTCCATGAAAATACAGATACAAACTTGCCTTTAAGGCTCAGTTGTTATATGATAATTATATACTTTGATGAGGAAGTGGCATATGAAAGATTTAAGTGAAATTCGGGAAGAAATAGATAAAATTGACCGTCAGATCGTGGCATTGTACGAAGCACGGATGAAGCTGACCACAGAGGTTGCAGAATATAAAATATCCACGGGAAAACCGGTGCTGGACAAAATACGGGAACAGGAGAAACTGACAAAGATAAAGGAGCTGGTTCATACAGAAGAGAACCGTTACGATGCAGGGGAGCTGTTTGAACAGATTATGGCTCTCAGCCGGAAACGTCAGTATCAGATGATGATTCAGCACGGACAGGGACTGGAAACTGGCTTTGTCCAGGTGGACAGGCTGCCCTTTACCAGCCATAAAGTGGTATATCAGGGAACAGAGGGTGCCTACAGCCAGATTGCCATGAAGGCCTATTTCGGAGAAGATACAGACAATTACCATGTGGAGACCTGGCGGGACGCCATGGAGGCCATCCGCAGCGGAGAAGCAGACTATGCAGTCCTTCCCATAGAAAATTCCTCTGCCGGAATTGTGGGAGAAAACTTTGATTTGCTGGTGGAATACGGAAACTACATTGTGGCAGAGCAGACCATCAAAGTGGAACACGCACTGCTTGGGCTTCCGGGCAGCAGCCTTTCTGATATTACCCATGTGTATTCCCACCCTCAGGCCCTTATGCAGAGCGTGGACTTTCTGGACGAGCACAGGGACTGGAAACGGGTAAAGGCAAAGAATACCGCTATGGCTGCCAAAAAGATTCTGGAAGATGGCCGAAAAGAACAGGCTGCCATAGCAAGCACTGTGACTGCGGACATTTACGGACTTAAAATTCTGAAAGATCATATCAATTACAGTGATGAAAACAGCACCAGATTTATTATTGTTTCCGGCAGAAAAATCTGTCAGAAGGGAGCAGATAAAATCAGTATCTGTTTTGAAATATCTCATGAAAGCGGCTCCCTGTATCACATGCTTTCCCATATGATCTTCAACAACCTGAACATGGTAAAAATTGAATCCAGGCCTGTTAAGGACAGGAGCTTCGAGTACCGCTTTTTTGTGGATATGGAAGGAAATCTCAGAGACGGCGCTGTGCAGAATGCCCTGAAAGGGCTGCAGGAAGGAGCCCTTTCCATTAAAATACTGGGGAATTATTAGCAGCAGGAGGAAGAAAAATGACAAATACGGAAAAACTGATTTTATACCGGGAATTTGAACAGGGGAAAATTCTTGCAGATTTTACCTGGATCATGGAGCATTACAGAGATAAGGACTGTTCCAGGACAGAACTTCTTTCTCTGAGCTATGAATGCATCCATCATCTCACAGAACTTTCCGTCAGTCATGGGTTTGAAGGAAATCTCTGGCAAAATTATCTGACATTCCTTCTGGTGAATCATGAAAATGCCTACAGCACATCCTGCGAAATCAAAGGCAGAATTACCGGGAGCATTAACGAACTGGCGCTCCATGATTTCGCCATCTTCAAGGAACTGTTCGACTTCGACTTACTGGAACTTCAGAAAGAACTGAAACTTCCGGAATTTGCCATCCTGAAAGATTATAAGAGGGCCCACCGGGGAGGAAAAGTCTTCAACCATCGGATCCGGGACAGAATCTGTGCCTTAAGCGTCCGCCTGGAGCAGACAGAAACAGTAGAAGAGTTTAAGGATGAAGTGACAGAATTTTACCGGGAATTCGGTGTGGGCAAATTGGGTTTACATAAAGCATTTCGCGTGGAACATGAAGATCGTCAGGTGAAAATTGTACCCATTGCCAACATTGCCCATGTACATCTGGACGATCTGGTAGGCTATGAGACTGCAAAGCAGAAACTGATTGATAATACCGAGGCCTTTGTTAAAGGCAGACGGGCCAATAACTGTCTGCTGTTCGGGGATGCTGGTACGGGCAAGTCAACCAGTATAAAAGCAATCATCAACCAGTATTATGAACAGGGTCTTCGAATGATTGAGATTTACAAACACCAGTTCCAGGATTTGAATGATGTAATCGGAAGGATTAAGAATCGAAATTATAAATTCATCATATATATGGATGACCTGTCTTTTGAAGAATTTGAAATTGAATACAAATATCTGAAAGCAGTCATCGAAGGAGGGCTGGAGAAAAAACCGGACAACGTGCTGATTTACGCTACTTCCAACCGACGACACCTGGTACGGGAAAAATTCAGTGATAAAGCAGAACGCGATGATGAACTTCATACAAACGATACGGTGCAGGAAAAGCTGTCTCTGGCTTCCAGGTTTGGCGTTACCATTTATTTTGGAAAACCGGATAAAAAAGAATTCCAGGAGATTGTGCAAAGGCTGGCCCGGAAACATCAGATCCCCATGGCAGCGGAAGAACTGCTGGCAGAGGCGAATAAGTGGGAACTGAGCCACGGAGGGCTTTCCGGCAGAACCGCCCGGCAGTTTATTGATTACCTGCTGGGAAAGCAGTGAGTCAGAAGCCGGGACCAGAGAGATCCGGCAGAAAGGAACAGGTATGAAAATTACGACATTTGCAGCAATTTACATCGGCTCTTATGAAGTGAGCCTGAAAATATTTGAAATTTCCGCAAACCGGAAAATACGTCCCATTGATTATATACGCAGCCATGTGGAACTGGGCCGGGACGCTTTTGGCAAAGGCGTGATCGGATATGAACTGGTGGAAGAACTCTGTCAGATTTTAAAAGAATTCCGCTCCATTATGGATGGGTATAAGGTTGACGATTATGAGGCCTGTGCGGGAAATGTATTTCGGAATGTAAGCAACGCCCCCTTTATTCTGGATCAGATCCGCCTCCACACCAGAATCGAAGTAATGGTACTCAGCAATTCCGAACATCGGCTGATGGATTATAAATCCCTGGCAATCCTGCCGAAATTTGAAAAAATGATTCAGAAAGGAGCAGCGGTAGTCAACGTTGGAGGGGGCAGTATGCAGATTACCCTGTTTCGGAAGGGGACAGCCATTACCACCCAGCATATTGAACTGGGTATTATGCGCATTCGGGAAAAACTGTCTAAAATTGAAAATCTGGTTTCCCACTACGAAACCCAGATACAGGAGCTGATTGACAAGGAGCTGGAAATTTTCAAACGTATTTACCTGCAGGAGCGGGAAATGAAATATGTAATTATCATGGGAGATTACGTTGAGGAAATGACGAAGGGATTTTCCAAAAAAGAAGAGGATGGAACCATAGAAACCGAGCGTTTTATCAAAATGCTGAATAAATGGTACCGGAAATCTGCGGAAGAAATTTCTCTGGAATTAAATCTGGCCAACGAACACGATCCTCTGATTCTTCCGTCGGTGGTGCTGTACAAACGTCTCAGCGAGGAGCTGAATGCAAAATATATCTGGGTGCCCGGGGTAAATATCAGCGACGGCATTGTCTGCGCCTATGCGGAAAAAAAGCGCATGATTTATTTTGAGCACGATTTTGAGGAAGACGTACTGGCCGCCGCCCGGAATCTGGCAGAACGCTATCAGGGCTATTCCAGCCATACGGAAGCCGTCCTCAATATGACAGTCTCGATCTTTGACGCCATGAAGAAAGTTCATGGTATGGGCAAACGGGAACGTCTGCTGCTGCAGGTGGCTGCCATCCTTCACGACTGCGGCCGCTATATCAGCCTGGTAAATCAGGCGGAATGTTCTTACCAGATTATCATGGCCACTGAGATTATCGGCATGACCCACATAGAGCGGGAAATTGTGGCAAACGCCGTAAAATACAATTCTCAGCCTCTGCAGCCTTACAGCAGCGTCAGCGATAAAATGGATCAGAAAGGCTATATGACGGTATCAAAGCTCACAGCTATTCTCAAAATTGCCAATGCCATGGATCGAAGCCACAGGCAGAAGTTCCGGAATATCAAAGCGGCTCTGCAGGACCGGGAACTGGTGATTACCGTGGAATCCTCAGAGAGCATTGTACTGGAAAAAGGACTTTTTTCCGCTTATGCCAATTCCTTTGAAGAGGTTTTCAGTGTAAAACCAAGAATCAGAGAAAAGAAAGTGTTTTAAGGGAGGATATAAAATGGACAAAGAAAAGGATTATCTGAAACCGGAATATTATGAAAACCGGGAACTGAGCTGGCTGAAGTTTAATTACCGGGTGTTAAATGAAGCCAGAGATAAAAATATTCCCCTGCTGGAACGGTTAAAGTTTGTAAGTATTACCTCATCGAACCTGGATGAATTTTTTATGGTGCGGGTAGCTTCCCTGAAAGACATGGTCCATGCGGGATATAAAAAGACAGATATTGCAGGAATGACGGCAAAAGAGCAGCTTGAAGCCATCAATAAAGATACCAGAGCTCTGGTGGAGATGCAGTACAGTACCTATAACCGTTCTCTGGTACCCCTGCTTCACAACCACGGAATTGAAATTATTTCCGCCTATGAAGAACTGGATGAGGTCCAGGGTGAATATGTGGACCGTTATTTTGAGGAAACCGTATACCCGGTACTGACTCCCATGGCTGTAGACGCTTCCCGGCCTTTTCCGCTGATTCGGAACAAGTCTTTAAATATTGCAGCTCTGCTGAATAAAAAGGGAGACAGGAAAGAAGAACTGGAATTTGCCACAGTGCAGGTGCCCTCGGTACTTTCCAGAATTGTACAGATTCCCTCTCAGGATGAAGGCAGCAAAACCTTTATTCTGCTGGAACAGATTATTGAGCGCAACATTCACCGGCTGTTTCTGAATTACCATGTGGTATGTGCCTGGCCGTACCGGATTATGCGGAATGCAGACCTTACCATCGACGAGGACGAGGCAGAAGACCTGCTGCAGGAAATCCAGAAACAGTTAAAGAAGCGTCAATGGGGAGAGGTTATCCGGCTGGAAGTGGAAGATAAAATGGATAAGCGGCTTCTGGGAATTCTGAAAGAAGACCTTCATATTGCACAGGAAGATATCTTTAAGATTAACGGACCTCTTGATCTGACCTTTTTGATGAAAATGTATGGAACAGAAGGGGCAGACGACCTGCGCTACGAGCCATATCAGCCCCAGCGTGTGCCTCAGATTGTACCGGGAGAAGATATTTTTGCCGCGATCCGAAAAGGGGACATTCTGCTGCACCATCCCTACCAGACCTTTGACCCGGTGGTGGATTTTATCCGACAGGCTTCCCTGGATCCGGACGTGCTGGCCATCAAACAGACCCTTTACCGTGTCAGCGGCAATTCCCCCATTATTGCCTCTCTGGCTCAGGCTGCTGAGAATGGAAAACAGGTATCCGTACTGGTGGAACTGAAAGCACGGTTTGATGAGGAAAATAACATTGTATGGGCAAAAAAACTGGAAAAAGCAGGCTGCCATGTGATTTACGGACTGGTAGGGCTGAAAACCCACAGTAAAATTGCACTGGTGGTCCGGAAAGAGGAAGACGGAATCCGCAGATATGTTCACCTTGGAACGGGAAACTACAACGATTCCACAGCTAAATTGTATACGGATCTTGGGATGTTTACCTGTTCCGAAGCCATTGGGGAAGATGCCACCGCCGTATTCAACATGCTGTCGGGATATTCCGAGCCCCCTTCCTGGAACAGGCTGGCAGTAGCTCCCATCTGGCTGCGCAAACGGTTTCTGAAACTGATTAAACGGGAAATAAAACATGCGCAGGCGGGCAGAGAAGCATTTATCAGGGCAAAAATGAACTCTCTCTGCGACCGGGACATAATCGGGGCGCTGTATGAAGCCTCTGCAGCCGGGGTGAAAATAGATCTGGTGGTGCGGGGAATCTGCTGTCTGAAGGTGGGAATTCCCGGAATCAGCGATAATATCACTGTGCGTTCCATTGTGGGAAATTTCCTGGAACACAGCCGCATTTTCTGGTTCCACAACGATGGGCAGGAAGAAATCTACATGGGAAGCGCAGACTGGATGCCCCGGAATCTGGACCGCAGAGTGGAGATCCTCTTCCCGGTGGAAAATGAAGCGCTGATGGACCAGGTACGACATATTCTGGGAACCCAGCTTGCGGACAATATGAAATCTCATGTTCTGCAGCCTGACGGCAGATACGAAAAAATAGATAAAAGAGGGAAAAAACTGGTAAATTCACAGCAGCAGTTTTGCGAAGAAGCGAGAAACGCGCTTCCCAAAACAGTCAATGTTTATCAGGAAAGGGTATTTATTCCGGCTGAACCGGTGGTATAAAAAAACAATATAACGTTTTATTCCCGGCTTATTGTCTGCGGGAATAATTTCAAGGAGAGAGTGGAGGAGATCTTATGAAACATAAAATTTTGTTTACAGATCTGGATGAAACATTATTAAATCATGACAAAAGTATTTCAAAAGAAAATCGAGCGGCCATTGCCAGAATGCTGGAACTGGGCCATGATTTTGTACTGATGACAGGACGCCCCATTGCCACAGGGCGCCTTGCAGTAAAAGAGCTGAATCTGTCTTTTCCCAGATGCTATATGGTAGCTTATAATGGAGCGGTGGTTTACGACTGTGTGGCAGACCGGGTACTGGCGGAGCGTACTCTTCCCATGGAAGTGGCAAAGGAAATCATTCTGGAGGCGAAGAACGCTGATATTTATGTGCAGACTTATGAACAGGATACCATTCTGGCAGAACGCCATAGCAAGGAACTTGATTTTTACCTGCGCAATGCCAGGATGAAATACCGGCTGGTAGATAATGTCTTTGTAAGGCTGGAACAGGAACCCCATAAAGTAATGCTGATTAATGTGGATCAGCCGGAAAGGCTTCTGCAGTTTCAGGAAGAACATCCGGAACTCAGAGAACGAAGCAACTGCTTTTTCTCCTACAATGAATATCTGGAATACTGTCCAAAAGATACAGATAAGGGCAGCGGCCTGAAATATATCAGCAAATTCCTGAATGTTCCCATTGAAAATACCGTTGCCGTGGGAGATGAACGCAACGATATCCCCATGATTCAGGCGGCCCATGTGGGGGTAGCCGTGAAAAACGGCCATGAAGACCTTAAAGATGCGGCAGATTATGTGACAGAACATGATAATGAACATGGAGCAATAGCGGAAATCATTGAGAAATTCATCTTAAACGAATCAGCTTAATCCCAAAAGGGGGTTTTTGGATGAGGTATTTGAAAAAGAACATGCTATGCTTTGCGGGGTTTTTCCTGTTTTTTTGCGCGCTGTTTCTGAATATGGGGATTCTGACACACGCAGCGGGAAGCAAAACCATAAGGACAGGCGAACAGCTTACCTTAAGAGCCGGCAGCAGCAGTTCTTCCTACCGGTGGCAGGTCAGTGATACATCCGTACTTTCGCCGGGAGAAAACGGAAAACAGTTTTGTAAAATTTCAGGATTACGGGCCGGAACAGCCACGGTTACAGTAACTTATTCCAAAATGGAATGGGACAGCAGCAAAGCGGATATATGGGGTAATATTACAGGAGACTTTGTAACCAGGCGAAAAACCGAAAGCTGGAACGTTACCGTACTTGCTGCAGGCAGCAGTGGAAGCAGTGACGCAGCACCGGTCAAAGACTGGCCGGATCCTGTCACCAGCCCGATGGGGACTGTGGGTGAACATGTGGCCGGAACCCTGGAGGACAGCTCTCTGAACCGAAGGACAAACTGGAATAATCAGGGCCTGCTGGCGGTAAAACGAAACGGCCTGTGGGGATATGCAGACAGGAACCTGAATCTGGTCATTCCGTTCCAGTTTACAGACGCATATGATTTTGAAGGCAGTCATTTTGGAAAAGTGAAGGCAGGAGGCCAGTTCTATTACATCAATGAAAAGGGAGAATACATTATCCGCCTTACACCAGGAGTATTTTACAATACGGAAGTAAAAGATACGGTAATCCGCCTTGTAGCTCCTGCCGGTATGAATTCCGGGGCCAGTATCCCCACGGAATACTATGACTGTACGGGCCAGAGGATTACAGAAGAAGAATATAACAGCGCAGCATATGCCTGCAGTGAGAAACTGGCTGCAGCCGGCGGCCTGACCCGCTACCGTGAAGGGGACACAGCCGGAACCTGGGCTTTTACCAGAAGCAACGGAGACGGAACTGCGGTAAAATGGACCATGCCGGCCCCTGCAGGCATGGATGCCTCCGATAATTCCTCCCGTAATTTCCGGGAGGGTCTGCTGGTAGTGGAAAATTCCGAAGGCCTGAAAGGTGCGGTAGACAAAAAGGGAAACTTTGTGCTGAACTGTGAGTACCTTTTACTATGTGATTCTTCCGGAGGCTGGCTGGTGGGCCGAAAAGAGGGACAGACCAGAGCAGAATTTACTGTTGTGAGAAACCCTCTGTATCCCAGGGTTACCGTAAGAGGCATGGAAGCCGCATCCCCTTTTGGCAATGCAGATACCAATTTCTCCATATCCCGGCTTATGTCAGCAGCTTCTCTGCCCGCAGCAGCGGAAATTCAGATTTATGCAGACAGAGCAGAAGGACTCACTTTCTCTTCTCCTGTTTCTGCAGACGGCGGAAGAACCTGGTCTTTCATTGCCGCAGACTCTGCAGCAATGCAGACCACATACCTTATTGAAATGACAGAGGTACTGGAAGGAGTTACACTGGACAACACCAGTCTTACACTGGAAAAGGGGACAGGCCATACGCTTCATGCAGCATGTTCTCCGGCGGAAATTACCGGGACAGCATTTACATGGACTTCCTCCGTACCTCAGGTGGCGTCTGTATCCCCGGAAGGTACCGTCAGTGCAGTGAGCAAAGGAACATCTGTGATTACTGTGAACTGTATGGGACTGACTGCTTCCTGTGAAGTGACGGTTACAGAACCGGAACCTGGAGAAACCGGTGACAGCGGGCAGGAAACAGAGCCGGAGGAAGAAACAGAAGAGAATGATTCTCCCGTTCAGAAAAAGCCAAAAGACGGAGACCTGGTAACCACAGGGAAGATAACCTGCAGGATTATCAGTACGAAAAAGAAAACCGCAGAATACAGAAAAACCTCTGTTACCTCCGGCAGCATCTCCATTCCAAAGACAGTTACCATTGACGGCGTGAAATACAAAATCATAAAAATCGGGGACAACGCCCTGAAAGGGAAAAAGAAAATCACAAAAGTCAGTATCGGAAGTAATGTGGAACTCATCGGAAAACAGGCCTTTTATAACTGTACCGGATTAAAATCCGTCACATTCCCGGCAAAACTTACCGCCATAGGGGACAAAGGATTTTATAAGTGTACGTCTCTTGGCAGCATTGTGATCCCTTCCAAAGTAAATAAAATCGGAAAATCAGCCTTTTACGGAAACAGGAAACTGAAGAAGATTACTGTAAAGTCCACAAAACTTACAAATAAAAATGTGGGTGCCAATGCATTTAAAGGGACAGACAGCAAAGCCACTGTCCGGGTTCCGGGGAAAAAACTGTCTTCCTACCGGAAACTGTTCAAATCAAAGGGAATGAGTGGAAAAGCAGTATATCGGAAAAACTGAAAATTTTTATCCAAAACAGCAGGCTGTACAAAACATGTACAGCCTGTCTGCAGATACCTTACATTCAGCTGAAAGCCTGTTTTATTTTTTCAAGCAGTTCATAGGGAATCTGAAGGTTTCCCTTTCCGGTACCCAGATGAATGTATGGCTTGTTACTGCCATGGAAATCAGAACCGCCGCTGATTAAAAGGCCGAATTCCTCCGCAAGTTTCAGAAGAGCCCGTTCATCCCCCGGTTCATTCTTGGAATAAACTGCCTCGATCCCGGACAGACCGGACGCTTTCAGCTCCCCGATAAAAAATCGCAGCCTGTCCCGGTTCATATGGCACAGAATCGGATGGGCAAAAAACGCAAGTCCACCGCCTGTCTGAATCAGACGGACAGCCTCAAAAGGAGTGATTTTTTCACGAGGCACATAGCAGCGGCAGTTATCCCCCAGATATTTACGAAATACCGTTTCCCGGTCTCTGACGAACCCGTGTTCCACCAGATATCTGGCAAAATGAGCCCTTGTGATCACGCTGTTTGGATTTTCACGATAAAGATCTTCCATGGTAATGTCAAATCCCTCTTTCTGAAGGAGCGCGGTCATTTTTTCATTCCGACTGTCCCGGCTGTCTACGAATTCCTGTAGTTTTGCAGCGAATTCCGGATTATTTTCGTCAATGTAATAGCCCAGAATATGAACCTCCGTACCGGAGTAATCGGTGGAGAGTTCTATGCCGGGAACCAGCTCTATACCAAGATCCTCTGCCAGCGGACGGGCCTTTTTTATACCGCCTGTGGTATCGTGGTCCGTAAGGGCAATGGCAGAAAGCCCCGTTTCTTTCGCGAGTTTCATCAATTCTTCCGGTGTAAGGGTCCCGTCTGATTCTGTGGAATGGGTATGCAGGTCAATCCTGTCTGTACGATAATCAGCCATAATAATGTTTTCCTCCAAAAAATATACTGCAGAATGCTTTTATTGATTGTAACAGAGAAGCGGAATTTTTAAAAGAGCTGATTTGCGTATTGATTCGGAAAAATTTGAAAAACCCCTTGACGGAATTGCCGAAACGTGATAAAGTTACAGAGTTGTAAGAAGAAAGTAGAGTATCCGCTCTCACCTTAGCACAATTGGGTGACTAATGGTCTATATTTGAAATCAGTCATATAATTTCCGTGGCTGTGGTGTTTGAATATAATTGAAGTGGATAGTCTGTCCACTTTTTTAGTATGTAAATTAATTTTTGGAGGTGCGCGGCCATTAGTGAATTAATGATTAATGAACAAATCAAGGATAAGGAGATTCGTCTAATCGGAGAAGACGGAGAACAGCTTGGCATTATGCCGGTCAGGGAAGCCATGAAGATTGCTCAGGAAGCAGAGCTTGATCTGGTGAAAATTGCCCCGACTGCAAAGCCGCCCGTATGTAAGATTATCGACTATGGTAAGTATAAATACGAGCTGGTAAGAAAAGAAAAAGAAGCCCGGAAGAAGCAGAAGACTGTTGAGATAAAGGAAATCCGTCTGTCACCCAATATTGAGGCAAACGATCTGAATACAAAAATTAATGCAGCCAGAAAATTTATTTCAAAAGGTAATAAAGTAAAAATCACTCTGCGGTTCCGCGGCAGGGAGATGGCACATATGCAGAGCAGCAGACATATCCTTGATGACTTTGCAGAACATTTAGCAGAAATTGCTACAGTGGAAAAAGCACCAAAACTGGAAGGACGCAGCATTAGCATGGTACTGACAGAAAAGAAATAACCGGATATTAAGGAGGAAGTTAAAATGCCAAAAATGAAAACAAGCAGAGCAGCAGCAAAACGTTTTAAAAAGACAGGAACCGGAAAATTAAAAAGAAATAAAGCCTATAAGAGCCATATCTTAACAAAGAAATCTCCCAAGAGAAAGAGAAATCTGAGAAAATCAGCTATCACAGACGCTACCAATGTTAAGAATATGAAAAAGATTTTACCGTATTTGTAAGAATGAGTTAAGGAGGAAGCAGACATGGCAAGAATTAAAGGCGGCTTAAACGCCAGAAAAAAACATAACAGAGTATTAAAACTGGCAAAAGGATACAGAGGAGCACGTTCCAAACAGTATCGTATAGCAAAACAGTCTGTCATGAGAGCCCTGGCAAGTTCTTATGCAGGAAGAAAAGAGAGAAAAAGACAGTTCCGTCGTCTCTGGATTGCACGAATCAATGCTGCAGCCAGAATTAATGGAATTTCCTACAGTCAGTTTATGCACGGACTGAAACTGGCAGGGGTGGATGTAAACCGCAAAATGCTGGCAGAGCTGGCAGTAAATGACGCAGAAGGATTTAAAACTCTGGCAGAACTGGCAAAAAGCAAAGTAGCATAGTGTTATTCATACTGTGAAAGTTTTCACTTTTCTGTTCTGTGTGCCTGTCAGGAATACAGAACAGAAATTTACTTTACAGGCACAGCTGCCTGTGATATAATGTTTCCCGGTGGGTTCAGAAAGCCTGCCGTAATTTTGAGAGAGCCCATATTCAGTAACCGGATGACTCCGACCCTTACTTAATATCTCACAGACGGACTTTTTGAATGTTCAGAACCGGAAAGGGCGATAATAATATTTGAGGAGGTTATCATAAGATGATAGCAAAAGAAAAGAAACAGGCAATCATTGCAGAATACGCAAGAACACCGGGAGATACCGGTTCACCTGAAGTTCAGGTTGCAATCCTGACCGCAAGAATTCAGGAATTAACAGAGCATCTGAAAGAGAATCCCAAAGATCATCATTCCAGACGCGGACTGTTAAAAATGGTAGGTCAGAGACGTGGTATGCTCAGCTATCTGAAAAAGACAGATATTGAAAGATACCGTAATTTAATTGAACGTTTAGGAATCAGAAAATAATTCCTTTTTCGAGATAGAGCGGTTATCCGCTCTATTTTGTCTTACAGGAAGACCTTTACACACTAAAGTGTGAAAGCGTCTTCCTGTAAGACAGTAAACAGGGATGCGCACGCAAATGCAGAAAACCATGCCCCTTTGGGACGCATTTGCAGCGCAGAATCTCGCATTGCGAAATTCTTTTTTATCTGAATTAAAGGAGAAAAATATGTTTAAACAGTTTACCATGGATTTGGCAGGAAGAACCCTGCGTGTAGATATTGGACGAGTTGCGGCCCAGGCAAACGGTGCGGCATTTATGCATTACGGTGATACCGTTGTATTGTGTACTGCCACCGCATCGGACAAACCCAGAGAAGGAATAGATTTCTTCCCGTTAAGTGTGGAATATGAAGAGAAGCTGTATTCCGTTGGGAAAATTCCCGGAGGATTTAACAAGCGGGAAGGTAAGGCTTCTGAAAATGCAATCCTGACTTCCCGTGTGATTGACCGTCCCATGCGTCCCTTATTCCCGAAGGATTACCGGAATGATGTGACACTGAACAATCTTGTTATGAGCGTGGATCCCCAGTGTCGTCCGGAACTGGTGGCTATGCTGGGTTCAGCCATCGCTACCAGTATTTCCGATATACCTTTTGCAGGCCCCTGTGCAACTACCCAGATAGGCATGATTGACGGAGAATTTGTGGTAAATCCTTCTCAGGAACAGTGGAAAAACGGCGATCTGAATCTGACGGTTGCCTCCACCAGCGAAAAGGTTATTATGATTGAAGCCGGAGCCAATGAAATTCCGGAAGATAAAATGCTTGAGGCAATCTACAAAGCCCATGACATTAACCAGACTATCATTGCTTTTATCAATGAGATTGTGGCAGAAATTGGAAAAACAAAGCACGAATATACAAGCTGTGCCGTACCGGAAGAACTGTTTTCCGCTATCCGGGAACTGGTGTCGCCGGAAAAAATGGAAGAAGCGGTATTTACGGATGAAAAGCAGGCACGGGAAGAAAATATCCGGAAAATAACCGAACAGCTGGAAGAAGCATTTGCAGAAAAAGAAGACTGGCTGGAGGTTCTGGGAGAGGCAATTTACCAGTACCAGAAAAAGACAGTCCGCAAGATGATTTTAAAAGATCACAAAAGACCGGACGGTCGTGCCATTGATCAGATTCGTCCTCTGGCAGCAGAAATAGATCTGATTCCCAGAGTCCATGGTTCCGCCATGTTTACCAGAGGTCAGACTCAGATCTGCGATGTGGTAACTCTTGCACCTCTGTCTGATGTTCAGCGTATTGACGGTCTGGATGAAAATGAAGTAAACAAGCGTTACATGCATCACTATAACTTCCCTTCCTATTCCGTAGGGGAGACAAAACCCAGCAGAGGTCCGGGACGACGGGAAATCGGCCATGGCGCACTGGCAGAACGTGCACTGATACCGGTGCTTCCCACAGAAGAAGAATTTCCCTATGCAATCCGCGCAGTTTCAGAAACCTTTGAATCCAACGGTTCCACTTCCATGGCCTCCACCTGCGCTTCCTGTATGGCGTTGATGGCTGCAGGCGTGCCCATCAAAAAAATGGTGGCTGGTATTTCCTGCGGTCTGGTAACCGGCGATACCGATGATGATTATATTGTACTGACAGATATTCAGGGCCTGGAAGATTTCTTCGGCGATATGGACTTTAAGGTGACCGGTACGCACGAAGGTATCACAGCCATCCAGATGGATATTAAGATTCACGGACTGACCAGACCTGTTGTGGAGGAAGCCATCCGCAGAACAAAAGAAGCCAGACTCTACATTATGGATGAAGTAATGTCCAAAGCCATTTCCGAACCCCGGAAAGAGGTGGGAGAATACGCACCCAAAATTGTTCAGGTTCAGATTGACCCGGCGAAAATCGGTGACGTGGTGGGCCAGAGAGGCAAAACCATCAATGCCATTATTGAGCAGACCGGCGTAAAAATTGACATCAGCGATGAAGGCGCTGTATCCATCTGCGGCACAGACCGGGAGATGATGGATAAGGCAGTAAAACTGATTGAGATTATTACCACAGACTTTGAAGCCGGACAGATTTTCGTGGGAAAAGTAATCAGTATCAAGGAATTCGGAGCATTTCTGGAATTCGCCCCAGGAAAAGAAGGAATGGTTCACATTTCCAAAATTTCCAGAGAGCGGATTAATCGGGTAGAGGATGTGCTGACCCTGGGCGACATGGTGAAAGTAGTCTGCCTTGGCAAGGATAAAATGGGAAGAATCAGTTTTTCCATGAAGGATGTACCGAAAAATAAATAAGTATTTTCAGAGCAGTCATTTTTCATATTTGTGAAAGGTGGCTGCTTTTGTTCCTATTGCCGGAATACTATCCCATATGCCCCGAAGAAATGTTCAAAAAGAACGTAGATTATCCTGGTAATCTGTGGTAATATATAGCCGAATGAAAACAGAAAGAAAGAGAAAACATAACAATGACTGTAAGTATGAAATTTACAGCACAATACAAGCATGGGAGGACATTATGGGAAAAGAAGATTACAGAAAAGCACTGAAAGCAGGAAAGAGAGACTATCAGGCCAGGCTGCTTCGGGGAGAAAAGCCGATTTTAAAGGTGCTGGATGATTTTCTTCCGGAACGGGGGTCTTATTCGGAAACACCTCTTGGTCTTGTACAGGTTCCCATAGATCAGATTGAAGGGACAAAAACATTTGGAAGAAGCAGCTCTTTTGCGGGAAACTTTATGCCTATTCTGCGAGAGGACACCGAATTTGCCGCAAAATGGATAAAATTACTTGATTCTCATGTGGAAGAAGGCATACGTGAGCCAATCAAAGTTTACGAATACATGTATAAATTTTATGTGGTGGAGGGAAACAAACGGGTCAGCGTCATGAAATATTCCGGCGCTGTCTCCATTCTGGGAAATGTGACCAGAATTATCCCAAAACGCAGTGAAGAAAAAGAAAATAAGATTTATTATGAATTTCTGGATTTCTACCGTCTGGCTCCTGTGAATTATATCTGGTTTACCCAGGAAGGCGGATATGCAAAACTGCAGGAAGCGGTGGGGAAGGAACCGGATGAAGTCTGGACCGAAGAAGACCTTTTGAAATTCAGCTCCATTTATACCAGATTTACAGCTGAATACCGGGCAAAAGGCGGAAATAAACTGAAGAATTCACCAGGAGATGCATTTCTTTCTTTTATTATGCTCTATGGCTATGATGTAATAGAGGACAAAACAACCAGTGAAATGCAGGAACTGGTGGCAAAGAGCTGGGAAGAATTTGTACTTCTGGGAGAAGAATCAGAGATTGACCTGAAGATGAAACCCAATCAGAAGAAAAAGTCATTGCTTGATATTCTGCACCTGCCGGCCCTTGCTCCGGGAATATTGAAAATAGCCTTTATCTATGAAAAAACACCGGGAACTTCTGCATGGACCTATGCCCATGAACTGGGCAGGCTGCATCTGGAACAGACATTTCCGGAAGAAGTACAGACCATCTGTTACGAAAACGGAACCACGGAAAATATTGATGCGCTGCTTGACGAGGCCATTCAGTCAGAATGCGACCTGATTTTCACCACCACGCCTCCATTCGCTCAGGCCAGTGTAAAAGCAGCAATTGCCAATCCTAAAGTCCGGATTTTGAACTGTTCTCTGAATACGTCCCACCGGTATATCCGGACTTATTATGCCCGGATGTATGAGGCAAAATTTCTGATGGGTGCCATTGCCGGAGCCATGGCGGAGAACAATCGGCTGATGTATATTGCAGATTACCCTATTTATGGATCTATCGCAAATATCAATGCCTTTGCCACAGGGGCAAAAATGACCAATCCCTGGGCTAAAGTATACCTGGAATGGTCTGCCAAAAAAGACATGGACATTGAAGAACGTATCCGGGAGAGCGGTTCTTCCTGTGTTTCCGGACGGGATATGGTAATACCGGAGGAGGCCTCCAGATTTTTTGGACTTTATCATATTAATAATGGCAGTCCAAGAAATTTTGCCATGCCTCTGTGGCACTGGGGCAATTTCTATGAACAGCTTATCTGGGCAATTATGGACGGAACCTGGAAATACGATGATGACCCTTCCACAAAAAAAGCCATCAATTACTGGTGGGGAATGGAAGAAGGGGTGGTAGATGTGGTATTTTCCAAATATCTGCCAAATGAACTGAGACGTCTGGCAGGACTGTTAAAATCTGCTATCTGTTCAGAAGTATTCAATCCCTTTTCCGGCATTTTATACTCTCAGACAGGCACCGTGCTGAATGATCCTGACGGAAGCCTTTCTCCGGAGGAAATCATGACCATGGACTGGCTGGCGGATAATGTAATCGGTTCTATTCCCAAAAAAGAAGAACTGAAGGAACAGGCTGAACCGGTAATGAAACAGCAGGGTGTAAAGAAGAAAGAAGGTTAATCTCAGAATGAAAATACTGGCAATTGCAGATGAGGAGTCAAAAAGTTTATGGGAGTATTACGACAGAAGTAAACTGGAGGATGTGGAGCTGATTATTTCCTGTGGAGATCTGGACCCGCACTATCTGTCTTTTCTGACTACGCTTTCTTCTGTGCCGGTGCTGTATGTACATGGGAACCACGATGGAAAATACGACAGAGTTCCTCCGGATGGCTGTATCTGTATTGAAGATCAGATTTATGTTCACAATGGCATACGGATTCTGGGACTGGGAGGCTCCATGCGTTACAATGCGGGAAAACATCAGTATACGGAATGGCAGATGAAACAGCGGGTAGCAAAGCTCCGGTTTCAGATTTTCCGGAAGCGGGGCTTTGACATCCTGGTAACCCATGCGCCGGCCTACCAGCTCAATGACGGACGGGATCTTACCCATCAGGGATTCCAGGTGTTTCGGAATCTGATAGAAAAATATAAGCCGAAATTCTTTCTCCATGGCCATGTACATTTATCTTACGGGGGAAATCATAAGCGCTATGACAAATATCAGGACACCCATATCATCAATGCATTTGAGAAGTGTATGTTTGAATTTGAGGCAGAGAATCCAAAGGATTCTCTGTCAGGATTCTGAAAGACGAAGCTCCTGTGCGATCAGTTCTTCGATATGGAAAGCCTCATCCATGGCCGGATAGAGCAGAAAATCCGTCGTAAACAGGATGAACCACATTCCCAGGAATGGAAACAGGAGAATGGACCAGGGAAGCAGCAGTCCGATGACAGCGCAGTACAGAACCTGAAGCAATGCACAGCCCAGGGTTTTCCAAAAGAAACGGATCATAAACAGCAGGCAGTTTTGGAACCGCTGTTTTTTTGATTGTTCAAATAATGCAATCTGAGGCCAGTACAGAGAAAAAAACATGGTAACCAACGTAAGACCGGTAACGTACACTGCAAGAGTTCCAGATTCGGGAAACCGGGAAGCCCAGAAGAATGTAGCCAGCATAAAGGTATAAAAGCCCAGCAGCAGACAGAACAGAACACCGGGAAATATGGACTGGCGCCAGTTCTGTTTCAGGGCACGCCTGTAATTCTCCCGCCAGTTGCCGGGAGCGTCCCGCAGGCTTCGCAGCAGGACATCATGCATACAGGACAGCGCGGGTCCGGCAGGTATACCGCCGATGATACATGCCGGAATCAGAACCAGAATACTGGATGACAGAACAGACAGCAGGACTCCCAGGATAAATGGAAGAAAACCCAGAAGCGTCAGAAAATTTACCAGGAGGAACCGTTTGTAGTCCCGGCTCAGCAGTTCCTGGAAACGCCGGAAGCCGGTCATCCGCTGTTCGGTTCCTTCCGGCAGATTGTTGTGGAAAAAAAGTGCCATAATAATTCCTCCTAATTGTCAGTGATATAAGAACAGTTATCTAAAAAATTCGCCAGTATAGTCTCCGGATCGTCTTTAAAATCTTTCATGCAGGTCAGTTCCACACAGACAGCATTATTTCCAAAGGTTCCGAAAGCTGATATACCCTGGTCATAAGGGTTGTCTTCGCTGTTGCAGTGATAGGTAACTATGGTGTAAAGCTGTTTATGATATGTCATTTCTTTTTGCTCTGAAACATCATATCCGGTGTTTGCAGCTTCTAACCAGGTATCCATGTATTTTCTGGCAGCTTCCTGACTTTTAGCCTCTCCCACCAGCAGATAAAGGCTGGCGTCGTATAAATCAGCCATATCACCATTGCTGTTTTCGTAGGGCTCCGGATCCCCCATTCCCCAGGATGCATAGTACAGGCCATCGGCAGCCAGGGTGCTGTTATCGTCCACAAGAACAAAACGGTCATCTGTATTTTCCACTTTCAGGCTGTGGCCTACGGTAAGATGCCTTACATTTTCCACAGGTTCTTTTTCAACATGGGGAGAAGCGCAGCCTGCCAGGAGAAAAGCCAGAAAACACAGTATAAGAAAATATCGTGATTTCATGAATCCACCTCCTGTCGGGCAGAGATATCTCCTGAAACCTCCCGTGTCGTTCCGCCACAGGCATAAGTAACGGGGAGACAGACAAGAGGAGGTCTGGACATTCTGTTTTCCTGAAGCAGCAGTTCCACACACATTTCAGCAATATCAGAAAGAGGCTGTACAATGGTGGAGCAGATGTACTCTTTATCTCCAAACATGCGTGTTCCGTCAAAACCGATAACCTGCACATCTTCGGGAACCCTCTGGTTCAGCCTGCGCAGAATTTTCAGAACAGACCAGGCTAAATTATCAGTAACGCAGAAGATTCCGTCAAAATCCAGCTTTCCCTCTGTAATATGGTCTTTCAGGAACTGTTCAAACCCTTCCATGGAATCCCCGTCATTTAAAATTTTCGCTTCACAGGTAAGGCCACGGGCAAGACATCCGTTTTCAAAACCGGATTTCCGTTTATTTGGCTCATTGCTCAGGGAAGATCCAATCCGCAGAAAAGCTACATGTTTACAGCCAAAGTCAGCCAGCTTTTCTGCGGCAAGCTGACCTCCGGCAAAATTGTCGCTGGCCACACAGGGAATTTCCGGTCCCATGGAACGATCAACAGATACAAAGGGAATATTTTCATCCACTGTCAGGTTCGGATTATAGGTCAGCCCGATAATACCATCCACTTTATTTTGTTGTGCCATGGTGATGTATTCCTGTTCCAGGTTTGAATCAAAATCAGTAGCACAGAGCAGCATCCGGTAATTTCGTTTTAACAGAGCAAGATTGATATGATAAACAAGGGAAGCAAAAAACGGATTCTGTGTATTGGGAATCAGAAGGGCAGCGGTATATGTCCTGCTTGCTTTCAGTCCCTGTGCATAACTGTTGACCTGGTAGTTCAGTTTCTGAATAGCAGCTTCCACACGGACACGATAGGATTCGCCCACTGGCAGGCCATTGACCACTTTGGAAACAGTGCCAAGAGCAACGCCGGCCTCTCTGGCCACATCCTTCATGGTAGGAACGGGATTTTCTTTTTTCATAAAAACCTCCTTTGCAAATTTATCGGGATATTTGTAAAAATGAACGTTGTATTTCGTGATGTTATTATAATGGATAATTTCATGTTTGTAAAGAGAATTTATGAAAAAGTATGTGAAACGTTACATGAAAGCATAAAATCGTAAATTTGTACAAAAGACCTAGAATAAAACTGTAATTAATAACGAAAATTATATATATTAGCAAATAAATTACGGAAAAAGATTGACTAACGGAAATGAAAATGATATATTCCAAGCACAGATGAAATAACGTTTCATGAAAATATGCGCATAATAGGAGAAAAATTGAATTCAATTTTATGAAGCAAAATATCTGAAAAAGAAAGGAGAGAGTAAATTATGAAAAGGCCAAAGACAGAACTGGCGGCAGCTCCGGCAGTTGCCTTAAACGAAAAACCGTTAAAGAAACGGATTCTGGACAACTGGCAATTATATGCAATGCTCCTGATTCCTGTAATACTGACTGTTATTTACAAATACATACCCATGTATGGAATACAGATTGCATTTCGGGATTACAAAGCCAGTCAGGGAATGTTTGGGAGTGAATGGGTGGGACTGAAGTGGTTTCAGCGGTTCTTTTCAGCACCTACCTGTGTAAGAATGCTGTCAAATACCCTGCTGCTGAGCTTTTACAGCCTGTTATGGAGTTTTCCGATTCCCATTTTCCTTGCGTTAATGCTGAATCAGGTAAGATTCCAGAGATTCAAACGGACCACACAGACGATCCTTTATGCACCTCATTTTATTTCCACTATGGTAATCTGCGGTATGATCCGTATCTTTTTAAGCCCCTCCGGAGGACTTTTGAACCTGTTACTCGGAAGCAGCGTTGACTTTCTGACAGAATCTTCTGCTTTTCGTACCATTTATATTGCTTCCGGCGTCTGGCAGGATGCAGGCTGGGGGATTATTGTTTATATGGCTACCCTGTCCAATATTGACACTTCCCTGTATGAAGCGGCAAAAGTAGACGGGGCTTCCCTGTTTCAGAGAATTCTTCATATTGATATACCGGAGCTTAAGTCCATTATGGTGCTGAATCTGATTATGAGTGCAGGAAACCTGATGAATGTTGGATTTGAGAAGGTATGGCTGCTGCAGACGGATTTAAATAAAGCCACCAGCGATGTAATTGCAGTATATGTGTATCAGCAGGGTATTGAAAATGCCAAGTACAGTTATTCCACTGCAGTGGGGCTGTTTAATACGGTAGTCAATATTATTCTGTTAATTGCAGTGAATAAGATTGCGGGCAGGTTGTCCGAAGAAACAAGTTTTGTTTAGGAGGTGCGGTATGAAAGCAAAAACAGGAAAATTATCAGGATTTTCAGAGCGGACCAGCGATATTATTCTGGTGGTGATATGCATTATTATTTTGTTGATTGTTGCGTATCCTCTGTACTATGTACTGGTGGCATCTGTATCAGACCCTTATGATGTGTATGCAGGCAAGACATTTCTTTTGCCCAGTAAATTTACCCTGGACGGGTATAAAGCAGTATTTGCAGACCCCAGTATCCTGACTGGGCTGTTAAACAGTTTTAAGTATACCATAATCGGTACAGCATTTTCTGTGGTAATGCTGTATCTGACTGCCTATCCCCTCAGCGTAAAAAACCTGCCTGGCAGAAAATTTTTCAGTATTTTCTTTATTATTACCATGTACTTCGGCGGCGGTCTGGTTCCTACTTATTTAATTGTGAAGGAAACAGGGCTGATTAATAACATGTGGGCGCTGTTTTTGCCAGGAGGCGTTGCGGCAGGTAATATGATTATCATGCGGAATTTTTTTGAGAACAGCATTCCAAAAGAAATGATAGAGGCTGCGGAAATTGACGGCGCTTCCAAATGGACTACCTTTATCCGCATAGTTGTGCCTTTGAGTCGTTCCATTATGGCGGTTATGGTGGTATTTTCCATGGTTGCTTACTGGAATGACTGGTTTACATCCATGATTTATCTGCCTTCACCGGAAAAGGCGCCGCTACCGCTGGTTCTTCGAAATATTCTGATTAAAAGCTCAGCCAGTGCGAGTCAGGCAAGTACCATATCCGGCGGTTATGCTGAACTGAACAAGATGACGGAAATGATTAAATTTTCATCCATCATTATAGCAGCAGCTCCAATGCTGGTAATCTATCCCTTTGTACAGAAGTATTTTGAAAAAGGTTTTATGGCAGGTGCAGTAAAAGGATAATGTGGGAAAGGAAAATGTATGATGAGAAAAAAGGGATTGTTAAAAAGGATTGTATCATGTATGCTGGTTGCAGGCATTGGTCTGTCGGCAACTGCATGTGGCAACGAGTACGGAAACCATGAAAAAGGGGTTGCCAATACTGATACCTCTCAGACGGATTTTTCCATTATGGGAGGAATGGGCGCCCTGAGCACCAGCTATGATAAGAAACCGGTGTTAAATCAGCTTCAGGAGGAAGCAGGAATTCATATTGAATGGAATACCATGAGTGAATCTCTGGCAGAGCAGGTCAACATCCGGATTGCAGGAGGAGATCTTCCGGATGCCTTTATCGCAGTGGGATTTAACAACTATGATATTTCCCGGTATGGAGATGATGGAACCTTTATTGACCTGTCACCCTATCTGACCGAGGAATATATGCCGAATCTGTGCAGGATTCTGGAGGAAAATCCGGATATCCGGCGGGCAATCACCATGGATGACGGATATATCTACGGGCTGCCCTCCGGAGAACGAATGGGAACAGCCGGGATAGGAGCCGAAGAAGATTACAGTATCTATACGATTCCCCAGTTTTCCATGATCAACAAAGCGTGGCTGGACGACCTGGGGCTGGAGGTACCCACGACGCTGGATGAGCTTCATACAGCCCTGAAGGCCTTCAGGGATAATGATATGAGTGCAAAATATTATGGCAATGATCCGGGGAGCACCATTCCCATGAGTACAGGGTTTGATCAGTGGTGCTGGGGACAGAATATTTTTTATGCAGGATTTGGGTTTACCAACTGGCCCAATGACGTCTGCAACGATCTTGTGCTGAATGACGACGGAAAGGTAGAATTTGTCTGCACTTCAGACAGGTACCGGGAGGCTCTGACCTATTTCCACGACTGGTATGCGGAAGGCCTGATGGATACGGAGATGTTCAGTCAGGATGACACTCAGCTGATTTCCAAATGTTCCCAGGGATACGTAGGTGTTTCCACCTGGTGGTATATCGAGGAGCTGATGGGGGATTATGCGAAGGATTATGTGTTCCTTCCCATTCTGGACGGCCCGGATGGAACGCACAATGTAACAGTGCGTACCGGAGGTCCAATCAGCAGCGGAAACCTGAATATTACAAAGGCATGCAAGAGTCCTGCAAATCTGCTGAAATTTTTTGACAGATGGTATGCACCGGAAAATGTGATGCAGCTTCATTACGGGTCCATAGGCACATATTTCACAGAACAGGATGAAAATGGCGTATGGCTGAGTATCACCGATAAAGAATCCCAGGAGAAATTCGGGAAAAGCGCCGGAGAACTGCGAGGAGAAGAGGAAGTGTATGGGCCGAAACTGATTCTCAGTGACTATTATCTTACCACTTTTAAGATGGAAGACCGTGCCACAGAAAGACTGACAGACCTGAACGAATTCTGGATGCCCTATGTACACAGCGCCACGACCTATCCGGTGGACTGTGTGTTTACCGGGGAAGAACTGGACGATATTGACTGGTACAAAGCAGATTTTGAGAGTGCTGTGTCAGAGCAGGAAGGCCTGTGGCTGAAGAATGGAGGGCCTGACGATGCGGAATGGGAAGCGTATGTGGAAAAATTAAAAAAGAAATGTGGAATGGACAGGCTTCTGAAGGTGTATCAGGATGCCTATGACCGATATACCGGCGTTGAAAGTGAAGAATAAGAGATAATTACAGGAGGGTTTCGAAGGTATGAGCCAGATTTTACGAGATGCGCGCAGATATGAAGAAATAACAGAGAGGAAACAGGAAGGGGTGGAAAAGCCGGGATTTCATTTGTCGGCGCGGGTAGGATGGATGAATGATCCTAACGGATTTTCCTTTTATGGAGGAAAATATCATCTGTTTTACCAGTATCATCCCTTTAATTCTCACTGGGGCCCCATGCACTGGGGCCATGCAGTCAGCGATGACCTGTTGCATTGGGAATACCTTCCGGCGGCACTGGCTCCGGATACCATATATGATGAAGGGGGATGTTTTTCCGGAAGTGCTGTGGAACTGGCGGATGGCAGGCAGCTTCTGATGTATACAGGTGTGCATAAAGAGATTCAGGAAGATGGAGAGCTGCGCGAAGTACAGACCCAGTGCATTGCCATTGGAGATGGAAGGGATTATGAGAAGTATCAGGGAAACCCGGTACTGGATGAAAAGGACCTTCCGGATGGCGGCAGCAAATATGACTTCAGGGATCCAAAAATGTGGAAAACGCCGGACGGAACTTTCCGGTGCGTGGTTGGAAACTGCGCACTGGACAGGGATGGGCAAATCCTTCTTTTCAGCAGCAGGGACGGGCTGGACTGGCAATATGAGAAAGTCCTTGCAGCCAACCAGGGGCGTTTTGGAAAAGCCTGGGAATGTCCTGATTTCTTTGAACTGGATGGTAAGCAGGTGCTGCTTACAAGCCCCATGGATATGCTTCCCCAGGGACTGGAGTATCACAATGGCAACGGAACCCTCTGCCTGATTGGAACTTATGATGAAATGAAAGAAGTTTTTACAGAGGAGCAGAATCAGGCCATAGATTATGGCATTGACTTCTATGCGCCCCAGACAGTGCTGGCACCGGACGGCAGAAGGATTATGATTGGCTGGATGCAGAACTGGGATACCTGTAATCTCCATTCTGCGGAACAGCCATGGTTTGGACAGATGAGCCTGCCCAGAGAACTTTCTGTGGTAAATGGAAGGCTGATTCAGAAACCAGTCCGGGAACTGGAAGCCCTCCAGGTGGAAAAGATAAAGTATGAAAATATTACTTTTTCAGGGCTTAAGAAACTGGACGGCCTCCGAGGCAGGAAAATTGACATGGAGCTGTCTGTCCGACCTCTGGATGAAGATAATATGTACCGGAAATTTGCAGTCCGGTTTGCACAGAATGAGATTTATCATACAGCAGTAAGTTTTCGACCTCTGGAATCTGTTGTAAAGATAGACCGGAAATTTTCCGGCACCAGGAGGGCTGTTATCCATCAGCGTCGCTGCCGGGTAAACAGCAGGAATGGAGAAATCAAATTACGGATTATTCTGGATATGTTCAGCGTGGAGGTGTTTGTCAATGATGGAGAACATGTGATGTCGGCGACCATGTATACGGAAAAAGGAGCGGACGATATTTCTTTCCTTGTGGATGGAGTAGTCACCATGAATGTAGTAAAGTATGATTTACTGACGGAGGAACCGAAATGAAGAGAACAGATGTAATGGCATTGGGTGAACTGCTGATTGATTTTATTCAGAATGACGAAAGCTGCCAGGGCAATCCTGTCTATACTGCATTACATTCTGGAGCATAGACTGGATGATTTAAACAGACACGCCGCCGTCAGAGAATCCTGCTTTGCAGGATTCTCTTTTTAATACAGAAAACGTAAACATATCGCTTGACATATACCCCCATAGGGTATATAATAACTCCATCACAACCAGGAGGGAGGAATGCCTGTGGAAGAAGAAAGAGAAACCTGTGGCTGTCATAAGACTAAAGAACGTCCGGAGAAGGAATACAAAGATTTAATCCACCGGCTGAACCGGATTGAAGGACAGATTCGGGGGATTAGGGGAATGGTGGAAAAAGACGCTTACTGTCCTGACATTCTGATTCAGGTGGCAGCCGCCAATGCAGCTTTAAACAGTTTCAATAAAGTTCTGCTGGCGAATCATATCAGAACCTGCGTCATAGATGATATTCGAGAAGGCCGGGAGGAAACTGTGGATGAACTGCTGGTTACCCTGCAAAAACTTATGAAATAAGGTGATAAATATGGAACAGTATACAGTAACAGGTATGAGCTGCGCAGCCTGCAGCACCCGTGTGGAAAAGGCAGTTTCCAAAGTACCAGGCGTCAGTTCCTGTGCAGTCAGCCCTTTGACCAACTCCATGGGTGTGGAGGGAACAGCTTCAGAACAGGACATTGTAAAAGCAGTGGCAGAAGCCGGATACGGCGCCGCTCGTAAGGGAACAGCATCCGAAAAGGGACAGACCGGACAGAGTTTTTCAGGAGAAGAACTGCTGAAAGACCGGGAAACACCTCTGTTAAAACAGCGGCTTCTGGCTTCTCTTGGATTTTTGCTGATACTGATGTATCTGTCCATGGGACATATGATGTGGAACTGGCCTTTGCCGGCAGTTCTGGCGGAAAATCATGTGGCAGCAGGACTTATGCAGCTTTTGCTCACTGTGATTATAATGGTAATCAATCAGAAATTTTTTATCAGCGGATTTAAAAGTCTCCTCCACAAATCTCCAAACATGGATACCCTGGTTGCCCTTGGGGCTACGGCAGCCTTTGGCTACAGTACCTGGGCCCTGTTTGCCATGACCGCTGCCCAGCAGAAGGGAGACATGGCAGGTGTAATGGCATATATGCATGAATTTTATTTTGAATCTGCAGCCATGATTCTGACATTGATTACCGTGGGTAAAATGCTTGAGGCCCGCTCCAAAGGAAAAACAACAGACGCATTAAAAAGCCTGATGAAACTGGCGCCCAAAACAGCCACCATCCTTCTGGATGGGAAGGAGACAGAGGTTTCCATTGAACAGGTAAAAAAAGGTGATATTTTTGTGGTACGTCCCGGTGAAAATATCCCGGTGGACGGCATAATACTGGAAGGCAGCAGCGCTGTAAATGAAGCGGCATTAACGGGAGAAAGCATTCCATGTGACAAAACAGCCGGAGACAGCGTATCGGCCGCCACCTCCAATCAGTCCGGATTTCTGAAGTGCCAGGCTTCCAGGGTGGGCGAAGATACTACCCTGTCTCAGATTATCCAGATGGTAAGCGACGCGGCAGCCACAAAAGCTCCCATTGCCAAAATAGCAGACAACGTATCTTATATATTTGTACCGACGGTAATCGGAATTTCCCTGCTGACCCTGCTGGTATGGCTGCTGACCGGCGAATCCCTGGGATTTGCACTGGCCAGAAGTATTTCCGTGCTGGTAATCAGCTGTCCCTGTGCCCTGGGACTTGCAACACCGGTGGCCATTATGGCCGGCAGCGGGATGGGTGCAAAAAACGGTATCATGTTTAAAACAGCCGTATCTCTGGAAGAAACCGGAAAAATGGAAATTGTGGCTCTGGACAAAACAGGCACCATTACCAATGGAGAACCGAAAGTTACAGATTTGATACCTGCCAGGGGGATTTCAGAACATGAACTTCTTACCGCTGCCTGCGGACTGGAACAGAAAAGCGAACATCCTCTGGCCAGAGCTGTGCTGGAATATGGAAAGGAACAGAACATTCAGGCTCCGGAAATATCCGATTTCCAGGCACTGCCGGGAAACGGTCTTTCAGGCACCTGGAACGAAGATTTTATCTGCGGCGGAAATTACAGTTTTATCAGCAGTCAGGCTGAAATTCCTGATACATTAAAGCAGCAGTCCGAAGAACTGGCAGAAAGTGGAAAAACACCCCTCTTTTTTACCGGAAACGGACGGATAATCGGTATGATTGCCGTTGCAGATGTGATGAAAGAAGACAGCGCTCAGGCTATCCGGGAACTGAAAAATATGGGCATACACGTGGTAATGCTCACCGGGGATAATCAGCGCACCGCTCAGGCAATTGGCCGGCAGGCAGGAGTGGACGAAGTAATTGCAGGCGTTCTTCCTGACGGAAAAGAAGCTGCCATCCGCAGTCTTCAGAAAAAAGGAAAAGTTGCCATGGTGGGAGACGGCATTAACGATGCCCCGGCCCTGACCAGAGCAGATATGGGAATTGCCATCGGCGCAGGAACGGATATTGCCATTGACGCGGCAGATATTGTACTGATGAAAAGCCGCCTCAGAGATGTTCCCGCCGCCATACGTTTAAGTCGGGCAACTCTGAAAAACATCCGGGAAAATCTTTTCTGGGCATTTATCTATAATATAATTGGTATTCCTCTTGCAGCAGGCATATGGATTCCGGTATTTGGGTGGCAGCTCAACCCCATGTTTGGAGCAGCTGCCATGAGCCTGTCCAGTTTCTGTGTGGTAACAAATGCACTGCGCCTGAACATGCTGCGGATTCATGATTCCCGAAAAGACAGGCCTCTCAGGAAAAAAGGGTCAAAAAAGTCTGAAAACCACACCCCGGTTACAGACCTGAAAGAAACGGAACATCTTAACACAACCAGAAATATAAAGGAGGAACAGAACATGGAAAAGACAATGAAAATCGAGGGAATGATGTGCGGACACTGCGAAGCAGCCGTAAAGAAATGTCTGGAAGCATTTCCGGAAGTATCAGAGGCAAAAGTAAGTCATGAGTCTGGTACGGCAGTCATAATACTGACCGGAACCGTTTCAGACGAAGCGCTGATAAAAGCAGTGGAAGAAAAAGATTATAAAGTAATTTCCTTACAGTAATCAGCAGCTTTTCCTGCTAATCTGGTGCCATGGGGCCTGTCTTCTGACAGGTCCCATGATTGCCTTATTGCAAAATCCGGAGATTTATCGTTAAAAATGCACAAAAACAGTCTATCTGTCCCTTGTACTTTTTACTGAAAATAAATTTTTTCCATAAAATTCCTGACAAAAACCGAAAAAAATGGTAAAATAGTACCATAAAATCTGCTGTAACAGATGACTAAAATCAGACAAGGGGTGATCAGGATGAAATCATTAGTCAACGAAACCGTTTCCCATGACAAATTTGGCACAGGAAAAATTGTGGAAGAAACTGCCCTCAAAATACGGGTGCAGTTTTTCGGGACAGAGCAGCCCAAAATTTTCGCTTTTCCCATTGCTTTTGAAAAATTCCTTGTACTGGAAGATACAAACCTGCAGGAGGAATGCCGGAAGCTGGCTCAGAAAAAACGGGAAGAACTGGAACAGGCAGAAGCTGAGCGTCTCGCCAAAATCAGGCGTATTGTGGATGAAAACCACAGGGAGCGGATGGAAGCGCTGAAAAAGAAACGACAGCCGGGCAGA
>OFGR01000779.1_pt1 | contig 29300 bp, 24 predicted proteins | sample 1521811 | NCBI WGS metagenome assembly OFGR01 (sample SAMEA3504098, study PRJEB24116) | mouse gut metagenome | biome: mouse gut; feature: mouse-associated habitat; material: faeces | place: Denmark | collected 2011
GGGTCTAAATTTTGTTTTGTTTTCTTTTGTTCTCATTCTCCAAAAACCTCCCGTATATATTGAACTGCACTTTTTATGTTCTCTGTAGTATCATCTGCGCCCACCTCGATCGAAACAAATCCCTGGTAATTCTCTGCTTCGAGAATCGCTTTCAGCTCCTGGTGCAGCTGTCTCTTTTCAATAGGCTTCAGTCCCGGCTCGCTGATATGGACATGATTGACCAGCGCTACCCTTCCTTTCAATTCCCTGATATGCTCTCCATTATAAATCATAGTCCCCAGATCAAGATTCAGCTTAAAGCCGTCGGAGTCAACTTCCTCTATCAGGCGAAAAGCTGATGCGGTATCATTAATATAGTTTGTTTTATAAATGGGCGGATTTGCTTCCATCCCGATCACGGTATGGTGCGCAGCAGCATAGTCTCCCAATTCCCTGAAAAACGCCACAGCGGTCCCTGCATCCACCCCCACAGGAAGATTCCTGTTTCTTGGACAGCCAAATACAAGATTTTTACATCCTATGCGCTCCGCAAAATTAATCGCTTTTTGCGTATAGGCAATCAGAACACGTCTCTCTGCTTCTGCGCCAAATATATTTTCCTTTCTGCCAAACCATATGGACTGCATAGACGGGATTGTAAATCCATAATCATTCTTTATTTTCTCAGCCCACCTTTTTGCCTCCGTCAGTTTATTGTAAGGATTTTCTGGGAATATTCTTGTCGGGGCAATCTCCAGGCCGGAATACCCATATTCCCTCATCCAAGTAAGGATTTCCCTGTCCTGTTCTTCCCTCCAGCCAATGTTTGAAACAGATAGCTTCATAATGATTCTCCGAACAACAATTTCTGCTCTCTCTGAATATATGCAAAAATATCGGCTAAAACCGCACTTTTTGTCATTAAATATCCATCACTGCCACCTAGCAGATGTGCATGCTTTGACCGCAGGTCATAGTCAAATGGCGGTTTATTTAGCTCATTGCAAAACGGACTGCCTTCCAAATACTTATATAATTCGGCAATTTCAATGGGGGCAGTTGTAATATTCAATTTGCGCAAGCTCTGCCGCATGGCAGTCTCCAAGTGCCCCCACAACCGTTCCAACGGATAAAACTGATACTTGGACCGGCTATCGGTAAAATTTAGTGCACTAAATTCAAGCTCCTTAAAGTGCCCTTTCAGTATAGTTGCATCAGTTATATCCAGTTTCCGGCATCTAAGAAAGCCGTTCTTCTGCGGGAAATAATATTCCAATAGAGCAGGCTCCCGTATAGACAATTCCTTCAGCTTTGCCTCGGTCAGCATGGACGGAATCATGTGAATATAGTCGTACAGAAAATTTTTCTTCAGGTTGATCCCATAAAGTGCAGGCAGTCGAACTATTAAAGAATTTTCACAGTGTTCTTCCACCCAGACCTCCAACGCATAGCGGTTAACGCCATAGGGCGAGAGCTTGTCCATCTCAATAACAGTATCCTCATCCGCTCCATGTGTATCCGGATAGACCGCAATGGTAGAGATCAGAATCACCTGTTTGGGCGCAATCCGCCGGATATTTTCCTCGGCGGATAGAATAAGTTGCCGGTCCGCCTCCGGGTCCCGATTTGCCAGAAACATCTCCGCTGGAACACCGGCATACACCAGAAGATCCGGATGCCCTCCAAACGCATCGGCAATATTTTTAGAGTTGAAACAGCTGGAAAAACGGTGCTCTGTGGCTAGATTTGATCCGACAAACCCCGTATAGCCTACTAGAAACTCTCTTTTCATAGCCTGATGTCCACCTTAGAGCCGTTCCGTACTTTCAATCAGGTATTTTTGCTTTTGGAAAATCAGCTTCAGGATCAGCGTCAGATATTTTAGGGTAATTGCCAGTATGGCAAACAGACCTGCCAACCCCAGGGTGAGCACAGACATTGTGGTCGTCCATCCCGAAATTGGGTTACCCATCAGCCAGACGGTAATCGTATACGCTAACTCAGCCAGCGCCGCCACAAACATACAGGCCGTGAGACCCAAGCTGAACTTATATCCAAAATTGGTATACAAGGTAAGACTATCCATAGCCAGCTCAAAACGTTCTGTTTTCTTTCCAGCAACAGTCCCATCAAACTCCAAAACGGACATTTTCAATCCACAGGATGCATATGCAGCCTTTCGATAGGGTAAATTATCGCCCATAGCATGGGCACGGTTGATTGCCCGCCTGGATACCAGCCGGAATATATCTGTCCGCAGGTCATATGCTGCATTGCTGTTGGTGTTGAATACCCGGTAAAATATCCGGCTCCAGCCCTTGACCGTCTTGGGACAAACTGTCACAATATCGTTTCCATTCATTGCAGACTGATAGGCGTCCCAGATGATCGTCTCAGGATACGGCATATCCGTACCGTCAAACTCATATACATAATCGCCAATAGCTATATCCAATCCCGCATTCATGCACTGCTCATGGGATTGCTTGAGAGACATATTAATAATAGTCAGCGGCTTCGCAATTCCCGTTGCCCATTCCCGCAGTTCGGGGAGCGTGTAATCCTCACGGCTTGCGTTGACCACAACGATCTCATACTGCATGAAATGAGCATCCAAAACAGTATGCAGCGAGTCAAAGAACGCCACAGTTTTTTTATTATCATCTTTGACGTAGACAACCGCAGAGATGAAATTCCATTCTTTACTCATAAGCCGAGCACCTCATCTAAATCGTATACAGTATTGATTTTTCCAGAGAGCACACTGATAAACGTCGGATCGCTGGCGTACTGCCGTACAACGGTCGGTCTGGAATCGTCTATTTCGCTGGCCTTTAAAATAGGCTTCATACTAAACAAGCTCTTGACATATTGAAATTCGTATTCGGGCCGTAGATATTTTCTCGCCAATTGACTCATATACGGCCATGCGCTCTCTGGTCGTGCCGGACAGTCATCACAATTAAAAAGCTTTCCCGGCCTGCATCGCCCGCCGCTGCGCTCCTGGCATGGAAATGCCGCCACTGTATCATAGGAGGTTTCATGGGGTGTAAATGTTACGCTTGTTAAACTGTGATATCCTGTTTTTCCAAAAGGCATAATGGAGAAAAACGGTCCATCCATGACTGTGATGCCCGTGTTTTGCAGGTTTTCACTGACGGTACACAGAATAATTTCACACAGCTCATACTTGATTTTGAAGGGTTCGAACCCCAGCATCTGATGAATTTCGTTTACTCCGGCATAGGTTGCGTTCAACAGGAAGGGCGTTTCCACCGTAAGGTCTCCAGCCTGAACCTGCCACACATTCCCACGCTGTTTTATTGCTGTTACCCTGTGATTGAGCAGAAGCTCTACATTGGGCAGCCTGGAAAGCTGCTTCAAAAACCACTGTTTCAATATCTGCGCGTCATATGTATACTCAGTTGTCAAAAACGCCCCATCGCAAACCCCAGGTTCAAAAAACTTTTCCGTTGCGATAGCATCGCAACGAATTTCTGCCGTACGGCAGAAATTCTGAAATTCTCTGGCGTTTGTCCAACTGAAGTTGGCGCTGGTAGCATAGACTTGATCGAAATCCACCAGATTGCAGAACCCGAAGTCCTTGCAGAATCTCTCAAAATAGTGGGCGCTTTTGATGGCGGTTGAAAAACTCCGGGGGTAGTGGTAGCCCATATGCACACGGGCCTGATTGATGTAGGTTGCCCGTTTGAACGGTCCGCTGTCGCACTCCAGGACTAGCACCCGGCGCCCAGCCTCCCCGCAGCGCAGGGCGGCGTAGAGGCCATAGAGACCAGCGCCGATGATGAGGTTGTCATAAATCTTCATAATGTTATCACTCTTTTTTAATACTGGCGGAGTTTTTGGGACCTTTGCTAAACATCACCTGTTTACAGAGAATGTAAATACATATTTGCACAAACCCAAAGTACCACAAGACATAATTCATATGCGTATGTACGTATGAGTGCGCCGTTCTATAACAATTCATACCGTCTTTTTTATCGCATCATTCTTCATCTTGTAGGCAATATCTGTTTGGTCCCATCTCAAGAGTAGAACCGCTACAATCAGCGGAGCAGAAAATATAATTGGAGCTGCATATCGGTACATGATTACAGGACTCAGAAAAACTGTTATCCATATTCCGATCGGGAAGCTTAATATCACAAGCGCTCCCTTCCATCGCCGATACACCGCGTAACACGCCGCATATATCAACAGCCATGTGTAGGTACCGGCTTTGCAGAGAGTAGACAAAATCGGGATATTTGAAAATGCCATAAACAAATGTCCGCCATATCCATCCAAAGTCTCCCCTTCACCAAAAAGCCATGCTAAAGCTTGATTATATAGAGGGAAAAGACTATTTCTGTTAAGAATAAATTCGGTGCCATGAAACCCTATGTAACTATAACTTTGAAAATCAATATATGGGTGCCATGTGGATATGTCAGGATAGCTCTTCCCTGGATACCATAACCCATAGGTTTGAAAAAGGAGTCCTTTTATCATACTCTTAGGCGAAAATTTCATAACTTTCCCGTATAGTTTTACGAAATCCCAAAGATGCTGTTGCACGAAATCAACATTTAAGCCGCTTCTTACTGTATCTGCTATACCCATGCTCAGGGGGTATTCATTCCATGCTTCCTCCGTTACATACAAATCCATCTCATTTTTCAGTTCTTGGGGTAGGGCCTCATTATTATAAACATATGCCATTTGTTGTAACGGCACAGACAGCATCACCGCTAACGGATGGATGTGATAACCTGCTTGTACACCAAGCTTCGTATACACGGGCCCCTGACATACCAGGACACATGCAAAAACCACCGCCAGCACCTTCAATAAATGTTGTCTGTATCTCTTTCCTAAAATCAATCCAGCCAGCGCAAGTACTATAAGTGAATAAATTCCGTTATTCCGTATTAAGCAAAGAGCAATCAAGTAAGCGCCAAAGCGAACAAGATTGCTCCTCTTGGCTACATATTCCTCTGCTTGGTATGCTAACCGTATTAAATGGAGTAAACACATTGCAAAGCACGCCGCAAATAAAGGATCTGTCGCCGATGTAACTGCTAATATCACATGAGTAGGAACGAAAGAAAAAAATATTGTTGATAAAATGACCGCAGACCGCCCTAGGAATTCATTCAAAAAAAATAAAATCTGGCGTATAACAAGTAAAACTAACCCCATCTGTACGAGGGTAAAGCACGCAAATCCAATATCCCAGCTATCAAATAGAATCTTTCCGGCTTCTACAAAAGAGAAGAAAAGGCCGGCATAAATTGGTGACCAAATGATATTAACAGGAACATTTTCATCGATAAACTCGTAATACCAATATGGTGCATCCGTCGCATAAACTCCTGGAAACATTGCCAGATATCCAAGCAGCCAGACAATAACAATTATCAAATAAAATCTATTGAGGTTCTTCTTATTTAAACTGGCTGTTGAAGTCTCTCCCCACTTATCTAAATTTTGCGTTGACCATGCCAGTATAGGAAATATGCCTACGGCAAACATTAGCATAAAAAACGCATGATGCCACCCCAAATCTACGTTGCCTTTCTTATCCAGTTCTACACCCAAAATACATATTGAACTGAACAAAAAAGCAAGGAAACTATTCAAAATTAGGAATTGTGGCGACCATCTTTGAACATTATGTCTTTTACCCATTGATGCTGTATACTCCCTTCTGTCTTTAGCTAGATCCGCAAAGCTTCCTCAGACTTGCTTTGATGGCTTTCCCTAGCCCCACCGTAAAGAACCGCAACTTTCCAATCCGGACGGTAACTCTGTTATACACGAGCCTTCGGACCCACAGACTAGGCCTGATTTTATTAACTATCCTGCTTTTCATGGATAGCATTTTAGCTCCAGGAGAATGCTCAACTAAGTCGTATTTAAAATCATACCTTCTGGCAATGCGAACCATAGGGATATTTTTAGATACCCATTTTGCCAACACAGGGTCAGTTTGCCGCAAAAACAAATCGAAGCGTTTTCCCATCTCATACCCTTGCTTTTTATCCGTGTCATATACCATAAACAAAGCATAATGTGTATAAAGATGTCTTTTCAGGATCGCGTCATAATATGTACGCTGTACCTTGGACATTTGATGCTCCTGCTTATAGGCCAACACACTCTTCATCACACGCTCGTGATGGTCATATCTCTTGACCATTGTTGGTATATAAACACTCTGTTCTGTATTTCCACGGCAATATTTATAGATAAAATAATCTACAAAGGTCACATTTTTCAAATAAGGTACCGGAAAAAGAATATATTCGACATCAACATAAAATGTTTTCTCCTGGAGCGGTTTGCCGATCTGACGCAATATTGATAACTTGATAAGCGTACTCGCCAGAGTAAAATATACATTCTCAAAATCCAGATCTTCAAACGCTGTCGCCTTAAAATATTCCACTCTGGCTTGCTGTTGCCGTGGTTCGGAAATGCCAGTTCCCATACAAATCACATGATAATTCGAAGAAACAATATCCGTATCAATCTCTCCTGTTTTTAATTTTGCCAACAGTTTCGCAAACTGACTGCCATCAATCCAGTCATCCCCATCAACAACCATAAAATATTTTCCGGCTCCTTCTGCGATTGCCCGGTTGATCGTAGAGCCATGGCCACCATTTTCTTTCTGAATGAAACGTATTATTTGAGGATATCGGTCTGCGAGTGCTCTGGCGACTTCAGATGTATGGTCTGTAGACCCATCATCAATTACCAAGATTTCAATATGGGCCGCCATTTCATGATTAATCAACGTCCACAGGCAACGCTCCAAATATCGTTCAACATTGTATGCAGGTACACAAATTGTAACAATCTTTTCGCTATTTGAAGCAGAGATATCCGGCCAATCCAGATTTCTCCATGTCCAGGTTCGGTCACATAATTCTTCTACCCGTGAATCAAATGTAGCCGCGACAGCAGGAGCGGAGTACCGTGCAATGTAACTAGTATTCAAGCAATACCCTACATTTCCTGATAAAATATCCTCCAATTTATCTGCGATGGATAGTATTTCCCATGGTTGGACGCTAATGCCGCCCATTTCTGTGACAATTTGATCCGCAACAGAACCTTTTCCCGTCAATGCAAAAACCGGCTTGCCAGCCCCCATATAATCTGCCAGCTTACCGGCAAAAAAAATGGATCTGCCTGAGGCAAGCTGCGGAAAGAATGCGTCTACATGGAGTAGCCAATCCGATTCCTGCATCAGTTCCAGGCTCTTGTAATAGTCTACTCCATGCCTAAACTTAATGATATCTTCCAAATAAGCGTTCAAAACCATGTCATAAATAGAGCGAGGGTTGTTGCCAATAAACCGCATTTCAAGTTTTGAGAGGACAGAACTTCCCTTTTCCTTCAAATGCTGAACTGCTTTTACGAACGGCTCTAACGACCGGAATGCATCTGAATAACCAATAAACGAGAAAATAATCTTTTCCGTTTTTTTTACCGCCGCCCGACTGTAAAAGGAAGAGTCAAAGCTATGTGGGAGCGCAAAGTACTTAATATTCCATGTCTGACCACATAGCGTGTAGAGAATCTGTTGCTCAGATGGAGTGATGACAAGATCCGCCTTCTGAAGTACTGTATTTTCCCACCTTTTCAGTTTACAGAGCAATCGTATTCCAACTTCTGGCCGCTTTTCCCATTTTATTAACGCAGTCTCATTTGTACCTTGCAGCGTTTGCTTCAATACAATTTTCTGTTTGTCATGAAGCGTGATACAGTCATCAATATACGCCTTAATCTCATAAGGATTATTGGCAATCGGATCACCCATGCTGGCAATCCACTTCACTTCCGGATGCTTTTCCTTGATGCGCATACCAACTAGAATACTTTCGGGGGGCATGCTGCGGGTCATAATGCATTTATATAGCCGCTTTGGATATAATTCCTCAAACTTTGCTACACTTGCTTCTACCCACTCTTCAATATCATCTGTTTCTACGCTATAGCAAGTCAAATTTTGATCTTCAACACGCTGCATGGGTTTCTGGTATCCCCACTGCCTGCTGGTTGAGCTGAACACATCGTAATGGTACTTTGAATTTCTCAACAGCTTATAGGTTACAATTCCCTCTGAAGATGTGGCCGGCGGAAAGAACCAGCTCGCTACAAAAATATTCATGGTATTCCCTCATTTTCAGATGCCTTTATATACCATCTGGATACCGTTCCAGCTGATAAAGTCGTAATATGCCGTATGGAACACACATCTTCACTATCTTTTTCAGATACCATTTCCACGTACGTTCTATCGTATGCTCATGCTTTTCAGCAACCGCGTTGCCCCCAATAATAGGGGTTCTCTTTTCTGCATTTTCTTCAATTTTGTCATGATAATTCTCTAAAATAACTTTACAGTCACCATATTTTTTCTCAATATACTCCAGACCTGCTTTCCGCGCGTCCGGCCAATCGTTCAGTTCATCCAAGAAAACATCGATCTCCTCCCACAAACAGAGCTGGTCAAACATAAATATCTGCGAATCAATCATCAGTGCCGTTAAGTGCTCGTAAACATATTTTTTCTTAGCATCACTATAGTCCTGCATGTCCTCAATTGTGCGAAGTATATTCAAAATGATATATTTATGATCCTTGTATTTTTTCTCCCAAAAGTCCCTTGAAACTGTCTGACCCTCTCGTCCAATCAGGTAACGGTAAATATCTAGGTTATAATATTTCAAGGTCTCCACGTAACGCAGAGCAAAGGAGTTAAACTCCATATCGACATACGGACGTTTCTCGGAAATAAGGAACGCCGCTTTCCTTAACGCTTCGGTTCGATAGTTCCCTGTGGTGAGGAGAGGACCATATCCATCGAAGCCATACCCTGGATAAATCAGGTCCTCAAAATGATATATTGTCCCTTCGCGCAACATATCATAGTCAATAATATTTGTGAGTTCTGCTTTTTCTATATATTCATAGCTTCCTTTTGTCAAAACAACATCTGCGGTCTCATCTTCCAGTTTGTCTACCAATTCGGCCAGATTGTCTGAATCAACCCAATCATCGCCGTCAATCAGTCGGAAATATTTTCCTCTTGCTTTTGCCAATCCTACATTTATAGTAGACCCGTGTCCGCCGTTTTCCTTATCAATTACGCGAATGATTCCTTTGGCGACACGCTCAAACGATGTTGCAATTTCCAACGTTCTGTCTTTGGATCCATCGTTAACAATGATAATTTCTGTCTTTCCCACATTTCTGTGAAAAAGGAGGGAGTGGATGCACTTTGTCAAGTAATCCTCAACATTATAGGCTGGGACAACAATGGTCAGGATTGGCTCTGCGCTTATATTCACTTGTGGAAAATGAATCTCCCTGCTTACTTGAGTACGGATTTCATTGATTAGCGCAACTTCTTTCATAACCGTATTGTTCCGATTGCATCGTGCCTGCATTTCGCGTGACATGCGCTCGCTGATTTCCAAGTATTCATCCGGATTACGATAGAGTCTCTCAATAATATCCGCAAGGGCAACAGGATCTTCTGGATCGGCTAAGGTATGATTGGCATCTGAATTCATAAACCGACGTGTAACTGGAAGCTCTGAGCCAACGACAACCACGCCTGAAGAAGCTGCTTCTCCCATCGCAACCCCCTGTGTATCGTGTCTTGACGGAATCAGCAGAATTCCGTTTTGTGCATGTAACTTATGCACTTGATCATTGGGCACAAAAGTACGATGTAGATGGACATTTGAATATTTCTCTAAGGGGCCTGTAAGAACATCATAATAGTTTCCATCGCCATACACCTCAAATGTTAAATCTGAAAAGAAGTCACGACGTGATAATTCCTCAATCGCTCTTGTGACTTGATCAATAGAATGTACTTGTATATTATCGAATTTGCGGAGAATCAAAATTTTCCTGCGGTCTTCAGCAGATTTTTTCTGGTAGGGAAACAGCTCTTCATTGATAGTATTATAGATAACATGTGAATTACAAAATTTTACCATAAGCATTTGTTCTGAAAAGTCTCTTAACCATTCCGAAACAAACACCCAGTCTACATTTTCCTTTTTAGCGTATCGCTGAACAAATCGTTCTTTTCTGTCAAAATCCTCATTAGCTGCTACAGTGGACAGCTCTTTCATAAAATAGGGCCTACAAAGATTGGGTAAAAAGCGAAATGTAGTTTCCGGCCCATGACAAATAAATATCAATCTCTCATTCTGAATATATCCGTCAAAAATCGGATATAAATATTCGTCAACAAAATGTACTACAAGTACTTTGTATTGATGCCGGCTTAACAGATTTTTCAAGTCAAGCGGTCTCCCGCTAAAGACAGGTACATCATCAATTTTATAGGCTGCCTGATACCAATTCATGGGAGATATAGAGGCTACCTGGATTTTTAGTCCAGCCTTCACATATTCGCGGTTCCTCGAGTGCGCAAAAGCGCACAAATATAAATTGTGTGTAGATGGGTAATCTGGAGTAATCACCAAGACATCGCTCTCGTGATTACACTGTTCTGTCAAATCCTGCTGATCTTCTTGGATAAGAAGTTCAATGCTGTGCACCTCAACAATCGAATCTGCCGGGACGGAAAGCTTTATCGACAAATTAACAGGAGGCGTAATCTCCATATTTGCAAGCCCGTTCAGGGTGATTGGGTTATCGTTGATGTAAAGGCACCCTCCGCCATTTTGCATATTCTCGCCTGAAAAGCGAATTTGCAGGTTTTTACACTGCTTATCTGATATCAGAACATCCTTGAAATATGTCAAAACAACAGGTGCCCCACCCTCGTTTCGCACATAAAGCATGTGTTTTCTGTGTTTAATTGCAACAGAGCCCTCCCATTGCCTCTCCGCACTCAGTCGCCACTTTAATAAATTTAACTCAAGTTTTTGCATGGTACTCCCTCCGAACACGCCAATTTTTATCTTTATCTATAGAAAAGCTTTTTGAATCAATTTATCTCCAGAATGTCGATGTTGCCAGATGAAATATCTTGTCTGAGTTTTGCCTTAATCAACATGCGTTTCGTTGTGTAAAAGCATCCGTGCTCAACTATACATTCTCCAAAACGAATAAAAGCGCTCCTGCTCCTTGTATATGCAGGGAGCATCCCTTCCCCTGTCCACTCGGACACATCCCGCAGGAATCTCTGGATTGACTGCGTAAACATATGCGGCCTATACTCCTGTTTTTCTATTGCCACCCGGAGCTCCTCTGAAAATCTCCTGGTCATTTCAACCTGCCCCGCAGTATCTACCTTGGATAGAATAAACATGTAGATGCAGACTTTCCGCTTAAACAGGTAGGGTGCAAATCGGACGCACAACTCCCGGTCCTGCTGTAATCTGGCATAATTGTCCGCATACTCCTCACATATTGCGGAAAATTTTTCTGTCTGCATCATGGATGAACCCGGGTTGTCCCTGCGGATATTATAGAATTTACGCGGAATAAACATGCAGCTCTCCGCGTTGATAAATATCTGAAACCACATGCCCGTATCCTGATAAAGCGCCCCGGGAGTTTCTCTCAATACAATCCTTTTGTCCAGAAGAAACTTCCGCCGGTAAATGCCCGTCACATTCATCATTTCTGCATCAAGCAGCCAGGGCATTTTGCAGGGATGGAGAATGCGCCCATACCAACTGATTTTGGGACAAATCATCACTCGATCAAAAACGCGCGCCTCTGCGTCTCCCTTGAAAAACGCGCAGTCAGCCTTGACAAAATCCAGCGAGTGCCGACTTGCCGCTGCATACAATTTTTCAAACATTTCGTTTTCAATGTAGTCATCCGGCTCCACGATGGCGACATACTCGCCCCTGGCTTCTTGGATCCCCACATTGACCGCCCGGCCATACCCTGCATTTTTCTGATCGATTATCCGTATCCGCCTATCCCTCGCCGCATATTCCCGCAGGATGTCCCCGGAGCGGTCCGTCGAGCCATCATTGACGCAAACTACCTCGATATCGGTCAGGCTCTGGTGTATAATGCTGTTCATGCATTCCCGGAGATATCTTTCAACATTATAAGTTGGAACTATGACAGAAATCTTACACATCATGCACCCTGTTAACGTGCAGATTCCTCACGCGAAAGGGACAGCGCCGAACGTATCGTATCCTGCATATCATAGTACCGGTATTCACCCAGCCGCCCGCCAAACAGGACACGCTTCTCCCGCACTGCTAACTGTGCATACTGCTCATATCTTGCCTGATTTTTTTCATCATTAATGGGATAATACGGCTCGATGTCCCGGTTCCACTCCAATGGATACTCTCTGGAAATTACTGTTGTTGGCTGTGTACCAAAAGCGAAGTGTTTGTGTTCAATAATCCTGGTGTATGGTGTTTCCCGGTCAGTATAGTTGACGACAGCTACGCCTTGGTAATTATCCATATCCAGTTCTTCGTGTTCAAACCGCAGGCTTCTGTACTCCAAAGGACCATAGCAGTAATGAAAATAGCTGTCGATTGTCCCTGTATACAGGAGTTTCCCTGCAAGCTTACGGTATTGCTCCGGAGAACGCGTGAAATCCGTATTCAAGCGGATTTCACAGCCGCTGAGCATCTTCTCGATCATCTGCGTATAGCCCCCAATCGGAATCCCTTGGTATGGATCATTAAAATAATTATTATCATAAGTAAAACGGACCGGGAGCCGGCGAATAATGGAGGCTGGAAGCTCCGAACAGGGTCTGCCCCACTGCTTTTCTGTGTATCCCTTCACCAAAATGTTGTAGACGTCCTGGCCAACCAGACTGATCGCCTGCTCCTCCAGATTTTGGGGCGCTCCGATAATCTCCGCCCGCTGGCGGGATATTATCTCTCTGGCCTGCGCCGGCGTGGATATATTCCACATTTTGCTGAAAGTATTCATATTGAAGGGCATGTTGTAGATCTGCCCATGATAGTTTGCAATCGGACTGTTGATAAAATGATTGAATTCGGTAAACTGCCGGGCATATTCCCATATCTCTTTGCTTGAGGTTCGAAAAATGTGCGCACCGTATTGATGTACCTGAATTCCGCTCCAGTCCCGGGTATAGCAGTTGCCGCCGATATGATTCCGCCGCTCCAGCACAAGGCATGTTTTCCCGGCCTTCACCATCTCATGTGCAAACACCGCGCCATAGAGCCCCGCTCCGACAATCAAATAGTCAAACATTATGTTCCTCCCTTTATTCCGGACCATTTTCTTAATCCGCAGTACCATTCAGGCCACAAAGCCGCAAAAAAGTACTTCAGCTTTATTTTGACAGGCAGCGGGGAACGCAGGACTTTCCACATACCGAAGCGCATTCTGCATATCAGCCTTTTACTCTCATCCCGCATGGAGCCCGCCTTCAACAAACGAAGCAGGATTTCCATACATTCCGTTTGCTCTCTCGCGCCGCAGAGTCTGACAGCCGCAGCGGAATGACACACTGTGCGCACCCCCTTCAGCGCCTCAAACGCTGTCATTCTTCTTTGGAGCCATTCCATGGAAACAGACAGGCTCCCCACGGTGCTTGCGGCATGCTGCCGGTAGTGGTAGGTTGCCTGATTGATGCAAAAAAGTGTTTTGCACAGGTTGAAATAGCTTGCGCAAAACAGCATATCCTCCATATAGGTTACATCTTCTCTGAACTGGATTTTTGCTCCCCGGATCGTAGAAAGCCGGAACATTTTATTACATACAGAGCCCAGGATCCCACGTGGAGCGAGCAGCCGCTCTATCGCCGCATCCGCAGAAAATTCTTCGATTTTTTTCGCTTTTCGTTCTATAGACGATTTCTGCTCCTCAACCCAATACCCGCAGATGCTGCAATCGCAGTTTTCAATTCCACGCACTAATATTTCTATGTGCTCAGGCGCTACCCAGTCGTCTGAATCAATAAACGTAACCAACTGTCCGGTCGCACTCTCTATCCCCGCGTTTCGCGCAGGGGAGACTCCTCTGTTTTTCTGATGGATCACCCGCATTCGAAAGTCTCTTTGGACATATTCCTCACAGATGGAACCGCTCATGTCCTGTGAACCGTCATCAATAAGGATGATCTCCATCCGCGTGTAGCTCTGCGCAAGAATGCTGTCCAGACATTTACGGAGAAACGGTTCCGCCTGATAAACCGGAACAATTATGCTGACCAACGGCTCTATCACTCGCATCGCCTCAACAACTTTTTTAGCTTTCGCGTGTTTTCCGCGCCAATATATTGGGCAATTTTTGTATGGAATCTCTGCCTGGGCGTCATCCAGGACCCCGCAAAGTGGTGGATTGCCGCAGATTGTTCTGACAGGCGCAGCTTTCCGGTCTGCAAATCCAACGGGCAGAATACATCCGGAGGATAAATGGTAATATTCGAAACACACTGCGTTAATCCGTTTTGGCGAAGTCCTCTGCGGCACAGTATATCCGTCAGCCAGGTAGTGTTCGTTGTACAGTCACAATTGCCATCAGCCGTACAAAAAACTCTCTTATCGTACTCTCTGGCAGCCCAACTGAAAAAGGGTTGTCCGGGAACACACCCCATCACGCATGTCGCAACATTCTGCCGGCTTTCAAAGCCTATAAATCCAGCCTGATTGATAAATCTGTCCAGCGACTTCAACAGCTCCACATCTGTATCCAGGTAAACGCCGCCGTATTCTGACAGAATCCGCAGGCGTACATAATCTGAGACAAACGCCCACTTTTTCATGCGGTAAGCCTCTTTAACATAGTCATTATCATTAACCGGAGAGTTCGTCTCATTCCAAAATACAATCTCATAGTCGGGACAAGCGCGAGACCAGCTTGCAACGCAGCTTTGCTCCAGTTTTCCCAGGGGGCGGCTGCCAAACCAGCAGCAATGAATTTTTTGGGGTATCATAGAATCTCACCACAATTTGTGCAGACTGCGTATCTTTGCCTTGATTTTCCACTGCCACTGTTTCAGAGTCCTCATAAAGCATCGAGGGATTGCGCATAAAATCATCGGTTTCATTAAATAGATGTAGTCGCGCAGGGGGGCCTTCATTTTTCTCAAGCCATATATCCGCACACAAATCTCATACCATCTGGTTTGAAAAGTATGTTTCCGATAGGCATCCGCCGGTTCATAGACATAGTACAGGCACTCTTGTAAATTCTTTCCAATCACGCCCTCCGCCGCCAAACGCATTACAAGATCATAATCCTCTGTACGCCGGGTTTCTTTGGCAACCCGATATCCGTCAGCTGAAGCGATAATTGCTCTTTTGAAGATCATGGTGGGATGAAAAAAGGGATTGTACTGCGCAATCATGTGTTTTGTAATGACCTCTGGAAACATCCGCTTACTCCAAATGGACGTATCATCAAATATGCAGACGCCACAACCAGCATAAGGGCAGTCATTTTTCCTCAGATACGCCAAAGTCTTCTCCAGCCTGTCCGGTGATGATATGTCGTCGGCATCCTGCCGTGCAATATACTCTCCTGACGCGAGCCTGAGGCAATGATTCAGAGAGGCCGCAAGCCCCAAATTCTTTTCATTTTTGAACGCTTGAATTTTTTCACTGCCGGCACTATAGCCGGAAATAATATCCCAACTGCGGTCACTGGACCCATCGTCGCAAATGACAAACTCAAAGTCCTCTTCAGTCTGATTTAAGATAGATTCAATCGCCTTGGGCAGGGTTGGTTCCGCATTGTAGACACTCATCAAAACGGAAACGAGCGGCTTTTTATCCTCCCTCATAGGCGTCGCACACTTCCTGTGCTTTTCCTCCCATCTTGACCCGTCCATACTCCAGCCAGACCACGCGCCCGCACATTTCCCGCACCTGACTCAGGCTGTGGGACACAAAGAGCACCGTCGTTCCCCCGCCCATGAGCTCCAGCATCCGTCTTTTGCTTTTCTCCTGAAACGCTGCGTCCCCTACTGCCAAAATCTCGTCCACAATCAGGACCTCCGGCTGCACCATCGTAGCTACCGAAAACGCCAGCCTTGCCAGCATTCCAGAGGAGTAATTCCGAATGGGTGTCTCAATGAAGTTCCCCAGTTCAGAAAACTCCACAATTTCGTCATATTTGGCGTTCAGAAAGTCCTCGCTGTATCCCAGGATCGCGCCGTTGAGAAAAATGTTCTCCCGTCCGGTCAGGTCAAAATCAAATCCTGATCCCAGCTCCAGCATAGGCACCACATTCCCGCGGCATACTACATTTCCCTCCGTAGGCTTCAAGATCCCGGAGATGATTTTCAGCATCGTGCTCTTTCCCGCGCCGTTTCGCCCGATTAACCCCAGTGTCTCGCCCCGTTTCACTGTGAACGACACATGGTCCAGCGCCGTAAACTCCTGATATTGCAGCTTTCCCCGCATCGCGGTGGTCACAAATTCCTTCAACGACATAATTTTATCGCTGTTCATCCGGAACCGCATGGATACGTCCGATACTTCAATCACAGTTCTGCTCATAACATACCCTCACAGATACAGGACAAACCTGTCCTGACTTTTCCGGAAAACCAGCGCGCCAATCAGCAGGGATCCCAACGCCATCAGCGTGCACTGGACATATACCGACGGCTCCGGTGAAATCCCGTCCAAAATACACAGCCGGATGTTTTTCAGGAAATGATACATAGGATTAATCCGCAGAATAAACCTAAAGTCCTCCGGCAGGATGCTTTCCGGATAAAAGATCGGCGTCACATATATCCATATCATACTCAGTACTCCCCACAGGAATTGGGTATCCCGGAAAAATACCATTGCCGCCGACAGGAGCAGCCCCACGCCCAGGCTGAAAATAATCACACAGCAGAAGAAAAAAAGCGACAAAATCGCGGATTTCTTGAATTGAATCCCTGTCACCAATGAAACAAGCACTAGCGGAATCAGGGAGATCCCCAGATTTACAACAGAGGACATGACACGCGTGAGCGGATAAATAAATTTGGGCATGTAGACCTTGGTAATCAGACCGGCATTCCCCACGATGGAGCTCAGCGCCATACCGCTGGCTTCCGTGAAGAAGTTAAAGGTTACAATGCCGATCAGCAGATACGCCGGATAATTGGGAATGTCGCTTTTGAAAATGGTGGAGAAGACAAAATACTGTACAAACATGGTCAGCAGCGGGTTAAGAAAACTCCAGAACATTCCCAGGACAGAGCGTTTGTACTTGGTCTTAAAGTCTCTGGATACCAGCTGACGAATCAGAAAACGGTACTTCTGCACCGCAGCCACAGCGTTGACCACATAGCTGCGCCTGCCCTGTCGCAGGCGCAGCCATATCACGCCCAGACCCGCCAGCAGCAGCAGCTCTCCTGCTGCTGCAAACTCCCAGTAGTGCAGGCCCGTCCAGATATAATCCGTACCTTTGACCGCAAAGCAAAGCACACCTTCTGACGGCTCCCCGTTAAGGGTCAGACTTCCGCCCTCCAGCTTCTCCTGCGTATTCATCAGCGGCGAGGCCGCGCTGCCGACCGCACAGTCCGGAGAGGTAATCCGCAGCAGCAGTGGAACATTGTATAATCCTTCTATTGGTTCCTCCGCTGTCAGCGTGGTCAACCCACCCTCGGTAATGGCGGCGGCATCGAAAGCACCCGACAGCAGCACGCTGCTGTCCCGCAGGTCCATCAGCTCCAGCAGAACAGTTCCAGCATTCGGCCGGTAATAGGTCCCCCATTGCACGTCAATCTGCTCCAGCCGCTGAATCGTTGTTATGAAGCTTTGCTCCACAACACTTCCCGCTGTCAGCTCCACTGTCCCGCTGTCTGCTGCTGACAATTCCCTATTTCCTCTTGACTGACGCAAATGTAACTGTTCTCCAGCCAGAAAATAAAACAGGATAATCAAGGCAGCGTATCCCAGGAGGAGCATGACCGCCAGCCGCCGTATTATTCGAAGATTTTCTGCTGCTTCGTTGTTTACTGATTTATTTTGCAATAATCTCACCGCTCTTCCCACCCAATTTCCAACTGCTCCTGCTCCAGCAGGCGGCTGTGGGTCTGCTCCACCAGCAGGGCGATGTTGTCCTCGATACCCGCCCGGGTACTCTGGTATAGCCGCTTCAAACAGCGGGGGTTGCCCTTCTCCTCCGGCACCTTCGCCGCTGTGCACAGCTGACGGATGATGGTGCTCACGTAGGTGCGGCTCATGGGCGTGCCGTCCTTGGTGAGGAAGATGGGGCCGGAGAGGCAGCCGTTTCGCCGTGCGTAGTCCAGCAGTTCCGCCTGTAGGCCCTCCGGGATACGCAGCACCTGTTTATTCCGGCTGAAAGTGACCGTCAGCTTACCCTCTCTCACCGACTCCACTGCTACCTTCTCTAATTCCTGCACCGTCAGGCCGGTGGTGCCGAACAGTTTCACCAGCAGGTACACCTTCTCCCGGCCTAAAGCGCGGGCCGTTTGCAGCAGCCGCAGGTATTCCGTCCGGGTCAGCTCTGGCTGGAGCTCCGTCTCCAGTTTCAACTGGTTGGCCAGCTGGTACTCACGGTGCCCTACAAAGTCCAGGTAAGCGTTGTTCACCGAGAGGTAGCTGTTAATGGTGCTGGGGGCGTAGCCCGCCTTCACCAGCTGCTCCCGCCAGCGCTCCAGGGTGCCATGGCGGATGGTCTTGTCCTCCGGGAGGTCATCGTAGAGCCGGTTCAGGCCCCGGCGGTACCATTTCAATGTACCTTCCACCCGGCCTTCTGCCTGGCAGACAGTCATAAAACGCTCGATGCCGTCCCGTGTCAGGCGCACACCGGCATCCCCTGCCTGACTATGCCGCTGGCGCTGCTGGCTGTAGCTCCGCTGGATGTGTTGTCTCGTTTGCGGCATAGACTGCCCCCTTTCTCAATTCATCACAGACTTAATAAGTTGCCATATAAAGTGTGAAAAAACAAGTCCTCAACGTATGGGACTGCGAGGACTGTAGGTATCCTATCACAAAAGATAGGGGAATGCAAGCCTATTTTCCTGGTTTTTCGCATAACAAATCCTGCCGGCCAGAGATATTCGGATGACCGGCTGAGACTTTTACGCCCTTTTTCAGCCTCGCACCCTGTGTGCGGGGCTTTTTGCTGTCTGTTAGAGAAGAAAATGGATTGGGTGTGGTTCGCAAACAGGGCAGTCTATTAATTTTGTCTATTTATGGGGTTAAGAAATAAGACCCAATCTCTCCAGCTGCCGGGCGTGCTCCACGTCGGTAGAGATGAGATAAATACGGGTAGTCTCAATGCTGGAGTGCCCAAGGACATCCGCCAGCTTCGCTACATCCCGGCAGGCACGATAAAAGGTCCGGGCGAACAAATGCCGCAGGTTGTGGGGGAAGACTTTCGAGGATGCTACGTTGGCTTTTTTACATAGTGCTTTCATCTCCGCCCAGACCTGACGGCGGGAGATGCCTCTGCCGCTTCTGGTGAGAAAGATCGCGCCGGAAGTGATTTTTTGCTTTTTCGCATACTTTTGCAGCTTGCGGCAGAGTCTGCCGGGTAGCAGGATGGTGCGGATCTTCCCTTTCAGCGCAATGTCCGCACGGCCTGCTTGAATAGCCTCCGCTGTTATGTACTTCACCTCCGATACCCGAATGCCAGTGGCGCAGATGGTTTCGATAAGCAGCGCAAGCCGTGCTTTATTTGAGTGATTAGCTGTTTCCAAGAGGCAAAGGTATTCCTCTTTGGTCAGTTCTTTCTCTGTACCGCGAAATAGTTTCCTCTGGATTTTTAGATACTTTATCCGCAACTCCTGCCACCCCATGAACTTGAAAAACTTATTCAGTGCGGAGAGCTTGGAATTGATTGTCTCTGGCTTGTAGCTCTCTGCATGTAAATGATTTTTCCAGTTAGCGATAGTCTCCGCTGTTACCGCCTGACCCGCCAGCCAAGCCCGAAAAAGCTTTACCTCTCGCATGTATTTTTCTATCGTGCTCTGCTCCCGTTCTTCCACCGCTAGCCAATGTTGAAAGGAAATAAGTTGATCGCTTGTCATAATATGACTATCCATAAGAAATTCTCCTCCAGTCAAATAAATGGTATGCTCTCATTTTACTTGATTGAGGATTGGCTGTAAAATCTTTCCCGATGTGCCTCTTTCCTCGGTATGATTAAAGAATAACCGGAACTGAGAAAACGGGGGCCCGGAAAACGTGGTTATCAGGAATTCCATGTAATCAGGAGACCAGTCAGAAAAGGCTCTTTTGACTGGTCTCCACAAGAAAAAATTCCTGATTACATTCAGGCAATGCCTGTGTTTTTTCTATAGCCTGTTTAATATCTCGACGTGTATGGATTGGCGAGTGGATTTTTTGCCCTGCAAGGCAAAAATCCGCAGGCATCCTGACGGATGGCAAGGATTTTTAACGCAGTCAGGGCGGAAAATACGCCGCCAAGACATGCGCGGGGGAGATTTTAAACAGGCTCTCAGACGCTCTCTGTATAAACTGCTGTTTTTCCTGATTACGGAGATACCATATTATTTCAATTCATAGAGCCGTTTCAATACATCCTCATCCGTAACGGTATACCTGTCAGCATTGAGTTTTCCAGCCAAAGGACTGTCGGATTGAGATGCTCTGGCAGTCGCCTCACGTTTATGCTCTGTATCCGCATGAGCATAGATCAGCGTGGTCTCCAGGTTGGCGTGACCAAGCCATTGGGAAATCAGCGTAAGGTCCATGCCATGCTGGTAAAGGTGCATGGCCCGGCTGTGGCGCAGAAGATGCGGGTGGATGGAACCTTCAATTTCGGGAAAAGCCTTTTTAACAGCTCCGCCATACCGCCCAAGCATCTTGCGGATGGCACTCTCACTGATACAGTTTTCAGAGCCGCTTCGCTTTGTATAAAAGAGGGGCCGGTCTGAGTAAATCCCCTCGTCAGGATGGAACACTTTGCGGTACAACCCAAAGTGTTCCATTGTCTTTTCCATCAAGGGGACTGTGCGGAGCTTATCGCCCTTCCCATGTAAGACCACCACTGGGGTCTTGCCGGTGTAGATGTCCTTCAGTTTTACATCTGCGGCCTCCTGCACTCTTGCCGCGGAATCATACAGGAATATAAGCAGGAACTGGTCACGGAGCCCTTTTTTGTTCCGGCATCCGGCATTCCCAGCAGTGCCTTTGTAGCATCTTCGCTCAGATAATCAACGACTTGTTCCGAAGTCTCTTTCTTGAAGGGGACCTTGTAGATCTCAGCGCGGTAATTCATAAGTACCGGACGCATCATGGCGGCGTAAGAATAAAAAGCACGGATGCCTTTCAGCCGTTGGTTCCTTGTGGCAATGCTGTTCCCAAACCCTTCCAACGAATCTAAAAATTCTGAGAGGATGGTACTGTCAATCAGCGGAAAGTCTACATCCCACAGGCAAACATTCCGGCGTTCCGCCACAAAATCAGCCAACTGGTCAATCGGTTTCTGGTATGCCCGGATGGTATGCTCACTGGAATTCCTCTGGTTGGGAAGATAGACACGGAAGAAACTCTGCGTCATCTGGTAGAACTCGGAGATTTTCTTTTTAGCCATTGCGCACCTCCGGGAGAAGGTCGTAAAACCCGGTCCAGTCAATGGCGGAGGACTGCGTCAGATTTTCCGGCAGGATATGGATATAGCCGCAAGTTTCCCGCAAGCTGTTGTGTCCCATATATTCCCGCAGATAAGGCAGCTTCGCTTTCAAAGAATCCCCCTTATCCAGCCAGCGGATCAGCGCGGCAGAGGCAAAGCGGTGGCGGAGGTCGTACACGCGAACGGCAGGAAGTCCCTTTTTAGGGATGCCGGGATTTGCCTCCGCCCAGGCATTTTTGAATATCCTCGTCTGAAACTCCGAAGTGAGGGGGCCGCCTTTGGCAGAGGGGAACCAGTAATCGTTCCCCTGGCCGAAAGCGGCGCGCTCTACGAGGTAAGGCCGCATCAGGGAACGCATATCCCTGGACATGACAACGATCCGCTCTTTCTTTTTCTTCGTATTCGTTACCAGTATCTCGCCGGTATCCAGATGCACATTTTCACATTTCAGTTCCCGTCCCTCGTTGGGCCTCAGTCCACAAGTATAGATCAGGCGAAACAGCACAGGAGCAATCACATGGATAAACGGCTCCGTTACTGTCGGCCTGATTCGGTCAATGGCAGAAAACAGGCGGCGCAGTTCCTCGTCTGTAAAAATGTACGGCGCAAAATTGTGTTTCATGGAAACATATTTCTCAGGAAGGATATACGCATCCTTCCCGATTGCACACATATATTTTCCCAGCAGCCGGATGGCAACGCTCCTCTCATAGACGATCCTGCTGTCCTCCGAAAGCCACATAAGGACCATCTGTTCTGTCAGCTCCTCCGTTTCCGGGAAGTTCGTGGCACAGAACCTGTCAAAGTTCAGGAGTGTCGCATGATGAGTGACCCCGCTGTAACCAAGGGAATGGCGGTAGTCAAAGAGCTTTTCAAGGTACGGTCCGATCCCGCTGACATACTTGCTCATGGCTGCACCCCCACTTCAATCCCCGAAAAATCCAAGGCGCATTCCGCAAGGTGTTCACTGTCAAGAGCAATATATTTTTTGTGGAGTCAATGCTCGTATGTCCCATCACCTGGGCAACAGTGTTTACCGATGTCCCGGATGTGACCATCCTTTTTCCGGCGGCTCTGCGTAGGGAATGGAAACCCCGCCCGTCCCACGCTTCGCGGGAGATCCCGGCGCGCCTGCAATAAACACGGAACTGGTCATTGATGCAGCAAGGGTCCTTAAACGGCCGGAACGGAGGGAGAGCGCGGATAAATACTTGCTCGTAATCTGTCCTGGGCCTTCCATTCAAAATATAGTCACGCAGTGCTTCTCCAACATCTGTGGTAAGAGGGAGCGTAACTGTTTTGCCTGTTTTTTTCTGGACAAAGCAGATCTCTCCTTTTGGCCAGAGAATTTCGGAGAGTTTGAGGCTTGCGATGTCAATGGAACGCATTCCAAGGACATACCCCAAAAGGATGATGGCGTAGTCACGTTTCCCGGTAGCCGTCTGCCTATCGACTACATTCAGAACGGTATCTACCATCCCATCTTCCGCCGCAGGGAACATCCGACTTTCACGGCAAATCTTAAAAGCAAAAAAAGTCTCGTAGGAATTCTCCGTATAGCCTTTCTCATACAAAAAGCGGTAGAGCTTTCTCAGATAAAGGTGGACATTATAGATGGAGGTGGGTCTCATTTCCTCCATGCAGCTATGGAGATATTTCTGAATGATCTTCTGATCCGCCTGTCGAACCTCCGTAATCCCCTCTCTTTGGAGCCAGTGGAAGTACCTCCTTGCAACCCATTCCACATCGCCCACGGTGTTTGGGTGAAAATCACTACCGGCAAGGAATCCCTCCATAACCTCCGCATAATAAGCGTCCAGTTCGTACCGGGAACCCCTTTTGGGAACATTCCAGAGATAAGTGCCGGTCCGTTCAAAATGGGCGACCCGCCTTGCCGCTGTTGTGAGCATGGAGTGCCGTTCGCGCTTGATTTTCCCGTTCCGGTATTTCTCTGTTACCCAGCCGATGTATTCCTGAATAACCTCCGGGGAATAGTCCTCCAAACCCCTGTCACGGAAAAAAGTGATGATCGGGTTATAAATCTCCCAATAACTCCTGTAGGCGCCGTGGGGCTTTTGGCCGAGCCGCATCGCTTCGGCCAGCACCTGGTCGATCAATAACTGTACTTTCATGGTATCCCTCCTGATAATAATATTTGAACGGACCTGGATGTCCGTTAATACTATTATCGCAGATACCATGTAATCAGGAAATACGGGAATCGCAGTGGCTGATATAGAGACATTGTGCCGCAGGTGTTGGAAATGTAATCGGGAATTTTTCCTTGTGGAGACCAGTCAAAAAAGCCTTTTCTGACTGGTCTCCTGATTACATGGAATTCCTGATACACGTAGTTATACCGAGAAAAAAGTTATACCGAGTTTTGAAATGTATTCCTTGTACTACAAGGGTTTCAATCGCAAAAACTCGGTATAACAAATAGAACTCCAACACAATCATGCTTTGCTGGAGAAGTTCCATAGGGACAAAACTCGGTATAATAATGAGAGGCGCTATTTCTCATGTGAATCAAGCAACAGTTCAAATATTGCAGCGGTTGAGCATGAATAATATAGGTTCTCTATCAATTTTACCATGAAATCACGATTGAATATTATACCGAGTTTTGTCCCTGCCGGCCTTCGCTGGCAGGGGCTTTGGGGTGTTCCGCCCTAATTTGTTATACCGAGTTTTTAGAGCCGAACCCCTTGTGCCATCTGCCTTCCTTCTGCTGACTCGGTATAATATTTTTCTCGGTATAACTGCGTTTGTACCGAATTCGGTATAACCCGTTTTCCTCATGCCCGTATATGTTTGCTGGTACTCTGAATCTAAAGTAAAAAATTTAGGGGAATCCTGCAACCAACTCCGATTTTTTCCGAGTAGTTATGTGAAGGGCCCAATCAAGAGTTCAAGGAGGTGTTTTAATGGAAGATAGCCGCATTGTGGAACTCTATTATTCTCGTTCAGAAAATGCAATCATCGAAACAGCAAATAAATACGGAAAATATTGTTATTACATTGCTTATCATATTTTAGACGATGCCGGAGATGCGGATGAGGTTGTTAATGACACCTACATGGGAGCATGGAACAGCCTGCCACCCCATCGCCCGTCTGTCCTATCTACATATCTTGGCAAAATCACAAGACGTATTTCCATTGACCGCTGGACCAAACGAAAGGCGGACAAACGGGGAAAAGGCGAAATCCCGCTGGCTTTGGACGAATTGGCGGAAACTATCCCATCGCCAGATACGCCGGAACAAGCTGTGCTTGCTGCGGAACTGACAAAATCCATTGACCGTTTTTTGGCATCTCTGCCGAAAACGGAACGAGATATATTTGTCTGCCGCTACTGGTTTTTTGCATCTGTTGCAGAAATCAGCGAGAAATTCAGCATCAGCATCAGCAAAGCAAAATCCATGCTGTTTCGTACTCGGAACAAGTTGAAAACTCACTTAGAGCAGGAGGGATTCATTTGAACAGTCACATTTTTCTGTATGCCTTTGGGGATATTCACGACGAGTACATTATTAGTGCCCAACAGTGCCTGGGATATGAACCTGAACAGAGAAAGTGCCGAAACAAGTCCATAAAGCGGATTTTCACAATGGCGCTGGCGGCGGCGTTGGTTTTGGCCTGTGCCATGGCCACAGCTATGGCGGTAAGCCCGGAACTACGGGCCACTATAATTTCTATGTTCCGGCTGGATGAAGCCGAGCAAGTGCCCGACATTTCTGCGAAGGTGAACGAAGTGCGCCAGATAACCATCGGGGAAACTGTGAGCGCAAACTATGTGAAGGTTGACGGGATTTGGAGTTGGAGCACAGACGGAGCGTTGCTGTGCAATGGTACATGGGCTGGTGATGGAAGCAGTTTTTACAAGCTGGACGGCGAGGAACTGACAGAAATCGGCGCGGACGCCCCGGTGGTTTCAGCCCAGACCAGTTGGAATGGCCGGGATTATACTGCCATGTTCCGCTGGTTTGTGTATGACGGCATCCTTTATACCGATGAAATTGCCACCCGAAAGCTGTTTGACGGTATGGCTGATGCGGTGTTGATTCCCAGCCGACTGGGTGAGCGCACAGATGTGGTTCTGCTTACTGCCACTGTTTTGGAGCCGACTATGGAAAACTATACCTGGGTGTATGATTTAGAGTCCGGTGAAGTAACCGATGTACTGGAGGACTGCGGAGTGGAGGTTCTTGGGCCCATTCGCGTGGTAACGATAGCAGACGATTTGAAGCACGCTATTGTCCAGGCCGGAGAAACCTCGGAAGGTATACCTTACTTGGCGGATTTGGAGGAACAAACCCTTACGCCGTTGAGTGAAGTATTTGGAATGGAAATCAAAGAGTGGCAGTTCCAAACCGGCGAGGGTGGGTATCGCGCTGGGTTCTGCAACAGCGATACCATTCTGCTCACTACAGGCGAAAGAAATACTACATGGACATACCACATCCCCAGCGGTGCATTGGTGTGTACTGTAGCAGATGGGACGGGGCTGCGTCCTATTGATTCCCGGCGCGGAATGTTAAACCTGTCAGTGGATGAGGCAGGCGGCGTATCTGTTGTGGATTTGGCCACCGGGGGCCGGGTCAAGCTGGAAGGCATAAATGGCAATGGAGAGTTTATCTGTAAAGCGAACAGTACCGACACAAAGCTGCTATGGGCGGAATGGAGCGGGTCAGATGAGCATCGCTCCATCAGTATCGAACGTCTTGGTGTCATTGACTTGGAAACGGGCGAGTTTACGGCCTTTGACCGGGTACATCAGGAGGAACTACGAGATGAATGGGTTTATTGGCTGGGGGACAGTCGGGTAATGATTGTCAATGACCTCCATAGCTCGGAGAATTCAGATCCAGGACACTCCCCGGAATATTATTTGTGCGTTTACGAATTTTGAGATAAGCTGCGTTTGATAAATGTGGAAGGGTAAAACCTTTATTGGCATTTGTGAACATGACTGTCTCATCTTCCGACGAGACAGCCATGCTGCTTGTTGATAGCAACACCTATAATCCTATCGACACACAAGAATTTATGTGGTTATGTGTCCGTGGTGGATCAGTAATCAGGAGACAGATTATGAATAAAAAATCTCAGCAAATCATCGTTAGCATTTCGGCGGTGGCGCTGTTGCTATCAGTAATGGTTCCAACACTCAAAATGTCCACCCAAGCAGCCAGCGTTACCCAAAACGACATCCAAAAAATTAAAGACGAACTCAGTGACATTCAGGCTCACAAAAAAGATGCAGATGCCAAATTAGCTGCCATTCGTGATGATTTGTCCCAAGCAAAGGAGCAGATGAAACTTATCGAGAGCCAAGTATTGTTTACTGAGGAGGAGATTAGCGCCAGCCAGTTGTTGCTGGACAAGTATGACCAGCAGATTGGCATGAAGGAGCAGGAAATTCAAGAACTTGAGATCCAAGAATCGGAGCAGTTGCAGGAGTTTTACCGTCAAGTGCGATGGCTGGAGGAGACAGGGGGAGTATCTTATCTGTCCATTTTATTTGAAGCCAGAACTTTCGCTGAAATGTTAGACTATGCTATGCTCATTACCGACATCATGGACTATTCAGATCGTATCATTCAGAAGTTAGAAACCACTCAGGCAGAGCTTGAAATTGCTCGTGAGGTCCTCCAGACAGATCGAGATGCCCAAGCTGCTGTTCAACAGGAGTTAGAGGAGCGCAAGGCGGAGTTGGTGGCAAAGAAAGCAGAGCAAAACAGGGTGCTCCAGCAGATTGCTGCCTCGGAGAGCGAGTATGCTAAAGAGGCTGAGTTGCTGGCCCAAAGTGAGGCGCAAATTGATAAAGAGCTTAAGGAGGCAGAACGCAAGTATGCCGACCAAATTGCTGCCCTCCAAGCTCAGCAGAAAGCCAGCGGCATCAATATTAACGCCACCAGTGGAAACTGGTGTTGGCCGTTGCCAGGGCGGTATTATTTATCCTCCCTATTTGGCGGGCGTATTTTGTACGGTGTCTATGATAACCACACCGGCACCGATATTCCGGCCCCATCGGGTACACCAATCTACGCTGCTAATGATGGGGTAGTGACCAAAGTAAATCGAAATAAAGATTCCTCGTCCTACGGTTACTACTGCACTATTAACCATGGTAACGGATATGTCACTCTGTATGCCCACCAATGCCAAGTGCCCATAATCAACGAGGGAGATACCGTTAGTAAAGGACAGGTCATCGGTTATGTCGGCACCACGGGCAACAGTAGCGGAAATCATTTGCATTTTGAACTGCGAATCAACGGTGTGCGGGGAAACGTACTCAAACTTTACCCTGGCATGAACTTCACATACAAGTCCAATGGGCAGACAATTACAATCCAAGGTGGCTAAATAATTTAGCAGACCTGTAGTCTGTAAGCTTTTCCCGCTATAGATATAACAATGAAGGCGAGGCCATTGGACAAAAAGTGGAGCAATGGAGGACTAAATGAAGCGAAAATTCGTGCAAATTGCAGCGTTATGCCTGTCAACAACCCTTATACTGGCCTTTGGCGGGGAAAAAGTTGCTGCTGCCCCCATGCCCTTCTCCCATGACCAGATCATCTGAGTGGGTCTGCATTACGGCACTGGGTCCATGGAGGGGCTGAATCTGCTCAACGACGTAGGCTCCGGCTTCCGCTTCGGTTATTATGACAGTACGAACCAGTTCGTGGATCTTGGCTCTACCCAGCAAAAGGCCATCTCCGTGGTGGAAACCATGAACGTCTATTACGGCACTTACAACAAATATACCAGCTACCACTCAATGCTGCCCACCTCCAATGTGGCAGTGGGCGAGTACCATTTGGAACTGCCAGGGGCCTATCAGACCTTTGCGGAGGCGCAGGGGATGGCTTCCTTCTATCCGGGAGGATTTGCGGCCTATATTGGCGGGATGTTTTACGTCCGCGTAGGCAATTACACCACCCGAGATAGGGCGATGGCGGCCCAGAGTGCCCTCGTAGCTCAGGGCGTGAGTACAACATTGGTGGGCACCTCGAAGTATGGCGTCAGTGTGGTGGTCACCAGTACCAACAACATCCTGTTCCAGTTCGACGATTTAGGTAATGGCACCGGCCTGGGTATTGAGCCAATCTCGGTCAATGGGGAGAAGTGCGCCACCTGGAGCAAGGACTGTCTGTACAACGGCGGCTTCCGCTTCGAGCGCATTAAGGGAGACAAGCTCACGGTGGTGAACATCGTGGAGTTTGAGGATTACATTGAGGGCGTTGTGGCCACCGAGATGAACAATAGATGGCCCATCGAGGCATTGAAGGCCCAGGCGGTAGCGGCGCGCAGCTATGCCGTTTCGCTGGGGTCCAAGCATTCCGCCCATCACTTCGATATCTGTGACGACACACACTGTCAGGCATACGCTGGTCAGACAAGCGCAGGACCCAACACCAGGACCGCCGTGGAGCAGACCACTGGGCTGGGGGTACTCTACAACGGAAAGTCGGCTCAGTCCTTCTACTACTCCAGCAATGGCGGGGCCAGCGAGAGCGTGTCTAACGTGTGGGGGAGCAATCAGGCCAGCTATCCCTATCTGATAGGTAAGGCGGACCCCTACGAACCCACACTCAACCTTAAAAACACCTGGGAGCGCACTTTCACCAGCAGCCAGATTATCTCTAAGCTGCTGTCGGCCTATCAGGTCACTGCTCCTATCGTGTCGGCGGCGGTAACCTTTTACACCGACGTGGGCAATCCCAAGACCATCACCTTCACCGACAGCGGCCCCACCCAAAAGGCATACTGGGGTG